>ODAK010004929.1_pt1 | contig 13622 bp, 22 predicted proteins | sample 1539591 | NCBI WGS metagenome assembly ODAK01 (sample SAMEA3539303, study PRJEB22396) | soil metagenome | biome: tundra; feature: field; material: soil | place: USA | collected 2010-05 | depth 0.15 m | reverse complement strand
ACGAGATTGGTCAGTGACTGGAGTTCAGACGTGTGCTCTTCCGATCTAGGCTTACGTTTAGGCATCATTAAAGGGTGGGATTCGAACTGGTATGGCGGAAAAAATTTTTCTGACAAATTAGTAGAAGATCATAAAATCAGAACATATTTGAAAGCACGTTTAGCGAAAGCTAGCATCTCTAAAATTGTGATTGAAAGAACAGTGAAAATTATTACTGTTACAATTAATACTTCTCGTCCCGGAATTATTATTGGTAAAGGCGGTCAAGAGGTTGATAAAATTAAAGAGGAGTTGAAAAAAATTACTAGCAAAGATATACAAATCAATATATTTGAAATTAAACGCCCTGAGTTAGATGCTCGTTTGGTTGCTGATAGTATTGCTCGTCAGATTGAAGGACGTATTTCTTTTCGTAGAGCAGTTAAAATGGCAGTGGCATCAACAATGCGCATGGGTGCTGAAGGAATTAAGGTAAAATGTTCAGGTCGTTTGGCCGGTGCAGAGATGGCACGTGTAGAAGGTTATAAAGAAGGACGTACTCCATTACACACATTGCGTGCAGATATTGATTATGCATTAGGTGAAGCACATACAACATATGGTCGCATTGGTGTAAAAGTTTGGATATGTAAGGGTGAAATTTATGGTAAACGTGATTTATCTCCGAATATAGGTGCCGCAGCAGCTGGCACTGGTTCAAAAGATAAAAAAGGAGCACCATCATTTGGCGGCGGCGGAGCACCAAAATTTCCAAAAGGAGCGCCACGTAAAGATAAGAGAGATTTTAGAAAATCATAATAGATAATAATAAAACGATTTAATTGATATTTAATAAATAAAATAGAATGTTACAGCCTAAAAGAACCAAGTATAGAAAGATGCACAAAATGAAAATGAAAGGCAACGCGAAGCGTGGCGACCAACTTTCATTCGGTTCATTTGGGCTCAAGGCAACTGAAGGATGCTGGGTAACAGCACGTCAAATTGAAGCTGCAAGGGTTGCGGTAACACGTTTCATGAAACGTGAAGGACAAATATGGATTAATATTTTTCCTGATAAACCCATTACTTCAAAGCCCGCAGAGGTTCGTATGGGTAAAGGCAAAGGCGCTCCTGAATATTGGGTGGCTGTTGTAAAACCGGGACGTATTATTTTTGAAGCAGAAGGTGTTCCTGTTGAAGTAGCGAAAGAAGCGTTACGTCTGGCAGCACAAAAATTGCCTTTGACAACTAAATTTATTGTAAGAAGAGATTACATTGCAGATACAGTTATTGCATAGTAGAGAATAAATAATAATTAAAATGAACCAAGCAGACATCCAACAACTTTCTACGAGCGATCTTCGTGAAAGAGTAAAAGAAGAAAAAGGCGCTTTAGCCAAACTAAAGTTGAATCACGCAGTATCACCTATTGAAAATCCTATGAAAATTACTTTCAGCAGAAAAACAGTAGCAAGGTTACAAACCGAACTTCGCACTAGAGAGATAGCAGAAGCAAAAATATAATTTAAGCAATGGAAGATAGAAAATTAAGAAAAGAAAAAGTTGGCTTAGTAACCAGTAATAAAATGGATAAGTCAATTGTTGTAGCTGTCGAGCGTAAAGTGAAGCATCCTAAATATGGGAAATTCCTTAAGAAAACCACAAAATTTGTGGCTCACGATGAAACAAATACTTGCAGCATCGGCGATACAGTTAAAATTATGGAAACTCGTCCTATCAGCAAAAATAAATGCTGGAGATTAGTTGAGGTTGTTGAAAAAGTTAAGTAACAATTTTCCAAATTAATATAAAAATGGTACAACAAGAATCAAGATTATTAGTTGCGGATAACAGTGGTGCAAAAGAAGTACTTGTTATTCGTGTGCTTGGCGGAACAAAAAAACGATATGCTTCTATTGGAGATAAAGTAGTGGTAACAGTGAAACACGCTTTACCATCAGGCAACATTAAACAAGGCGCCGTTTCAAAAGCTGTTGTGGTAAGAACAAAAAAAGAAGTTAGACGTGCAGATGGTTCATACATTCGTTTTGATGATAATGCGGTAGTATTATTAAATGCTACTGACGAATTAAGAGGAACACGTATTTTTGGTCCAGTTGCACGTGAATTAAGAGATAAACAATTTATGAAAATCATTTCACTTGCTCCAGAAGTTCTGTAGGTGAATAATTTAAATACAACAATGCAAGCAAAATTACATATCAAAAAAGGCGATTCTGTTCAAGTGATTGCCGGTGATTCTAAAAACCAAACAGGCGTTATTCTTTCAATTGATAGAGTAAAAAGTCGCGCTATTGTGGAAGGTGTTAATTTGGTTTCAAAACATACCAAACCAAATGCTCAATATCCGCAAGGTGGAATTGTTAAGCAAGAAGCTTCAGTGCATATTTCTAATCTAATGTTAATCGAATCAAGCACTGGTAAGGCTACTCGCATTGGTCGTAAGTTAGATGATAAAAGCAACAAACTAATACGTTACTCAAAAAAAACAGGGGAGGTAATTAAATAATGACTTATTCACCAAGATTAAAAGACAAGTATAAAGCAGACGTAGTGCCTGCTTTACAAAAAAAATTTGGTTACAGCAGCTCAATGCGTGTTCCCAAAATATCAAAAATTTGCCTTAACCAAGGTGTTGGCGATGCTGTATCTGATAAAAAATTGATAGAAGGCGCAATCAAGGAAATGAGCACTATCAGTGGTCAAAAGGCAATTGCAACAATTTCAAAAAAAGATATTTCTAATTTCAAACTTCGTAAAGGAGTTCCGATTGGAGTTAAAGTAACATTGCGTGGAGATAAGATGTATGAATTTTTAGATAGATTGATTTCAGTAGCTTTGCCTAGGATTCGTGATTTTAGAGGAATCAATGAAAAAGGATTTGACGGAAGTGGAAATTATACATTAGGTGTTACAGAACAAATTATTTTCCCAGAAATTGATATTGATAAAGTTACAAAAATAATGGGTATGGATATTACCTTTGTTACTACCACCGATAATGATGGTGAGGCATTGGCTTTGTTAAGCGAATTTGGATTACCATTTAAAAATCAAAAAAAATAATAATCGATGGCAAAAGAATCAATGAAAGCAAGAGAAGTTAAACGTAAAAGACTTGCTGACCTATACGCTGATAGAAGAGCTGCTTTAAAAGCTGCCGGAGATTCAGTTGGATTACAAAAACTTCCAAGAGCATCATCTCCAACTCGCCAACGTAACCGTTGCAAGTTAACGGGACGTCCGAGAGGTTATATGCGTCAATTTGGTATTTCACGTAATTCGTTCCGTGAAATGGCATTGGACGGTTTGATTCCGGGAATTACAAAATCAAGTTGGTAATCCAAAATATAAAAAAGAGTATTAATGTATAATTATCCTGCGTGCGGGATAACATATAAAACCAAATAAAATGACAGATACCATTGCAGATTACCTAACAAGAGTTAGAAATGCCATCAAAGCAAACCACAGAATCGTAGAAATTCCTTCTTCTAATTTAAAAAAGGAAATCACAAAAATTCTATTTGAAAAAGGCTATATCTTAAGCTACAAATTTGAAGATTCAACCGTTCAAGGCGCAATTAAAATTGCCTTGAAATACCATCCGGTAAGCAAACAATCGGCAATAAAAAATTTAACAAGAATCAGTACTCCCGGTTTAAGACAATATGCAGGATCACAAAAACTGCCTCGCGTTTTAAACGGTTTGGGTATTGCCATCATCTCCACTTCAAAAGGTGTAATGACCGATAAAGAAGCGAAAACACAAAAGGTGGGTGGAGAAGTATTGTGTTATGTGTATTAAAATTTATTTTGAATTTTAAACTTTAGAAAAAATGTCAAGAATAGGTAAATTAGCAATCTCACTTCCCCAAGGAGTAGAGCTGAATGTTTCGGATAAAAATGTAGTAACTGTTAAAGGTGCAAAAGGTACTTTGACGCAAAAGATGGATGCTGCCATTACGCTCAAAAATGAAGATGGAAAAATAACATTCGCTCGTGCAACTGAACAAAAACGCCACAAAGCAATGCATGGTTTATATCGTGCATTAGTTGCTTCAATGGTTAAAGGTGTGAGTGAAGGTTACAAAACAGAGCAAGAACTTGTTGGGGTAGGTTTCCGTGCTGCAAATAAAGGACAATTGTTAGAATTGACTTTAGGTTTTTCTCACAATGTTTCTTTTGAATTACCCAAAGAAATTAAAGTAATTACAACAACTGAAAAAGGTAAAAATCCAACAATCATTTTGGAGTGTGCCGATAAACAATTGATTGGTGCAGTTTCTGCTAAAATTCGTTCATTACGTAAACCTGAACCATACAAAGGTAAAGGTATCAAGTTTGCAGGTGAGATATTAAGAAGAAAAGCTGGTAAATCAGCAGGTAAATAATAAGTAAAGGGTTCACAATTATCGGCTCAAACCGATAGAAATAAGTTTAAAAAAATGGCAGTCACAAAAAAATTTAGAAGGAACAGAATTAAGCAACGTATCCGTAAAGTAGTACACGGAGAAGCGAATAGTCCCAGGCTATCTGTTTTTAGAAGCAACAAAGGAATTTATGTTCAGCTTATTGACGATGTTGCAGGTAAAACACTTGTTGCAGCATCATCTACCGATAAAGGCATTGCTGATGCAAAAGGTAATAAAATTGAGCAAGCTAAGTTGGTAGGAAAAGCAATTGCTGAAAAGGCAACAAAAGTAGGCATTTCAGCCGTTAAATTTGATAGAAATGGATATTTATATCACGGTCGCGTGAAATCATTAGCAGAAGGAGCGCGTGAAGCAGGACTTAAATTTTAAAAATTACAAATTGAAAAATTAATCCCGAGAGTTATCGGGAATGAATCTAAAAATAAATAGAATGTCAAACGCAAATATTAAAAGAGTAAAACAAAGCGACATCGAACTAAAAGATAAGCTTGTTAGTATTCAACGTGTAACTAAGGTTACCAAAGGAGGTAGAAACTTTACATTTTCAGCTATTGTGGTAGTTGGAAACGAAAAAGGTATTGTTGGTTACGGTTTAGGTAAAGCTAAAGAGGTTACTGATGCTATCACTAAAGGAATTGATGATGCTAAAAAGAATTTGATTAAAGTAGCAATCGTAAAAGGAACTGTTCCTCACGAACAATATGGTAAATTCAGTGGTTCGTTGGTTTTTTTAAAACCCGCAGCTCATGGTACCGGTGTTATTGCCGGTGGTGCGATGCGTGCTGTGTTGGAAAGCGTTGGTGTTACTGATGTATTGGGAAAATCAAAAGGGTCGTCAAACCCTCATAACGTAGTAAAAGCGACTATGGATGCATTGATGAAAATGCGTGATGCAGCAACGGTTGCTCAACACCGTGGTATTTCAATGGAAAAAGTATTTAATGGTTAATCGATTTGATGATATGCTAATTTGAAGATGTGCTAATACAATTAAAAAATTAAAAAAAATGGCAACAATTAAAATCAAACAAATAAAAAGTGGAATTGGTCGTCCTGAACGTCAAAAAAGAACATTGAGTGCTCTTGGCTTTTTCAAATTAAATCAAACTATAGAAAAGGAAGCAAGTCCCCAAATTATGGGAATGATTGATAAAGTAGCTCATTTGGTTACAATAATAAAATAGAGAATTAATCCGATTGGAAGATATACTGATTTGAAGATATATGCTGATGCAATTTTCAAATCACCAAATCACCAAATCACCAAATCATCAAATCATCAAATTAATAAAAATGAATTTAAGTAAATTAACACCGGCAGAAGGTTCGGTAAAAAATGCTAAAAAGCGTTTGGGCAGAGGTCAAGGTTCAGGGAAAGGTGGAACTTCAACAAAAGGGCACAAAGGAGCGCAATCTCGTTCAGGTTATACTTCTAAAAGAGGTTTTGAAGGCGGTCAAATGCCATTGCAAAGACGTGTGCCTAAATTCGGATTTAAAAATATTAATCGTGTTGAATATCGCGGAATTAATTTAGATGTTATTCAATCATTGATTGATACAAATAAAATTGATACAATTGATTTCGCATTTTTAATATCCAAAGGATTGGCTCATAAAAATGATAAAGTAAAAGTGTTGGGTCGTGGCGAGTTGAAATCAAAAGTTGAAATAAAAGTACACGCATTTTCAACTTCCGCAAAATCAGCGATAGAAGCCAAAGGCGGTGCAGCACAAATAATAAATCCTAAACCCTAAATTCTAAATGGTTTCGAGATTAGAATTTAGAATTTTAACAATGTTATGAAAAATTTAATAAATACATTAAAGAACATTTGGAAAATCGAAGACCTGCGAGTTCGTATTTTAAATACACTTGGGTTTATTTTGGTTTATCGTTTAGGTTCTTATGTTGTTCTTCCAGGAGTTAATTCCGAGATTCTTTCAGCTGCAAATAAATCGGCTAATGAAGGAATTGTAGGATTAATAAATATTTTTGCGGGTGGAGCATTTTCCCGCGCTTCCATTTTTGGTTTGGGAATTATGCCTTATATTTCTGCATCCATTGTTATACAATTATTAGGAATGGCTTTACCCTATTTTCGCAAATTGCAAATGTCAGGTGAAAGCGGACGAAAAAAGATTAATCAGATTACACGTTTTTTAACTGTTGCAATTACCATGTTGCAAGCTCCCGGATACATTGCATCACAAATTACCAACAAGGCTGGAGTTGTTACAGACCCAAGCACATTTTGGTATATACAATCTATATTGATTTTGATTACAGGAACTATGTTCGTTATGTGGTTAGGTGAAAAAATAACTGACAAAGGCATTGGAAACGGCATCTCTATCATCATTATGATTGGTATAATTGCTCGCTTACCATTTGCATTTGTTTCTGAATTTGGCTCACGTTTAGGTGGAGAAGGCGGTGGTTTAATTATGTTGTTGATAGAACTTGTTCTTCTTTTGTTGGTGATCATGGGGACCATCTTATTGGTACAAGGAACACGTAAAATACCGGTACAATTCGCAAAAAAAATTGTAGGTAATAAACAAACGGGCGGAGTGCGTCAATACATACCTTTAAAAGTGAACGCAGCCGGTGTAATGCCAATTATTTTTGCACAAGCAATAATGTTTATCCCATTAACAATTGCAGGTTTCTCCGAATCAGAAACCTTATCAGGATTTGTTAGAACATTCTCAAATCACTATGGTTTTTGGTACAATTTAGTGTTCGCTATTTTAATTATTGTGTTTACTTATTTTTATACAGCAATTACGGTCAATCCAAATCAAATGGCTGAGGATATGAAACGCAATGGTGGTTTTGTTCCAGGCATAATTCCTGGTAAAAAAACAGCTGAATTTATTGATATGATTATGTCGAGAATTACATTGCCGGGTTCTATTTTACTTGCGTTTATAGCTATTTTACCTGCCTTTGCTGTTAAAATAAATATCAGCCCGGAGTTTGCTCAATTTTATGGTGGAACATCTTTATTAATTTTGGTAGGTGTTGTGTTAGACACATTACAACAAATTGAAAGTCATTTGTTGATGCGTCATTATGACGGATTAATGCAGAGTGGAAGAATAAAAGGTCGAACTTCAATGAGTATGACAACTGCATAAAAAAATAAATTAGAGAAATGGAGAATTAGAAAATTAAAAAAAATAGAAAAGGAAAAAATTTTACAAACTAACAATTCACTAAATCACTAAATCAACAAATATAAAGAGTGTCAAAAGGACTGTTTTACAAGACGAAAGAGGAGATTGAGTTAATTAGAGAAAGTTCTTTACTTGTTGGAAAAGCCTTAGCCGAGGTCGCAAAAATTATTAAACCGGGAATCACAACTTTATCCTTAGATAAAATTGCGGAAGAGTTTATCAAGGATAACAATGCAATCCCTGCTTTTAAAGGATACAGCGGTTTCCCGAATACATTATGTGTTTCTGTAAATTCGCAAGTGGTTCACGGAATACCGGGTTTATATGAATTAAAAGACGGTGATATTATTTCGGTTGATTGTGGAGTTTTAAAAAATAAATACTTTGGTGATTCGGCTTACACTTTTACTATTGGTGAAGTAAAATCTGAAGTGTTGAATCTTTTAAAAGTTACTAAAGAAAGCCTTTACAAAGCAATTGAAAAAGCAATAGTTGGTAATCGTTTAGGAGATGTGAGTGAGGCAGTTCAATCGTATTCTGAAAAAAGTGGTTATTCTATAGTGCGCGAATTGGTTGGGCATGGAATAGGACAAAATCTTCACGAAGCCCCGGAAGTACCTAATTATGGTAGAAAAGGAGCTGGATTAAAACTTCAGGAAGGTTTAGTAATTGCAATTGAACCGATGGTTAATTTAGGAAAAAAAGCAATTATACAAGAGAAGGATGGCTGGACAATACGTACTGCAGATAATTTAGCTTCAGCACACTTTGAACATACTATCGCAATAGGGAAAGACAAAGCAGATATATTATCGAGTTTTGAATATATAGAAGAAGTATTACAAGTTAAAAATTAAAAAAAATCCTAAAACCTAAATTCTAAGTTGGATTAAAAGACATTAGAATTTAGAAATTAGGTATTAGAATTTTAAAAAAGTATGGCAAAACAAGCGTCAATTGAGCAAGACGGAACTATTCTTGAAGCTTTGTCGAATGCAATGTTTCGTGTTGAGCTTGAAAACGGACATGTGATTACAGCACATATTTCTGGAAAAATGAGAATGCATTATATAAAAATATTAACCGGCGATAAAGTAAAAATTGAGATGTCGCCTTATGATTTAACAAAAGGAAGAATAACATATAGATATAAATAGCCCCGACCCAAAAGGGAGAAAAGGCAAATGATAATAAAAAACCAAAATCAAAAATAATAATCTCAAAGTCCCTTTAGGGATTTAGGGCAAACTAAAAAAAATGAAAGTAAGAACAGCAATAAAAAAAAGAAGTGTTGACTGCAAAATTGTTCGTAGAAACGGTGTTTTGTATGTTATCAACAAAAAAAATCCCAAGTTTAAACAAAGGCAAGGATAAACAAGAAGTTATGAGTTGTAAGTTATAAGTGATGAGTTAAATCATTTGTAACAAAAGCAAAAACAAACACAATTCATAACTTATAACTTATAATTTATAACTTTAAAAAAATGGCAAGAATTGCAGGTATTGATTTACCAAATAACAAAAGAGGTGAAATAGGGTTAACCTATATTTTCGGTATTGGACGTAGCTCTGCGAGAAAAGTATTGGCAGAAGCGGGTATTGACGTTAATATCAAAGTACAAGATTGGAACGATGAGCAGTTAACTGCTATTCGTACAATCCTTAGTGACAAGTACAAATTGGAAGGTTCTTTACGTTCTGAAGTTCAATTGAACATTAAACGCTTAATGGATATTGGTTCATACAGAGGCATCCGTCATCGCGTGGGGTTGCCTGTGCGTGGTCAAACAACTAAAAATAATGCGCGCACCAGAAAAGGTAAACGCAAGACTGTTGCGAATAAGAAAAAAGTAACGAAATAAAATCAATTTGATAATTTGAAAATGTGCTAGTGTAATTTTCAAATTTTCAAATCATCAAATTAATATAAAATGGCAAAACAAAATCAAACAACAACCGCAGTAAAAGCGGTGGCAAAAAAAAGAGTTGTAAAAGTGGACGCAATTGGGGAAGCCCACATTAACGCTACATTCAACAACATTATTATTTCATTAACCAATTTGACAGGACAGGTAATATCTTGGTCGAGTGCTGGTAAAATGGGTTTCCGTGGTTCAAAAAAAAACACACCTTATGCGGCTCAATTAGCAGCTCAGGATTGTGCCAAAGTTGCTCACGATTCAGGATTAAGAAAAGTAAAAGTGTTTGTAAAAGGACCTGGTGCTGGGCGCGAATCGGCTATTCGTACCCTTTCAGGTGCAGGCATTGAAGTAACCGAAATTATGGATATAACGCCAATCCCTCATAACGGTTGCCGTCCACCAAAACGAAGAAGAGTTTAAAAGCTCTACTCCTTAATCTTCTCCCAAAAAGGGAGAGGGCGATAAACGATAGAAAAGAAAAATAAATTATAATAATAAAATAAACAAAGTGCTTCAATCCCTCTTCTTTTGGGAGGTCTGGAGGGACTAAAAAAATAAAAAATGGCAAGATACATTGGACCTAAATCAAGAATTGCAAGAAAATTTAAAGAACCTATTTTTGGACCTGACAAGGCTTTAGAAAAAAAGAATTATCCTCCGGGAATGCACGGCTTGTCTAAAAAACGCTCTAAGCAATCAGAATACGCTGTTCAGCTTAAAGAAAAACAAAAAGCAAAATATACTTATGGTATTTTGGAACGTCAATTCGCTAAAATATACGAAATGGCAAGAAGAACGAGATCAGGTGTTACAGGTGAAGTATTGTTACAATTGATTGAATCACGTTTAGACAATGTTGTTTACCGTATGGGAATATCTCCAACACGCAGTGGAGCACGTCAATTGGTTGGACACCGTCACATTACCGTAAATGGTGATGTTGTAAACATTGCTTCTTATATTTTAAAGCCAGGCGATACTGTTGCGGTTCGTGAGCGTTCAAAAACATTAGAAGTAATCAGCAATAATATTGCAAGTGCCGCTAACAAATTTCCTTGGATGGACTTTGATAAAACTTCTATGTCGGGTAAATTTATTTCAATTCCTGAAAGAGTTCAAATTCCTGAAAATATTAAAGAACAACTCATTGTCGAGTTATACTCTAAATAAGATATGAGATTTAAGACATCTCAATACTAAAAATAAAATTAACTATTAACTAAAACTATATATACAATGGCAATTTTAGCTTTTCAAAAACCGGATAAGGTTATAATGATTCAATCAAATGAAACTGAAGGGATATTCGAATTTCGTCCATTAGAGCCTGGCTACGGCATCACTGTAGGCAATGCTTTAAGAAGAATTTTGTTATCGTCTTTAGAAGGTCACGCAATTACTACAATGAAAATGGAAGGTGTTGACCATGAATTTTCAACACTTAAAGGTGTTACTGAAGATGTTACTGAAATAATTCTTAACTTAAAACAAGTGCGTTTTAAGAAACAAATTAATAGTATTGATTTTGAAAAAGTAACCATAACGGTTACCGGAAAAACTCAACTAACTGCCGGTGATATTGGTAAGTTTACTTCCGGATTTCAAGTATTAAATTCAGATTTAGTTATCTGTAATATGGAGCCGAATGTAAAATTAAAAATAGAATTAACGATTGATAAAGGTCGTGGATATGTTCCTGCTGAAGAGAATAAAACAGCTAATGCAAGTTTTGGTGTAATTCCAATTGATTCAATTTACACACCGATTAAAAATGTAAATTATACAATTGAGAACTTTCGTGTGGAGCAAAAAACTGATTACGAAAAATTAATTTTGAATATTAACACTGACGGTTCCATTCATCCGAAAGAGGCATTAACAGAAGCTGCCAAAATTCTTATTCATCATTTTATGTTGTTCTCAGATGAGCGCATCACCTTGGATATCGAAGAAAAAATGGCTACTGAAGAGTTTGATGAATCATCATTACATATGCGTCAGTTATTGAAAACGAAATTAGTAGATATGGATTTATCCGTACGCGCATTAAATTGCTTGAAAGCTGCTGATGTTGATACATTGGCTGATTTAGTATCATTCGCTAAACACGATTTATTAAAATTCCGCAACTTTGGTAAAAAATCTTTAATTGAGTTAGAGGACTTAGTTGCTAACAAAGGCTTGACCTTTGGAATGAATTTAGCGAAATACAAATTGGATAAAGAATATTAAAATCAATTTATTGATGTGCTGATTTGAGGGTGTGCTGATGCAATTTTCAAATTTTCAAATCTTTAAATTTTAAAATTAATTAAAATGAGACACGGGGATAAATTAAATAATTTAGGCAGAAAAACAGCGCATCGCAAATCAATGTTGGCGAATATGGCTAGTTCATTGATATTACACAAACGCATAGCCACTACTATAGCAAAAGCAAAAGCGTTGAGAGTATATGTTGAGCCGCTTTTAACAAAATCAAAAGATGATTCAACACATTCAAGACGAACAATATTTGCATATTTAAAAAGCAAAGAAGCAGTTGATATGCTGTTCAAAGACATCTCTTCTAAAATAACTGACCGTCCGGGCGGATATACCCGCATCCTGAAGACAGGCGCTCGTTTGGGTGATAATGCTGATATGTGTTTGATTGAACTAGTTGATTTTAATGAAAATATGTTATCTGCTAAAGCACCTGTAAAAGCTAAGGCTTCAAGACGCGGCAAAAAGAAATCAATCCCGATAGCTATCGGTAATAAAACAGATGAATCAAAAGAAGGAGATGCAAAAAGTGAATAAATTGTTTTATAAAAAATTTTAAATCTGAAAAGGATAAAGTAACTTTGCTTTATCCTTTTTTTTATGAACTTCAGCATCCATGTTTTTCCTTAAAAAGGAAAGAAGAAAAAATAAAGAAATATGAAATACACAGCAAAAAATCCCGCCATATTATTACTTGAAGATGGTAAAGTGTTTCAGGGAAAAGCAGCAGGGAAAATCGGCACTGCAACCGGTGAAATTTGCTTTAACACAGGAATGACGGGATATCAGGAGATTTTCACCGACCCATCTTATTTCGGACAAATAATAGTAACAACGAATGTACACATTGGTAATTACGGAGTAAATGATGATGAAGTAGAATCCGATTCTATAAAAATTTCAGGATTAGTTTGCAAACAATTTAATGAATTTCATTCTCGTAAACGCTCCAATGGTTCATTAAAAGATTATTTTTTGAATGGAAATATTGTAGCCATTTCTGATGTGGACACTCGTGCGATTGTTCGTTATATACGTGATAAAGGCGCAATGAATTGTATCATATCTTCTGAAACATCAGATGTTGAAGTGCTGAAAGAAAAACTATCGAAAGTGCCGTCAATGGCTGGTTTGGAGTTGTCATCTAAAGTTAGTACAAAAAAATCATACTTTGTTGGTAATGCAAATGCAACATATAAAGTAGCTGTAATTGATTTTGGGGTAAAGAAAAATATTTTACGTTCATTAGTGGAACGCGGTTGTTATTTGCAAGTATTTCCAATGAAAACAAGCTTTGAAGAAATGATGAAATGGAAGCCCGATGGTTTTATGATTTCAAACGGACCAGGCGATCCGTCTGTGATGGTGGAGGAAGTGGCAACAATAAAAAAAATAATTAACTCAAATGTTCCTACATTTGGTATTTGTTTGGGACATCAATTAATTGCTGAAGCATCAGGAATATCAACATTTAAAATGCACAAAGGACACAGAGGAATTAATCATCCCGTTAAAAATTTAATTACCGGAAAATCTGAAATCACCTCTCAAAATCATGGTTTCGGAGTGAAAGCGGAGGATGTTGCTAAAATTAAAAACATGGAAGTAACACATATCAACCTCAATGATAATACCATTGAAGGCTTGCGTTATACAGATAGAAATGTATTTTCGGTGCAGCATCATCCTGAAGCCTGTCCGGGACCTTGGGATTCCCGATATTTATTTGATGATTTTATAACGATGATTGCATCGGTAAAAAAGAAGGAAAAGAAAATAATAGTTTCCGCATAAAAAAATTAATACTTAAATCAAA
>ODAK010004927.1_pt1 | contig 13623 bp, 9 predicted proteins | sample 1539591 | NCBI WGS metagenome assembly ODAK01 (sample SAMEA3539303, study PRJEB22396) | soil metagenome | biome: tundra; feature: field; material: soil | place: USA | collected 2010-05 | depth 0.15 m | reverse complement strand
GAGGATGGCGAAAGACACCATCGTGACCAACAAGCTGCGCTCCAGCCTCACCGTGCTCGGTATCGTGATCGGCATCATGATGGTGATCCTGATCTCCTCCGTGGTACGCGGGCTGAACCAAAACGTTCAGGATATGGTCGCATCCATGGGATCAAACATCCTGTTCGCCTTTCATATGGAGCCGTTTAATTTCGGGCGGCCTTCCGCCGAGGTACTCAACCGTAAGGAACTGACGCTTGAAGATGCGATGGCGATGAAAGACCTGCCGCACGTGAAGTATGTATCCGCAGGCATCCGCTACTTCCTGCCACAGTTCGGCACCGGCACGTATAGCGTGAAGTATGAAGGACGCCGAACGCGGAATACGATCTTGGAAGGCGATACCGCTAGCATCAAGGACGTTTTTGATCTAAACATTGCGTCCGGCAGATCGTTCAGCGAGACGGATGACGAACAGCGTAACACCGTCATTGTGATCGGCCATGATACCGCCGAAACGCTGTTTGGCAGCGATGACGCGCTCGGCAAGGAAATCAACATCGAAGGGCAGTTGTTCACGGTGGTTGGCGTAACGGCTCGCCAAAAGAGCGCTTTCAGCGGCGGCTCGAATCCGGAAGACAACATCGTTTACTTTCCCTACCACACCTTCAAGAAGCTGCACCCTGAGCTCAAGCAGAACTGGATCAGCGTAAAAGCCACGGCGCAAGCCGATATGCCAAAGGCGATGGACGAGATGCGCGACCTGCTCCGCCGCCGGCGGAAGCTCGGGCCGAATCAGCCTGACAATTTCGCGGTCTTCAGCCAGGATGTTCTGACGGATGTATGGAATCAGTTGACCGGCGGCATCTTCGTCTTCATGTTCGCGGTAGCCAGCGTGGCGTTGATCGTGGGTGGCGTAGGCGTGATGAACATCATGCTGGTTTCGGTGACGGAACGGACCCGCGAGATTGGTGTACGTAAGGCGATCGGTGCGCGCAAGCGGGATATCTTGCTCCAGTTCACTCTGGAAGCAATTGCGTTGACGGCTGCCGGAGGCATTATCGGCGTTGCAATCGGCGCGATACTCACCGCGATTATTCCTCTGATCTTCCCGTCGCTGCCCGCCAGCGTCTCGCTCTTTTGGGTGGGACTCTCCACCAGCGCGTCCGCGACGATCGGCCTTGTGTTCGGTATCTATCCCGCATGGAAAGCGGCGAACCTCGATCCCATCGAGGCTCTGCGCTACGAATGATTGCAAAGCGTCTGATACTCTGAATCTGTTCATCTCATGATCTACATGTTTCGCATTTTGCAGGCAGTGACCGTCGTCGGTGCGGTCAGCGGGACGGCGTATTATGCGCTGTGTCTATGGGGTGCAGCACGCTTTCTCCATGAGCGAAAACAAACTCCGCAGCCGGACTTTACGCCTCCAGTTAGCATTCTCAAGCCGCTCAAGGGCGCAGATCCGGAGATGTACGAGGCTTTTCGGAGCCATTGCCTGCAGGATTATCCGGAGTACGAACTAGTCTTCGGGGTGGCAGACCTCAACGATCCCGCCGCGGCTGCAGTGCGCAAATTGCGACAAGAGTTTCCCGATCGCGCCATCCAGTTGCTTCAGTGCTCTCCGGCCGGCGGAATGAATCGCAAGGTTGCCACCTTGCAGGAGATGCTGCCGCGCGCCCGCTATCAGCACCTGCTGATCAACGACAGCGACATACGAGTTGCGCCCGACTACCTCAAGGAAATCATGCGTCCGATGCAGGATTCGCGGGTGGGCATCGTGACCGCTCTCTACCGCGCAGTCGCAGGGAAGACTTTCGGCTCGAAGATCGAGGCGATCGGGATCTCTACCGACTTCATGGGCGGTGTGCTCTCGGCCCGCGAGATCGAAAAAGGACTGCACTTCGCGCTTGGATCAACCCTGGCGTTTCCCCGTGAAGTACTCGAGAAGATCGGTGGGTTCTCGCCTCTCCTCGACTATCTTGCCGATGATTACGAACTCGGCGCCCGCATCGCCAATGCCGGGTACCAAGTTGCTCTCGCACGTACAGTGGTGCAAACCCATCTTCCCGACTACTCTTTTGGCGCGTTTTGGGCCCACCAGTTGCGCTGGTGCCGCACCATCAAAGACAAGCGCAAGGGCGGGTACTTTGGTGTGCTGATGTCGTTCGGATTACCGTGGGCTGTGCTTGCCGTAATCGCAGCGCGTGGCACCTGGTGGTCGTGGCTGCTGCTTGTAGTGGTTGCAAGCGCACGCTACGCCCTCGCGCTTGCACTATCGCTGGCGGTTTTGAGCGATCGTCGCGACTTCCCAAATCTTTGGCTCGTGCCGTTGCGCGATTTTGTCGCAATGTTGCTTTGGGGATGGGCGTACGCTGGGAACGACATCGAATGGCGTGGAGAGACTTTCCACCTCCGCGATGGCAAGTTATTTCGCATCGATCCTAGTTGAACTTTTCTGCAACGACAGCTTCAGGCTCGTCGGCGGTAGATCCTAGCCGTGCAGCAACGATGCGACCGCCGGAAGTGAAACGGTATAGTTCGCCCCGCCACTCGAAGGCGCTGCTGGAGTAGCTACCCGCCCACGTGAAGAATCCGATGAGATCGCGCAGCGGATAGAGCCAACACAAAGCTAACGAGCGCTTGTCCCCAATGACAAAGCCGCCGACGATGGCGCTTTGTATCGTGCGGTTCAGCCACGCCCACGCGAACAGCGCCCAGCCGAGCGTCCAATGGCCCATGGCACCTGCGGACATTAGGCCAAGAATGCCAAAGGGCACAGCGAAGGTGAGACCTGTACCGAAGTGACCCCAGGGACGGGAATAGCACGTGCTCTGCATCCAGCGCAGTTGGTCACCAAAGGTTTTTGCAAAGGACCGGCTGGTGAGCACATGGCCGACCTTTACCTGCGAGAGCACTACTTTATAGCCAGCCTGCGAGATCAGATTTCCCAGCACGAAGTCGTCGGAATAATATTCGCTGGTTGCGCGGATTCCGCCAATCGCGCGCAGAGAATCGCGACGCACTGCCATCACCGCGCCGAGCGCAAACTTCATCCCTTCGAGCATGTCGGCCACCATCACGCCGGATGGCAATTCCACCGACATTCCTAAGGCTTCGATCGACGACCAGAACTCTCCCGCCGGAATCCCTTCATACAGGGCCGTTACACACCCGACTCCTGGATCGTTGAGGGGCGCAATGATATTGTGAATGAAGTCACGCTTCACCACGATGTCGCTGTCGGTGATGATGAAGTGTGAGTTGCGACTCGAAGCGATCATCTTATCCAGCGAATAGACCTTGGCGTTCGGCCACTTCGGTTCGCCAGAAAGTACTACTCTCGCACGAACGTGCGGGTACTTGGCGCATAAAGCTTCCACCGTGCGCAGCGCTTCATTTTCCAAGCTACGAGCGCCAAATACGATTTCAAAGTCCGGGTAGTCCTGAAGAAAAAAGCTTTCGAGATTTTCGTAGAGGCGGGGTTCGGCTCCATGAACCGGCTTCAATAGGGTTACGGCCGGAGCAGTCAATCCGCCGTGAACGGCAGTCCAGGCTTGCCGTGACGCACTAAGATGGCGTAGTGCTGCCACCAACGCCATTCCCAGGAATACGGTCGAGCTGATTGTCCCGAGGACTGCGACGAAAAGAAGAATGCCTCCGGACGCAATCAGGGCCGCCGCGACGAGGCCAACGATTGCTATATCCATAGATACTCTAAATTATAGACGCTGGAATCAGAGTTCCGGAGGTACGGCAGAGATGAAGAATCTGTCATACGCCACCATCGGGTAGGCGAAACCGACTTAACGTGGCCGATTGCTCAGAATCCGCTTTCCGCCGCTACGAGCGACCTCATAGTACGGGCCAAGACGCTCAATGTTTACGGCATTCTCTTCTTCGGTCCAAACGAAGACCCGATTCGGTCCTCCCCAAAGCTGCTGCAATGACTCATTATCTTCGAAAATGGCGAGTGCATCAGGATAGAGAGCGCCGTTGTAGACATTCCCTTTATCGCGATTGTTCAGAATGTGTATGTTCTCATGGGTATAAAAGTTCAAACTGGACGCGTCCTCATACTCGCCATTCACCACGATGATGTCGCTAGGCTGCCATTGCCGCTGGATTGCTATAGCTAGGGCCTTTGAGGAAAGGATTGGGGCAAAATCGACCAGGCCGGTATGCACCGCGAACAGCACAGGAATCATCATGACAGCGAGAGCCCAGTTCGCTTTTTGACTGTCGCGTTTCAAGCGAAACCAGAAGTTTGCGGCAGTCCCCAGGAAGAGAGCGCCGGCGAAGACCGTCAGGGGCATACGAAAGAGGCCAATCGCACGCGGCGTCAGGTCAAGCACATGCCCGAGCGACATCGCATAATCGTTGGGGTTCTTTTTTAAGAGGTCTGCGAGATCCGAGCCAGCAGGCAACGTCTCCGAAAGGTGGAGGATATACGCGCCTGCAATTGCTGCCGCGGTGCCCATCGCGAGTAACACTCCCGACCCCACCAAGCCCCATTTGCGGAGGGAACTACCGTCAGGAGAATCGCCCTCAGCCACGATCCAGTCGCCTACCAGCAACGCTAGCGCGGGGAGGGCTGGGATCGTGTAGTACTCCTGCCGCGTCGAGAAACTAAAGAAAAGTAAAATAAATGCCGTCCAGATCGCGAACAGCAGTAACGCACGACGGCGACGATCGAGCCCGGCCGCTAACTCAGTGAGTTTGCGTGGTACCCGCGCCAGCGCTTGCAGCACAAATGCACACCACGGCAATAGCCACAGCACCATGAGCGACCAGAAGACCGCCAAAGGCACGGTGTCGTAATCCTGCGGAATTCGTTTACCGAGGTAGCGGAGAAAATGTTCGTTGATGAAATACCACCAGAAAAATCCGCGAGCCTGACCTTGCGGCGGATTTGCGAGGCTTGCCAGAATGTGCCACGGCGCCGCAATGACCAGCAGCACGGCAATGCTCAAGAGCCAACGCATCTTGAGCAAATGTTTAAGGTTTCGTGTCAGAGCCAGGTACACTACGATGATCGCAAGCGGAAACACGATCCCGATAAAACCCTTGGTCAGCACATTCAGCGCAGCGGTTGCTGCAAGCCCGCAGCAAGAGAGCGCAGAAGGCCTCTGTTCTTCAAGACCACACAGAAAAAAATCAAAGCCAAGCGTAAGCCACAATCCGACAAGCAGATCCGGAATGAGTATCCGCGTGAAGATGTAGACGCCTACTCCTGTTGCCAGCACGATCGCTGCCCAAAACCCCGCGCGTTCCCCGAGATTTCTACGTCCGATCGCATACGTTGCCAGCAGAGTTGCCAGTACACCCAGCGCCAGCGGCAAGCGTGCGCTCCACTCGCTCACGCCGAACACTTTGTAGCTCGCCGCCATTCCCCAGTAGAGGAGTGGGGCCTTTTCGAGATATCGAAGGCCATCAATATAGAGAGTGGTCCAGTCGTGGCGAACCGTCATCTCGCGCGCGGCTTCGGCATGGATAGAGTCAGCATCGTCGAGCAATGCCGGCGAAAAGATTCCAGGGATGTAAATGATCAGCCAGAACAGGCCGATGATCAGGATATGAAGCTTGCTTTGGGAAGATTGCGCGAGGCTCGTGCCGGAAGAAGCCTGAGTCTGTGCGGGTACCATTCTGACGTCCGTTAGATCTCATTATACGAGAGCAAGCGGAATTCACTCCTCAGGCCGCGACCTTGCTTAATCGCTGCGGTTCTGCCGGGCCCGGATCCTCGACCGGGGCACTCGGTTCGGTAACAGGACCGTCGGGCGGTTCCTCGACTGGAGGCTGCTCTGTGCCCGGCGGTACAGGAATACGTCTGTCGTCGGTGCGCAAATCAAAAGTGCGCGCGTCGAATTCGAACAGATAGGCTGGGGACATTGGTCTTTCCAATGAGATGCGAACTGAGGCCGTGAGTTGTAGGCCCGCGTTCAGTCTGCGAGCAATGCCTCTGGCCCGCCACGCTCATTCTCCGTACCGGTTCTACGCTGCTCCGGATATTGATGCAATTCTCTTCCTGCTCTGCGGCCGAGCTCCGTCAAAATGGAATCCGAAATGGAGTTGCCGCTCTCTTTGCCGGTGAAGCGCTCCGTCTCCGTCGAACGGCTACCCGGCATCAATCGATTCACCACGCCTAAGGCATCACTGGTCGTCCCGGGCGCTATGCCGTGGGCGAGCGCCAGAATCTGTGCTTGCGGCGACAGGATGACCTCAGATTTCCCCCGTTTGATCGCCGAGACGATTTGCCGTGCAGCCCGGGTAGCGCTGATCGACGTGAACGGATTACTCGCGCCCACGCTGAACCACGCAAACTCCTTTCGATGGTCGCCCTTGAAATAGGCGTTTACGTGCGACCCTGTGCGCATTAGACCGGGAACTACGGTCGTCACCTTGACTCCATCCTTCGCGAGTTCCGCATGCAGTCCTTCGCTCAGCCCCACGGCGGCAAATTTCGCGGCACTGTAGGGGAGCAGGTGCGGAATGCTGACCTTGCCGCCAATCGAGGTGATATTCGCAATATGTCCCGATCCGCGCGCCAGCATCTCGGGTAATGCTTCCATTACGGTGTAGACATGTCCCCAATACATTACGCGCATTGCCTCTTCGAAGTCCTCGATGGTCTGCGCGTGAATGGGGCCCACGCTAATCTGCCCAGCGTTATTCACGAGGACATGGAGAGCACCGTAGCGCGCGTGAATTTGTTCGAACATGCGGTGCACCTGCTCGCGATCGCCCACGTCACAAGGGATCGCCAGCACCTCAGCGCCCATGGCTTGCAATTCTTCTTGCGCCCAGCGAAGTTCCTCTTCATTCCGGGCGCAGATCGCAAGGCGCACGCCCTCACGCGCCAGTTCCCGCGCGATCGCCAAGCCCAAACCTCGCGAAGCCCCCGTAACCAGCGCCACTTTAGCTCGAAGGCTGATCTCGCGAAATCCTTTCCAGGCGGCGCGCGCCAACAGCACGGCTCCCACTCCGGCAACCGTTCCGGCAGCGACTGTACCCGCGGTGGCAGCTAGCAAAACATTACGAACTCGCATGGTGTCTCCAATCGATAGAGAGAAATTGTTAGGACGGAGATTCGCCGGCTTTGACCTGGCCGAAATTCAAGAGCGTCACTATAAAGATGCCGCCAATGACATTCCCGCTGGTCGCAAAGATTAACCATTTCAGGTAAGAACCGAATGTCACCTGGCCGGAGAAAACTGCGGCCAGGATTTCTCCGCTGGTCGCGATGCAATGGGAGAAGTGTCCAAGACCAACGATGAAGGTTAACAGCCAGATCACCATGATCTGCCCTATCGTCCATGTGCTCGCCGACACCATCCAAGCCACAAGGGCGATCATCCATCCGCCGATCACGCCACTCCAAAAGATGTGTGAATTGCTCCCCACTAGTGCCTGTCGCCCAAGCTCCCTCAAATTGTCGGCAATGTCAGGGCGAAGCGAGGCTGTCTTTACCGCGAGAAAAGCAAAAGCAGATGCTCCGAGCACATTCGAAAAGAACACGATAATCCACAATCTCAGCGTGTCGAGAACGTGCTTGCGTTCGCTTAGGATCAGCGCCACCGGGTAGAGCGTGTTTTCAGTGAATAACTGGGCGCGTCCGATGATGACGGCGATAAATCCAAGCGGATAGAAAAGATACGGAACGAATTCCTTGTTGCTGCCGGCTGGAAGAGCCGCCTGCGCGGTGGCGACCGCAATTCCGGTGAGGCCCATCGTGATCCCGCCTGCTAATCCAGAGAAGGCCAACGCATGCGGAGTGCGCCGCACCTCATCGTGCGCATTGCTTTCTACTTGTTCGAAAATTTCGTTTGCTGTAAGGCGGGAGGTGTCTGGCATCTAAAAAGGTCTTTCTCCAAAATGATTGGATGCACTTTCCGGGCAAACGACCAATCGAGCAACTCACACGATCACTTGAGGAATTCAGACGGCGGGTCCGAGTTGCTGCTTGTACTACAAAACACACTTAGTCGCAATTTCCGGTAAAACCCGGCGATGGGCAAGCCATCTAAACCGTACTGCGCCGCTTGAAAAAGTTGACGAAGAAACAATGACGAAGAAACAACACGAAAAAGTTGAGGGAGATTCAAAAATGAAGAAGCTATCGATTTACGCGGCAGGCCTGCTTTTGACAGGGACAATGGCGCTCGCGCAGAACGCGGCCACAACCCCGAGCACCACCACCGACACAACTACAACGCAGAGTACAACTTCGCCTTCGAGCACGACGACCACGCCTTCGACGCCGACGTCGCCTTCGAGCATGCAGGATAACGCGACCCCAAGCAGCACCACCGGATCAGCGACCCCGCAGACCGATTCCACTGGCGCCGCAACCACGCCATCGAGCAACAGCGATCAGGCCAATCAGCCTTGGGCAAAGCCCGCCGCCAAGAGTGGATCTAGCAGCACCACCACCAACTCCACGACCACTACGACGACTCCCGACAGCACTCCGGCTCCTCAGTCAGATAGCGCCACGCCGAAGTCTGATAGCAGCACGCCGAAACTAATGTCGCAGAACACTCCCCCTGCGAACCCGGCGGATGCGCAGAGTGGCTCGTCTTCGCAATCAGGCGGTACGGACACCACGCACAGCGCCACCAGCACTACCACGTCAACGGACGCGAATGGCGACACCACGACGACCAAGAAGCATAAGAAGCATCACAAATCGACTGACGCCAATGGCAACACCACTGACACGACGCACTCGTCGACCTCGACGACCGGCTCGAACAGCGGCAGCACCACCACGCCGGACCAGTCCTCGACTCCGAAGTTTTAACACGCTGTACCTACCCAACACAAAGGCGGCTCGCGAGAGCCGCCTTTGGTTTTGCCGCCGTAATGAAACTTACTTTGCCGCCACTGCGTAACTGCTGAGCACCTTCATATAGTTGCCGCGTTCGAAGGCCGCCGGTTGCGGCACGTTCTTCTGACTCATGCTGCCTTGCATCTGATGAATGGATTCATATCCATGCTCCTCCATCCACTTCTGCACGCCCTTGAGCAGAACAGTGATGTAGTCCACTCCCTGCTCGAGCAATGCCGATGTCGTCATCGCAACCTTCGCGCCCGCCATCATCGACTTAACAATGTCTTCTGGCGTGTGCACGCCGCCGGTGATTGCGATATCCGCGGAGATCTTGCCGTAGAGGATCGCAGCCCAATGGATGCGAAGCTTGATCTCGTTCGAGCGGCTCAGCACCAGGTTCGGCGTGACTTCCAGGTTCTCGAGATCGAAGTCCGGTTGGTAGAAGCGATTGAAGATTACGAGTGCGTTGGCGCCGGCATGATCGAGCTGTTTGGCGAGGTGAGCGAACGCGCTGAAATAAGGCCCCAGCTTTACAGCGACGGGAATCTTTACGCTCTGTTTCACCACTGCGACTAACTCTGCATGCATGTGCTCGACGGTCGCACCACTGAGTTCCGTGTCGGTGGGCACGTAATAGATGTTGAGTTCGATCGCATCAGCGCCGGCTTGTTCCATCAGCCGTGCATAACGCGTCCAGCCGCCCGAAGACACGCCATTCAAACTTGCGATGATCGGAATCTTCGTGCTCTGCTTTGCCTTGAGGATGTGCTCCAGGTATTCATCGGGCCCGATGTTGTAACCGCCCATATCGGGGAACATATCCACGGCTTCGGCCGACACATCACTGCCGAAGGTCAGGAAGCGATCGAGCTCATTGCTCTCGAGGTTAATCTGCTCCTCGAAAAGCGAATGCAGCACGATCGCGCTGGCGCCGGCATCTTCCATGCGCTTAATAATTGCCTGGTCCTTGCACAGCGGAGAGGCAGAGACCACCAGAGGATTCTTGAGCTTGAATCCCAAATACTTCGTAGAAAGATCAATCATTGCCTGCTCCTTTTGCAGCGGCCTGAGCTTGGGTTGCGATTACCTGCGCGAGCCCCTTATCGTCGCCTTCGGATGGCATAGTGGCCCACTGTTCGTACATCTTGAAGCGCGTGTTCACATCCTCCTGTGCCTCGGTCAGCAGGAATGCCGCTGCCTTCGGATTACTGTGGCGAAGCATCGTGTAACGGGTTTCGTTGTAGATGTACTTCTCCAGGGGGATCGAGGGAGCCTTCGAGTCGAGACTGAACGGGCTCTTGCCTTGCGCTACGAGTGCTGGGTTATAGCGGAAGAGCGGCCAGTGGCCGGACTGTACCGCTAGTTTTTGCTGATCGAGTCCGTGCACCAGGTCGAAGCCATGGGCGATGCAGTGACTGTAGGCGATGATCATCGAAGGTCCGTCGAACGCCTCGGCTTCGTTGAACGCTTTGAGCGTCTGCATGTCGTTCGAGCCCATGGCGACCCTCGCCACATAGGCCGAACCGTAGGTCATGGCGATCATCGCGAGATCTTTCTTCGCGCGTGGCTTGCCGCCAGCAGCGAACTTCGCGACTGCACCACGCGGTGTCGATTTCGACATCTGTCCGCCGGTGTTGGAATAAACCTCGGTGTCGAGAACAAGAATGTTGACGTTGCGTCCCGATGCCAGCACGTGATCGAGGCCACCGTACCCGATGTCGTATGCCCAGCCGTCGCCGCCGAGGATCCAGACCGACTTCTTCACCAGTGAATCGGCGAGGGAGAGCAGGTCTTTCGCTTCCGCAGTGCTCAGCGTTGCAAGTTTCTTCTTCAGTTCGACAAGCCGTTCGCGTTGCGACTGAATTCCCGCTTCGTTCGATTGGTCGGCCTCAAGCAAGCTCTTGACCAGCGTCTCGCCGAGGAAAGAGGCGTACTTGACGACCAATTCGCGCGCGTATTCATTCTGTTTGTCGATTGCGAGACGCATGCCCAATCCGAACTCGGCATTGTCTTCGAACAGTGAGTTCGACCACGCCACACCACGACCGTCTTTGTTTTGTGCGTAAGGTGTTGTAGGTAAGTTCGCACCGTAGATCGAAGAGCATCCCGTAGCGTTGGCGATGACTGCGCGATCGCCGAAGAGTTGGGTCATCAGCTTGACGTATGGCGTCTCCCCACAGCCCGTGCAGGCTCCCGAAAACTCAAACAGTGGCTGCATGAGCTGAACATCTTTCACCTGGTTCACACTCAGCGGCTTACGATCGAATTCGTCGATGCCGAGGAAGTATTCCCAGTTTTTTGTTTCGCTATCACGCAATGGCAGCTGGTCGGCCATGTCGATCGCCTTATGCTTCACATCGCTCTTGCTCTTCGCCGGGCACGCTTCCACGCACAGTCCGCAACCGGTGCAATCTTCCGGCGCAACTTGCAGCGTGTAGAACTCGTCCTTATAATCCTTCCACTTCGCGGGTGCGCTCTTGAAAGTTGCCGGCGCACTCTTCGTGAAGTCGCTCTTGTACACCTTGGCGCGAATGACCGCGTGCGGGCATACCAGAACGCACTTGCCACATTGGATGCAGAGCTTCTCATCCCACACTGGAATTTCCAATGCGATGTTGCGCTTCTCCCACATCGCGGTTGCGGTCGGGAAAGTACCATCGACGGGCATCAGGCTGACCGGAAGATCGTCGCCGCGGCCATCAATGATCGGACCCAGCACGTTCTTCACGAAATCGGGAGCCTGCGCTGGAACCGGCGGGCGCATATCAAAACCGCTTGATACCGCGCTCGGCACCTTCACCTCGAACAGGTTCGCCAGCGTGCTATCAACGGCGGCAAAGTTCTTTTGTACAACTGACTCGCCGCGCTTACCGTATGTCTTCTTGATCGACTTCTTTATCGCTTCGATCGCCTCTTCCCTCGGCAACACGCCGCTGATAGCGAAGAAACAGGTCTGCATGATGGTGTTGATGCGCGTGCCCATGCCGGTCTCGCGGCCGACTTTATAGCCATCGACGATATAGAACTTCAGCTTTTTGTCGATGATCTGCTTCTGCGTTGCGCGTGGCAGATGATCCCAAACCTCTTCGGGGCCGAAGGGGCTGTTGAGCAGGAACGTCGCACCCGGCTCCGCATTTTGCAGAACGTTAACGCGTTCCAGGAAAGTGAACTGGTGGCAGGCCACGAAGCTCGCACGCGAGATCAGGTAGCTGGAGCGGATCGGCTTCGGCCCGAAGCGCAAGTGCGAAGTCGTGAGTGATCCCGATTTCTTCGAGTCGTACACGAAGTAGCCCTGTGCGTAATTGTCGGTATCTTCGCCGATGATCTTGATCGAGTTTTTATTGGCACCCACCGTGCCGTCTGCACCCAGCCCGTAAAAGAGTGCCCGTACCGTCTTTGGATCTTCGGTCGAGAAATTCGGATCATAGCTCAGACTGGTAAAGGTGACGTCGTCATTGATGCCGATGGTGAAGTGATTCTTCGATGTTTCTTTTGCTAGTTCCTCGAAAATACCCTTCACCATCGCTGGTGTGTATTCCTTCGACGACAGCCCGTACCGACCACCGATAATCTTCGGGAACTTCTTGAACGGCGCACCGCCGGTTGCAAATGCTTCGCTAATCGTAGTGACCACGTCCTGATAGAGCGGTTCGCCGACCGATCCGGGCTCCTTGGTCCGATCCAGAACTGCGATCGATTTCACTGTCGCGGGGAGTGCTGCTAAGAACTGTTCTGCCGGGAAAGGCCGATACATGTGGACCTTGATCAGTCCGACTTTCTCGCCCTTCGCATTGAGGGCTTCCACAGCTTCTTGGGTAACATCGGCGCCCGAACCCATTACGACGATGACGCGATCGGCATCTTGGGGACCAACGTAGTCGAACAGGTGATACTGGCGTCCGACTTGCTTCGCGAACTGATCCATAACGTTCTGCACGATCGTTGGCAGCGCCAGGTAATACGGGTTCACGGTCTCGCGACCTTGGAAGTAGACGTCGGGATTCTGTGCCGTACCGCGCAACACGGGTTTGTCCGGCGTGAGCGCGCGCGCACGATGGCTGCGAACCAGGTCGTCGCTGATCAGTGCTTTAAGGTCTTCCACATCGAGCTGTTCCACCTTCGCCACTTCGTGCGAGGTGCGGAATCCGTCGAAAAAGTGGATGAACGGAACGCGGGAGGCTAACGTCGCAGCGTGCGAGATCAATGCGAAGTCCATGACTTCCTGCACGTTATTGGAAGCGAGCATCGCCCAGCCGGTCTGGCGGACAGCCATTACATCCTGGTGATCGCCGAAGATCGATAGCGCTTGCGCAGCCAGTGATCTCGCAGCAACGTGTATGACTGTCGCCGTAAGTTCGCCGGCGATCTTGTACATGTTGGGGATCATCAGCAGCAGACCCTGCGCCGATGTGAATGTCGTGGCCAAAGCACCCGTCTGCAGAGCGCCATGCAATGCGCCCGAAGCGCCGCCCTCGCTCTGCATTTCAATGACGGAAGGAATCGTGCCCCAGATGTTCGGCTTGCCTTCTGAGGACCATTGGTCCGACCACTCGCCCATCGGCGAGGAGGGGGTAATGGGGTAAATGGCGATGACTTCATTGACCTTGTGCGCTACGTACGCGGCGGCTTCGTTGCCATCGATGGTTACTTTCGGTCTGTTCATTTATGAGTCCATTCATTAAGAGAACGGCCGCCGAGGCGGGCGCGATATCAAGTGCGGCGTAGGAGGACACCGCCGGGAACCGGAGCGCTCTGTGCGCAGCGGGTTTTCGTGGTTGTTCTGCTCTCTGGGCGGCGACGAATTGACAATG
>ODAK010004926.1_pt1 | contig 13624 bp, 10 predicted proteins | sample 1539591 | NCBI WGS metagenome assembly ODAK01 (sample SAMEA3539303, study PRJEB22396) | soil metagenome | biome: tundra; feature: field; material: soil | place: USA | collected 2010-05 | depth 0.15 m | reverse complement strand
CGCATGCAGGCCACGATGGATGTTCATTTGCCGGAGGACGTTCGTGGCGAGCGGGTCGAGCCACCGACGACGATTGTATTCAGGATCGAACCCGCGCTAGATGAAGGAATACGCATCGCCATGGTGGTTCGGCCTATCGCCGAAGGGCCCGTATTCCCACCGGGCGAAGGCCCGCCCGAGGTCTTGCATGCCCGTGAAGGGCGACGGTTGCACGCCGTGCGTGCGCTTGGGGCTGAGCGTGAGCGCGCAGCGCACCTTCAGCAAGTGCTCGGGCTCGACGACAGCAACACCAGCGGCGACTGGCGCTGGGATATCTCGGATGACGCCGTTGCTCTCGATCTCTTGGGCAAGCTGCGCGGGCTCTCCGAGCTGGCCGAGGTGGAATGGCCGGCGGGCGAAATCCGCGTCGATAGCATTTTTCGCGCGGCACTCAAGGTGCAGGTGCGCAAGCGGCGCGATTGGTTTGGAGCCGAGGGCGGCGTCGAGATCGACGGTGCCCGCGTGTCGCTGGCGCAGCTTTTGGCCGCCATTCGTGCCGGTCGTCGTTACGTGAAGCTCGGTGCGCGTCGCTTTGCCGCGATCGAAGACGATTTGCGCGACCGATTGGCGGCGCTCGACGACGTGGTCTTCGAAAACCAGGGCGCTATCGAGCTGGGCCTGTTGGCCGCGCCGGTACTTGCCGACCTGGTGGAGAACGCGCGCCAGCTCGATCTGGAGCCGGCGTTTCGCGCGACGCTCGGCAAGCTGGAAGCCGCCCGCGTGGCAGAGGTGGCACTGCCCGACGGATTGCAGACCACTTTGCGCCACTACCAGGACGATGGCTTTCGCTGGATGGCACGACTTTCCGCGTGGGGGCTTGGCGCGTGTCTGGCGGACGACATGGGCCTTGGCAAGACCGTGCAAGCGCTTGCCTTGCTACTGCAACGGGCAGATCGCGGTCCTGCGCTGGTCGTCGCGCCCACCTCGGTAGTGTCGAACTGGGTCGCCGAATGTACGAAGTTCGCGCCTAGCTTGCGGCCGCAGATCTATCGAGGGCCAGACCGCGCGGCAGTTCTGCCACAGCTTGGTAAAGGCAGCCTGCTTATCACCAGCTACGCCATCGCGGTCAGAGACGCCCAGGCGCTGTCAGCTATCGCCTTTTCCACCTTGATCGTCGACGAGGCGCAATCGGTGAAGAATGCGCTGACGCAACGGTTCCGCGCTATCCGCGATCTGCAGGCCGACTTTCGCGTGGCCCTGACCGGGACGCCGATCGAAAACCACTTGGGCGAGCTGTGGGCGATCTTTCGCCTGGTTACGCCGGGGCTGCTCGGACCTTGGGAGCAGTTTCGCCAGCGCTTTGCCGTGCCCATCGAAAGGCACCGCGACCGGACTCGCCAGGCCGCCTTGGCGCGCGTGGTGCGACCGTTCATTTTGCGCAGAACCAAACGCGAGGTCGCGCCCGAGCTGCCCTCGCGCACCGAGATGAACCAATCCATTGACCTGAGCCCGGCCGAGCGTCGCCTGTACGAGGCTGCGCGCATCGACGTCCTGGAAAGCCTGGCCAAGGGCGCAGGAGCCGGGGGCGGCGAGGAGGCTCGGCAGCGGATCAAGATCCTCGCGGCGCTGACGCGTCTTCGCCTGCTGTGCTGTCATCCGCGCTTGGTGGTCGAAGGCAGCAGCGCCGGCTCGGCGAAGCTGGCGGCGCTCGTCGAGCTGCTCACGGAATTGCGCGACGAGGGCCATCGCGCCTTGGTGTTCAGCCAATTCACGAGCTTCCTCGATTTGGCGCGACCGCTGCTTGCCGAGTCCGGCCTGCGCACGTTGACCTTGGACGGTTCAACTCCCGCGGCTGTGCGCGACGAGCGTGTGCGCGCGTTTCAAGCGGGCGAGGCCGACGTGTTTCTGCTGTCGCTGCGTGCGGGCGGCACCGGCCTCAATCTCACGGCTGCAACCTACGTGATCCACCTCGATCCATGGTGGAACCCGGCCGTCGAAGATCAAGCCACCGACCGCGCCCATCGCATCGGCCAGGATCGCCCCGTCACCGTGATCCGTCTGGTTGCTCGTGGCACCATCGAAGAGCAAGTCCTGTCGTTGCACGAAGAGAAGCGGCAACTGGCGGCCAGCGTCCTCGACGGCGCCGACATGGCGGCGCGCCTGGACGGCGCCGAGCTGCTTGACCTCATTCGCCGCAGCGGAACGTCCGCGGACGCCGACGAGGACGAAGCCCCCGACGGCGACGCGGGCGACGTCTAGGACGTAGGCCGGGGTAGGCGGGGGGATTTCCCTCGCGTTCGACGGGAAGCTGCTGAGCCAGGTGTTGCGCATCTTCACGGACATGGTGGCGTTGGCACAGAGACTCCTGACCGCCACCATTCCCATCATCGGATTCTTACGATGAGCGAGCCATAAACAGGTATCTGATCCCAGGTTCGGGAGAGCGCCTGCACCTGTGGCGATATCGTTGATCAACGGTCGCTAGCCCGAACGACGCATCGTCCGCAAGCCTTCCTGTAACACAGACATCCCTATCGATCTTCACCAGTAGAATGGGTGTCTGCGAGGATCCGGGAGCACGGCCGCCGTCGGCCACATGCTGTTCCGTCCGCCACTTCGTCACGTCCTCGACAGCTTTTGTGTCAGAAGAGAAACAACTGTCACAAGGGCAGGTCTTGGCGTGGACAGCAGTTCGCATTTCGTCTAATTACGAAATAATTCTGTCGAGTGCCAGTCCAACCGGCGAAAGGAAAGGTTCATGTCCATGAAGCGTACGAGTCCGTCTGTGTTTCTTTGCCTGGCTTTTGCAGTCCTTGTCGGTGCAGCCTCCAACACCTCCAGGGCATGGGCCAAGCCCGGCAAGTCCTCGGCCAAGGCCGCACCTTCCGCCAAGGAAGACTCGGCTACGGCGCAAATCTCGCCCACGTTGCAAAAGTACATCGAGAACCTCCCATCCGGCTTCGACGCCATTCCTGCCGATCGCAAGATGCAGCTCGACAAGTTGGCCCTGTTCATTAAGACACGTCGCGACTCCAACGAGACGGCGCGCGTGACCTACATCTGCACGCACAATTCCCGCCGCAGCCACATGGGGCAGCTCTTCGCGACCCTGGCAGCTGCCTACTATGGCGTGGACCGTATCGAGGTCTTCTCGGGCGGCACCGAGGCGAAGGCGTTCAACCCACGCGCGGTAGCCGCGCTGGAGCGAGCCGGCTTCTCCATCACCAATCCTGGCGGCGAGAATCCCCACTACAAGGTCACCTTCGCGAGTAACCGTCCGGCCCTCGAAGCCTTCTCCAAGAAGTACGACGACGCCTTCAATCCCAAAGAGAATTTCGCTGCCGTGATGACCTGTTCGCAGGCCGACAAGACCTGTCCCACCGTCGCCGGGGCAACCTTGCGTATCCCTCTTCACTACGAAGATCCAAAAGAGTCAGATGGCACGCCCGCGGAGGCGGCGACCTACGACGCGCGTGCACGTCAAATTGCGACCGAGGCGTTTTACGTGTTCTCCCGTCTGAAGGTCTGAGCGTTGACGCCATCGTGGTTCGAGCAGGCCAATGCTTGGCTGGCGCATCAGCTCGGCGCGGCGACGGGCTTCGCTAGCTTTGGGCTTTTGCTCCTCGGCGGGGCACTGGCGAGTCTGCTTCCCTGCGTTTATCCGCTCTATCCGATCACCGCGGCGGTCCTCTCCAAGCGTCAGAGTCGCTTGGGTCGCTTCGCGCATCCACTGGTCTACTACGCCGGCATGACCGGCATTTACTTCGCCTTCGGGATCGTGGCCTCGCTCACCGGCGGCAGCTTCAACGATGTGCTGCGCCTGCCGGCCGTGAACCTGGCCATTGCCGGCCTGATGGTGCTCTTGGCCCTCGCCACGGCCGGTCTGCTGCATTTCCCAGCTTTCACCAGCGTAGGAAGCACTACCGGAACCGGTCTCGGGAGCACCCTAGCCATGGGGGCTGGTGCGGGCCTTCTGTCGAGTGCTTGCGTTGGGCCGGTGGTGGTCAGTATTCTGGTTTCGCTCGCGGCCAGCACCACACAAGTATCGGCTGGCGTCGCGCTGCTCGCGGCCTTTAAGATGATGTTGTTCGGTATGGGCGTGGGGCTACCGCTTCTCCTCATCGGTGTCTTCGGCGTCGCACTGCCGCGCGGCGGCCCCTGGATGGTTCGCACGCAGCAGGCATTCGGACTTCTCATTGCCTGGTTTGCAGTCAGCTACATTTTCAAGGGGCTCGCTGGGCTTGGCTTCTCCAGCGGCGCTGGCTGGGCGCTCGTCGTAGGCGCAGTCCTCCTTGCGAGCGCGGTCTACTTCGCGCAAAACCCCGAGCATCTCGCCCAGGAGCGTACCAAGCGATCCGTGCTAGCGGTTGCCGCGGTCATTGGCTTCTTCGTAATCGGGCGAGCGTTGCTCGGAATGCCCGCTGTGGCCTCCGTCCCTTCCATGCTCGCGACCTCGGGGCCGGTACAAGAGCGTCACGGAAACCTCGACTGGCACCTCGACAAGAACGCCGCGTACGCGGCTGCAGCACAAACCGGGAAGCCCGTGTTCATCGACTTTCACGGCGACTGGTGCACCAACTGCAAAGCATTTCAGGAAAGGACCCTGGCCGATGCGAAGCTGAACGCGGCGCTTGAACGCGCAGTGCTCTTGAAGGTGCGCGACAACACGGCTCTCTTCGACGAATATCGCCGCGATCCGCGCTTCCCGGAATTGAAGGTCGGGCTACCGTTCCTCCTCGTCACAGACGCGAAGGGAGCGCTTCTCTACAAGACAAGCGACTACACGAAGTCGGACGAGATAGCCCTCTTCCTTGGGGAGTAGCGACAATCTTTCCGACGAGATCCTCGGCAGGAACCGGCGTCAGAATCCTTACCAGCGCGGCACTGGAACCAGGCAGAGTCGCCCGCTGTTGCCAGTTGGCGTTGACATCGGCAGCTCGGCCGGTTATCGTTGTTTAACGATGACGAAGCCGAAGCGAACGCCTCAAAACTGCTGCCCGCCTGCAAACCAAGAGGCGGATCTTCGGCCGGTCGAAGGCGACGAGGCGGATGAGGAGATGGCGACTTTAACGAAGGCCATCGGACACCCGGTGCGCGTGAAGATCCTGCGTCTTCTAGTTCGGAAAGACACCTGCATTTGCGGGGATATTGTCGATCGGCTACCGCTGGCCCAGTCCACCGTGTCCCAGCACCTGAAGGTGCTCAAGGACGCCGGCCTCATTCGAGGCGAGGTTGAAGGACCACGTGGCCGCTACTGTATCGAGCCCCGGACACTGCGGCGCCTCAAAGCGCTCGTTGGGGGGATCTAGTGTTTTTGCATGTCTTAGCTATCGCCCCTTGACGATGGAAAGGGATTTGCCGTGACTGATGCGATCAAGGTCTGGTTCGTTTGCATCCACAACGCAGCACGGAGCCGAATGGCGGAAGCGCTGCTACGCAGTCTTGGAGGGCCGCGCTTCGAGGTCACAAGCGCGGGCTATGAGCCTCACGAAGTCAACCCTCTGGTCGTCGAAGCGTTGCATCTCGCCGGGCTTTCTGTCGCCAATCCTGGGCCGCAACCTTCAGTCTTCGATCTGTTCAAGGCGGGCAAGATGTTCGCGTACGTCATCGGCGTTTGCGACGAGGAGCACGAGCAAAAGTGCCCACTTTTTCCCGGAGTCACACAGCGGCTGTCCTGGAGCTTTCCCGATCCCAGTACCTTCACTGGGAGCGATAGAGAACGCCTCGCGCGCGTGGTCGAGGTTCGGGAGGCGATTCGAGAGCGCATCGAAGCATGGGTTAGGACCCTCGACATCACCCCGACCCCTACCATGTGAACAGACCCCGTTAAGGAATCGACCAACATGCAGACCTCGAAGACCGGCGTCGCCGGCAAGCTCTCCTTCCTCGACCGATACCTGACGCTTTGGATCTTCCTCGCTATGGGGCTTGGGATCTCGCTTGGCTTCACGACTCCGGGATTCACGACAGCGCTCAACCGCATGAGCGTCGGTACGACCTCGATCCCGATTGCGGTCGGGCTTATCCTCATGATGTTCCCGCCGCTCGCGAAGGTGCGCTACGAGGAGATCGGAAAAGTCTTCCGCAACAAGCGGGTGCTGCTTCTTTCCTTGGTGCAGAACTGGATCATCGGCCCGATCTTGATGTTCGGGCTCGCGGTCGTCTTTCTGCACGACAAGCCCGAGTACATGCTTGGGCTCATCCTCATAGGCCTCGCCCGTTGCATCGCCATGGTAATCGTGTGGAACGATCTCGCGAAGGGCGACACCGAGTATTGTGCGGGCCTAGTCGCGCTCAACTCGATTTTCCAGGTGCTGTTCTTCTCGGTCTACGCCTATTTTTTCGCCACGCTCCTGCCACGATGGCTGGGAATCCAAGGTGCGGTGGTCAATATCACCATCGGAGAGATCGCGAAGAGCGTCGCTATCTACCTAGGCGTGCCGTTTGCCGCCGGATTTCTCACGCGCCGTGTGCTCGTAGGCGCAAAGGGGCGGGACTGGTACGAGAAGAATTTCGTGCCGCGCATCGGGCCGATCACGCTGGTCTCGCTGCTCTTCACCATCGTCGTGATGTTTTCCCTCAAGGGCGAGACCATCGTGCAACTCCCGCTCGATGTCCTCCGCATCGCGGTTCCGCTCCTCATCTACTTCGTGCTGATGTTCGCTGTGTCGTTCTTCATGGGCAAGCGGATGGGCGCTGATTACAAGCAGACGGCCACGCTCTCCTTCACCGCGGCTTCCAACAACTTCGAGCTGGCCATCGCAGTCGCCATCGCGAGCTTCGGTATTCACAGCGGGGCGGCCTTCGCAGCCGTCATCGGCCCGCTCGTCGAGGTTCCTGCGCTTATCGGCCTCGTGAATGTCGCCCTCTGGGCGCAGAAGCGCTTCTTCCCGAACACGCCACTTGAGGTCGCGCCGCCCGCGTGCGCCGCCGAAAGCGCCTCAACCTCCCCATCGAAAGCCTGAATCCATGACGGACGACACCAAGAGCATCCTCTTCCTTTGCGTCGCAAACTCTGCGCGTAGCCAAATGGCCGAGGGTCTCGGCCGCATGATCTTCGGCGACCGCGTTCCAGTGCAAAGCGCGGGAAGCGAGCCCTCGAAGGTCAACCCGTACGCAATCGAGGTGATGACCGAGATCGGGGTCGATCTCACGACCCACTACTCGAAGTCCGTCCAGGCGATCGACCAGGCCACGGTCGGCACGGTCATCACCCTCTGCGCCGAGGAGGTGTGCCCGGTGTTTCTCGGAAAAGTGCGCCGGTTTCACTGGCCGATTCCCGATCCGGCCAGCAAGGATCCGACGATCCCGCGCGAGGAGATGCTCACGCGCTTTCGAGCTGCGCGTGACGCCATCCGCGGAATGCTCGAACAATTCGCGAAAGAAGAGTCGCTCTCGGCATGAGGTCGCATGTCCAACGCCCTCAACGTCGTTCTTGCGGTCACCGCCCTGGCCTCGGGGCTCGGGTGCACGCGGCATTCGGGCGGGCAGTCCTTTGACTTCAACGACGAGGCCGAGCGCGTGCAGCGGCTGACGATATCAGCGGGCGCGCAGACCATGGAGCGGCACCCAGTAGCGCGAACTCCGATGGCGCTTTGCCAAGATTGGCGAGTCGCCGCCGCGATTCCTTGGCCCGGCTACGCCAAGCAGGTAACCCATTCACTCGAACCATCCTATTCTTGTGAAGCCATCTCGGCGGCGCGCACGGCGTGCGCCCGCCGGCTCGCTGGCGATCTTCCCCATCTTGAGTTGGCGGCCGAGCCCACGCGAGCCGGACTTCAGGTTCGGATTTCCCTAGAAATGCGCCCTGACTGACCTTGTGGATTTTCGGCAGTTGCCATGACACGCATTCTGGTTGTCGAAGACGAAAAGGATATTCGCGAGATCCTCGCCTACAACCTCGGCAAGGCGGGACACGAGGTTCTGGCCGCAGACAGCGGGGCGAATGCGCTGGCCTCGGTGCGCGAAGCCCGACCAGACCTCGTTCTGCTCGACCTCATGCTGCCGGACGTTTCGGGAGTTGAGGTCTGTCGCCATCTCAAACATGACCCGTCCTTGTGCCAGATTCCGGTGATCATGTTGACCGCCCGGAGTGATGAGATTGACCGTGTAGTGGGCTTCGAGATGGGTGCGGAAGACTACGTGATCAAGCCGTTCAGCGTGCGCGAGCTTGTCCTGCGCGTAGGGGCCGTTCTTCGTCGCTCGCGGAACCGTCCCGCGACGATTGAACTAGAAGGCGAGATCAATTTCGGCCGTCTACGTGTTGATCGAGGCGCGCACCGGGGCTGGGTGGATGGAAACGAAATTGCCCTGACGCCGATCGAGATGAAACTTCTGTGCACGATCCATGCTCGGCGTGGTCGGGTCCAGACGCGCGGGACCCTGCTCGACAAGGTCTGGGAGGCAAGCCCGGAAAACACCACGCGCACAGTGGACACGCACATCAAGCGGCTGCGGGAAAAGCTAGGCCCGGCCGGCGTCTACATCGAAACCGTTCGAGGGATCGGGTATCGTTTTGTTCCCACGCTCGACGAAGTCCCCTAAGAGCGAGTTGGATTGCGCCATGAATGTTTCCTCCGACCTCGACTCGCTGCTGCGAGCCACTCGACCGCTACTCGTTCGATTCCTCACCCGTATGGTGGGCCAGGCGGATGCGGAGGACGTCACTCAAATCGTGCTGTCCAAGGCGGCAGGTGCCTTCACCAGCTTTCGCGGCGACGCCAGCCCTCGAACGTGGTTGTTCAAGATCGCGACCAACGCTGCCCTCGATTGGAGACGCACCCGACACTTGGGCTCGGAAGACATCGACCTCGTGGCCGAGGCCGAGGATCTGGCCGACGTCAATGAGGATGCGTCCCAGGAACGACGCCTGATACGCGAGCAGATGGGTGAATGCGTCTCCGAGATCCTCCACCGACTGCCGGAGAGTTATCGGACCGTCCTCGCCCTCAGCGACTGCGAGGAGGTCTCCGACAAGTCGATCGCCTCCATCCTCGGCGTGACCGTAGGCGCAGCCAAGATTCGCCTGCATCGAGCCCGAACGCGTCTCAAGGAAGAGCTTGAGCTCGACTGCTCGTTCTATCGCGACGACCGCAATGTCCTCTGTTGCGACAGGAAGGAATCAGCGGAACATGCCGCGTATCGTTTTGGTGACACCGCTCGTCTACAGGTCGGGAACCGCGAGGTAGCGGATCCCTCCAGAAACCTGAACGAGGAAGAAACCATGACCGCAGTCGAAATCCTTTTAACAAAGCAGAAGGACCTGATCGGGGTCGGGGCGTCCATCGCCGCCGGTTGTCAACCTTGCACGCTCTCCTTCGCCGCCGCCGCGCGCGAGGCTGGTGCATGCGGGCGCGGGATCCGCCTTGCGGTGGAAAGCGGCTTGGCCGGCCGTGAGAGCGCTACGGCTGGGATGTCTGCCTTCGCGTCCACGGAGCTGGCAAACCCTGAGCTTGATGCCGCTTTCCGGGCGGAGCGGGTTCTGCTCGACGCTCTGATTCGAGTCGCCGCTGCGATCGCCGGCAACATGGCGTCTCTAGTTACGTCCGAGGTTGAGCATGCCCGCGCGCTCGGTGCGAGTGACGACCAGATTCGCGTCGCAGCCGATATTGCCCGAACAGCCAGGCACGGCTCCGAACGCGAGACCGAGAATGCCCTCCGGGGGATGCTCGAAGGCACTGGCGAACCAGCCTGTCGCTCTGATCGCGGATCTGAGCCTGCCGCGTGTGGATGTGGGAGCAACGACACGATAAGTCCGGCGTTCGAGACAGTTCACATCGAGAAGACGAAAAACACCTGTTCCTTGTGTGAGGACTACGCGAAGGAACAAGCGCACAAGCCCATCGTGGTCATGTCGTGCGAGGGCGCATGCCTTCGCGGGGAGATCTCGCGACAAGCTGCAAACCACCTATGCAACATTCTTGCGCCCGACAAAACCGCGAGACTTTGCCTGGGTGCCGCGTTCACGAAAGACGCCGGTCAGCGTGCCCTGGTTCGTGGCGCCCAGAAAGTCGTCGCACTTGAGGGCTGCCTGATCCGCTGTGCCTCTCGTATGATGCGCGGGCATATCCCTGACCTTGAGCCGGAGGTCATCCTCACCGATTCGCTATGCGAGTTCGATCGAAGCCTGTTCGGCGTCGAGGCACTTCCGACCGAGGCGGTCCAAATGCTCGGCCGTGCGGTTGCGGCCAAGGTCGTAGCGAGACTATAGATCCACGATCCATGGCCCCGTGATGGGACTCCTACCCCCGCGACGAACGCCTCGTTCATTGCCCTCACGACTTGCCCGATATAGGCGGCATCTTGGGTGGAGGCACCATACGCGTACCATCTTGTCCTCGTCGAAACGCTGTCGGGTACTAGCATTCTCTTGGATGGCGACGATGGCATCGAGGATGTCGTGCAGTCGATCGACGTCGGATCTCATAGGGGCACGGCATCAGCTAGCGCGCGGTCCCGAAACCGGTCGTGCAAGCCTCGCGCACTGACCACATCGACCCGGCAACCAAGCGTTGCCCCCAGATCCATGATCAGCTCACCGTGGTCCATGAGACTTCGACCAGCGTCGAAATCGACCATCAGATCGATGTCGCTATCGTTCTTGCATCGCCATGGGCAACCGAACCGAACACCCGCACATTGCGCGCGCCGTGAGAGCTCGCTAGCGCGAGAATTTGGTCCCGACGCTTTCGAAGCTCATCGAGAGTTGGTTTCCCCGCCAGGGTCATCCGTTCAAAGGTACGCGTCTCTCGGAAGTGCCGCAAGCCTCGGCGCGCCTGCCGCCTGCCTGCTAGATTTGCTGCATGTTTGGTTCGCCGTCATCGTCGTCAACGCCGCCTCCGCCGGCCGGTCTTTTGACCCGGCTTGCCGCGAGTGCGTTGCGCTCGCGGCAGACGCTCGGGCTGGTGTGGCGTTCGTCGCGCAGCGGGACGCTGGCCATCGGCGTCCTGACGGTTCTGGCAGCCTCGTTGCCGCCGATGATCGCCTACGTCGGTAAGCTCATCGTCGACGCTGTGGTGGCGCACGATCGGGATCGCGCCGTGCAGATGGTTGTGGCCGAGTTGGCCGTGGTCGCCACGCTTGCCCTGCTGGAGCGCGGGCTCGGCTTAGTTCGGCAGCTGGTCGGTGCCCGCCTGGGCATCGACGTCAACGTCGTCATTTTGAAAAAGGCGGAAGCTCTTGAACTGCAGCACTTCGAGGACTCGGAGTTCTACGACAAGCTGTCCCGCGCCCGACGGGAAGCTTCGCTGCGGCCGCTGTCGCTCATTGAAAGCAATTTTCAGGTTCTGCGCGGCGTTCTTACGCTGACCGGCTACATTGTTCTGCTGCTGCGCTTTTCGCCTAGCATGGTGCTGGGTCTCCTGGTCGCGACCGTGCCGGCGTTTATTGCCGAAGCGAAGTTTTCGGGCGCCGCGTTTCGACTGCGCAATTGGCGCTCGCCCGATACGCGTCGCTTGATCTACCTCGAATATGTACTTGCCAACGACGAGCACGCCAAAGAAGTGAAGCTGTTCGGCCTCGGCCCGCTCTTGCTCGGCCGCTATCGCACGCTGTCCGAGCGCTTCTATGGCGAAGACCGTCGGCTCGCGCTTCGCCGCGCCGGCTGGGGCTACGGCCTGTCGCTTATCAGCACGGCCGTGTTCTACGGCTGCTACTCCTTCATCGTTGCTAGTGCCGTGCGTGGCTCGCTCTCCCTCGGCGACATGAGCCTGTACCTCATCGCGTTTCGCCAAGGCCAACAGAGCTTCCAAGGCATTCTTTCCGCAGTGGGAAGCATGTACGAAGACACCCTGTACATGGCCAATCTGTTCGAATACCTCGCGATCCCAACAGATCGCCCGCGCCCGACGACTGTCGCCGCCGTCGCGCCCGAACAGGGCATTCGCTTCGAGAATGTGGGCTTCCGTTATGCAGGCGCCGACAAGGGCGAACGCTGGGCATTGCGCGGAATAGACCTGTACGTGCCCAAGGGCCAGAGCCTAGCGTTGGTCGGCGAAAACGGCGCCGGCAAGACCACACTCATTAAACTATTGTCCGGGCTCTATCCTCCTACCGAAGGTCGCGTGCTGCTCGACGGCCGCGACGTCGCCGACTGGGAGCAAAGCGAGCTGCGCCGCCGCATCGGCGTCATCTTCCAGGACTTCAACCAATACCAACTGCTGCTGCGCGAAAACATCGCGTTTGGCAGCGTCGACAATTTGCAGGACGATCTTCGCGTAGCACGCGCGGCAGAGCAGGGCGGGGCAAAGGAATTGGTCGGCACTCTTGGGCAGGGCATGGACACGCAGCTTGGGCGGTGGTTCAAAGACGGCGTCGAGCTGTCAGGCGGACAGTGGCAAAAGGTGGCGCTCGCGCGCGCCTTCATGCGCGAGGAGGCCGACATCCTGATTCTCGACGAGCCCACCGCCGCGCTCGACGCCGAAGCCGAGCACGCCGTCTTCCAGCGCTTCCGTGCCTTGGCCCAGGGCCGAACCACGATTCTCATCTCGCACCGCTTTCCCACCGTGCGCATGGCCGACCGAATCGTCGTGCTCGAGCACGGCCACATCATCGAACAAGGCACGCACGCCGAGTTGCTTGCCGCCGGCGCCCGCTACGCCCGTCTGTTCACGCTGCAGGCGGAGGGATACAGGTAACCCGCGGACTGGGCAACGGCGCATTCAAGAAGAAGAGCTGAGCGGTGAGGACTGATTCACTCTCGCGCCGTCCAGGCAATCTGCTACCCTCCCGGCGCCATGTCGTCGCAGTCCCACGCACCGATTTCTTGGCGCGGAATCGGACACCTGTTCGTTGTCTACCTCGTGTGGAGCAGCACGTACCTTGCCATTCGGGTCGCGGTGCGGCCGGGGGCGGGCTTTCCGCCATTCGCGCTGGCGGCTATGCGGTCGCTGATTGCGGCACCGCTGCTTCTGCTTTGGGGCAAGACGCGCGGCCTGCGGGTGCGTCCGAACCGGCGAGAGATTTTGATTCTCGTTGCCTCGGGCATTCTGCTGTGGAACTTCGGCAACGCCTTCGTCGTGCTCGCGGAAAGGCGGGTCGACAGTGCGCTGGCGGCGATTCTCGTTGCCTCGACTCCCATCTGGGTAGCCGTGCTCGAAAGCATCATCGATCGGCGGCTCCCGTCCAAGCTGGTGGCCGCCGCACTGTTCGTCGGATTCTTGGGCGTGGGCCTGATTGGCTATCCCGCCTTGCGTTCGGGCGTTCGCGCGGACGCCCTGGCTGTGGCCGCGCTCTTGTTCGCGGCGCTCAGCTGGGGCGGGGGCTCGCTGCTGCAGCGCCGGGTGCCCGTCGGCCTGGATCCGGTGGTCAGCGCCGGCTACCAGATTCTGTTCGGCGGCGTCGCGGTAGCGCTGATGTCCTTCGCCTTTGGCGAGCCCAGGCCCGCTCCCACGGCCAGCGCGTGGCTCGCTTTCGCCTTCTTGGTGGTCTTCGGTTCGCTCATCTCGTTCACGTCGTTCTTGAAGGCGCTGCACCTTTTGCCCACGCGCCTGGTCTTTACCTATGGCTATGTCAACCCCGTGCTGGCGGCTTTCTTTGGCTGGCTGATTCTCGGCGAGCGTATCGCGGGCGTGACCTTGGTAGGCGCCGGGCTGGCATTGCTGGGTGTTGCCGGCATGATACTGGGCTGCAGAGGCTTGACTACCGG
>ODAK010004925.1_pt1 | contig 13625 bp, 11 predicted proteins | sample 1539591 | NCBI WGS metagenome assembly ODAK01 (sample SAMEA3539303, study PRJEB22396) | soil metagenome | biome: tundra; feature: field; material: soil | place: USA | collected 2010-05 | depth 0.15 m | reverse complement strand
CTCAGTTGAGTCCGTATGATATGGCGATACTTTTGGCATGTTTTAAGAATGGCGAATTATGCTGATTTTGTCCAGTACAAACAGCAAAATAGATACGATAGTAAGGTCATGGGGGCGCGGATTGTTGCTGGCGATTGATTTTGGGAACGAAGTTTGCTACCTTTGAAACGCCATGAAAACAGGCTGAAATGGTATTTTGATCAAGAATCAGATGCCGGCCAAAGCAGCGATTTGGCTAAAAATCGTCGGATTAGAAGATATGAAAATAACCAAAAACAAAAGGGGCTGGCTCCTTCAACCTAATACGAGCGCCGAGGAAGCCAGCCTTGAATCTTTACTGCTTCAATTTAAGCAGGCACCTGAACATACGTCAGATACTTCTCAAGCCATTCATTCACCTCTTTTGGACCTTGCCCATAATACGGACGATGCAGCACGACCACATAAAGTGTGTCGTTCGCATCGATATAGGGGGCGAGGCGGTCATACAATTGGTTAGGAGTTAAATCCGTAGCAACTGCATAAGAGGACTCAGACAGCCTTGCCCAAGAGAAACGTTTAATTTCCTTGAGCACGTCTGAATAATCTTGCCCTGGCTTGTCGAGGTCATAAGTTACAAGTAATACACTCATAAGTATAACAACTAGAATTAATGAAGAACTCTCTTGACACAGGCCGGGTTTTGGTGGAAAGTAATCTCGTTATGAGACAATAACTTTCCTCCTCCGATCTCGTGTCTCCTTTAGCCGAGTTCGTGAGCGCAGGATAAAAATATCATAAAGCCATTCGCATCATAAGTGCGGTGGCTTTTTTACTGCCATTTTCAAAGAACAAAAAAGCCGTTCAGTCTTCAAAGCCCTAACGAAGAGTGCTGCCCCTCGCGGAAGCAACGACTGAACGGCCACCACTGCAAATATCATGTCAAATTCGTCTCGGCTTTGAAACCGACGGACACCCCAATATGGGCTACCTAGTTTAATATAACCCCAACAAATAGATTTGCAACGATAAAGTTTAAATGGGTTATTCACAGGTTATTCACATTTTTGCAGTTTTTCAGGTTGGCACTTCCCAGTCCTTCGGGTCGTCAAACAGCCCGGGAGTTTTATCGTAAACTGGTGCGATCTGGCCAAGTTGCCTTTCAAATGACTTGAAATCATTATGAATCTTCATCAAACCAACAACCGTTCCCAAATGCACCAGCAATGCCCTTAGCCCGACATCTTCACTTAACCAACTAAAGAGCTTATTGCTTGGACTGCCGCGTTCTTCCTTTCGCTCCTTCAGTTTTTTCAAAAGCCCAGGTGCAATGCGGCGATAAACGAGATTGTTGGTGAGTATCCCAAAATAGGGAGGCAACCTCATATCCGCGCGCAGCTCAACATGCCGAAGTCGACAAAGCTCCTTAAAATAGTCCGTCGGGAATGTGCGAACCCAGCGCCGCAATTCTTCTGACAGAAACTTTTTTAGTTGTTCTTCAAGGTCTCTGCGCGGCCTTTCATATTGAAAACCAGTTGCTTCGTCCACAAGCGCGATAATTCCCACCGCAGCAAGACCTCGAATCAGAATATCGGCTTGTTTGGCAATGTTCATCGCGCATTTCAACTTCCGCCGCGTTCACAGCGCACATGGTCAGACACCGGCACAAGCGGCGGGATTGACAGACCACGCATGGACATTGGAAGAACTGCTTTCAGCAACAATCTAAGCAACCATCACCAGCCCAAACAGGCGGTTAAAACTTGCCATATCTGGCAAGTTAACCCGCCTTCTTTCAATTTCATTTATCGTTGATACTGCCAGAGTGATATAAAAATATCATTCATCACCGCTTGTCAGGAACCCCAAACTCCTTTTTGAAGTGAGCGTAGATGAGTGCGGCTGCACGTTGGGCTTTTTGTAGGTAGGTTCTAACATCGTCCAAGTCTCCCAGCAACTGGTTAATCCGCGTTTCGCAAACCTTCAAGACTGCAAACTTCTTTTACAGCTCTTGAACGGATGATGGAGTGACGTCGATTTCGACGGTGTTGCTTGTTGTCGCATTCTGTAAACTGTCTTGACAGGCGAGGTTGAGAGTATAGATTCCGACTTGCATATTGCTTAAGGGGAATGATCCTATACGAGCAGGAGATGAAAGCGTATTTCCGAGCGTTGTTGAGGATGTCCATCCGCTGTTATTTGAACCAACATTATTACCGGCGCCTTTGCATGTTAGACCAGTCGGCCAGGTAAAGCCGAGGGTGACACTGTTTCCTGGGTGTATATGGGTTATAGTTACATTCTGATTGTTACCGATCCAAAGAGTAGGAGAGTTTCCAGTTGGATTATTATTACCACTTGTCCCATTTACGATTACTGTTCCGCACACTATTTGACTTGATGTAGCATTGGCCGAGTCTTCTGCTTGAACATAAACAGAATAAGTAGTTGTTGCGGTAATAGAGGAATATGACAGAGTAGCATCTGAAGAGCTCCAATTAGTCCAAGTACCGATCGTTGAATTGGGATTCCAACGATATAGATAAGGACTAGTTCCTCCACCTGCAAGAACACGATTTATTGATGCGGTTTTACTTCCTCCACCAGCTTGTACTGTTCCTAGACTACTTCCATCATGGCACGAGATGGTCGGGGCACTATTATTCACTGGAGGCGTGCTGCAATCAGGAATATTCAATGAGTATGTAGACCAGGCTGAAACTCCACTGTTTGTATCTATCGCTTGAGCGGCTATCGAATGAGATCCACTAGAAGACCATGTCTTTGAAACCGATAGAGTGGTACCCGAAGGTACAGTTCCAGTACCCGGGACACGCATGGCTCCTGCCCCATCGATGTTGACTTCATAATATATCTGGTCGTTATTGATATCGGTCGAACTAACATAAATCGTACTATCCATAGTGCCTCCGGCCGGCATACAAGACACAGAATTTGTCGTACTAGACGTAATATTTATAATAGGAACAGAGGGGGGATTATTGGTTGTAGTTGTAGAGGTTGCCACAGCGGAAATATTTTTGGTCACAACCATACTAGGAACAGTAAAATTATTTGTATATGCTACGGAGCAACCAATTGGGTTTGTGTCGTTGAGATCTGGATCCAAAAATATCCGATAAATTTTACCTCTTCCAGGGGTGGAGGAAAATACCATGTCAGCTATGATGCTTCCTGGTCCACTGACTGTATATGTTCCATCGCCGTTATTTGTCAAGAGGGCGGTACCACGTTGGATGACGCTCGTGGTTGGTTTTTGTACGACTGTCGGAAAAAACATCGGGAAAATTTCACCACCAATAACATCAGATGGGGAGAAATCGCTAAGACAAATATTATTCATGTTCGCTTCCCAATTTGCCTTGCCAATATAGCCACGCTGGGGAGGCCAATTGGTAGAGTTAGACGAACCAAGCCAGCCAATCTGGCTATTCCGATTGTCAGAGGAGGTAGATGAAAGTGAATCCCAGTAGCCATTTGGAGTATCCAGCCATCCTCCCGTGATGTACCAAACTATATCGGCATTATTGAAAGGTCCAGGCACAAATTTCAGGTGAGTACCGACAAAGACGTTTGAACCATTCGCGAGGTAGACGGGGTTCGTGGGATTAGTCACATCATAAACCTTACCCCAATAACCGACCTGTACATTCAATCCGCTTACTGTTAGGTTTTGGCCTGGCCCGTTTACTGGCCATACCGTCATGTTATACATGGTTATGGTAGGAAATGTTTTATTCCATGTGATGCCGTCCGTAACGGTTGTCGTCGTTTCGGCCTGCGCAACCACGGAGACGGGCTTGTACAAAACATATTGATAACTGCCAATCAGTAAAACAAAAAGCAATAGGGCGATTCCATGATGGGCTTGTAGTTGTTTATTTATAACGAGAATTGCCAAAAGAATTATTATAAGAATTAGGCCTAGAATATATAGATACAAATTGTTCCACAAAAATCCTGATTTATTACAACTACTTGCCGACAACAGATCTGTGCACTTATAAGTAACTATTGAGTGATCAACTATCCTACCTCCACTGTTGATTGTCGCTTCAACTGAAAAATCATTCAGGTCTTTTGTCGGAGTAAAATCGCCTTTGAGCCCGATCATGGCGCTCGTGATTGGCATGACATAGTCATGCCGATTGAGAAGATTGTTCTTATCATCGAATACCTTGAGACTGATTGTGGAACTTGAAATCATATCTGTCGGAGCTCCATTCTGAACACACATAAAGACACTGGCTGGCACATTTTTTTTCAAAGGATACGAATTTGTTGAAGGAAAATTGATTCTCGGATGATCGATATCTTGACGACCAAAACGGATGTCCAATAATGACTTTGTGTCTTTGTAATCGGACTCTATGACGAGATAATACACGGACTTCGTCTGATCAGTGATCGTGTATGATACTCTTTTTGAGGAAGCGGGACTGACGGTAATGAGATCATTTGAAGTAGTGATCAGATTGTCTTCGGTCAAAGCGTCCCAAGAATACAATTTGTATGAAACGGGTACGGTGATCTCTTTGTTTGTATCATTCACAACATCAAAAGAGACGACGACAGAAGAGGTCGCAGAAAATGTAGGTATAAAACTTGCGAACAAGTAACTATTATCGTTTACTGCGACGGTATTCCTGTTCAGAGACACGCCATTGGATATATTACCGGCTACTTTAAAATCCGCGGTGTTTCCAAAAATATCATCGGTAAAAGAAAGTCCCGATAGATTGAATTTGTCTTGAGTCTCAAAATAAGTAACGGCATAATAATCACCAGAATACGCGTATGCCGGCACTTTCCACTGGAAAGAAAATGGTATCGACTGATTGGCTCCGACGACTATTCCTTTTTGGGCAAAAAACTGATCGACGAGCAAACCGCCATTCTCTTGGGTGAGAGCCGCATCTTCCTGTTTTTTGAAGATCTTTACGTATACCGCGCCATCTACGATGGGGTATGCATTGTCATTTTTTATTGAGCCAGAAAACGTGGCGAGCATACCGGTACCGACTGTCTCATTTTCAGGAGAAATATAGGCGACCACACTGCCAAATTTGTAATAATCGAAACAATTGACCACACCGTTGGATGAAGGGATGGGCGATGTTGTCGCATTAGGCGCGGTCACCTGGGCATGTGCAGACACAGCACCTACAAAGAGCAAGGCTATGGCGAAAACGGTTTGAGTGGCAAAACGATTAAAATATGAGATTTTGTGCATATTAAATATTGCTTAATATGGTTGATAAAATAGTGACAGGAATATAGGGGTAGATTCGACTTTGCTATTATAGCATCGATTACTATGTGCTACGCAGAGTTATCCACATAACGAGATATTCCATGCCTTTTGTGTCCAAGGTGACAACCCTAGAATTTTGAAGCCCTGGCGAACCAATCAAAACTCCCCATAAAATATGTGGGGAGTTTTGCTTTTACTATTGTTTCTATGTCTTACTTAAGAAATTTTTACTGCACCACCGTCTCCTTTGGTCTGACCTTCTCTATCAGGAAGCCCAAACTCCTTTTTGAAGTGAGCGTAGATGAGTGCGGCTGCACGTTGGGCTTTTTGTAGGTAGGTTCTAACATCGTCCAAGTCTCCCAACATACCATGTATGTAGGCCGTAGGGTGGTGGAAGTAATTGAAGATAAATGGCGTTATGAGATTTCAGTGTGATATGTATTCTGAGAAAGGGGGTGATGTTATGGAAAATACAACACTTCTCAAAATGATAATCCTAATGGTGGTTTTGAAAGTGGGAGTTCCAGTCGTAATCAACCTTACAATTGACGGAACGACTCACAAAATCGAAATTGTCTGAGGAAAAGGGACATCGGGAACGGTGTCCCTTTTTTGTTCAACCGCACACACCGCACTCCCGGTCTTAACCCAAAAAGAATTACAGCGTTTTCTTTCCCGCTGCCTTGGCTTTGGCCCAGCGAGCCTTCGCCACTGCCGAGATTCTGGCTCTGCCCGCCGCACTCATCTTGCGCTTTTTGGCCGGTGCTTTTGCGGCTGGCTTTGCCCCTTTAATCTTTGCCCACCGCGCTTTTTGAGCCGCTGCAACCGCAGCTCGTCCGGCGGCGCTCATGCCACGCTTTTTAGGCGCTTTGACAGACACCGAAGCCGGAGCGCCAAGAATCGAGGCCAGCTCTGTATTCAACGCCTCGATCTTCTCCTTCAGGTCAGCCGCGTGGCGCAGTTGTTTGGTTGTTAATGATAATAGGTTGCTCATAGCGGGGTGAGTGTATGGATGAAGGAAAGAAATGCAATAGGATTTAGCAGACATCGGGTTGCCACTTGCCACATTTGGCAAGTGGCGCCGTCTTTGTCTGCGTCTCTGCGACGCTTATTCTGCACGTATGACCGTCAAAACGGTTCGCATACAGCGGTCAAAGACAAAGGTCGTCGAAGATTTATCAGCTAACCCGGATACAATCAATGAGCAGGAGAATCAAGTCTCTCCGTCATAACTTAAATGATGCGGATGGAATAAGGCGGTCGGAACTCGACCATCGGGAACACCGGAGCCGAAAAGGCCGTGATCCTCATTACCAGACCAAACGAACCAGCCGCGGCATCCGTGCGGAGAAAAACAATAAATGGGGGAGGGAAATTCTCCATCGAATCAAAATGCAACTCTTATAGATACTGCCTACGTGATATAATACTATCGCTCACGACCGCTTGTCAGGAGGGCCAAACTCTTTCTTGAAGTGAGCATATATGAGGGCGGCTGCACGTTCAGCTTTGTGCAGACAGGTTCGAACATCGTCCCCTCCTCCCCGCCAGACTTGCCAGATTTGGCAAGTTAGCACGCCTTGATAGACAGCTCTACTGAGCATTTATCTGTCCGGATTAACCTTCTCGTTAGGTTCGAATCCCTTACACCCGGGATTTTAATTTTGAGCAATATAAAAAAACGGCAAAGCTTTCGCTCGGCCGTTGTGGCAAATTGAACATTAAATAACTTACTGCGGCTTTTGAATTTTTCGCTTCAGTGCTAAAGCAACTAGACCCAACGGCAGTAACATTGTTGGCTCTGGAATCTGACTGAGCAGAAAGGCATGCTCTTGACCGAGTGAGTTAATTCCATACCCAACGATTTGCCCCGAGTCATTTATCGCGGAAGCTGACTCGAGTACCCAGCCAGATGATGGATCAATAAGACTGTTCAAGTCATACATTGAGCCATCCTGATAGAGAAATGCGCGGTTGTTAGAGTCACCAACAATTTGGCCTCTGTTATTTATGTCGAGTGCGGCGCTGAAGCCACCACTCAATGTACCGAGGTCAAGCATCAGCCCGTCAGAATAGAGAAATGCTCGATCGACTTCAGTACCAGTAAGGAACGATGAGCCGACAACTTGTCCGGCATCGTTTATTCCAATACCCACGCTTCGGCCACCTAGAGTTCCAATGTATTGCATTGAACCGTTGGAGTAGAGAAAAGCTTGGTGTGTTCCTGTCCCCAAATCAAAGCCAGTGATTTGCCCGCTGTTGTTGATGGCTCTTGACTCACTAGAACTGAAAGTGCCACTACCACTCGTCCCCAAATCAATGGCTGATCCATTTGAATATAGGAAGGCGTGGGGAAGGCCACCAATTCCTTGGCCAGCTATCTGGCCACTGTTGTTGATTCCCATTGCATAACTATATCCAGTACCTGTATTCAAGTCCGCCATAATGCCACCCATATACACAAATGCTCGATGGTGACTATACATGTTTTGTGCCCAACCAACAACAGCACCGCTGTCATTGATTCCTTGAGCCAAGCTCTGGTTGCCCCCAAAGGTTCCGATGTCGAACATCGAACCTGCCGAATACAAGAAGGCGTGTTGGAAACCATCACCGGTATTCGCCCATCCGACCACTTGTCCGCTTGAGTTGAGCCCGTAGGCCTGACTGGAATTACCACCAAGAGTACCGAGGTCAGTCACTTGATAGCTTTGGCCTTGCGTTTTTGCAACGAACAGCGATAAGAATATCGCGCTGACCACTAACAGTTTCTTCATAGTTCATCCGTATTTTCATTGTTTTACCCGAATTACCGTCGGGCCTCGGTGATCCTTTCAAAGACCAGTTTAGTCAGACACTATCACGTTTATAAGTAGTTGTACAGCAATCACTTATATCTATAAAAGAGTTTGTTAGAGAGCAGCAGATTTAAATATAGACCCCTAGAAGTCGGCCCGCCGACCTCTTGATGTCTGCCGGCCGACATCTGGATGTTTGCACTTGCCACATTTGGCAAGTCATACCCCCTACTTTTTGTTCTCCTCATTCTCCATACTGTCCGGGTGAGATAACCAACTCCATTCAGATGGATTGAAGGAGATGGAAAAACAGACACTTTCAAAGAAGTGGAATATTTGTTTTGCCGCTTCTTCAATTTTATGCTTTAATGTTCGAACATCGTCCCCTTCACCCCGCCAGGATAAATATACGAAGATCGAAACTTCCAAAAAAGCTCTCAACCGAGGGCTTTTTTGTTTGTTCGATTTGACTGTTTACCTCACAAGGCAAATAACGAGGTTTAGCTCGGTAAACAGGTAAACACCAGTAGAAATCTCATTTATTCAGGTTCGAATCCCTGAGCCGTATTAAATCGCCAAAAGAATAGGTAATGTGAGGCTATTATAAAAAAACAAACCACACAAAGGCTTTCTGCAGAGGTCATGAATAATCTGGTATAATATTGCCGTACTTTCAGCAATGAATATCCTCCTCTTGATCCATAATATCAGCTTTACTCTTTCAGCACTGGCGGGTATCGCCGTTGCCTTCTTTGTATTTTTTAATAACAAACGCTCGATCACAAATATCATGTTCGCGCTCGTCTTCTTGACCGCCGACGTGTTCATCATATCCCATATCATAGGTGTGAGTGTCAGCGACCCGGTGCTGTCAGAGCGCATACTGATGTTCAATCTCGCCATGTTCTTCATCGGTATATTCAATGTTCATGCGGTCCTATCCTTCCTCAATAAAGCTAGCAAGCGATGGAATATGCTCGTGCTCATATACGCAGCAGGGCTTTTCCTTTCCCTATGGTTCATCATCCATCCTGATCTGTTTCTCCTGCCATCCATACCTAAAATGTACTTCCCGAACTATTACAATCCCGGGGTTTTTAATTGGATCAGGGTAGCCTTCCTGTACGGCATCTGTGTCACTTACATGCTTGTGGAACTGATCATAGCCTATAGAGCATCCGGCGGAGACACCAAGAGACGGAATCAGCTCAAATATTTCATTATTGCTATGATCGGCGGATATGCCGCCGGCTTTGTGCCCAATTTTCTGGTGTATAACATTCCCATTGATCCTTTGTGGGGAATGATATTCCCCGTGTTTGCAGCAATCCCCATCGTATACGCCAGCCTGAAATATGAATTCCTGGATATCAAGATCATCGCCAAACAGGCCTTCCTCTATACCATCGGCATCGGCATCGTGGGAGGCCTCATCGTCTTGTTCGACTATTCCAACCGCCTGATGGAAACGGCATACCCCGGCTTTCCTTTCTGGATAACCCCCCTGGCCTCGTCCATCCTCGTCATCCTGGTCGCCGGTCTGGTTTGGCGCAAATTGCGCGAAGGCGACATCCTGAAATACGAATTCGTCACCACCGTCACCCACAAATTCCGTACGCCTTTGACTCACATCAAATGGGCTTCGGAAAATCTGGAGAAGGACGTCACGCCGGAAGAAAAGCGCGAGCAACTCGGTTACATAAAAAGCGCCAACACCAAACTGGTGGAGCTGACTAACCTTCTAACCAGCACGGCCGATATTGGCGCGGAAGCATACCAATACAAGATAGCCAGGAACGACCTCTCGGAGACCGTGAATGAAGTGGCTGCGTCTTCCGCCGACCATATCAAGGCCAAGAGTCTACGGCTCGTTACGGATATCGAGCCGGGGATATATGCCGCGTTCGATCAGTTCCGCCTCAAATCAGTTATCCAGATCATGGTCGACAACGCCATAGGCTACACTCCTCTAGGCGGCATAGTGAAAATCTCGCTCCGTCGGACAGGGAGGAACACTGTCTGCTCCATAACAGATACCGGCATCGGAATGAGCAAAGAGGATCTACCCTTGATCTTTTCCAAGTTCTACCGTGGCAAAGAAGCTAGATCAACAGACACTGAAGGCCTCGGCATCGGCCTCTACATCGCCAGAGAGATCGTCAATCGGCATAAAGGCAAGATGTGGGCGGAATCAGACGGTGCTAACAAAGGTAGCACATTCAGTTTTTCTCTGCCGGTTGCCGTCTAGCGGTTGTAGCATAAAAAAATTTACAGCATACTGACTCCTTGCGTGGCGATTCACTTTTCCTAGTTGACTCACTGGACATGACAGTATTATAAATATCTTTTCGGACGCAGATTACATGAAAAGGATGATGGTTATAATCTTACCTTGATCCACTAACCGTAACAAAATCACAAAATGTCAGCTTCGGTCGGCGCTTTTTTCATACCCGTCTCGGCTCTGGCCGGAATCCATTAAACCCGGTCCCGATACTTGCCAAATTTGGCAAGTTAACTCGTCTTCATTCAATTCTTCCAATCATCTATATTGCCGAAATGGTATAACAACCACCAATCAGCCAAAGTGAAATTAGGAGACTTACAAACGCTTCGAAAGAAGTGGAATATTTGTTTTGCCGCTTCCTCACATTTATGCTTTAATGTTCGAACATCATCCCTTTCTCCCCGCCAGTTGGTAGATATACCAATCGAACATCGGTTTTGAATAATACTCAAGCTTTCCAAGCGCTTTTTAGTTGCTCTGGTGTTTTCGTCCCACACACCCCATTTTGAACGAGAAAGGGATTCGAACCTAAATTCCTATTAAAGCCGATTTCTGGCCGTTTTTCTGCTGGAGCTCATCGGCAAGCGATTTGTGAAGATCCGGGAACATTTGTTCGGGCGGGACACGGTAGATCAGGGAGAGTTTGAAGAGGTTCACTACACCAGGAAACGCCACTCCTTTCTCCCAGTGCGATATACGATCCGGGCTTGCGTGGCCAAGCATTCCCGCCACGTCAGTCTGCTTCAATCCAAGACCCATTCGGATGTCACGAAGGTTGTTTTTGTTGTTTTCCATTCTTGCATCCTCACCCCTATCGGCAAAACAGGGAAGGGGGTATGACTTGCCAAATATGGCAAGTCGAAGCCATGTATATTATTGGCCACAAAACACAAGAATATGGTTCAAAATCCACCCCGCCAGCTCTTACCAGAGGTCCTGCGGGAGTTCAAGGAGATTTACCTTGAAGAATTCGGTGAGACTCTAACCGACGACGAAGCAGAAGCTATTGCGATGAGGGTAATCAGGTTCTTCCGTATCTTGGCCCAAGGGAACGATCGGGGTACAGATAGGTGAATCACAACAAAGAGGCGAGTAATCGCCTCTTTGTGTTAGCTTGAGTCAGAGCGGGGTAATATTGACAGATTAGTATCGGATATGCTATAAAGCACGCAGACACAGAAAGGGTCTTTGACAAAACTTCCTACGTTCGCCATAGCCCCAAGGTGCTGAATTTTTCGGCCTCTCCGGGCTATGGCGACGACTTTTCATGTTTAGCCTACCCACAATCGAATTTCACCATCGCTGGGGATGGTAAAAACACAAAAAAATGGAGGGAATAGTTATATGAAAGACACAACAGTGCTCGAACGCGTCCAGATTAATGACATTGATCCGGACAAGTTGGTAACAAAAAGCGTGCTGCAGTATGCCGAAAATGAAATCGGCTACAAGCATCCGCAACGGGATCGGCAAATTGGTCAAGGTATTTTGGCGGAGGCCCTACGGATTGTTGGGATCAAGCCATTCACTAGCAAATCGGTTGATCAATACAAGGCAAAGAAGGCCAAGCAATTCGGCGCAAAGAAGATGATCGCCAGAATGGTGTTCGTGCCATTCGTGTGGATGGTTGCAATTCCGGCGACAGCCTTTCTGTTCTTGGACATGATGAATGGATTGAATAATCCCAAATTAATTCCCAATCCCGTGATGATTCATTTTTTCGCGTGGTCCATTCCGCTTATGATTGTCACTGCAATACTTGGTATTCGCTTTGGCACAACACGCGACAAGGATTGCCGGTGGGTCGAACGCGATCTTAAGCAATACGATGAACCGGTTCCAGAATTCGCACTTGCTACCGCCGTCGAACTTCACCAACGTGTGCCGGGGATTGAATTCAGGATTGATGAATTCAAGGCAGAAGCAAAATCCCGTGACCCGTTCCTTGTCGCGGTATTCAATGGTGAATGTTACTACCTTGAAGTTTGGGATGAACCAGGCTACAAGCAGGAACGCAAGGCTTAATCGCTCTTGATCTGTTTAGTTTCATCACAAAGCGCTAGCCTCTTGGTTGGCGCTTTTTTCATACCTGTCCATAATACTTGCCACATTTGGCAACTTAACCCGTCTTCGCTCAATTCTTCCAATCGTCTATATTACCGAAGTGATATAACAACCACCAATCAGCCAGAGTGAAATTAGGAGACTTACAAATGCTTCGAAAGAAGTGGTATATTTGATTTGCCGCTTCCTCACATTTATGCTTTAATGTTCGAACATCGTCTCCTTCTCCCCGCACATAGGGACTAAGAAACAAGGTTGGTATATTCTGCCATTGTGCTGCCTCTGTTTTTTTAGGTTCGATTGGCAGAATTACCGGCTTTTCAGGGGAAAGCGCATTTCCTAGGATGAAGAACGGTTTTCTGGCTTCAATCAACAGCTTTTTGTCCTTCAAAATTAGGTTCGATCCCATCGTCGTCAGAATCTCTTTCTTGGTCTTGGGATCGCCCTTGGCAAACCGTTCCTGCACGCCACAGGCGAATTCAAATGTCTGTTCGGACAGTTTCAACCGTTGGTCCACCTGATACCCGGCGTCATTTAGTAGTTCCTCCAATTTCTTCTTCATCTTTAGCAGTTCAACACGCCGGCGCCCATATTCCTCATCGGACAGACGGCTCCCGTCCACATTGTTTGGCGCGGTTTTCAGCTTCACCAGATTATCAATTTCTTGCACACACTCTTGATACGCCTTCTGCTGAGACCGAACGATTTCAATTTGTGATGCAGTATCCTTCTCATGCAGTTCATGCAGGTATTTGATGGCCCACTCCTTGAATTGCTGGGAAATGCAGATAAGGGCAAGGCTCTCATTGATCTGTTTTTCCAGTTCCCGACCGCTCAGGTATTTCTGCGAACAAACTGGCCTTCCGCTTTTAGAGCAGTGGTAATATATGTAGTTTAGAAACTTCGGATTCACCATCTTCTTAATCGACATTTTGCAACGCGGACAAGCAACACGGTTTCGGTAAGCAAATTTGAATTTGCAGTGGCTGCATATCACCTGATGCTTTTCCTCGGCTGTCACCGCCCGGCCGCACTCGCCGCAGCGGATGAGGCCAGTAAATGCAAATTCGTCATGCGTATGTGCGCGGGGATTTCCATTACGACCCAGCAATGCCTGAACCTGGTCATATTCCGCCTCGGTGATCATCGGTTCATGTTTTCCCTGATACCACTGATCGCTCCCGTTGGGGTATTCAAACCAGCCGTAATAGAAGGGTTTGTT
>ODAK010004923.1_pt1 | contig 13626 bp, 12 predicted proteins | sample 1539591 | NCBI WGS metagenome assembly ODAK01 (sample SAMEA3539303, study PRJEB22396) | soil metagenome | biome: tundra; feature: field; material: soil | place: USA | collected 2010-05 | depth 0.15 m | reverse complement strand
GGTCCAGCAGCTGCGCGGTTCGCCGTTCGCCGATGATCGACAGCTGCATTATGTACGCCGTGCCGTCCTCGGCGAGGGCTTCGGGCAGCAGGCGGATCAGATGGTCTAGCAGGTTGCGCCCCCAATAATCCAGCGGGCGGTGGGTCGTCACCTGCTCGAACGGATCCACGGGCATCTGGTAGAGGCTGGCGACGACCAGGTCATAACGCTCCTCCGGGACCCACGGGAACAGGTCCTGCCGGGCCGCCGTGACCCGGTCGGCGACCCCGTTGCGAAACGCGTTGGTGAGGGTGTTCGTGACCGCCGCCTCGTCGATGTCGATCGCGTGGACGTGAGAGGCGCCGTTGCGCGCCAGCTGGACGGTCAGCAGGCCCGTCCCACAGCCGACGTCCAGGCAGCGCTGGTGGGCGCCGAGGGCCTCCCGGTAGACGTATTTCCAGATCAGATAGCTGCCCTGGGTGGGGACGAAGACCCCCGGCTCGACGGTGAGGTCGGGCACGCTGAGGGGGAACAGGTCGCGCCCGCGGGCGTCGGTCCAGTGTGGCAGTGAGCGCCCGTCGGTCGGCGGCGGCTCCAGGCTCTCGGCCGAAAGCGCCGGCGGGCGCCGGTGCCCTGGCTTGGTGTCACTCAGCGCGGCGCGGGCAGCGGCCAGATGCTCAGGGCCGACGCCGCAGCAGCCGCCGATGATCTGCGCACCCTCCTCGCGCCAGCTGAGCGCCAGGTCCGCGTAGCGCGCACCGTCGATCGCCGCCTCGTCGCGCCAGCCGGCGGCCGACAGATAGCCGAGGTTGGGATACACGCCCAGCGGCAGGTCGGTGAAATCACGCAGCCAGGAGAGCATTCCGGTGACATGGTCGGGGGGCACGCAGTTAATCGAGAGCGCGCCGACCCCCATCTCCTCAAAGCGACGCGCGGCACGGCCGAAGGCGTCGCCCTCCGGGCCGCCCCAGTGCTCGCCGTAGACGCCGCAGACGCCGTTTCGACAGCGCCGGAAGCTCAGCCACACCGGCAGCCCGGTGGCCAGCAGGCTTTCGACCGTGGCGTAGGTCGAGCTGCGCACCAGCGATAGGGTCTCAAGCAGGATCAGGTCAGGCGGATGCTCCTCGAACGCCCGCGCCAGCAGCCGGATCGTCTCCCGCCCGTCAGGCGTGTCGACGTCCCCGTTGATGCTGAAGGCGACCGTCACCTGCTCGCCGCGACCGGCCTCCACCGCGGCCGTGCGCGCCAGGCCGACCGCGTCACGCGCCACATCCATCCAATGGATCGCCCCCAGGGACTCCCACAGGCGCTCGCCGCCGTCGCGCAGGGCGGTCGGCAGGCCCCAGGTGTTGGTGGAGATGATGTCGCAGCCCACGTCGACGTAGCGGCGATGCATCGACTTGACCTGCTCGGGCGAGTCGATGATCGCGGTCAGCCCCCAGAGATGCTCGGCGGTCTCCGGCCGTTCGCCCGCGACCTTGATCAACTCCGTCCCGTTGGCGCCGTCGAGGATCACGCAGCGGTCCATCGCCAGCAGTCGCGTGATCCGGGCGTAACGGTCCTCTGGCTGCATCATCCGGGCGCTCCCGCGGTCGGGAACGGCCGTGGCGGGAATCGATCGTGCGTTCATTGTCCCATCTCCCTCTGAGCCGGCTCGCTAGCAGCGAGGCTGTGTCCGACAGCTTGCAGCGGCGGTCCTCGCCCGACCACTCCCACAAAGCCGATTTGTCCTAGACTTTCGAGTAGGTCGTTGGATCTCTGTCTTCCTCGGAATCGAAATCCATTATGTCGCGTCCCCCAAATGGTCAGGTAAGTTAGGCATAAGGAGCAGGGACAAGCGTCGGCGGCGGAGTTACCTTTCCATTGTGTCCATCGCCGTCCCGTCAGAAGGCGCTTCGGAGTCACTGCAGGCGGTTCTGCGCCAAGCCGGTGCCGTGCTGTCTGCCCGCGAAGGTTCGACGGTCGCGGTCAATTACGGCTCGGCCGCCGGAGAGCTGGCCGTGTGCGTCAGGGCCGTCGGCCTGGTCGATCGTGCCGACCTCCGCACGCTGGTGATCAAGGCGTCGCCCGGGCAGCTACAGCGCGTCGTGCCCCGGCTGCTCGGAGGTTCGCTTCAACCCGGCGGGATCCGCTTCGCGGGTGGCGCCTGGTGGTGTGGGGCGCGCGCCGATCGAATCATTGTCGTATGCGAGCCGCGTGCGGCCCGCAGGCTTGCCGCCAGGCTGGGTGCCTCACAGCAGCTCGCCGTCAGCGTCAGCGATCACTCGGCGGCGTGGGAGGCGATCGAGCTGCTGGGCAGCGCGACCCCGGACGTTCTTCGTGCACTCCTGGTCTACGGCGACGCCGGCGATCCGCGCAGCGTGCCGCCGTTCAGCACCGGGACCGTCGCCGGTGCGGACGTGATGTGGCTGCTGGACTCCGATCGCCGTGCGCTGGCGCTGGTGCCCTGCCGGTCCGCCGGCTCTGTCTGGCGAGCGATCGAGACGGCTGGGCGTCCGTTCGGCATCAGCTGCGTGGGCTGGGAGGCGGCCGCCCGCTACGCCGTCCTGGAGCGCACCCGTGTGCGCACCCGATGGCCCTGACGGACGCTGTACCAGCCGTCCACTGAGCTGAGGGGCCTATATTTCGCTCACGCCGGTGAGCGCCCTGAAACGCCCCCATGAGCAGGACGAAGCGGCCGCGGTCAAGCGCACGCTGGTGGAGTTGCTGGCGCTCGAGCGAGAGATCGTCGAGCTGGGGTACGTGCGTCGCGCGGACGCCCTGGAGCGGGTGCGCGATGCGGTGCGCCGCCTGGGCGAGGTCGGCTCGGCGCAGGGGATCCTCGACCGCGCCGCCGAGGAGCTCGGCGGTGGGTCGCAGTTCGACCGCGTCATGATCGGTGAGGTCGTCGACTCGGCGCTGCTCCCTCGTTCGATCTGGGTCAGGGAGGGGGAGACCGACGCCAAGCTCACGCTGGACCGGCTCCGCGGATCCCCGATCGAGCTGCGCTATCCGCTGATCGAGGATGAGGTGGCGCGTGCTCAACGCGTCGAACTGGTCGTCGTGCAGGACGCACGAGCCCGCGCCGCCGCGCCTCTGCGCGAGGCGCTGGGCTGGGACTCCTACGTGGTCGCGCCACTGACGGTGCGAGGCGCGACGGTGGGACTGCTGCACGCCGATGCCTCGAGCTCCGGTCGGGCGCTGGACTCGCTGGACGTCGAGGTCGCCTCGCGCTACACCGAAGCTCTGGCGGGTGTGTTCGAACGCGCCGTGCTCCGGGACACGCTGCGGCTGCACCGCCGCGAGTTGCAGTCAGCGGTGCAATGGATGAGCGAGCGCCTCAGCCGGCTGGCGAGCGATGCGGCCGAGCTGGGGGCCGGAACGCGGGCGGGGCAGGCCGACCCCGACCTGGTCGACGCGCTGACGCCGCGTGAGCGTGAGGTGCTGCGCCTGCTGGCCCGCGGCAAGACCAATCTGGCGATCGCGCAGCGACTGGTCATCCGCGAGGGGACGGTCAAGTACCACGTCAAGAACATCCTGCGCAAGCTGGGGGCGACCAGTCGCGCCGATGCGGTGTCACGCTACGTGCGCGCGGCCGATGCGCGCTCCGGACGATGACCGCCACCCGGCCATCCTCCGAGTCTCTGTCGGCGGCGATCGGCGACCAGCTGGAGCGCCGCCTTCAGCGGGCGGCCGACGATGCCGCCCGGCTGCTCGGCCGGGCGCCTGAGCTGACGCGGACGGCGGACCTTGACCGCCTGCGATCGCTGATCGCGGGGCTCGCCGAGCGACTGGGGGCGGTTGGGGACGAGGATGCGGGTGCGTCGGTGACCGAGCATGAGGCTGCGTTGGCGCGCATGCGCCAGCGCTTCGAAGGCCGTGTGCAGGCGATCGCGAGGGTTCAGGCGGTGGTCGGCGAGCTGCGGGAAATCACCGCGCCCGCCGCGATGCTGGCGCGTGCTCCGGCCGCGCTGTGCGAGGGCTCGACGCTACGGCGCGCGATCCTCAGCACCGTTGCGGGCGGGCGGATGGTGGCCGAGGTGGCGTATTTCGCCGAGGACCCGGCCGGCGCACAGGCCGTGCTGGAGCGGCTACGGGCAAACCCGGTGGCGCTCGAGCATCCGTTGCTGGAAACCGAGCTGCTGCGGCGCCGCCGCGCCACGATCGTCCTCGACGCCCACGTCCATCCACGCGTTGACCCGACGATGGCGCAGTTGATGGGCTGGACGGCCTACGTGGCCGCCCCCCTGCTGGTCGGCTCGCAGGTGGTGGGGGTGATCCACGCCGATCACGGCCGCGGGCAGTCGCTCGACGTGCTGGACCGGGACGTCCTGTGGGAGTTCGCCACGGGGCTCGCGCACGCCTACGAGAGCGCCAGCCTGCGGCGAACGCTGCGCCGGGAACGTGACGAGATGCGCGTCTTCCTGGACTGGCTGGGGGCACGCTCCAGCGAGCTGACCGACGCACCGGTCACGCTGGGCACCGGACAGCAGGCTCCCCGGGCGCCGTGGGAGGCCGGGGAAGCCCAGGGCCTCGCGGCGTCGGTGCGCCAGGACCGGACGGCGCTGGAGGGGCTGCTGACCAGGCGTGAGCTCGACGTGCTGGTGCTGCTGGCCGACGGTGCGTCCAACAACGCGATCGCGGGCGCGTTGGTGATCTCCAGCGGCACGGTGAAGTTCCACGTCAACAGCATCCTGCGCAAGCTGCATGTCGCCAATCGCGCCGAGGCGGTGGCCCGATATCTGCACTTGCTCGGCATGCGGGGACCATGATCGGCGTGCCGGATTGCGGCTCGGCAATTCAGATGGTTTGCGCGGGGGGCCGATCTCGGTTGACCCGGATTGCGGCTCCGCAATCCAGATGGTTGCCTGCGAGGGCCTGGCGCCGTCGACCTGGATTGCGGCTTGGCGGGAACTATGAAAGGCTGGGCCCATGGCCAACGTGATCGGACAGCGTGTCCGCCGCCGCGAGGATCCCCGGTTCCTCACCGGCGCCGGACTCTATGTAGACGACGTGCAGCTTCCCGGCGCCAAGCGCGTGACCTTCGTGAGGTCGGATTGGGCGCACGCCAGGATCCTGGGGATCGACACCTCGGCCGTCGCGGAGATCCCCGGCACGCGGGTGTTCACCGCCGCCGACGTCGATCTGCCGACCAATCCGCTGCCGCCGTTCCTCGGCATCGACGCGCGCATGCAGCGCCCCTTCCTGGCCTCCGACACGGTTCGTTTCGTCGGTGACATCGTCGCGATCGTGGTCACCGACGGGCGTGAGCTGGGCGTCGACGCGGCTGAGCTGGTGCAAGTGGAGTACGACTCGCTGCCGGTCGTCACCAACCTGCGAGACGCGGCCCGCGACGAGGTGCTGCTGTTTCCTGACGTCGGCACCAACGTCTGCATGCGCCACGCGCCCGAGTCCCCCGACGAGCATCTGTTTGACGACTGCGAGGTGGTGACCAGCGGCACGTCGGTCAGTCAGCGGATCGCCGCCTGCCCGATCGAGCCGCGCTCGAGCGCGGCGGTCGTGGGCGACGACGCCCGGCTGACGGTCTGGCTCTCCACCCAGACTCCCCATCAGGATCGTGACGGCCTGGCCGGCATCCTCGGCCTGGACCCCGGGCGCGTGCGCGTGATCGCCCCGGACGTCGGCGGCGGCTTCGGCGGCAAGGGCCTCTCGGCCGAGGATGTGCTGCTGGCCTGGGTGGCGCGGGCCCTCGGAGAGCCGGTGCGCTGGACCGAGACACGCAGCGAGAACCTGGTCGCCATGCATCAGGGTCGCGCCCAGGAGATTGACTTCGAGCTCGGCGGGGATCGCAACGGGCAGATCAAGGCACTGCGGCTGAAGATCCTTCAGGACGGCGGTGCCTATCCGGGCCTTGGCGCGTTCCTGGCCAGGCTGACGGCGATGATGGCCAGCGGGGTGTACGCGATCCCCAAGATCGAGATCTCGATCGAAGCCATGGTGACCAACACGACGCCCACCGGGCCCGTGCGTGGCGCTGGGCGTCCCGAGGCAACGCAGATGCTGGAGCGCGCGGTTGACATGTTCGCCGCGGACCTGTCGATGGACCCGGCGGAGGTGCGCCGGCGCAACTTCATCGCCCCCGACGCGTTCCCGTACACGACCGCAGCCGGGACGCTCTACGACAGCGGCAACTACGTCGGCGCGCTGGACCGCGCGCTGGAGACCGCCGGATACGAGCAGCTGCGCCAAGCGCAGGCCGAGCGTCGCGCCCAGGGCGGCACGCTCCACCTGGGCATCGGCCTGAGCGTGTACGTGGAGGTCACCAACGGAATCTCCGAGGCCGAGTTCGGGGCCGTGGAGATCACCCAAGACGGCGCGGCGATCGTCAAAACCGGATCCTTTTCCCAGGGTCAGGGCCACGAGACCACGTTCGCCCAGATCGTCGCCCAGCGCTTGGGGTTGGAGTTGGAGCAGGTGTCGGTGATCAAAGGCGACACCGACGTAGTCCTGCGCGGCAGCGGCACCTACGGCTCCAAGTCGACCCAGATCGGCGGCGCGGCCGCCGCTCAGGCGTCCGAGGCGGTAGTCGAGCAGGCCAAGCGACTGGTGGCCGAGGAGCTCGAGGCCAACCCCGAGGACATGGTGCTGGACCTCGGCGCCGGGCGCTTCCACGTCGCCGGGGCGCCGTCGCCTTCGCTGACCTGGGGCGAGCTGGCGCAGCGGCTGGACGAGCAGGGGCGGCTGACCGAGCTGAGCGCCGAGGTCGATTTCGCGCCGTCGTCGCCCACGTTCCCGTTCGGCGCGCACGTGGCGGTGGTCGAAGTCGACAGTGAGACCGGATCGGTGAATCTGCAGCGCGTGATCGCGGTCGACGACGCGGGGCACATCATCAACCCGCTGGTGGCCGAAGGCCAGGTGCACGGAGGGCTGGCGGCGGGGATCGCCCAGGCGCTGCACGAGGAGCTCACCTACGACGAGGACGGCAACCCGATGAACTCCAATCTCGTTACGTACGGCATTCCGACCGCCACCGAGCTGCCGTTCTTTGAGCGTGTGGAGATGGTCACGCCGACGCCGATCAACCCGCTTGGCGCCAAGGGGATCGGCGAGTCGGGCACGATCGGGGTTACTCCGGCGGTGCACAACGCGGTCATCGACGCGGTTTCGCACCTGGGCGTGCGCCAGCTCGACATGCCGGCCAACGGCCAGACCGTCTGGCGGGCGATCCAGGAGGCGGCGGAGCGCTCGCAGTGAGGTCCGCTCGCCGTGGGTTGGGGCTGAGGGAGGAGCCACGGCTGGCGAGCTAGAGCCGCTGTGGACGCCGACGCCTGAGTCGCTGGCCAGGACGGAGCTCGGGCGCTATCTGCGCTGGCTGTCAGCCCAGCGGGGCCTGGAGTTCGGCGACTACACGGCGCTTCACGATTGGTCGATCTCGGACCTGGAGGGGTTCTGGGAATCGATCTGGGAGTTCTTCGGCGTCCGTTCGCACGCCCCCTACACGCAGGTCTTGAGCGCACGCCAGATGCCCGGGGCGAGCTGGTTTGCCGGCTCGCGCCTGAACTACGCCGAGCACGCCGTCGGCCGCGACGAGGACGCCGACCGAGTGGCCGTGATCGCGCATTCGCAGACGCGCGCACCGATCCGGCTCACGTTTTCAGAGCTGCGCGGGCAGGTGGCGCGGACGCGCGCCGGTCTGCTCAGGCTCGGCGTCGGTCCGGGCGACCGCGTGGCCGCCTATCTGCCCAACATCCCTGAGACGGTGGTCGCGTTCTTGGCCACCGCCAGCATTGGGGCGGTGTGGGCGACCTGCGCACCGGAGTTCGGCCCGCGCAGCGTGATCTCCCGCTTCGGCGTGATCGAGCCCAAAGTGCTGCTGACGATTGCGGGCTACCGCTACGGTACGCGCCCGATCGACCGGCGCGCCGATGTGGCGGCGATCCGGGCCGCGCTGCCGACGCTCCAGCGCGTCGTGCATGTGCCCTACGCCGGCGGCGAGGACGACTCGATCCCTGATGCGACGGGCTGGGACGCGCTCCTGGCCGAGCCGGCGCCGCTGGAGTTCTCGCCGCTGGGTTTCGATCATCCGCTGTTCGTGCTGTTCTCCTCGGGCACGACCGGACTGCCCAAAGCGATCCTGCATCGTCACGGCGGGATCCTGATCGAGCACTTCAAGAACCACGCTCTGAGCTGGGATCTGGGACCCGGCGACCGCCTGATGTGGTTCTCGACCACGGCGTGGATGATGTGGAATGCGCTCGTCTCGGCACTGACGCTGCGCGCATCGATTGTGCTGATCGACGGCAACCCGGTTCATCCCGGGCTCGACTACCAGTGGGGTCTGGCCGCCGAGACCCGTCCGACGATCATGGGGGCCAGCCCGGCGTTCCTGATGGCTTGCCGCAAGGCCGACCTGCGTCCCGCCGAGCAGTTCGATCTGTCCAGCCTGCGCCAGCTGGGCGCGGCCGGCTCGCCGTTACCGCCCGAGGGGTTTGACTGGATCTATCAGCGTTTCGGCCGCGACCTGCTGCTGAATCTCGGCAGCGGGGGCACCGATGTCTGCACCGGGATCGTCCAAGGCGGCCCGATGCAACCCGTCTACCGGGGCGAGATCGCCGGTCGCTGCCTGGCGGTCGACACGGCCGCCTACGACCTCGACGGCCAAGCGGTGATCGACCGGCTGGGAGAGCTGGTGATCCGCTCACCGATGCCATCGATGCCGATCGGGTTCTTCAACGACCCCGGCGGCAAGCGTTACCACGCCGCCTACTTCGAGGATTTTCCCGGGGTGTGGCGCCACGGCGACTGGATCCGTTTCACGTCGCGCGGAACCTGTGTGATCACCGGACGCTCTGACGCCACCCTCAATCGCGGCGGGGTCAGGCTCGGCACGGGGGAGATCTACGCGGTGATCGAGGATCTGCCGGAGATCGCCGACAGCCTGGTCGTGCACCTGGAGGACAGCGAGGGCGGCCCCGGCGAACTGCTGCTGTTCGTGGTGCTCGCCGACGGCGTGGAACTCGACCAACCGCTGCGTGACCGGATCGCCATGACGCTGCGGGCGTCGCTGTCGCCTCGCCATGTGCCTGACACGATCGAGGCGGTGAGCGCGATCCCGACGACGCTGACGGCCAAGAAGCTGGAACTGCCGGTCAAGCGAATCCTGCTCGGCGCGCCGGCGGAGGACGTCGCCAGCCGCGACGCGCTGGCGCAGCCGAGCGCACTGGATGACTTCGTGGCCTATGCCTCTGCGCGGCGGGGTGCAGGTGCCTGAAGCCCGACGGGGCGGGTAACGGCACGTGGTTTCCCAGCATCAGGCGCGATCGCTTGCCCTGACGCTGCCCGAAGCGATCGAGTGCGACCATCACGGCCGGCCGTCCTTCCGGGTCGCCGGGAAGATCTTCGCCACCGTCTGGGACCAGGACCACATCAATGTGATGCTCGATCAGGACGGCATCCGCACCGCCGCGCAGACACACCCCGGGGTGTGTGAGGAGTTCTGGTGGGGTAAGCGACTGGGCGCGGTGTCCGTGGACCTGCGGAGCGTCGAGGCGGGGACCCTCGCCGACCTGCTGGCCGACGCCTGGGAAGGTAAGGCGCCAAAACGGCTGACTCGGCACCGTCCGAGCTAGCGACCCCTTGGTCACCTGTGTGTTACGGTAGCTTTGAAGTTACCGATAGCCAACCGATCTTCGCAATGAGGTTCACAATGTCGTTGAGCTACAAGGTGCAGCGGACCATCCAGGCTGCCTCGGAGCGGATCTGGGAGCTGTTGACCGACTCAACGAGCTACGCGGCCTGGAACCCGACCGTGGTCTCGCTGGAAGGACGAATCGCCGCGGGCGAGACGATCAAGCTGGTTTCGACGGTGAATCCCAAGCGCACGTTCTCGTTGAAGGTGACCGAGTTGGACGGTCCGCGCCGGATGGTGTGGTCAGATGGCATGCCGCTCGGTCTCTTCAAGGGCGTTCGCACGTATTCGCTGAGCCCAACCGATGCGGGGAGCGAATTCGAGATGGAGGAGGTGTACTCCGGCCCGCTGGCACCGCTGATCACCAGGGCGATCCCTGACCTGACCGATTCGTTCGCGCAGTTCGCCGACGGGCTGAAGGCCGCCTCGGAGGCGCGCAGTGCTTCGGGGAGTGCTTAGCTGAATGGGCGCTGAGCTGCACCGCAGCGCTCTTGATGCGCTCGGAGACGCCCACCGTCGCGCGATCGTGGAGATTCTCGCCACAGGGTCACAATCGGTGCGGGAGATCGCCGACCAGCTGCCGATCAGCCGACCCGCGGTCTCACGGCACCTGCGACTGCTCAAGCAGGCCGGGCTGGTGATCGACGAACGTCAGGGTACGCGTCACGTCTATCAGCTTCGCGACGAAGGCGTGGAGGCCATCCGCGATTACTTCGCCTCGATCTGGGGCGAAGCCGCCACACGCTTTCGCCTGGTCGCTGAGAACACCCGCGCCGGTGAATGAGCCGACCGTGACCGAGCCGTTGATCGTCGAGTTCGATGTCGATGTGCCGGCTCGGCACGCGTTCGATGTGTGGACGCGCCGCTGCGCGACCTGGTGGCCGCCCGGCCACACGCTCAGCGGCGATCCCGCCTCGATCACCTTCGAGCCGCGCCCCGGCGGCCGGATCGTCGAGCTCGCGTCCGACGGCCATCAGCACGAGTGGGGAGAGGTACTGGACTGGGAGCCCCCGCTGCGACTGCGCTATCTGTGGCACCTGTTTTTCGACCGCGCCGAGGCGACCGAGGTGGAGATCACGTTCACCGAGGTCGGCGATCGAACCACCGTGCGCCTTGAGCAGCGGGGCTGGGAGCGCCTCGGGGCGGCGGGCGTGGAGCGCCGCGATCGCACGCGCACCGCTTGGGCGACGATCACCGGCCTCTATGCGCAGGCCACCGGCGATGCCTCGCCCCGCTGAGGATCCGGCTCGCGAGATCGTCGTGACCACGCGTATCGCTCCCGCCGGAAACGACCGTGGCCGGCGGCGCTTGCTACGGGACTCGAAGCCGGGCTTGCGGTGGGGCGCTCGACCAGCCGAACCCCTCTGGCAGGTTGGCCCCCCCGCACGCTGCACGCCGCCGCGGCGACCGTGATCCCGGCGGCGGTCGCCTCCCCGAGCGCGTTCACGTCGGCGACATCCGCGCGTCGCTGTCCATGCACACACCACCAGGTGAGAAAACCGGCGACAAACGCGTCACCGGCACCGATCGGGTCGACCACGTCGACCTCGGGCACCGCCATCGAACGCTCGCCGGCAGCCGTGTGGATCCACACCGGGGTGGGTCCGTCGGTGACCAGTACCGCGGCGGGGCCAAGCTCCAGCAGACCACGGGCGGCGGCCCTGGCGTCCGTGCCGGGCGCCAGCAGCCGCAGATCGTCGACGCTCACCTTGGCGACGTCGGTCCGAAGCAGCAGCGCCGCAACGGTCTTGTGGTAGCGGGCGGTGTCCGTGATCGCGCGGGTGCGGCAATTCGGATCGAGCAGCACCGTGACCTCCGGGGGGCCTGCCGGATCAGCCCCAGCAGGGTTGACGCCGTCGGCTCGATCAGGATCCCGAGTCCACCGAGCGCGAGCGCGTTAGAGCCCGCCAGCAGGTCCGGGGGGATATCGCCGGGGCGCAGCTGCGCGGCGGCGGTACCCTCCAGATAGAACCGGTAATCCGCCGAGCCGGTGTCGTCGACCTGGGCGATCGCCAGCGTCGTGGGCGCGGACGTCGCCTCACGCACCGGGATCGCGACACCTTCCCGCTCCAGCGCTGAACGCAGCTGGCGCCCGAAATCATCGTCTGAGAACCGGCCGACAAACTGGCAGACTCCGCCCATTTGGGCGATCGTGCGGGCGACGTTGAATGGCGCTCCGCCGGGAAACGCCGTGACCGATCCCGAAGCGTCGGTCACGACGTCCATCAGCGCTTCGCCGGCGATCGTGATCATGGCGCAGGTGCCGCCAGCTGCTTGGCGCCCGTCATGATCGCCACCGCCTCCTCGGGAGTGGTCGTGGCCGGGCTGACGACGCCCGCGCAACGGCCGAGGCGCTGGATGTGAACCCGATCGGCGACGTCGAACACGTGAGGCATGTTGTGACTGATCAGGATCACTGGCAATCCTTGCCGGCGAAGCTCGCGGATCATGTCGAGCACCTGGTTGGACTCACGGACGCCCAGGGCAGCCGTGGGCTCGTCCAGGATGATCACCTTGGACCCGAACGCGGCCGCTCGCGCCACCGCGACGGCCTGCCGCTGACCGCCGGAGAGCGTCTCAACGGTCTGACCCATGTCCTGCAGGGTGGTGATCCCCAGCTTGGACATCTGCTCCTTGGCGTGGTTGCGCATCCCGCGCTTGTCGAGCTTGCGGAACACCAACCCCAGCAGGCCGGCCATGCGCTCCTCGCGCCCCAGGAACATGTTGCTGGCGATGTCCAGGGCTGGCGAGACCGCAAGCGTCTGGTACACGGTCTCGATGCCGGCCTGCCGGCCTGCCGGCCTGCCGGCCTGCCGGCCTGCCGGCTGTCGAGCGGGCTCTTGAACGAGACCGGTTGACCCTCCAGCAGGATCTCGCCCCGATCGGGTTGAAGGGCGCCGCTGAGGCATTTGATCAGCGTCGACTTGCCTGCCCCGTTATCGCCGATAATGCCGAGAACCTCGCCGGCGTCGAGCCGCAGATCCACACCGGCGAGCCCGATCATGTGGCCCCAGGTCTTGACCAGACCGTGCGCCTCGAGCACCGGGGTCGACTTGGGCGAGGGTCGGGGTGTGGCCTGCTCCGTGGCTCCGGCCAGGGCGCCCTCGCCGGAATCCGCGCCCGGCGAGCCGGGCTGGCCGGGAGCGCCGGGCACGCCGGGAGCGCCGGGCACGCCGGGAGCGCCGGGCACGCCGGGAGTGCCGGCCGCTCCCGGCGCGCCGGGCGAGGCCCCGGGCTTGTCCGCCGGGGCGGGGGCATCCTTCGGATCTGCCACCGCGGCCCGCGTGGAACCGTTTGTGGTCTGGGTCACGGCTTTACCCTCCTGATCCACTGATCGACCGCCACCGCGGCGATCACGAGGATGCCCTCGGCGATTGGCTGATACAGGTCGTTGACGTTGGCGAGTGTCAGGCCCGAGGTGAAGACGACGACGATCAGCGCCCCGAACAGCGTCCCGATGACACCGCCGCGTCCGCCGAACAGGCTCGTACCTCCGATCACCACGGCAGTGATGCTCTGCAGGTTCGCGTCGACGGCGTTGTTCGGGCTGGCGGCCCCGGTGTAGCCGATCGACACCCAGGCGGCGATTCCGACGATCAGGCCGGCGAACGCATATACGCCGAACAGCACCATGTTCGTGCGGATCCCGGCCAGGCGGGCGGCGTAGGCGTCGTCTCCGACCGCAAACACGTGGCGTCCCCATGTCGTCTGGCGCAGGATGTAGTTCACGACGATGTACATCCCCAATATGAGCAGTACGCCGTTGATCAGATTGAACGGACCGATTTTGACGGTGTCACCGGGCCAGTTGAGGATGTGCGGCATCTGCGAGGCCTGGGTCGTCTGGCCGTTCGAGTAGAGCAGCCCGACCGAGGAGAAGATGCTCAGCGTTCCGAGGGTGGCGATGAATGGCGGCAGGCGAAAGCGGGTGACGAGCGCGCCGTTCAACACGCCGGTCGCCGTGCTACCGGCCCAACCTGACGGCGCGCAACCTTCGCAGCAGCGACGGCCGCACCCGG
>ODAK010004922.1_pt1 | contig 13631 bp, 11 predicted proteins | sample 1539591 | NCBI WGS metagenome assembly ODAK01 (sample SAMEA3539303, study PRJEB22396) | soil metagenome | biome: tundra; feature: field; material: soil | place: USA | collected 2010-05 | depth 0.15 m | reverse complement strand
AAGGCGGCGTGCGCCTGGAAGTCTCCGACACCGGCCAAGGCCTCACGCAAGAGGAATGCGACCGCCTCTTCACGCCCTATTACACGACCAAGACCCACGGCACCGGCTTAGGCCTGGCCATCGTGCAATCGGTGATCAGCGATCACGGAGGCAAGATCGGAGTGCGCAGCGAACCGGGCAAGGGCACGACGTTCCTGATCGATCTGGCGTGAGCAGGGTGTGCATGGGTCTCGTGGCGGAGGATCTCGGGACGTCAACGTGCGACTGAAACATCAGGCAGTACTTTACCCGAATCTGCGGCAACCCACTGAAGGCCGTGCGACCCCTGGTATCCTCGCGTTAGATCGCTCCTGATGGTCTCGACGCTGGCGTTATGACCACATCTAGAATTAGAGGCAGTCTCGAGGGCTTCTGGGCGCCGCGTGACCGAATCCCGCCCCGAACGCCAGTCAGGCTGAGCCATCCCTAGCTGCCGTAGGTAACCAATTGGTCGAGATCCATGTTGCCTCCCGACAGGATCACGCCCACCTTGCCGATGCCGCCTTGCAGTTTGCCGAACAGCAGAGCGGCCGCGCCCACGGCGCCGCTGGGTTCCACCAGGATCTTGAGCCGCGTGAGCAGGAACTTGACCGCCGCGCGGATTTCATCGTCGGTGACCAGCAGAATCTGCTCGACCAATTGGCGGATTATCGGGAAAGTCAGTGCGCCGGGTTGCGGAGCGCGCAGGCCATCGGCGATGGTTTGGGGCAGCGGGATGGACCGGCGCTCGCCGGCCTGGAAGGAGAGAAATGTGTCGTTGCCGTCGGCCGGCTCGACGCCGAAGAGACGGATCGAAGGGCGCATGTCCTTGGCGATAGTGGCGCAACCCGAGAGCAGCCCGCCGCCGCCGACCGGGGCGATCAGGGCATCCAGGTCCGGCGCGTCTTCCAGCAACTCGAGCGCCGCGGTTCCCTGCCCCGCCATGATCAACGGATGATCGAAGGGCGGCACCAGCGTGGCGCCGGACTCTTCGAGAATGCGGGCGGCGATGGCCTCGCGGCTTTCCCGGAGGCGATCGTATGGCACGATGCGAGCGCCGTGGGCACGCGCGCTATCGAGCTTGGAACGCGGCGCATCGGCGGGCATCACGATGGTGGCGGCGGCGCCGGCATGACGCGCCGCGATGGCCACCGCAATGGCGTGATTACCGGAGGAAAAGGCCACTACGCCGCGCGAGAGATCGGCGGGCGGGATGGACAGGATCAGGTTGGATGCCCCGCGGATCTTGAATGCACCGCCAGTCTGCAGGTTCTCGCACTTGAAGAAGACGCGCGCTCGGGCGGCGGCGTCGAACTCGGATGAGGTGATCACCGGAGTGCGCTTGACGAGCGGCCGTATGCGGGCCGCGGCGGCGCGAACGCCGTCAGGGGTTATGGGGGACACGGTTCGATTGTAGCGTCTATGTGGCGTGGCCAGGCGTGGAACGCCCGGTCAGCTATCGGCCAGGCCTAACTCTGCCGGACCTGATGCCCGGTTTCCGGCGCGACGCGCCAGTCTCCAGCGCAATCATCAAGCGAACCTGGTGCCGCGTGCGCCTGGTGCGCTCCAGCAACTGCAGAATTCGCCGGACCTCGGCACGCAACTGCTTCTCAAGCAAAGTACTCCTGGGTTGCAGCTTCATTTTTCGGCCTCCCCAACAACCAGTACAGCTAGTACCTGTTGGGTAGTGAGTTGAGATGTCCGAACGTTTCGGTCTGGCAACAGAAATCTGTAAAATGTTTTGGTGGCGCAGCCCCGGGCGTCTCCGGGCAGCACGGATCACGCTTGCTCGTCGTCCAGCCCGCATCCGAGGGTGCTCAGGTATTCGTCCGAAGTGTAGAGCGAAAAACCAAACGACGCGGGTTCGAGCGGGGTAAACGGCGTGAGTCCCCGATAGCAGGCGAACAGACTATCGGCATAGGCGTAGTACTCTTCCAGGAATTCGGCGGAAATCACGCCGAAATCCGGCGGGTTTGGGAACACCGCATTGACGCCGATGGCCCGCGAGAGAATGCGGCGGTAGTCGATGACGCCCCAGCTTTCGAAGCGGGCCGCTACGCCCGGCGGCGTGCGGTTGACCAGGAGGTCCGCGAAACTCTGTGGCCGGATTCCGGCATTCGCCAGCGTTTCGTCGCGGCCCGCGAAATCCACGCACTGCGCGATCCAGCGCATAACGTCCTTTCCGGCTAGGGAAAGCATACGAAATTCGGCATATCGGGCGCGCAGTAAGGGTTCTTTTTCCAAGCCGGGCTCGCCCATGCCGCCGAGATACAACGCCAGTTTGATGCTGTCGAAAGACGCCGACGCTTCCAGTCCACGGCCGAACGGATGCAAAATCAAGGGAGGCAGGTCCCACCAGCGCCCGTGCCACGAGGTGTCTGCGGAATGAGTCATCTCTAAATAGCATATCGGCAGGCTGCGGCAAAGGGTTTACCAAGAAGGTTTGGCGGCATCGCCGGGCTACATCACAGAAGTTCACGCCCGCGCTCTTCGAAGGTGCGCAGGTTTGAGATCTGGGGAAGTAGGGAACCCTCCGATCGAAGTTCCCAGCCCGGCGCCGGCGCGAGCTGGAGGCGGGACTTGAGCACATCCAGCACGTACCCTTCGATTCCGCTGCCGCGCGGGCCGCCGCGAGCATCCGCGTCGAACTGGAGAAGCAAGGTACGACGATCGGGCCTCTCGATACGCCGATCGCCCACGTTCCGGGGTTGCGGGTAGTCGATTGGACGTGCATAAATGGGTATCCGCCTCACTCAGGTGGCCGCCGCCCCGCCGGGCGATGTAGGGCGGGCGCCCTCGCCTTCGACCGGTCCCCTGGCCGGTCTGCAAGCACGCTTGGACTGCGCACCGACGGCGTTGGTTCGGAACGTCGTGGCCTGCACTGGCAGAAGCCCGTGGAGTTACAGGCTACTTCGCGGAAATCGCACTATGTTTCTTCAATAGCTCGATGGTCTCTTCCAGCGGCAACGCCTTCACGGTGTGCCCGTTTCCAGCCATATCGTGTGCACGAAACATCGAGTTATAGATGGCCTCTTCCGTTGCCTCAATCACAGCCTCAAACAGCGGAGACATGCTCCCATTCGTCAGCAGCACCTTCGGCTGATACATTGCGCTGTCGGCCTGTATGCGAACCCCCGGAGCAGCCGAAAAGGCAATCACGTAATCGCCGCTACCATTGCTTTCGCTCGACCCCGTGCGCGCCAGCCCCAGCATTGCGCGTGCCGCCAGGCGGTTCAGATTGCGGTGATCAATCGGGGCATCGGTCGCCACCACCACCATGATCGACCCATCCGCCGTCTGTGGACCCGGCATCCGGTTCGCGGCGCCCTTGTTTTGCTGCAGGTAATTTATCAAGTAGTGGTTGCCCAGTTCCTTGGCAACCGGAACACCAGCAATACTCAGGATTCCCCCGAAGTTTGTTTGGACCAAAACTCCTATAGTGTAGCCGCCGAGCGAGTCCGGAAGCCGCCGTGATGAAGTTCCGATTCCGCCTTTGAATCCAAACGCTATTGTGCCAGTGCCGGCACCCACCGCACCTTCTTCCACGGGCCCTTCTCTTGCATTCGCGATCGCTGAGAACACATCCTCTTCCGTAATTGGACGCGATCGGATGTCGTTTAGGTAACCATCATTCGTCTCGCCTACCAGCGGATTCACCGACTTCACATCTTCATCGCCGGGCAGCTTCAACATATAGCCGATCAACGAGTCCGCAACTCTACCCACCGAGAGTGTAGAAGTCAGCAGAATCGGCGTTTCGATTTCTCCCAACTCATTCACCTGGGTGGAACCGATCAGTTTTCCAAAAGCGTTGCCCACAAAGACCGCACCCGGCACCTTCTCCTTAAACAGATTCCCTCCGTGCGGCAGAATCGCAGTCACACCCGTGCGGACGTTGTCTCCCCGAATCAGCGTGGTTTGACCGACTTTGACACCCGCCACATCCGTGATGGCGTTCAACGGCCCCGGCTGCAAAATGCCGATGTGCACTCCAAGGTCGCGAATCCGCGGTCGCACTTCTGTTTGAGCGAACACCATAGGCGGCGCCAACACGCACGCACAGATGAGCAGGAATCTTGCCCTATCGATGGTCTTTTCCGCAGACATGACGCTTCCATATCATACAATGGACTCAGCCGATGAAACCGCGGTTGTATCTCGCGCCCTGGCTGGTCTTGCTTGGGGCGCCTATGCACACTGGCGCCCAAGTGCCGCCGGGCGATCTGGGCCAAAAAGCAAAGGTCGAGCGCGAGATGGTCGCGTTCGATCCCGACTATCGGAAATCGGTTCGCGCGCGCGAGGCGGAAGCGCTGTCGCTCGCCGCCCAGGTTCGCGCGAACGAAGCCCGCGGCCGGAAGACCTCGTGTTCCCACCAGATTATGAACGAGACGCTTTGGATGCTGGGCCACACAGCGGACTTCGCCAGGATCGATGGCCGCCTGCGCGACCTGAAGGCGAGCATCGCCTCCCCGGAGCGGGAGAGTATCGCCCACGAACAGGACCCGGAAAACGGCAGTTGGGGCAGGTGTTATACCGAATGGTCTTTCAAGCTGGACGGCATCGCCGGACCATTTGCTCCTGGACCCCGATAGAACTCCGCCACAGCCAAGATCGGATACGTCCCCTTTCAAATAGGTCACCATGTGATTGGTCGTACTTGGGCGCCATGGTGAACACCCTGCTGGCGGTAAAGAACCAACCCTATCCCGTTGGCTGGCTCAACCGGGGAGGTTATTCGAACCATCACAACATGGACGTGGTTTCACTGCTGCGGTTCGGCTGGCCGTCCTTGAAAGCTGAACAGAAACGGGTGGCGGCGGAGATTGACAAGATGTTCCGGTAGTGAGCTTCCGGGAGCCGAGGCAGCGCGCCAGAAGATCGTGCGTTTCATCGAGGAACACATCGGCACCGGCGGCGCCGGGGGCGAATATTACCGGAGCGCGTTGAAAGACCTGAAGCTCCGATGGCTCCTATTCATAGGGCCCCGACCGGTCGGAGGCGATCCGGGCGTCCAGCCTGTGATATCGGAATTGTAGTTGTGCAGGGGAGGTTTCAATTTATATACTTCGAGGACGATGCGACCACGGTGTGGTACCGATTGCGGATCAGGGACCGAAAACTGGAGGGCTTGGCCAGCTTGAAAGGCCTGAGAATGGCGCCGTCAGGCCTGGGCTGGATCGGACTGACTCCGGACGGTTCGCCGATCTCGACGAGGGATGCGGGCAGCACCGGGATCTACGCGCTCGATTGGGAAGCACCCTGACGGCTGGCATGCGGGGGTTATGATGGAATGGTGATGCGCGGACCGGTGACGAAGAAACCGTTGCTCGCACGTTGGTCATCCGTTGCGCCGCCGCTGCTGCTGTTGGTGATCTGCTGCGGCTTCTACTGGCGGCTGATCCTCTCCCGCGAATACAGTTGGCTTGAGAGCCCCGATCTGGTGCGCATGGAGGCGCCCCGATTCCAGTTCCAAGCGGTGCGCTGGCACTCGGGCGCCTTCCCGCTGTGGGATCCCCACCAGTGGTGCGGGCAGCCCTTTCTCGGGCAGATCGTGGGCGCAGCGAACCCGGTGAATTGGCCCTTCTTTTGGCTGCCGCTCGGCAAATCGGGCAAGATCCCGCTGGACGTTCTGCATTGGTATTATGTGGCGATCCATTGTCTGGGCGGTCTATTCGCCTACTTTCTGTGCCGGGACCTGCAACGTTCGCGTGCGGCCTCCTTAACGGGCGCTATCGTTTTTGCCCTGGGTGGATTCTTCTACAGCGCCCCCTGGCCGGAGGTGATGGGAGGCTACCTGTGGACGCCGTTGGTGTTTCTGTTTTTGCTGCGCGTGCTGAGGGCCGATCGGTCCGTGGCCAGCGCGGCGCTGTGCGGCCTGTTTTTGGGCGCCGCATGGCTCAGCGGCCATCATGAGATTCCGATCTATCTCTCTTTCACGGTGGCCGCCGCCTGGCTCTACCACTTTGCTTGCGATCGAGCGGGCAGGGCGCGCCTGCTGCGGCTGGCCGCGATTGCTTTATTGATTGCCATTCTGACCAGTGGTTTTCAAACCGTGCCGGGCTATGAGTACGCCAGGCTGGCGCAGCGCTGGGTGGGCGCGGACCACCCGGTAACTTGGAACGAGGCGATCCCCTATGCGGTGGATACTAATTACTCTTACCGCCCCGGCTCCCTACTCAACCTGTTTGTTCCATTTCTGGCCAACGATGCAAACGATTATCTCGGAGTCGTGGCGCTGGCGCTGGCGCTCCTCGGCGTGGTCACCTGCTGGAAGGAGCGTGGAGCGCGGCTATTCACCGCGGTGGCGCTGTTCGGTTTGCTGTTTGCGCTGGGCGCTTACAACGTTTTTCACGGCATTGCATACGCCGTGGTGCCGCTTTTTGGCAAGACTCGCACGCCGGTGCGGCTGCTTTCGATGTTCGATTTCGCCGCGGCGCCGCTGGCCGCCTACGGGTTGGACGCCCTGCTGGCGCGCAGCGGAGCGCCGGTGGTGCGCGGCATCGCGATCGCTCTGGCGGCGCTGGGCGGCGGCGTGTATGCCGTAGCGCTGGCCGCCGGGGTAATCCATGCGTACGATCCCAACCAGAACGCGATGTTCGCCGGCCTGATGGCCCTGCTGCTGGCCGGCGTGCTCGCGGCCTGGCAAAGGCGTGTTGTTCGGGCGCGATTCGTGATAGCGGCGGTCGTGTCGCTAATACTGGTCGGGTTCGGGCCGGTGACCGGCAGTTTCTCCGAGCGCTCCCAGGGCCACGGCGCTTCGGTCGCGGAGCTGAGCGCGTACGACGACATCGCCCGGTTTCTCAGGTTGCAACCGGAGTTGGTGCGGATCGACTTCAACGATACCTTCAATTTCGGCGACTGGCAGGGCATCGATTCGCTAAGGGGCTTTGGAGCCGGCGTCACGTCAAACCTGTTGCTGCTCGAATGGCCGAAGCCGCGCGTCCAGGACTTGTTAGGGGTGACTTACACCGTGGCGAAAGCGCCTAACCGGCCGGAGCAGGCGTTGGCGTTTCAGGGATCCAGCGGCTTCAATGTCTATCGCAACCCGCGTGCGTTTCCGCGCGTGTGGACCTTGCACCAGACAGCGCTCATGCAGACCGCCGATCAAATGCGGGCGGCGATGGCGGACCCCGGTTTCGATCTGCGGGCTACCGCCCCCATGCTGGAGGCGGGGCCAGCGCTGGAGAAGTGCGCTTTGCCGGACGAAGCGTGGATGACGGGCCGGAACGCGGGGTCGGTAGCTTTCCAAGCGCGGATGGGCTGCCGCGGCATGCTGGTGATTGCCGACACCTGGTACCCGGGTTGGTATGCCACCGTTGACGGCCATCCAGCGCCGATCTATCAGCCTTACGCGGCATTGCGGGGCGTGGTTGTGGAGCGGGGCTTCCACACGCTCGCCATGCACTACCGGCCGCGGTCGGCGTTGCTGGGGGCGGCCATGAGCGTGGCGGGGATCCTGCTGGCGTGCGTGCTGGCGCTTGGGGGAGCGGTGCTCACGCGCGCAAATGCGGTTAAGATATAGGTAATACGGCTTGACTTCTCTCATGGCCGCAGTAACGGAAGCGCGGCAATATTTGGCGAGCGTCAAGCGAGATCCAGCGAACCATAACGGGGCCACCGAGGATCGTCTTGCTCAGTTTTGGACCAGAGCAGGAATCGATATGACGGCCGTTGATGGTGAATCGGCGATATCGGCGATCAGGTATCTGAAAAGTTGGCTTCCGCCCGAACTGCAGCGACCACAGCGGCAGTTTCAGCTTTTCGAGTCTGTTGTTGACGTTCTGCGACCTCCCTGTCCCGAGTTAGACCCTGGACAAGGAATAGATAGAGGCACAACAGATAAGGTGAACCGCTGATACGTAGACTTTCGGTCCTCAGACAATCCTCGGAGCCGGGATGCCATCGTCTTACTCGCGCTGCTGTAGTCCACGGTCCGCGGTAACCATCACGTCGAACGCCGCCATTTCCGCAGCATTCAAAAGATCCCCGTTTTCAAGCTGCCGCGGCCAGCTCATTTCGACGACGGTGCGAACTTCGTGCCCGGCGAGAAAGCCGCGCACGCCAACCGGAACATTCTTGTCAAACAAGATGCGCAACGCGATGGCTCTTGGCGTAAGACAGAATCGCCTGAATACGATCCTCGGGCAGCTCGAACTGCTCCGAGATTTCGGCCACGCTTACGCCGTAGTCGAAGTTATCGACAATCGCGTTGACTGGCATTCGCGTGCCGCGCAGCACGGGAGAGCCGCTCAGCACGCGCGGGTTGACTTCAACCAAGGGGCACAGTGCCCAGTCGATTGTCTCTTCCGCTGGCATGACGATACCTCTCTGACAACATGATCCCACTTTGGCGCCGGGAACACCAGCCGCCGAGCGGGAATCGCCGCGCCGCCCCATCGCCTACGACAGGCTGAAGCCTGTCCCACCAAGAGCGGGTTCTGGAGAACCCGCGCAGGCCTGGAGGCCCGCCCCACGGCGCGCGACGAGACTTATGGATAGTAATACAATCATCCTTCCAGCTTGAACCGCGTCTGCGCCACCCGGTAGAGCGGCCGCCACACCGACCGGTTCACGCACACCACCAGCGCCGCCATCACAATGGTTGAAAGCAGGAGCAGGTCCCAGTTGCCGGAATCCGTCGCGGAGCTGATCTGCGCGCCGAGGCCGATGGTCTGCAACGTCTTCCCTTTGAAGTGGAAGTATTCGGCCACGATGCTGGCATTCCACGCGCCGCCCGACGCCGTCACCATGCCCGTGACCAGGTACGGGAAAATGCCTGGCAGGATCACGATGCGCCAGCGTTCCCACTGCCCGAAGCGAAACACGTCCGCTACTTCGCGCAGATCCGTGGGAATCGCCATAGCGCCCGCGACAACATTGAACAGCACATACCACTGCGTCCCGAGCAGCATGAGCAGGATCGATCCCACCCCCAATCCGCCACCCATGCGGATCAGCGCCAGCAGAAGCACGGGAAACAACGCCGTGGCCGGGACCGACGCGGCCACTTGCGCGAACGGCTGAGCGAAGCGCGCCAGCTTAGGATTGAAGCCGATGGCCACGCCGGCGGGTATGGTCCAGGCAGCCGCAATCAACAGGGAGGCTATCACGCGCGCCCACGTTGCGGCCGCCCCTTGCAGCGTGGAAATCAGCTCCGGCGCCGTCAGTGTCTTCAGCGTCATCGCCGCTTCGAACAGCGAATAAAGGATCGCTCCGCCCAGCAAAACGCCCACCACCATCGCCACTACCATCTTCCAGTGCGCCGTCGGCTGCGGCGTCTCCGCTATCTCCGGATGGCGCGCCGCGCGCAGGCTGATGCGCTCGGACAACGGCGCCAATACGGCCATGCGGAAGCGCTCCAGCAAGTTCGACCGGCGCAACATATTGAGCACCGCCGAAGAGGGCTGCGCGCCGCTCTCCACCTGCTCGAACTTGAACTTGTCCGACCAGGCGATGGCCGGCCGCCACACTAACTGATCGATCAGCAGAATCACGCCGATCATCGTGCCCAGGCCCCAGAAAATGGCGCTCGTGTCTCCGGCGCTGGCGGCGGTTTGCAGGTACGATCCCAGCCCCGGCAGCCGGAAATCGCGCTTGCCGAGCATGAACATTTCGCAGGCCATCAGGAAGAACCAGCCGCCCGCCACCGAGACCATGGAGTTCCAGACCAGGCCGATCGCGCCATACGGCAGTTCCAGTTCCACGAAGCGTTGCCACTTGCCGAAGCCATAAATGCGGGCGGCTTCCCGCAGCTCGCGCGGAATGGATTTCAGCGAGGCATAGAAGCTGAACGCCATGTTCCAGACTTGGCCCGTGAAGATCAGCAGGATCGCGCCGAATTCCACGCCGAGTTGCCGCGTCGGGAATAGCGCCACCATGGCCAGCATCACGCCCGGCAGGAAGCTCAGCACCGGAATGGATTGCAGGATGTCGAGCACGGCCACCATCAGGCCTTCGATGCGTTTGTTGTACGCCGCGATGTAGCCGTATCCCAGCGCGAACAGCAGGCTCAGCACGTAGGCCAATGAAATACGCACGACGGAATAAAACGCATAGAGCGGCAACGCGCGGGGTGAGCGGGAGATCTCGGCCGCCGGCGTCATGGCGCCGAACCAGTATCGCGTGATCACCAGCAGGCCCTCGATTCCCGCCAGCACCGCGGCGAAGACCACCAGATCCAGCAGCACGGACCAGGTGCGCTCCCCGATCACGGTGCGGGAAAGTACGGGCCGGAGCGTCAACGCGAAACCGCCTCAGGCCGAGAGGCCGCGGGCGCCTCTTCCGGAAGGAAGAACCGGTGGGTGTCGGAGTCGTGATCGAACAACTCCGCGTAGCGGCCCCATCCGATGGCCGTTTCAAGCTGCGCCTTGGCTTCCTCCTCGCTGAAGTGCTCATCGAGCAAATCTTCGAAGACGCCATCCGGCAGCGTGTGGTCGGCGCGGGCTTCGAGCGACCGGGTAATCTGGCGGATGAGCGCGATGTTTTCGAGCGCGGCGGCGCGGAACAGCTCTTTACGCCGCAGGATGTCGGCCTCGGCAAACGCGCGGCCCGCCGGAGTGATTTCGACGTCGCCTTCTTCCAGCCTGGCGAACCCCAACAGCACGGCAGCATCCACCACCGGCAGCAAATCGTCGATCTCAAACGACAGCGCGGCGGCCAGCCGGTACATATCGTCGCGCCCGTTGTGGTCCGCCAGCATCTCGAGCAGACCGGCTATCGCGCCGCGCCGCGCATGCGGCAGCATCTGATATTTTGGCTTGGCGCGGGGGGCCATGGCGGCCACCGGCTCGAGCGCCGGCGCCAAGTCGGGCCGCGTCAGGACGCGGTAAATGTAGTCGACCAGGTTGGTGAAGCGCGCATCCTTGCGGTCGCGCGGGCGCTCCAGCGACACCCGGAAGTCGGTGCGGATGGTGGCCGGATTCTTGCCCAGCACTATGATGCGGTCGGCCAGCAGCACGGCTTCCTCGATATTGTGCGTGACCACGAAGACCGCGCGCGTGGGCATTTTGTGGCTTTGCCAAAGCTCCAGCAGCTCGCCGCGCAGGTTCTCGGCGGTGAGCACATCGAGCGCGGAGAAGGGCTCATCCATGAAGAGCACCTCGGGCTCCACCACCAGTGCGCGCGCGAAGCCCACGCGCTGCTTCATGCCTCCGGAAAGTTCCTTCGGATAGGCGTTTTCGAAACCGTCCAAGCCCACCGTGTCCAGGATCTTCACGCTGCGTTCGGTGCGTTCGGCGGCGGGCACACCGCGCGCCTTCAGCGGCGCCGCGACGTTTTCGAGCACCGTCAGCCACGGGAATAGCGCGAAGCTTTGAAACACGATTGAAACATTCTCGCAGGGGCCGCCCACTTCATGCCCATGATGGATGACTTCTCCGGCGGAGGGCCGCGCCAGACCCGTCAAGATGCGCAGCAACGTGGATTTGCCGCTGCCCGACGGCCCCAGCACGGCGAGGATTTCGCCCGGATAAATGGCCAGATCCATGGGCGCGATGACTTGAATCAGGCCAGCGCCTTCCGAGCCGTAGGATTTCTCGACTTTGCGGGCTTCGATGATCGCGTGCATGGCGGGTCTTCACGAATCTACCACAGAACGAATTTCGCGCAAAGACGCCAAGGCCCGCAAAGACGCCAAGGCCCGCCGGGAGATATGCCCGGAGATATGATTGATACCGATGCGACTGTTCACCGGTTCTATTCTCTCGCTCGCCTTCGCTCTGAGCGCCTGCGGCCAGCCCTACCGGGTGGCCATTCACTCGGGCGTCGCCGTTAGCATGCGGGACGGCGTCAAGCTGGTCGCCGATATTTACCAGCCTGAGACGGAAGGCAAGTTTCCCGTGCTGCTCGAGCGGACGCCATATAATCGCGCGGGCGGCGCGGGTTCCGCGTCGGCCATGGCCGCGCATGGGTACGTAGTGATCATTCAGGATACGCGCGGACGCTTCGATTCGCAGGGCGAGTTTTATCCTTTCCGCTACGAAAGCCAGGACGGCTACGACACCGTCGAGTGGGCCGCCAAGCTGCCCTATGCCGACGGCAAGGTCGGCATGTTCGGCGGCTCTTACGTGGGCGCGACGCAGATGCTCGCCGCCATGGCTTCCCCGCCCCACCTGGTGGCCATTCAGCCCTACGTGACCGCATCGGAGTATTACGATGGCTGGACTTATCAGAGCGGCGCGCTCATGCAATGGTTCGCCAGTTCGTGGTCGAGCGGTTTGGCGGTCGATACTTTGCGGCGCAGAGCGGCCGGCCTCGAGGACCCCAAATCGTGGGTGACGCAATTGCCCGTGGATAGCTATCGCATGCTGGAACTGCCGCCGGTTTCCGCGCTGGCGACTTACTTTCGCGATTGGGTGGCGCACGAACGCGATGACGATTACTGGCGGCCATGGAAGATATCCGATCATTACGGAGAAATGAACATCAAGGCGCTGCACTCGGGCGGCTGGCATGACATTTTCCTGAAAGGCACCATTCAGAACTACGCCGGGATGCGCCGCTCTTCGCCGGCGCGCGCCGATCAACGGCTGCTGCTGGGTCCTTGGGCGCATGCCGATACTTCGCCCGAAGGCAAGATCGGCGACGTCACTTTCGGCAAGAGCGCGGTGTTGGATAGCGACGCCACCATCCTGCGCTGGTATGATTACGCGCTGAAGGGCGTCCGCAATGAGTACGCCACAGGCGCGCCGGTGCGCATCTTTATCATGGGCGAAAACGCGTGGCGCGACGAGCAGGAGTTCCCGCTGGCGCGCACCAATTACACGAACTATTACCTGCGGAAGGGCGCGCTGGCGACCGATGCGCCGGGCAGCGAAGAACCGGAGCAATACGAATACGACCCGGCGAACCCTGTCCCCACCATCGGCGGGCGGCTGTGCTGCGGCAACAATCAGCTTCCGCCCGGCCCTGCCGATCAGCGCCCCAACGAGGGCCGCGCGGACGTGCTGGTCTTCTCCACGCCGCCGCTGGCCAAGGACGTGGAGGCAACCGGCTGGGTGAAGGCTACTCTCTACGCATCCAGTTCGGCGGTGGACACCGACTTCACGGCCCTGCTGGCGGACGTGGAGCCATCGGGCTATGCGCGCTTCCTGACCGACGGCATCGTGCGCGCGCGCTATCGCAATTCGACCGAGCGGGCCGAGCCGATTGAACCGGGCAAGATCTATGAATACTCGATCAACCTTTGGGCGACGAGTAACTTGTTCAAGGCGGGTCACCGCATCCGGCTGTATGTATCGAGCAGCAACTTTCCGCGCTTCAACCGCAACCTGAATACGGGCGAGCCGATTGCGGGTCCCACGCGCTATGTGAAGGCCAGCCAGCGGATTTACCATGACGCGCAGCACCCTTCCGCGTTGGTGCTGCCGGTGATCCCGCGCTAGGGCAACGCTGGGGCGGATGGGTTGCGGGTAGTGCCGCCATACTTTTTGAAACCAATTCGCCCTTTTGTTTTTCATGTGGAATCGGTGGGTTACAGTGCGCGGTGCTGCGCTTGCCCAAGACTGGAGGTCACGCCCACTGAAATGCCAAACTCCGGGGGCCCGCGCGCCTGGGCTAACTAACCGGGCTACTTCATGGCCACAGTCACTCCGGGTTGGCTCGAGGCAGAACCA
>ODAK010004920.1_pt1 | contig 13632 bp, 8 predicted proteins | sample 1539591 | NCBI WGS metagenome assembly ODAK01 (sample SAMEA3539303, study PRJEB22396) | soil metagenome | biome: tundra; feature: field; material: soil | place: USA | collected 2010-05 | depth 0.15 m | reverse complement strand
TTCTTTAGATTTGCGGCATCCTTCTTCGGGTCGAACTCGGCTGGCATGAAGCCAGTATATGTATTTAATACATATGCGTCAAATCCTCGGCGTCGGCGGTGGAGGCGAAGGGCTTGTCCCCCAAGGTGGGAGACCGAAGGTCGGGACCACCCGAAGAGGTGGTGGGAGACCGAAGGTCGGGACCACCCGAAGAAGTGGGGATTTCAGTTGGGCGTCGGATGCCCGCCCCGGGCCGATCGGTCTTCAACCTTGGCACCAATCACATCGGCGGTGCCGCTCCACGAGGCGGCCGCCCCCGCTAGACCGATGTCGACAGATCCCAACGCGGTTTGACGGTAAAGGCGTAACCACGCTCGCCGCGGTTCGCAAGCCCCGCACCCAAACGCAGGGCGCCGGCCAGGGCAATCATCGCGCCGTTGTCGGTGCAGAATTCGAATTCCGGATAGAACACCGAATAGCCTTGCTCTGCGGCCTCACGGTCGAGCCGCTCGCGCAGGCGGCGGTTGGCGCCGACGCCGCCGGCAACCACGAGCTGGTTCAGGCCGGTTTGCTCCAGGGCGTACAGCGATTTCGCCACCAGCACGTCGACGATCGCTTCCTGGAACGCCGCCGCGACGTCGGCCCTCGCCGCGGCATCGGGTGCCTCTTTGCGCACCAGCAGCAGCACCGCGGTCTTCAGGCCGCTGAAGGAAAAATCCAGATTGCCCGTCTTGTGCATTTGCTCGAGCATGGGCCGCGGTAGCTTGTACTTGTCCGCCCTGCCCTCCCCGGCCAGTTGCGCCAGCGCCGGCCCGCCCGGGTAACCCAGGCCGAGCAAGTGCGCCGTCTTGTCGAAGGCTTCGCCCGCGGCGTCGTCCACGGTTTCGCCCAGCAGTTCGTACTCGCCCACGGCGCCGACGCGCATCAGTTGCGTATGCCCGCCGGAAACCAGCAGCGCGACGAAGGGAAAGCGCGGCGGATTGCGCGCGAGCAGGGGCGAGAGCAGATGGCCTTCGAGATGGTGTATGCCCAGCGCCGGGATGCCGAGCGTGAAGGCGAGCGCATTGGCAACGCTGGTACCGACCAGGAGCGCGCCGGCGAGTCCCGGACCCTGGGTGTAGGCAACGGCGTCGATATCCGCGAGCGCGGCTCCGGCCTGATGCATCACCCGGCGTATCAGCGGCAGCACGCGCCGGATGTGGTCGCGCGAGGCGAGTTCGGGCACCACGCCGCCGTATTCCTCGTGCATCGCCATCTGGGTATGCAGGGCGTGCGCGAGCAGGCCGCGCTCGCTGTGATACAGGGCGATGCCGGTCTCGTCGCAGGAGGTTTCTATGCCCAGGATCAGCATGGGGCGGAGTCGAAAGCGTTCAGGGTTATCCCTAAGAGGGAAAATGCAGGTGTGGCGGGATATAATACTTGACTTTGTGCATCGGGCACGGGGCATTATCCGGCCCGCTCCTGGAAAACAATTGCGTTTACTGATAATCCTGTTGTTGATGTGGGGCGTGATGGCGCATGCGCAGGCGCAGGCCCAAACGCCCGACCTCGCGCGCCTGAGCTTGGCCGAAGCCGATGCGCTGCTGGCGCAGAAGAACCGCGAGCTGCAGGCGGCGCGGCGCGCGGTGGAAGCGGCCGGGGCCGCGACGCTCACCGCTGGTGCGCGCCCCAACCCGAATCTCGGCCTCGGCGCCGGCTCCATTAATCCGCAGATCGGGATCGGCAGCGGCGGGCTGCGCGACAAAGTCGTTGACAGCTCTATCCGCTTCGATCAGTTGGTCGAGCGTGGCAACAAACGCGAACTGCGCGTATCCACGGCGGAAAAGCTCGAGGTCGCGAGCGGCGAGGATCTGGCCGACGTGCTGCGGCAGCAGCGCCTCGTGCTGCGCGGCAGCTACTACGACCTGCTGCTCGCGCAGGACAAGGTCGCGATCAGCGCCGGCACCGCAGAACTGTACCAGCGCAGCCTGCAGGCGGCGGATCTGCGCCTGAAAGCGGGCGACATCGCCGGCTCGGACGTGGCGCGCATCCGCGTCGATGCGCTGCGCGCGCTAAACGACGCGCGCGGCGCCGAGGCCGATCGCAAGCGCGCCCAGCTCGCCCTCGCCTATCTGATCGGTGCCGAACAGCGCGCGGATCTGCTCAAAGCCACCGATGCCTGGCCCGCGCCGCAAGCGGCGGCGGCGGTCGACCTGGACGCCCTGATCGAACGCCGGCCGGACGTGCGCGCAGCGCGCTCGCGCATCGAAGCGGCCGGTGCCGCACGCGACTTGGCGAAGAGCCTGCGGACGCGCGACCTCACGCTGGGCGCGCAGTTCGATCACTACCCGGTGAATCCCCTGTACGCGGCGGGCAGCGGCGCCGGCACGGGCAACACTTGGGGCGTCTTCGTGAGTGTTCCGCTATTCACCCGGTACTACTTCGAGGGCGAGATCCAGAGTGCCGAAGTCGCCTACAATGCAGCCGCCGACAATCTCGAGCGCACCCGCGCCCTGGCGCGGGCCGAGATCGCCAAGGCGATGTCGGACGTGACTGCAGCGCTCGAGCGCCTGGCGCGCTACCAGGATAGTCTGCTGGCCGAGGCGAAGAAAGCGGCCGATTCGGCAGAATTCGCGTTCAAGAACGGCGCCATCGGGGTGATGGATCTGCTCGATGCGCGGCGCACGCTGCGTGCCATAGAACTGGACGCCGCCTTGGCGCAGGCCGATTACGCGAAGGCCCTGGCGGCCTGGCAATTCGGAAGCCTGCAAGGCGGCGAATGACGCATCAACGAGGAGGAGCATTGACGGCCGACATCGAACCCACGGTGGGTCAAGCTGTTCAAGTCGGCCGCAGTGAATCAGGTCATATGAAGAAAATTATCGGGTTTATCGTATTGGCGGCCCTGGCGGGCGGCGCACTGCTTGCCGTTTATTTCGGCTTGCGGCAACCAGAAGCCGGCTCCGATCAGGCAGCTCACCCAGCCGTTGCACCGCGCGAGCCGGGCGTATTGCGCTATCCCGCAGGCGCGCCGCAGCTCTCCGCGATCAAGGTGGCGGATGTTCCGTCCGAGCTGCCGGTGCCGCTGGCCGAGCCGCTTAACGGCCGCATCGCTTACAACGAGAATTTCACCGCCCGGGTAAGCTCGCCGATCGCCGGTCGCGTGATCGCGCTCAAGGCGCAGCCGGGCGACCGGGTAAAGGCGGGCGATGCCTTGCTCACCCTTGATTCGCCCGACCTTGCGCAAGCGGCGGCCGACCTCGACAAAGCCAAGGCCGACGATACGCGCAAGCAGCTTGCGTACGAGCGCGCGAAAAAACTGTACGAAGGCGAAGTGGTGCCGCGCAAGGACTTCGAAAGCGCCGAGGCCGACCTGGCGCAGTCGCACGCCGAGACGCAGCGCGCACGCCTGCGCCTGCGCAATCTCGTTCCTGCCAGCAGCCCCGGGGAAAGATTCGCGCTGCGCGCGCCGATCTCCGGCGTCGTCGCAGAGCGCAAAGCCAACCCGGGACTGGAAGTGCGGCCGGATCTTCCCGACCCGCTTTACATCATCACCGATCCCACGCATTTGTGGGCGATCATCGACCTGCCCGAGCGCAACCTCGCCAAAGTTGCCGAGGGGCATATGGTTGCGGTCGAGGTGGACGCCTATCCAGGGCAGCGTTTTTCGGCAAAAATCACGAAAGTCGGCGTGACCGTGGATCCGGCGACGCGCCGGGTGCAGGTGCGCTGCGAACTGTCCAACCCGGACAACAAGCTCAAGCCGGAAATGTACGCCCGCGTGACGCTGCTCTCGGACGAGAACCAGCGCGCCGTACGCGTACCCAACTCCGCCATCGTTACCGAAGGCATGTACAGCTACGTCTTCGTCGAGAAAGCCGTCGGCGTATTCGAAAAACGGCGCCTGAGCCTGCGTTTGCAGGACCGCAATTACAGCTACGTCGATTCAGGGCTGAAAGCCGGCGAGCGGATCGTCGTCAGCGGCGCCCTGCTGCTCAATTCCGAATTGTCGGCAACGAACTGAGCCCGCGATGCGCGCTCTGCGAGGCGTGAACCCTTCCATGCGCCGCCCTCCCTCCTCCATCGCTTCTCAACAGTAAGCAACGATGCTAGATCGCCTTATCTCGTTTACCCTGCGCCAGAGGGTGTTCATCCTGCTGGCTGCCGCGGCCCTGGCCATTTTCGGCTGGGACTCGATGAACAACCTGCCGATAGAGGCGTTTCCGGACGTGCAGGACGTGCAGGTGCAGGTGGTGACGCAATACCCGGGTCAGGCTCCGGAAGAAGTCGAGCGCGCGGTGACGCTGCCGATCGAACGCGAAATGAGCGGCGTGCCGCGCATGACGCAGTTGCGCTCCGTCACCATCACCGGCCTCTCCATCGTCACGCTGACCTTCTCCGACCGGACCGATGATTATTTTGTGCGCGCCCAGGTGCTGGAGAAGCTCGGCAACGTGAACCTTCCGCCGGGAGTCCAGCCCAGCCTCGCCCCGCTGTCGACTGCGGTAGGCGAGATCTACCGCTACATGATCGATGCGCCCGCCGACATGCCCGATTACGAGGTGCGGGCATTGCAGGACTGGGTGATCCGGCCCAGCATACGCATCGTGCCCGGCATCGCCGACGTGGTCAGCTTCGGCGGCAGCATCAAGGAATATCAGGTCCGGCTCAATCCCTATCTGCTGAAGAAATTCGACCTGACCATCGACCAGGTTGCGAGCGCGCTTGGCAACAACAGCGCCAACGCCGGGGGCGGGCTGTTGCCCCGCGGGGAAGAGGCGCTGGTGATACGCGGCATCGGCCTGTTCAAGAGCCTGGATGACATCGGTCAGGTGATCGTCGCTTCGCGCAACGGCCGCACCATCCTGGTGAGCGACATGGCTGCCGATTTGCGCATCGGCCGGCGCCCGCTGTCGGGCATTGTCGGCTTCAACGACCGCGATTCCATCGTCCAGGGCATCGTGATCATGACCAAGGGACAGAACGCGGCGAAGGTGGTGGAGACGCTGCGCGAACGCGTCGCGGAAGTGCAGGCGCGGCTGCCCAAGGGCGTCAGGATCGTGCCCTTCTACCAGCGCACCGATCTGATCAACCACACCGTCACCACCGTGGTCGAGAACCTGAGCCTCGGGGCGCTGCTGGTGATCGCCATCCTGCTCACGTTTCTGCGCAACTGGCGCGTCGCGCTGATCGTCGCCAGCGTCATCCCCTTGTCGCTGCTGTTCGCGTTTATCCTGATGGACGCGAAGGGCGTGTCGGCGAACCTGATTTCGCTCGGAGCGGTGGACTTCGGCATTATTATCGACAGCGCCGTGGTGCTGGTCGAAGCGCTGATGGTGAAACTCGCCGTCGCGAAAGACGAGAACAACCCGATACACAGCGGCTACGGCTGGCGCCTGCAGACGCTGCGCCACACGGTGGTCGAACTCGGCCATCCGATCCTGTTTTCCAAGGCGATCATCATCACGGCGTTTCTGCCGATTTTCACTTTCCAGCGCGTCGAGGGAAAGATTTTTGCCCCGGTGGCGTACACCCTGTCGTTCGCGCTGCTCGGCGCGATCGTGCTGACCATGACCCTGGTGCCGGCGCTGCTTTCTTACAGCATGCGGCGCGAGGACATGGCGGAAACGCATTCCGAATGGATACACCGCCTGCAGGAGCGCTATCGACGGCTGCTGGACTGGGCGAACGGGCGCGCCAGTTTGATTGTCTCCGGTTCGGTCGCGCTGTTGGTGGTAGCCCTTGGACTGTCGCCGCTGCTTGGCAGTGAGTTCTTGCCCAAGCTCGACGAAGGCAATATCTGGCTTGCGATCGCGCTGCCGCCATCCTCGTCTCTGGAGAAGACCAAGGAAATAGAGCGCAATATTCGCGTCATTCTGCGCAGCTATCCCGAGGTCAATACGATAGTCACCCAGGTAGGGCGGCCAGACGACGGCACCGATCCGAAAGGCCAGAATAATCTGGAGGTGCTGGCGGACCTCAACCCGCGCGGCACCTGGCGCTTTTCCACCAAGGACGAGATGGTGGCCGACATGTCGAAGAAGATCAGCGTGATGCCGGGTGTGCCCGCCAACTTCTCCCAGGTGATCGAGGACAACGTGCAGGAAACGCTTTCCGGCACCAGGGGCGAGATCGCGATCAAGGTATTCGGTCCGGATCTGGAAATCCTGGAACGCAAGTCCGAGCAAATCGCGGAGGTTCTTAACGGCATACGCGGAGCGGCAGACGTGGCCGCGATCCCGATCGGCGGCCAGACCGAACTCAATATCACTGTGGACCGCGCCAAGATTGCGCGCTACGGCATCAACGTAGCCGACGTCAATACCGTGATCCAGACTGCGCTGGCGGGCAGCGCCGTCAATGCCTTCTACGAAGGCGACCGGCGCTTCGACGTGACGCTGCGGCTGGAGCGCTCTTTCCGCGACGCGGTGGACGATATCCCGCTTCTGCAAGTTTCATTGCCAGGCGGAGTGGGTACGGTGGCAATGGGCGACATCGCCAGCATCGAGGTCAAGCAAGGCGCATCGCGCATCAGCCGCCAGGCGGGCGGGCGCATCGCCCTGATCAAATCCAATCTGCGCGGCCGCGACATGGGCAGTTTTGTTGCCGAGGCGCAGAAAAAGGTCGCCGAACAGGTGCATCTGCCTGCGGGCTACTATCTCACCTGGGGCGGGCAGTTCGAGAACCAGCAGCGCGCCACCAAGCGGCTGGCGGTCATTGTTCCGATTTGTGCGCTGCTGATATTTTCGCTGCTGTTCTGGGCTTTCCGCTCGCTGCGCAAGGCAGCGCTGGTTCTGGCGATGGTGCCATTCACCCTCATCGGCGGTTTGGCGGGCCTGGCGCTGGCAGGCCTGCACCTGTCGATCTCGGCGGCGGTGGGCTTCATCGCCGTGGCCGGCATCTCGGTGCAGAACGGGGTCATCATGGTGGAACAGATCGTCGAATTCATGCGCAATGGCGCGCCGCTCGCCAAGGCGGTAGTGGACGGCGCCACCTTGCGCCTGCGGCCCATTCTCATGACCGCGCTCATGGCCGGGCTGGGCCTCTTGCCCGCCGCGCTGTCGCACGGGATCGGATCTGAGACCCAGCGCCCGTTCGCGATAGTGATCGTCGGCGGCATCGTCTCAGCGACGCTGTTCACCCTGCTGCTCTTGCCCCTGCTGTTTCCGTACTTCGCCAGCGAGAGCGAAGCGCCCCCGGGGTAAGACCGGCCACAGGCCGCTCGTCGCCTGATATTAGAGCTCGAAGTGCAGGCGCAGCCCGGCGATGCCAACCGGGCCGCGATCGGCGTTGTACGCCGGATTGGCCACGCGCTGCAAGTCCAGGGTGAGCCAAAAACGCTTGGTCAGGTTGATGTTGTAATAGGCCTCGAAGGCCCGCTCGGGCTTGTAGCTGATCCGGCCGTCGCCGATGAATCCGTCGATCCCGCCCAGGCTCAGGTACCGGACGTGCGCGGCGGAAATCCAGTTTTGCGCGAAGCCGAGGCCCACGGTGTCCTTGGTCCGCCCCCAAGGGGCGCCGCCGACGATCGTGCCGAAGGACACCGAACTATCGGTGGCCGTATAGGAAAAAACCTCGGTCCTGCCATCGGACTTCATGCCGCGGAAAAAGACGCCTGCGTTGTCGGATATCTTTTGCTCGGCGGCCACGCCCAGTCCGATCTTGCTGTTGCGCTTGCGCGCCCAGCACAGGTCGGGCGCGCCAGCATTGCCCGAGCCGTAATTGAAGCCGGTGCAGGTCGTGGCGTTCTTGTTGGGATCGGCTGCGAAAGCGTTGACCGCGTCGTCGAAGCTACCCATGTTCTCCACGTTGCGATAGGCGAGGAGCCTCAGCTTGCCCGGCCGGCCGGCGAGCTCATGCTGATGTTCGAGCTCGAATTGGTCGCCGAAGTGCTTCATGATCTGCAGGTCCAGCCGCAGCTGATTCGGATTGCGCGGCCCGAGGAAGCGCCCGAGGCGAAACACCCAGTCGTCGCGGTAATACTCGCCCGCGACCCCCCAGGTGTAGCCGCGCGAGTCGGCGGCGAAGTCGTATGCGGCATAGGTAAGAAAATCCATGTTGAGAAATTGCTGGCGCACGTCGCCCGCGTAGGCAAGCCGGTCGTACAGGTCGACGATGCTCAGATTGCCCGCGGTGAGCACGAAGCGGCGGCTATCCACCGATCCGGCGAGTTGCATCGGCCCGGATTCCACGCGGCTCGACTCTCCGCCCAGCCCCCAGGTTTGCCGCAGAAACAGCCGCGATTGGTACAGGGTCGGCGTCACCATGCCGTTCTTTTCCAGTTCGCCGTTCTGGATGGAACCCGCGAGGCCGTGCAGCGCCGACAGCGGCAGTTCGGAGATGATTTCAGGTACGAAGTAGAGTTCCCCTCCCTGCCACGCCCGCCATCCGAAAAACCCCGTCGCCGTTGTCGTGAAACTGCGCTCCTTGTCGGGCACGAGCGAGTTCGGGGTGCCATTCAGGTTGGTGTACGCCGCGCGGAACGCGTCCTTGCGCTGCCAGATGTAAGTCGCCTGGCCGAAAGCGTTCCAGCGCTCTTCCTGTGGCTCCTCGGCAAGGGCTTGCGGCACGAGACGCATTGATGTCACGCCCGCAAACAATGCAATGAGAACGCGCAGCAGCAGGCGCGCCCTGCCCATCGGTTTGTCAGAGGGCCGCTTCTTTTCCCCCGCGTGCACTGGTGTCGAGCGTCCAGGGGAGACTCGCAGCATCAGCCCAAGAAGTGCATCAAGAGCTGGCTTGCGGTATCGGCTGATGACTCGATGCATGGCGCGTCTTTTCAAAGGTTGAGAGCGACCGTCGGCACGGATCCAATATCCGGCACCTGTGGCCCTGCAAATGCCTGGCTCTGCGGCCGGGCGCTAACGCCCGAGACTCAGCGAGGCTTCACCACATTAACAATCAAGAACTGCGCGGTTCCGCGGAGCAACTGCGGAGAGGGTACTGCTTGACGCGCACTGTCTCGTCCATCGGGCGGGACAGCGGCAGGCACGAAACTCCCGGTGACCTGCGGCTTAGTCTCGCCGCTTTTCTATGGCTCCGCAAAGGAGCCACTGACTGCAAGTAGTACAACAACTGCCCAAGATAAATCTCCACTCGATGCGGTGGCGCGAAAATAGTCCGCCCGAGGAGGGGTGTCAAGTGAAATCTTCATGAAACGCGCAGATGCCGAGGTTCGGGATAATGGTGCAGAGACTTTGCCAGGCGAACCGCGCATTGCTACCCCTGCCGCTGCTTTTTCCACAATCCCTGGGGAAAGGGAAGTTCCCCCATGGCGAAACAGCCCTTGTCCGAGCCGCGAAAGTGCTGATATAATTCACGGTTTTCCGCCCAAAGAAAAGCCGGAGTATTGATGCCTACCGTACGAGTCAAGGAAAACGAGCCGTTTGAAGTCGCGCTGCGCCGCTTCAAACGCACGATCGAGAAAACTGGTCTGCTGACTGAGCTGCGCGCGCGCGAATTCTACGAAAAGCCCACCGCCGAGCGCAAGCGCAAGCTTGCTGCTGCCGTCAAGCGCCATTACAAGCGCATCCGCAGCCAGCAACTCCCGCCAAAACTGTTCTAATTCGCAAAGCGTGATGGGTCAGGCGGAGGCGGGCAAGCCCGTTCCTGCCGGAACCATCACGCAGCGCCGCCGCCCGGATGTCACTCAAGGCAAAAATCACGGAAGACATGAAGGCCGCGATGCGCGCCAAGGATGCGCCGCGCCTGTCGGCGATTCGCCTGCTCCTGGCGGCGATGAAGCAGCGCGAGGTGGATGAGCGCATCGAGTTGTCCGATGCCGACATTCTTGCCATTATCGACAAGATGCTGAAGCAGCGCCGCGACTCGGTGACGCAGTACGAGGCGGGCGGGCGGCAGGATCTGGCCGACGTGGAAAAATTCGAAATCGGGGTGCTCTCGGGCTACATGCCGCAGCAGCTCTCGGAAGCGGAAATCGCCGGCGAAGTGGCCGCCGCCCTCGCCGCTGCCGGCGCCAAGGGGATGCAGGACATGGGCAAGGTCATGGCGTTGCTCAAACCCAAGCTTGCCGGCCGCGCCGACATGGCCAAGGTGTCCTCTCTGGTCAAGGCCAAACTCAGCAGCTAACGGAGCCTCCCGCGGCAGGGACGCGGCGTTTTTTGACTTGCGTTCCGGCCGAAATGGCCTATAAAGAATATATGTTCCCTAGGCGCGGATGCCGGGGAAAGTTTTTTTCAGGCCCTAGATCCCAGCCCCCAGCCGCGCGTGATTCCTGATTCCTTCAAACGCGATTTGCTCAATCGCGTCGATATCGTCGACATTATCCAGCGCCATCTCACGCTGAAGAAAGCGGGCGCCAATTTCAGCGCTTGCTGTCCCTTCCATAACGAAAAATCGCCCTCGTTCACGGTCAGCCCGTCGAAGCAGTTCTATCACTGCTTCGGCTGCGGCGCGCACGGCGACGCCATCGGCTTTCTGATGGAGTATTCCGGCCTGGGCTACATCGAGGCGATCAAGGAACTCGCGGCGGGCGCGGGCATGACCCTGCCCGATTTCGAGCCGCGTTTAGGAAAAAAGAAGGAAGAAACCGGTCCCGACCTGTACGACATCATGCAACGCGCCACCCAGTACTATCGCGAGCAATTGAAGGCGTCGCCGCACGCGATCGAGTACCTCAAGCGCCGCGGATTGTCGGGGCAGGTCGCGGCGCGCTTCGGCATCGGCTATGCGCCCGACGGCTGGCAGAACCTGCAGGTCGCGTTTCCCAATTACGACGACGATAGCCTCAAGGAAGTCGGCCTGGTGATCGAAAACGACGCGGGCAAGCGTTACGACCGCTTCCGCGACCGCATCATGTTCCCCATCGTGAACCAGCGCGGCTTCGTCATCGGTTTCGGCGGGCGCGTCATCGGCGCGGGAGAGCCGAAATACCTCAATTCGCCGGAGACACCGCTGTTCGAGAAAGGACGAGAACTCTACGGCCTGCCGCAGGCGCGCCAGGCGATACGCGACGCCGGCCGCGTGCTGGTGGTCGAAGGCTACATGGACGTGGTGGCGCTGGCGCAGCACGGCGTCGAGTATGCGGTCGCGACGCTGGGCACGGCGACCACGCCCGTCCACCTGCAAAAACTGCTGCGCCAGGCCGATGAAATCGTGTTCAGCTTCGACGGCGATGCCGCCGGCAGGAAGGCGGCCTGGCATGCCCTGGAAGTGAGCCTGCCCGCCACACTCGATCACAAAGCGATTCGTTTTCTGTTCCTGCCCGAAGGCGAGGACCCGGACACCTATGTGCGCGCGAAGGGCAAGGAGGCGTTCGAGGATCTCATCGGACGCGCCGAGCCGCTGTCGGCCTATCTGCTCGCGCAGCTGCGCGCGCGCGTGGACACGAACACCGCAGAAGGGCGTTCGCGCTTGCTGCATGAAGCCAAACCGCTGGTCATGAACATCACCTCCGCTCCGGCGCTGCAATTGCAGCTGTTGAAGCAGGTCGCGGACTTGGCCAACATGACGCAAACCGAGGTCGAGCAGCAGTGGGAACTGCGGCGTACAAAAGCTTTTGCCAGCGCCTGGGAGAGACCCGAGTTGCCTAAAGTTCCGCGCGCGGCCCCGCAGAGCGTGCAGCGCTGGCTGCTCAAGCGCCTTCTGGTCAAGTCCGGTTTGGCGCGCGAGTTATCGCTTGAACGCTTTTGCGGCGAGGACGTCGAATCGAGAGGGCTTGTTGCCTTGGCCGAATATTCGCTGGTCCAACTGGACGAAGGCGGCAATTTCGACGCCCTGGTGATCGATCATTTCCGCGGCACCGAGTTCGAAATCCTGTTCAACCAGTTGCGTTCCGAGTTGATCGTGCTCAATTTGTCCCCCGAGCAGGCCGAAGCCGAGTTCCGCGATTCCCTGCCCAAGCTGGAGCGCGACCATATCGACCAGCAACTTAATGAGTTGCAAGCTAAAGCCAAAATTGGGACGTTCAGCCGTGCCGACGCGAACCGAATGAACGAGCTGACCAAACGCAAGGCGGCGTTGGATCAGCGCCCGGGCAGAAACCGCTCTGTGGTATAATTTCCGGCTTTTTTCCAATACTTCACTGACTTAGGACAAGCTCATGGCAGCACATCAGGTCAAGGCCAAGCAGAACAAGGCCAAGAAACCCATCGCAGCCGCGAAAACCAAGGGCGCCAGGCCGAAGGCTCCCCACAAGAAGGCCTCGCCGCCGAAGCAGAAGCCATCGGTCGCAACGAAGGGTCTGGCCAAGTCGAGGCCTCTGGCCAAGACGAGGCCTCTGGCCAAGACGAAGCCCTTGGCGAAGTCGAGACCTCTGGCCAAGAAGGCCAAGCCTGCGACCCATACGACGACGAAGCCTCAGGCCAAGACCCAAGTCAAATCCGCGTCCAAGCCTGAGACCAAGCACGATGCCGGAAAAGTTCAAGCACCCGATAAGGGCAAGGTGCAGGCCAAGCTGCCGCTCAAGGGCAAGGCTGTCCAGCAGGAAACTGCAGCCGCGAAGCCCACGCAGTCGGCGAAGCAAATCGCCAGGCAAATCGCCAAGCAGCAGGCGGTGAAGCTCTCGGCGAAACAGAAGCAGGACCTGCGCAAAGGCGAGCAAAAGCCTGAGGACGTGGAGGCGCGGCGTACGCGGCTGAAGAACCTGATCAAGCTGGGCAAGGAGCGCGGCTTCCTCACCTACTCCGAAATCAACGATCATCTCCCTGATGACCTGGTGGACGCGGAGCAGATCGAGTCGATTATCACCACCTTCAGCGACATGGGCATCCAGGTCTATGACGTTGCGCCGGATGCGGAAACGCTGCTGATCTCCGAAAACGCCCCGGCGGTGGTCCCCGACGAAGAGGCCGAGGAAGAGGCCGAGGCTGCGCTGTCCACGGTCGACCCCGAGTTTGGCCGCACCACCGACCCGGTGCGCATGTACATGCGCGAGATGGGCTCGGTCGAGCTGCTGACGCGCGAGGGCGAGATCGAAATCGCCAAGCGCATCGAAGACGGCCTGAAGCACATGATCCAGGCGATTTCCGCCTGCCCCACCACCATCGCCGAAATCCTCGCCCTCGCCGGCAAGGTATCGCGCGACGAGATGCGCGTCGACGAACTGGTCGACGGACTGATCGATCCGAATGCGAAGAACGAGCCGGTCGCCGAACTCGCGGAAGCGGCGGTAGAAGAGGAAGAGGAGGAAGAAGAGCTCGACGAGGAAGCCCAGAACGCCGCCATCACGGCGAGCCTGCAACAGCTCAAGCAAGATGCGCTGGAGCGCTTCGCCGTCATCCATCGCCTGTTCGAGAAGAAGAAAACGGCGCTCGCCAAGCACGGATCGCGCAGCAAAGAGTATCTGAGAATCCGCGACAAGATCTCCGCCGAGTTGATGCACATCCGCTTTTCCGCGCGCATCGTCGAGCGCCTGTGCGATTCCTTGCGCGGACTGGTGGAGGAGACGCGCCGGCACGAGCGCCACATCCAGCAGCTATGCGTGACCAAGGGCAACATGCCGCGCCCGCACTTCATCAAGGTGTTCCCCGGCAACGAAACCAACCTGAGATGGGTGGGCAACGAGATCGCCGCGCGCCATCCTTACAGCAGCCAGCTTGCGCGCTACCAGCCGGCGATCATGGAAAACCAGCAGAAGCTCCTGAACCTGCAGGCGAAGATCGGCATTCCGCTGAAGGACCTCAAAGACATCAACAAGCAGATGTCCACGGGCGA
>ODAK010004919.1_pt1 | contig 13632 bp, 7 predicted proteins | sample 1539591 | NCBI WGS metagenome assembly ODAK01 (sample SAMEA3539303, study PRJEB22396) | soil metagenome | biome: tundra; feature: field; material: soil | place: USA | collected 2010-05 | depth 0.15 m | reverse complement strand
TGATTAACGAATATCGCCTGGTCGCATGACGTGGACGAAGTTTTCGGCACGCACAAGCGGGCGGGGCACGCGCGCCGGGTCACATTCCGCTCCAGGGGTGCGGTGCTCGCTGCCGCCGGATACGGCGGCGTTCACCGGCCGGCAGGCGGAACTGGACCGCATCACCGCCGCGGTCACCGAGGCCGCAGGGACGGGCGGGGTGGTGGCGATCCACGCGATCGGCGGGATGCCCGGGGTCGGCAAGACCGCGCTGGCAGTGCGCGCCGCGCACCTGCTCAAGGACCGGTTCCCTGACCGGCAGCTGTTCCTCAGCCTGTACGGCCACACCCCCGCCAGGGACCCGGTCACCCCCGAGGCGGCGCTGGCCGGGCTGCTGACCGCCGTCGGGGTGGACGCCCGCTATCTCCCCGGTGACCTGGAAGGCAGGACCGCCCTGTGGCGAGACCGGATGGCCGAGCAGCAGGCGCTGCTCGTGCTGGACAACGCGGCCAGCAGCGCCCAGGTCACCCCGCTGCTGCCCGGCAGCGAGGGCTGCCTGGTGCTAGTCACCAGCCGCCGCCACCTCGGCGACCTGCCCGGGGCAGCCGCCCCGGTCCTGCTGAAGGCCCTGCCGCCGCGGGAGGCGCGGGAGATGTTCACTCGGCTGGCCCCTCGCACCGTCGACGGGCCGCCCGAGACCGTCGCGGAGCTCGCTGAGCTGGCCGGCTTCCTGCCGCTTGCCCTCTCGCTGCTGGCCCGTCTCTGCGCGCGGCACCCGTCCTGGACGCTGGCGGACCTAGCCGCCGAGACCCGGGCCCGCATGCTCACCCTGACCGCGGAAAACGACAGCGTCGCCGCCGCGTTCGCCGTGTCCTACCGGCACCTGGACCCGGTCCGGCAGGAGTTCTTCCGCCGCCTGGGCCTGCACCCCGGCACCACCATCGACCGCTACGCCGCCGCCGCCCTGGCCGGCTGCGGCCTGGAGGAGGCCAGCAGCCAACTGGACGCGCTGCAGGGAGAGGGGCTGCTGACCGAGGCCGGGCACCGCAGGTACGGCATGCATGACCTGATCCGCCTCTACGCGCGGGACCTCTCCGCCACCGACCCAGACGCAACCAGGGAGGAGGCAATGGAACGGCTGCTGGATTACTACCAGCACACCGCCGCCCGCGCCGAGACGATCCTGGCCCGCCAGGCCCGTACCGCCACCTCTGCCCGCTCCGGGCAGGCGCCCCCGGTCGTGGTCCCCGGCCTGACCGACAGCGCCGAGGCGCTGGCCTGGACACGAGCCGAGCGCGGCAGCCTGCTCGCCTGCCTGGACCAGGCCACCGCGGCCGGGCGGCACGCCCGCGTCGTCGCGCTCACCGCCGCCACCGCCTCCCTGCTGCGCCGTGATGGCCTCTGGGCCATCGCCATTTCCCGCCACGCTACCGCCGTCACGGCCGCCCGGCACCTCGGCGACCAACTCGGCCAGGCCAATGCCCTCACCGACCTGGGAGACGTGCGTCGGGTGACGGGGAACTACCGTGATGCGGGGGAGGCGCTGCAGGAGGCGCTGGGCATCTACCGCGATATCGGCGACCGGCGGGGTCAGGCGAACGCCCTCAGCGCCTTGGGAATCCTGCGCCGGGTGAGCGGGGATTACCGTGATGCGGTCGAGGCGCAGCAGGAGGCGCTGGGCATCTACCGCGATATCGGCGACCGGCTGGGTCAGGCGAACGCCCTCAGCGACCTGGGGATCGTGCGCCGGGTGACGGGGGATTACCGTGATGCGGGGGAGGCGCTGCAGGAGGCGCTGGGCATCTACCGCGACGCCGCCAACCGCCTGGGTCAGGCGAACGCCCTCACCGCCGTGGGGATCGTGCGCCGGGTGACGGGGGATTACCGCGGTGCGGGGGAGGCGCTGCAGGAGGCGCTGGGCATCTCCCGGGACGTCGGCGACCGGGCTGGGTCAGGCCAACGCCCTCATGTACCTGGGGGTCGTGTGGCGGCTTACCGGGGATTACCGTAATGCGGCCGAGGCGCTGCAGGAGGCGCTGGGCATCTACCGCGATATCGGCGACCGGCTGGGTCAGGCTGGTGTCCTCATGTACCTGGGAGTCGTGCGCCGGGTGACGGGGGATTACCGCGGTGCGGGGGAGGCGCTGCAAGAGGCGCTGGTCATCTACCGCCTCATCGGCGACCGGGGTGGCGAGGCCGAGGCGCTCAACGAGGCCGGGACAATTCACCGGCTCCGCGGCGATCCCGGCCAGGCCGGGATGTACCACCAGCGGGCCTTGGACCGGGCCCGCGAGATAACCAGTCCCCGGGACGAGGCGCACGCCCTGGCCGGGCTGGGCCGCTGCGCCCTGGCCGACGGCCGCGCCGCTGACGCGATCGCCAGGCTGCGGCAGGCGCGGGACATCTTCCAGCGGATCGGCGCACCCGAGGCCGACGACGTCGCCGCGGAACTGGGCGGCCTGCCCGGGGCGGGACCGGCACCTGGTTCTACGCGTGAATCCTGATTCCCTGGCGACTGGAGAGGCCGGATCCTGCCGGTCATTCTTCCGGTCATATCGCGTGGTCACCGACCGCCGGCTAGCGGAGGATCTCACTGGGATGAGTCCCGGTTTGGCCCCCGATGCCTGGAGGAGTGGCCGTGAAACGGATCAGACAGTTTCTTAGCGTTCTGGCGGTAACCGCGCTGGCGGCGGCGGGCATCGGTACCGGGTCGGCCTTGGCCGCCAGCCGGTCGGTCCCCAAGACCAAGGCGCAGTGGCAGGCGGACATCGGGCACCTTCGGCAGCCGGGCACCGGCTGCTACCGGGCCTCGTATCCCGCGGTGCAGTGGGACGCCATTAAATGCGTGACCGCGCCGAAGACCCCCTTTATACACGCGCCGCGGTCGCGGTCGGCATTGAAGGCCGCGCCGGCGGAGGTAGGCGACGGCAGCGGCTATTCGGCCCAGGTATCGGGACTGATCTCCCAGGCCACGGGGACCTTCGCGGATGTGAGCCCGGGCATCTCCGAGCAGGGCGGCGCGCCCGGTTCAGGCTCGTACACCGCCAATGATTTCACGCTGCAGCTCAACAGCCAGCCCTTCGTCGGCTCCCCCGCGTGCGACGGGAGCAGTAACGAGTTTGGCTGCGTCGCGTGGCAGCAGTTCGTGTACGCCTACGAGAGCCCCACCAGCAGCGTCATAGCCATGCAGTACACGCTGATCAACTATGACGCCACCTGTCCTGCGGACTGGACCTCGACTTCCAGCTCCACGACGTCCAACTCCTGCTACCTCATCAGCGCCGCCGCCCCGGTGCCCACCCTGACCGCCGCCCAGCTTGCCAGCGTCTCGCTGACGGGCAGCGCCACGTCCGCTGGCGACAGCGTGTCGCTGGATACGGGCTCCGGTCAGGTCATTTCGGTCGGCGGCAGCGACAACTTCACCTATCTTTCCGCGTTCTGGGACACCACCGAGTGGGGCGTGTACGGTCCCGCCGGCGGGGGCGAGGCCTACTTCGGCCCCGGCACGACGCTGCAGGCGCAGACGGCCTTGACGTCGACCAGTTCCGCGGCGCCTTCCTGCGTCCAGGAAGGCTTCACCGGCGAGACGAACAACCTCACCCCGACCAGCACGCCGGTGCTCGGCAGCCAGCCATCGCCCACGATGGCCACCATGCAGACCAACGGCACGACCGGGACCGCGAATTGCGCCGTCGCGACGGTCGCCGGCGAGGCCAGTCCGCTGCAGGCGGGGCAGGTGCTGCCCGCCGGGGACGCCCTGGTCTCTCCGGGCGGCCAGTACGTCCTGGACATGCAGACCGACGGGAACCTGGTGGTCTACGGGAACGGCTGCGTGATCTGGGCCAGCGGCACCAACGGAACCGGCAGCGGCGACTACCTGGCCATGCAGACCGACGGGAACCTCATCATCTACACCAGCGCGGGCGTACCGGTGTGGTCCAGCCGCACCAACGGAACCGGCAGCGGCGACTACCTGGCCATGCAGGCCGACGGGAACCTCGTCATCTACACCAGCGCGGGCGTACCGGTGTGGTCCAGCGGCACCAACGGAACCGGCAGCGGCGACTACCTGGCCATGCAGGCCGACGGGAACCTCGTCGTCTACAACAGCTCCGGCTCGCAGGTGTGGGCGGCAGGCCGCGCCAACGCCGACGAGTTGTGCACGGGCGGGGAGTTGCACGTCGGCCAGTACCTGTACTCACCCAGCGGGCAGTACGAGGTGACCATGCAGCCTGACGGGAACCTCGTCGTCTACACCAGCGCGGGCGTACCGTTGCGGGCCACCGGCACCAACGGAACCGGCAGCGCCAACTTCCTGGCCATGCAGGCCGACGGGAACCTCGTCATCTACACAAGCGCGGGCGTACCGGTGTGGTCCAGCGGCACCAACGGAACCGGCAGCGGCAATTACCTGGTCATGCAAGACGACGGGAACGCGGTCGTCTACACCAGCAGCGGCACCGCGGTCTGGGCGAGCCAAACCCTCAACCCATAGCGGTCGGTACCGCCAGCACGGGACGATCCCCGGCCAAGCCCAGCCTGGCCGGGGATCGCACCGCCATCCCGTCACGAGGCGCGTGGAGCTGGTCAGCGCCTTATCCAGGGCCAGGAACTCGTAGTTTTGATATTCGCTCATCCGCCGGGTTCCTTCTGAGCCGCATAAGCGGCTTCCGTAAACTGTGGGGCTCGATTATTGGATCTGGCCTGGTCAGGCTTCTCAGCTGGGATTATCGCTGAGTGATCATTTCCGTCCGCTGCCTGCTCATACGCTGCCTGCTCGGCTGCCTGACGGCGCTGACGCGGCACCGGTTGTCCAAGGACGCCGAACTGCTGGTGGTGCGCCACGAGGCGCTGGTGCGCCGTGAGGCGCTGGGAACCGAAGGAGGTGTAAGTCCTCCTCGCCAGGCTGTCGCAGCAGCCTGGTAGGAGCTGAGCGCAGTCCGATCCGGGAGACGCCGGTGAGGGCGGGAAGCAGCGCTGACAGTAACTGGTCAGGTGTCAGGGATCGGCTAAGCGTGATCAGATAGCGGCGGGCATCCACGGCGGGCCTTCGGTGAGCATGACCAGGGCGTCGAAGAAGTGAAGGCCGTGCTTGGCGGCCGTCGATAGGTAGCTGCGGATCGGATCATGATCAGGTAGAGCAGGCGAAGGGACACAGACCGCGATCTTGCCGCAACCGGCCCATCTGGCCAATTCGCAGGTCACTGCACCTGCGGCGAGTTATGAAGCGGTACAGGGCTTCGAGCCTACCGGCTGACTCTGCCGCCGCATATATCCCGCTTTGCGCCACGGCCAACCCACTCCGCGCCGACGGATCGACAGTCAATCCACAGCGCCGAACGCGGCCCGACCGTGGCAGTCCCTGGAAAGCCGACAGTTACACCGACCGCCCCAACCAGGCAAACAACAAATTGTGCAAAAAATTCAAAAACCACAACCGGATACCTCCTGAGCCGTATACTCTTACGCCCGATATATCGACGATAAGGAAATATAATGATTAATTTGCAATATTTTACGCACACGACGAGGATTGCCAGCATCTCCGTACTTGGCCTCGCCGTGGGGCTCGCGCTGTCGGCCTGCAACGCCAGCACGACCGCCCAGCCCACCTCCAGCCCAGTCGGGACTTCCGCCTCAGCCGCTACCGTCGCGCCCGCCGCGGCTCCCAGCGCCACATCCGTGCCCGTACAGACGTTTCCCGACGGCACGTTCTACTCGCCGTCGGGAAACATCTCCTGCGAGCTCAATTATCCCCTCCATGGCCAGACCGTGATGGCCTGCCAGACGATCACGCCACATCTGGATGTGCAGATGGGTATTACCGGAAAGTACACAATCATCTGCACAGGCCAGAAATGCGGCCCCTCTAGCCCCCAGCCGGCGCCTACCCTCGCCTACGGCAAGGCGACCGTAGCGGGGCCATTCCGCTGCACATCGGCTACCACAGGCGTCACCTGCCTCGCCGATGGCAAGGGCTTCCAGATCTCCCACTCGGGCGTCACACCCGTGTCCGCCTGATCCCGTAAGGGAAGGAACGGCCCGTTAGCGCATATGTGCAGCTAACCTCGATCTTTCGTGCGCCCAGCAGAGCGGGGAGGTGACGCTGTGACGTAGCAGCGGAATCTTGCTGTTCGTAAGCTCGTCGTCGCCTGCCGGTGAAAGTCCGGTCCGGGTAGCTGCCAGGAGGCCCGGTAGCAGGCTGGCGGCCTGGTCTGGAAACGGGCCGGGTCGGAGCCCAGCGTCAAGAGCCCTGTAAGGGGGAGCGACGATGCGGTCCGTAGCATGACGCGAAGCCTGCGGCGTCGTTAGAGGTCCTTGTGGGGCTCGATTACTGGATTGGGCCTGGTCGGGTTGGCGGGCTGGGATCATCGGTGAGTGGTCATTTCGGTCGTCTACCTGCTCATCCGCTGCCTGCTGGGCTGCCTGACGGTGCTGGCCCGGGGGCAGGTGTCCAAGGATGCAGAGCTCCTGGTGCTGCGGCACGAGAACGCCGTGCTGCGTCGCCAGGCCGGCCGGGTCCGTTACCAGCCGGGCGACCGGCTGTGGCTCGCGGCGCTGTCGCGGCTGATCCCCCGGCGCCGGTGGGGCGAGGTGTTCCCGGTGACGCCGGCGACGCTGCTCGCCTGGCACCGGCGGCTGGTCACACGCAAGTGGGACTACGCGAGCCGCCGTCGTCTCGGGCGGCCGTCCACCACCGCCGCGATCCGTAACCTCGTGATCCGCATCGCCACGGAGAACCCCACATGGGGGCACCGGCGAGTGCAAGGCGAGCTCGTCAGGCTGGGCCACCCGATCGCGGCCTCTACAGTCTGGCAGATCCTGCATGACGCGGGGATCGATCCCGCGCCCCGCCGCTCCGGCCCGACCTGGAAGCAGTTCCTGACCGCGCAGGCCCGCGGCATCATCGCCATCGACTTCGTCCACGTGGACACCGTGCTGCTCCGCCGCGTCTACGCGCTGGTAGTGATCGAGCACGGCACCCGCCGTGCCCACCTGGCCGGCATCCCCGCGCACCCTGACGGCGCATGGACCGCGCAGGCAGCCCGCAACCTCCTGATGGACCTGGGTCGTCGCGCGGCTACGGTCAGGTTCCTGGTCAGGGACCGCGCTGGCCAGTTCACCAGCTCTTTCGATGCCGTGTTCACCGCGGAGGGCATCAGGATACTGGCCAGCCCCCCGCAGGCTCCACGGGCGAACGCGATCTGCGAAAGGTTCATCGGCACCCTGCGCCGGGAGCTCCTCGGCCGGCTCCTGATCGTCAATGAGCAGCACCTGTACAGGGTGCTGACCGAGTACCTGCGGCACTACAACACCGCCCGGCCGCACCGCGCCCTCGGCCAGATCACCCCATCTCAAACCGACAGCCAGCCACCGGAGCCGATCAACCTCACCGAGCACCGGATCTGCCGGAAGAAGATCCTCGGGGGACTCACCCATGAGTACTACGTCGCCGCTTAATTGCCTACTGGACATCCGGAATCGTATTTCCGAGCCCCACAGGGTATCGCCTGCAGCAGTCGTTCCGCGACGTCCTGTGGGGCGCGGCGGATTCCTGCTGCGGCCTCGAAAGTGAGGGGCCGGCCGGCTAGGGCTGCTCCCAGATCTCCCGTTCGTCCAGTCGCCCCTCCTCGGCGAAATACCGGCATGCCCTCAGGGCCCGCTCCGCGTCGACGATGTACCGGGCAGGCTGGTCGATCCACGAGCCGCCGACGATCAGCCGGACCTCGCCCCCTGCCTTCGGGTCTCCGATCAGCTCGAATGCTCTGCCATCGGCCATCAGGGTACTGACCACATACTTTCCGGCGCCGCCTCCCGCGAACAGGTGGTTACCAGAAACCGTGAGAGATAGAACAGTGGTCCGGTGGCCGTCGAGCTTGCCGATCGCCTCAGCAAGCCCCGCGTCGTCAAGTGGCAGATGCTCTTCGGTCACGCGGCCGTCCTGCCTGGTCTCGATAACTACGGGCACCGGTCTCCTAACGGCTGCTCAATGGCCAAGTCCGGCTTCATGTCAGGCGGTCCCGGATACCAGACTTCCGGCGGCGCTGCGAATCTAACCTGGACGGGGCGCCTGTCGGAAGCTTTATTCTTTGCGCTTTTCTCCGTTCCGAATGGAGGTCTATGATCCTGTGGAATCCTGCAGTCTGCACCGGGCAGAAGCAGCCTGGCGGCCCCGGATGCGGGTAGAACAGCTCTAACTCTGCCCCATCTGCCAGGCCAGGATGTCTTCTGTCGCGAAATTACCATCCTGCACATCATCGATGAAGGCAGACCAGTAGCAGCCCGGCACTGCCGCCTTCTCGTCGATTGACCTGACGATCCCCCGAAGCTCCTCGGCTATTCTGTCCATCTCCTCGTATTCTGCGGTTTTTGCGTAGTAGGGGAACCGCTCGGTCATTGCCCGGACTGTCAGCGTGAACTGGTCTACCGTGGTATTCACCAGGAGCATCGGCTTCGCCGGTACATCGATGACCTTGATCACATGTCCATTAGATAGGTCTATCGCGAGCATTCCCGCCAGGCCGCTTGAGCCAAAACGGACGATCGGTCCACGCCCATCCCTCTCGTGGACAGTCAAGTCCACGTCTGCTGAATAGCCCCCACCAAAGATTTCTTTCGGTATACCTTCTTCGAACAGTGCATGACGGGCTGCCGGGAGATCAGCGAACAACCCTGCTACCCCAGGAGATGCCGCAAAAACCTGCGTCTCAAATCTTGGATACTCAATTTTCATAGCCGGAGTAACTTTCTTTACGGTTTCTGAAAAAGCTCTTTCATAGCTGCTCGGAAAGCTATTCTACCCGCCGCTCGCACCGCTCCCGGTGGGTTCCAGCGGAATGACCACGAACTATTCATCCCCTCGGTTAGGGACTCGCAGGTCTCCTGGCAGGGTTGACGCTCCGAGTAGAGGTCTACAATCCTTCGAAAGCCAGCCTGCTGGATAAGGTTCTGCTCCGCATGCGTGTTGCCGATTGACCGCGCCATGATCACGGTTCCGTCTTCGAGGCAGCCGATTGCGTAGTTTCCCACCTTGTCATTCGTTTTGAGGCGTTCTGCCTGGATCATCTGGCTGAATGCGCTGCTCCCGTAGGGAGTCTGACCGCTGACCGGCGGCCCGGCAAGGCCCTGCCCATCTGGCTGGCAGTCCGCGGGGACCGCGGATGGTGGGGTACCACCGCCGCCCTGTCCAGAATTGCTCCCGCCGGTGACCGGCGCGGTGGATGCGGAAGGCGTAGTGAGCTCGTCGAAGGTCAGCTGTACCCAATTCTGATTGCTGCCGGTGCCACCTGGGTTGCCGCTGGTGTCAGCCGGGCTGGGGGCTTGCGGCGTGCCGGGGCGCAGGTCGTGGATGTCTTTGAGGAGCTGGTCGAGGTTGTTGCCTGGGCTGGCCAGGGGGTTGCCGTTGGTGGTGGGGCTGGACTTGGTTCCCGATGGCTGGACGGTGGAGATGGGGACCTGCTCGTGGATGCCTCTGCCGTTGCGGAGCAGGCTGCTCGCACCGGTGATGTCGTGGACGAGGCTGGTGATCCAGGGGCTGTACCGGAGGGCGTGCGAGGCGGTCGGGGCCCTGCAGGTCGCGTCCGGTCCGGCGTAGCAGTCCTGCGGGGGCGGAGGCGGAGGCGGCGGCGGGACAGGCGTGTAGCAGTAGGCGCCGCACGGCGCGTATCCGCTGCTCCCAGTCGACCAGAACGGCACGGCCGAGGTGACCCCGTAGTTGATAGACCAGGAGCCAGCGGCGGGACCGCCGCCAGGCGACGGGCCGTAGCAGCCGGCGGCTGGGCAGTCACCTGATTGGAGCCCCGAGGGGAAGAAAAAGGCGTCTATGCCCCAGAACGCGGCGCCGAGAACCGCTCCCCCAATAGCCAGCCCCGCAACGGTTGCGCCCCATGCCGTCCCGACGCCCGCCGCCACCGTCCCGACGCCCGCCGCCACGGCCGACGCCGTTCCGTCGACGAGGCCGACCAGCGGCGCCAGGCAAAGCCAGCAGTTGCCGGTGGGATCGGTGGTGGTGAGAGGGTCGGCTCCGGCGTAGGCGTAGGGGTTGCCGTCGATTGTGCTGCTGAGGGGGCTTCCGGTGATGGTGTCGTTACTGGTGAAGGCGCCGGTGGCCGGGGAGTACCAGCGGGCGTTCATGTCGACCTGGCCGGTGGCTGGGTCGGTGTACTGGCCCTGGTAGCCGATTGTCGGCTGGTATCCGCTGGTGGTGGCGGTGCCGTACGGGGTGTAGGAGGCGGATCCGGCGAGGCCTGCCGCTGCCGCTGTGGGGCTGAAGGTGGCCGTCAGGTCTCCGTGCTGGTCGGACATGGCCGCGAACGGGCTTCCGCCGGAAGCCTGGACGGCGGTGACCGCGCCAGACGGGTCGTAGCTGTAGGAGTATGTTCCGTCGCTGGTCAGCGTGGTGCTGGTGCCGAGCCAGGACATCGGCGCGGTGCCGCTGCCGGTGGTGCGGGTGACCAGGCGGCCGAGCGCGTCGTAGGCGTAGGAGATCCCGCCGGGCGCGGTAACCGTCTGGCCGTAGGCGTTGGACGTGTAGGCCTGGGCGGTGCCGCTCGGCGGGGTGACGGAGGTGAGAGCGCCAGACAGCGTGTAGCCGTAGCTCGTGCTGCCCGCCGGCGTCGCCGATGAGGTGAGCTGGTCCTGTGCGTTGTAGCTGTTGCCGGTCCCGCCCGCGGTGGTGAGATTCCCGTCGCCGTCGTAGGCGTACGGGGTGGTCGTCGCGCCGCTCGCGGCGGAGGTGAGCCGGTTCGCCTGGTCGTACCCGTAGGTCGTGGTCCCGGCGCCCGTCAGCAGGCCGCCGGTCGTCTGGCTGGTGAGGTTGCCGTTGCTGTCGTACCCGTATGACTCGGACGCCATCGTGGCGCCAGACGCCGCGGTGAGGGTGTCGGAGGCCAGCCGCTGCAGACTGTCGTAGCTGAAGGACTGCTTCGGGCCCGAGGCGCCATTGGCCGAGTACGCGATCGATGCTGTCTGGCTGTTCGCGTTGTATCCATAGCTGAGCGAGGCACCGGTCAGCGGGTCAGCCACGGTGGCGAGCCGGTCAGCCGAGTCGTAAGTGTAGGAGGCCGTCCCCGCAGGAGTGGTCTCGGAGGACACAAGCTGGTCGTTGTTGTAGTTCAGGCCCGATGCTCCGGATGGCCCGGAGGCTGACTTGAGCTGGCTGTTGCTGTTCCAGGTGAATGTGTCGGTCCCGCCGGGGGCAGTCGCCGACGCTATCCGCCCGTCCAGATCGTAGGTGTAGGTCTGGGAGGGCGTGGCCGCGGCCGCGCCCGAGCCGGACTCGCTGGTCAGGTTGCCCAGCGGATCGTAACCGTAGGACTGGGTGATGCCACCGGGCTGGGAGACCGAGGCCGGCTGGCCGTCCTTGGTGTAGGAGGTCGTCCAGGTCCGCGCGGCGGCGCCCGGGGCGGCCGTGGTGGCCGGCTCGATCACCGATTCCGGCTGGTTCCAGCTGTTGTAGGTGGTCCAGGTGGTGTTGCCGTTCCCGCCGGTCACCGCGGTCTGGTTGCCGGCCGCGTCGTACCCGGCCCCCGTGGTGATCGAGGACGAGGACGTCACGGGCTGGGTCGTGCTGGTGAGCTGGCCGGCCGCGTCGTAGGAGTAGCTGGTGGTGTTGCCGTTCCAGTCCTTGGCCGAGGTCTGGTTGCCGTCGGGGTCGTACCCGAGGGAAGCCGACCGCAGTTCCGGCGCGGCCTGCCCGGCCGGCACCGCACCGTAGTCGGCGACCCCGGTCAGCCGCCCGGCCTCGTCGTAGCCGTACTGGGCGAAGCTGGCGTCCGGGTTCATCACCTGGGACACCTGTCCGGCGTAGTTGTAGGAGTAGCTGGTGGTGTTCCCGTACGCGTCCGCCGTCCTGGCCAGCTCGCCCAGGTGGTCGTAGCTGTTCGTGGTCACCACCCCGTCGGGGGTGGTGACCTGGGTCTGGTCTCCGAGGTAGTCGTAGCTGTAATGGGCCGTGCTGTTCAGCGCGTCCGTCGCGGTGGCCTGCTCGCCGAAGTAGTTCCAGGTGGCCTGGGTTTTCTCGGACAGCGGGCTGGTCGCCGACAGCCGCTCGCCGGCCGCGTCATAGGTGTAGGTCCACTGGCCCGGGGCGGACTGGCCGGGCAGTTGCGGGTCGGTCTGCGCGGTGAGGTCGCCCAGCGCGTCGTAGCTGTACGTGGTGGCGTTCCCGGCCGGGTCGGTGACCTGGGCCAGGTTCCCCGCCTCGTCGTAGCTGTAGCGGGTGGTCGCGGTGAGCGCCGAGGATGCGCCGGGCGGGGTGTAGGAGGGCTGGGTGAGCGAGGTGACCCGGCCGGCCGCGTCGTACCCGGTGGCCGTGACGTTGCCGGCCGGGTCCTCAGCCTGGGTCCGGTCACCGAAGCTGTCGTAGCCGTAGGTCGTCACCGGCCGGGCAGTCACCGCGGTCTGCGCGCTGTAGGTGCGTACCGGCGCCGGCGGCCCGGTCACCGTGGCCAGGTTCCCGGCCTGGTCGTAGGTGTAGTTCGTGGTGTAGCTGGCCGCGGTCGCGCCGGAGGCGCTGCCGTCCGGCGTGGTCATCGACAGCGGCCGCCCGTTCTGGTCGTACGTCCAGCCGGTGACCAGGCTGGTGCTGCCGTCCGCGGCGGACCGGCTGGTCTGGTCGCCGGCCGTGTCGTAGCCGTAGCTGGTCGCCGACGAGCCGGACGAGCCGCTGACCGTCTGCGCGGTCACGTGGTTGTCGGCGTTGTAGGTGTAGGCGGTGGCCCGGTTCAGGTAGCCGCTGGCCGAGGTGCCCGCGGGGGTGGGGTCGGTGAGCTGGCTGGTCACCCGGTCCGCGGCGTCGACCGTGTAGTCGGTGACCGTCGATGTCCCGGCCGAGCCGCCGGACATCGCCGTGACCGCCTGGCTGGTCAGGTTCCCGGCGCCGTCGTAGGCGTAGGTGGTCTGGCGGCCCGTGCTGGGCGTGGTGGAGGCGTCCGTCTGGGTGGACGCGATCAGGTTCTGGCCGAAGTCGTAGGTGTAGTTGGTGATCCGGCCCATCGCGTCGGTCTGCGCCGCGAGCAGCCCGGCCGGGTCGTAGGCGTAGGAGTCCAGCACCAGGTCGCAGCCGCCGTCGGCGTGTACCGATTCAGAACTCGTCGCAGGCGCGGTGACCTGCGACTTGGCCGGATGGCTGGTTGCGACAAGATCGCGGTTTATGTCCCTTCGCCTGCTCTACCTCATCATCATTCGGGTCTTTGGCTGGCTGGTGCTGCTCGGCCGCAGCCAGGCGTCCAAGAATGCGGAGATCATGGTGCTCCGTCATGAGGTCGCTGTGCTGCGGCGTCAGGTCGTCCGGCCCAAGCCCGACTGGGCCGACCGGGCGGTCCTAGCGGCGCTGGCACGGCTGCTTCCAACCGTGCTGCGAGCTCATCGGTTCGTAACGCCGGGCACGCTGCTGGCCTGGCATCGCCAGCTGATCACACGCAAATGGACGTACCCGAACCGGCCAGGCCGACCGCGAACCAGCCAGGACATCCGCGCCCTGGTATTGCGGCTGGCGCGCGAGAACCCGGCCTGGGGATACCGCAGGGTGCACGGCGAACTGTGCCGGCTCGGTCACCGCATCAGCGAGGCGACGGTGCGGCGGATCCTGCGCGCCCGGCGGCGCAGGCCGGCCCCACGGAACATGGACACCTCCTGGCGGGCGTTCCTGCG
>ODAK010004918.1_pt1 | contig 13632 bp, 9 predicted proteins | sample 1539591 | NCBI WGS metagenome assembly ODAK01 (sample SAMEA3539303, study PRJEB22396) | soil metagenome | biome: tundra; feature: field; material: soil | place: USA | collected 2010-05 | depth 0.15 m | reverse complement strand
CGCCCGAACTAGCGCTGCTCCCCATCGGCGCCTACAATCCGCCGCAATTCCGCAATGTGCACACCAGTCCCGCCGACGCCACCCAGGCCTTTCTCGATCTGAAGGCCCGCTGGATGGTGCCCATGCACTATGGAACTTTCCGCCTGTCGCACGAGCCCATCGAAGAGCCGCTCCAGTTGCTGGAGCGCGAAGCGCTAAAGGCCGGAGTAAAAGACAGGGTGCTCGTCTTGGAGGAGGGCATCACCCGCTTCTTCTGATTGCCTGGGAGTGTTGTCCTGCGAGTCCCTTCCGGTGTCCTAATGTAATTCAACGAGGCCAGGGACTATTCTTCAGGAGTATTCTTCAGTTATGGACAAGAAGGAGATCAATTCCCCAAAGTTGACCGAGCATTTTCTCTTCTGGGTGTGCGGCATCGGAGGCTTGCTGCTGGCGATTCTTTTTGCTCATTTCGTTTATCACATTTTTTGACGCTGGCGAAGAGGAGAGAAATAGGAAGTGGGCTAATTCCGCGCCCTGTAGGGCTCAAATGATTCCGATAGGCCGGTCACCCCGCCGTGCTGATGCACTCCATCAACAATTCGAATTGGACTTAGCGCGAACCGGATACTAAAGTTTATGGTTCAGTTACACATATCGGGAATAGCGCAAGCCCAAAAGCCTCAATTTGGCCATCCGATAAGCACTGTGGTAATCAACAATTCCGCAACCGATGTGGGGTGGTTCGGTTTTCACCCGATAGAATGGCTTAGGGGATGGTTTCTTCTAACCGTCTTCCCGTCGCTGGGCTGGCGACCGGGTTAGCGGTTGCGGGAACCTTAGGAATCTTAGGCAAATGGAGACAAGATTGGATCGACCGAACGAGATCGTTCAGGAGCACGCTGCCTGTTCTCTTGATGCCAGCCATGTGCTGACGTGGGAGGAAATCGCGCACCTGACGGCGGATCCGAGCAAGCCGGCAGAGACCCTGATGAACGTTGTGGCATTGATTGCCAGACGGTTTGGCGTCGATGTCTGCTCGGCCTACCTTTTGGAACCCGACCGCGCCAATCTCGTTCTGGCCGCGACGCTCGGGCTTCGCCAGGAATGCATCGGCAAGCTTCGTATGTCAGTCAATGAAGGGCTGGTCGGCCTGGTCGCCGAACAGGTCCGCCCGGTGGCGGTTGAACATGCCCGGAATCATCCGCGCTTCAAGTACTTCAGCGAAGCGGGTGAGGATGCTTACCAATCGTTCCTGGGAGTTCCCCTGATTGATCGCGGCGTGCTGCAAGGCGTTCTGGTGATTCAAACGGTGGGGGCGCGGATGTTTCCGGAAAATGAGATTCGTCTGCTCACCGAGGCCGCGAAGCGGGTTGCGCCCGTGGTGAGCGAAGCCCGCACGCTCGACCGTTTCATCGCGCCTGCCCAGGAGCGGCTCTGGGCGCTGGCGCGCAACCTGTGGTGGAGTTGGGATCACGATTCCGCCGGATTGTTCCACGACCTCGATCCGCTGCGCTGGAGTCAGCTCAATCACAGTCCGGTGTCGCTGCTGAACGAGTATCCTCTCGAGAAGCTCGAAGCGCGCGCCACCGAACTCGCCCTGCACAGCCGGATCAACTACGCCTATCGCCGCTTGCGCGAGTACCAGGATGCGGAGCGAACCTGGGGGGCGCGCCACGCCGGCGTGCTGCGTCCCCGTCCCGTGGCTTATTTCTCCGCCGAGTTTGGCGTGCACGAATCTCTCCCGGTCTATTCCGGTGGACTTGGAGTTCTGGCCGGCGATCACATCAAGAGCGCCTCCGATCTCGGGATCCCGCTGGTTGGCGTGGGCCTGTTTTATGGCCAGGGATATTTCCGCCAGCGCCTTGATCGCGACGGCTGGCAGCGCGAGGAGTATCTCGAGACCGATGTCAACCAACTTCCCATGGAAGCGGCTATCGGGAAAAACGGCAGACCGGTCGTGGTGCAGGTCGATACCCGCCATGGTTCGATCCGCGCAAAAGTCTGGCGCGTGAAAGTGGGTCGTTGTGATTTGTTTCTCCTCGACTCCGACGTGGAAGGCAATACCCCCGAGGACCGGCACATGACCTCGCGTTTGTATGGAGGCGACGGCCGCGTTCGCGTGCATCAGGAACTGCTTCTGGGCGTGGGCGGCCTGCGCGCTCTGAAAGCGCTCGGCATTACACCGGGGGTTCTTCACCTGAACGAAGGACATAGCGGATTCGCGGTGCTCGAAGCGATTCGCCAGCGCATGGAAGACGAGGGTATCGGCTTTGAGAAGGCCGTGCCCCGCGTGGCCCGTGAAGTGGTCTTCACGAGCCACACTCCCGTGCCCGCCGGTCACGATCGCTTCGACTCCGATCTGGTCGAAGAGCACCTTGGACCTATGCGCGAGGCCCTCGGTCTTTCCAGGGAAGGTTTCATGGCGCTGGGACGCGAGAACCCCGAAAGCGACGAACGCTTCTGCATGACCGTGCTCGGCCTACGGCACTCGCGGCGCGCCAATGCGGTTTCTTCTCTGCACGGTGAAGTCTCGCGCGCCATGTGGACCGGACTCTATCCCGGCAAACAGGAAGACGCGGTTCCCATCGGACACATTACGAACGGCGTTCATGTCCCCTCCTGGTTGGCGCCGCAGATGTTTCGCCTTTACGATCGCCATCTCGGCACGGGATGGCATTTGCGCAGCAGCGAAGCCAAAATCTGGGATGGCATTGACAACGTGGATGACGGCGAACTCTGGGAGACTCATTTCAATCTGAAGTCGCGCATGATCGAATTTGTGCGCCGCCGCGCCGTCAAGCAGGCGGCGCGGCGCGAAGAACCGCGGGGCGTGCTGCAGCAACTGGAACGCGTACTCAGTCCCGACGCGCTCACCATCGGTTTTGCGCGCCGCTTTGCCACCTACAAGCGCGCCAATCTGATTTTGGCCGACATCGAAAAAATAGCCAGCATGGTCAACGACCCGAAACGTCCCGTGCAGTTCGTGTTTGCCGGAAAGGCGCATCCTCTCGACGAACCCGGCAAGCGCGTCCTGCAGCAGATTGCCCAGTTGATGCGCGACCCGCAGTTTTCCGACAAATTCGTCTTCGTCGAAGACTACGACATCAACGTCGGCCGCCATTTCGTGCAGGGTGTCGATGTCTGGCTTAACAATCCGCGGCGTCCGCTGGAAGCCTCCGGAACCAGCGGCCAGAAAGTCGTTTTGAACGGCGGCTTGAACCTTTCGGTGTTGGACGGCTGGTGGGCGGAAGCTTACGACGGCATGAACGGCTTCGCCATCGGAGACGGCAGAACGCACTCCGACATGAACGTTCACGACACCCGCGACGGGGAAGACCTGCTGCGAGTTCTTCGTGAAGAAGTGATCCCGCTCTACTATCAGCGCGATCGCGACGGCCTTCCGCGCGGCTGGATCCAACGCATGAAGCGCACCATCCGCACCCTCGGCTGGCGCTTCAACGCCGATCGCATGGTGATGGATTACACGCTCAAGTGCTACGTTCCAGCGGCCGGCGGCACCTCGAGCGACCTCCGGCCAAAACTGTAAGTTGCTGTACCCCGCTCGTGTGGGGACAGCCGCCCTCGCCGTCCAAGCCGAGCGAAGCTCGGCAGCCGCCTGTGGTCGCAGCAACTCTTGATTCGCTGTAAGCGTTGAGTCCGCTCTAGACCGTCGATCCAACCGGCCGAAGAGTCCCGAACCGCGCTTTCAACTTGACAGTTCGGCGAGACCGTTTAGAATGTATGAATATTTATGCATAATGATGGATAAATATGCTTCAGGGAAGAAAATAAAGGCAACGGGGAGACCTGTAGACTCGAAATCTGATGGCGGCCAAACTGAAAACCGCGGTTCTCGGCGCGACCGGCTATTCCGGCCTTGAACTCGCTCGCCTGCTCGGCCGCCATCCCCGGACCGACGCGCCCTTGCTTTTGCGGCGCACTGCAGAAAAAAAGACCGACGATTCCGACGGGCACCCGCCCGGATTGCCGCACATTTCCGGCAACGGCAATTTGCCCGTCCCGTCGCCGGTCCAGCCGTTTTCGTGGTCCGCGTTGGAGCAACGTGGCGTGGAACTATTGTTCCTGGCTACACCGCACTCCGTTTCTCGCGAACTTGTTACCGAGGCGATGACCTGCGGGCTGATGACCCGCGGGCTGCGGATCGTCGATTTGAGCGGTGCGTGGCGGCTGAAACAGGAACAGCATCGCGCCGTCTATGGCTTCAAGGATGCCAACGCGAAGACCGCGGCGGAACTCACGGAGCGCGCCGTGTACGGTCTGCCCGAGCTGAAGCTGAATGCGGACCAGATCCCGTCGGCCGCTCTGGTGGCGAATCCAGGCTGCTATGCGACTTCCGTCATTCTTGCGCTGGCGCCCTTGCTGTCGGCCGGCATTGTGGATTCGGATCGCGGCATTATCTCCGATTCAAAGTCCGGCGTATCCGGCGCCGGCAAGGAACCCACGGCGCGCACCCACTTTGTATCAGTGGCCGACAATTTCTCCGCCTACTCGGTCTTCGGACACCGCCACACCGGCGAAATTCTCGAGCAATTGGCGCTCAATTCCCACCAGTTGATCTTCACTCCTCACCTCTTACCAATTCCACGCGGGATTCTGTCCACGATCTATGTCTACCTGAAACGCGAAATGTCGACGGACGAGATCCAACGTTGTTTCCAGGATTTCTACGAGGGCAAGCGGTGGGTTCGCATTTTTCCGGCATCGAGTTTGCCGCAAATCCAATTCTCGGTGCACACCAACTACTGTGACCTCGGTTTTTGCCTCGCGCGCGATGGCCGCCGGCTCGTGATTGTTTCCTGTCTCGACAACCTGCTCAAAGGCGCAGCCGGACAAGCCGTTCAGAACATGAACCTCATGTACGGCTGGGACGAGACGGAGGGCTTGCAGTGAAAATTGTCGTCAAGATCGGGGGCGCGGCGCTGGAGGACAAACCGACTCTTCAGAAATGCGCGCAAGCGGTGGTGCAGCTCGCCCAGGACGGACACCAGGTCGCGGTCGTGCATGGCGGCGGCAGCGCGCTGACGCGGACCCTGAAACTCCTGGGGAAGAAAAGCGACTTCATCCACGGACTGCGCGTCACCGACGCCGAGACGCGCGACGTTGCGCTGATGGTGCTCGCCGGCATCGTGAACAAAAGCCTGGTGGCAGCGATCGCGGCCGCGGGGTATCCGGCCATCGGTCTTTGCGGCGGAGACGGCGGCGTCTTTCGTGCCCGCAAAAAACAGGATGCGGAACACGACTTGGGATTTGTCGGCGAAATCTGTTTTTCCGAGCCGCGCTGGCTCAGAGCCATTTGGGCCGAAGGCGGGATTCCTGTGCTCTCCTCGCTTGCGCTCGGAGGCGACGGGCAGTATTACAACGTCAACGCGGACCAGATGGCCGCCGCATGCGCCATAGCCTGCGAGGCCGACGCGCTGATTTTTCTCACCGACGTGCCCGGCGTAAAGCAAGCCGACGGTTCGGTGATTGCTCGTTTGGATACTAACCAGGTTGCCGGACTCATCGACGAATCCGTAGTCAGCGGCGGCATGATGCCCAAGCTCGAAGCCTGTACCCAGGCGCTCAAATCAGGCGTGGGGCGCGTGCGCATTCTGCCCGCGGCGCAGGTCGAAATGCTGCCCCTGTTTTATTTCACCAAGCTGGAATGCGGCACAGAGGTGCTGAGAGCATGAGCCTCGCCTCGGTCTCCCGCATGGAAGCGAAGCTCTTGCTTCCCACCTACGAGCGCCAGCCCATCCTTTTTGTTCGCGGGCGCGGCGTGTATCTCTGGGATTCTCGTGGCAAGCGGTATCTGGATTTCCTGAGTGGAATCGGAGTTAATGCGCTCGGTTATAACCACCATGCGATCCAGGCGGCGATCAAGCGTCAGGCTAGCCGGTTGATTCATGTTTCGAATCTCTTCTTCCACGAGTATCAAGCGGAACTGGCGCGGCTGCTGACCGAAATCTCCGGGCTTGACCGCGCTTTCTTCTGCAACAGCGGCACCGAGGCCTGGGAAGGAGCGCTCAAGCTGGCCCGCGCCTTTGCGCAAATGAATAATACGAACGGCCACAAGCCCAAATCGAAGCCCAATCGAAAGACGCGCATTCTTGCCATGGAAAACTCTTTTCATGGACGCACCTTTGGCGCGCTGGCCACTACCGGTCAGCCGAAATATCGAGCCCCGTTTGCTCCTCTTGTGCCGGGCGTGACTTTCGTCAAGTTCAATGACCTGGACGACCTGCAACGAAAATTCGATGCCAGCGTCTGCGCCGTGTGCATCGAGACTATTCAGGGAGAGGGCGGCATTCGCCCCGTCAGTCCGGAGTTTCTCGAACTTGCTCGGCGCTTGACTAAACGCAGCGGCGCGTTGCTCGTGCTTGACGAGATTCAGTGCGGCCTCGGCCGCACCGGACGCCACTTTGCCTACCAGCACTATGGTGTGCTGCCGGACGTGGTCGCCGTCGCCAAGCCGCTGGCTGGCGGTTTGCCGCTCGGCGCCATTCTCACCACCGGACGGGTTGCGAAGTGCATGCATCCGGGTCTGCACGGAACCACGTTCGGCGGAGGCCCGCTGGCCTGCGCTGTTGCTATCGAGTTCCTGCGCGCCGAAGGCCAATTACTGAAGCACGTGCGCACGCTGGGCGAATATTTTCACGCGGAGCTCGAGGCGCTGAAAGAAGACAAGAAGCACCAGTCGATTCGGGAAGTCCGCGGCATAGGCCTGATGCAGGCCGTGGAAGTGGACTCGCCCGAACTGGCGAAGGCGGTGGTCCGGCAACTGCTGCAGGAAGGGATTATCATCAATCGCACGCACGAGACCGTGCTGCGCTTTCTGCCGCCTTACGTGATTCAGAAGAAGCACGTGGATCAGGTGGTCAAGGCCCTGGACGCGGCGTTGCACAAAAATGGAGAGTTCCCGCAAAAGCGCAAGCACAGGAAAAAGAGAACCGCTCCGCCGCGGCGCAAAGGCGTCCATGCGCACGCGTGAAGCGGTCCTTCCCGATGCCGAGCAGATTCACGCTCTTATCTCGGCCTACTCCGGCGACGGCACTCTTTTGCCGCGCACGCTGGCGGAGATTTGCGAGAACGTACGCGACTTTGTCGTCCTCGAACATGACGGACGCATCATTGGATGCGGCGCTCTCCACCTCTATGGCGTGCACCTGGCCGAGATTCGTTCGATCACCGTCGATCCCTCGAGCCAAAGCCGCGGTGGCGGCGGACGGCTGGTCAAGGCTCTGCTGGCGCAAGCGGAAAAGCACAAAGTCAGCTGTGTGTGCCTGTTCACGCGCATTCCGGAATTCTTCTCGCGCATGGGATTCAGCATTGCTAATCACGAGGATCTTCCCGACAAGATCCACAAAGACTGTTATCAGTGCCCCAGGCTCTATCGCTGCGACGAAGTAGCGATGATCCTGGGCAAGGCGCCCACGTTTGCAATTTTGCCGCCGCCCAAAAACTGGTTGAAGATACAAGCATGACCTCGCTGCGCCGTTCTCCCGAAAAAATTCGCTTGCCCCTGGGGTTCTCTTTCTCTGCTGTCGCTGCCGGCATTAAAGTCAGCGGCCGGCCGGACCTCGGCCTGGTGGAAGTGTGGGGACGGGCGACCTCGCCCGCCCACGCCGTGCGCAGCCGAAGGGTCCACACCGAGGGCAGTTCGGCAGCCGCCATTGGCGCGACCGCGGCCGCGTTGTTCACCAAGAACCGGGTCGTCGCCGCTCCCGTGGAAGTTGGCCGGGCGGCGCTCGTTTCGACGGGCGGCCGCGTTCGCGCCGTCGTAGTGAATTCCGGCAACGCCAACTGCGCCACTGGACGCGCCGGCATTCAAGCCTGCGAAGGGGTTTGTCGCGAAGCCGGAAAGCTGTTCGGCGTCCCCGCTGCCGAAATCTTTCCTTCTTCGACCGGCATCATCGGAGTTCGACTGCCGGCGGAAAAAATCCGCGCCAAGTTGCCGGAGCTTATTGCGGCGCGATCCGCGAGCCAGCGTGGCGTCCTCGCCTTCGCCCACGCCATCATGACCACCGACACGCGGCCCAAGCTGGCGTCCGTGCGCTTCCGCGCTTCGTCGACAGAAGGCTCAAAAGAAGTCACCGTGTTGGGTATCGCGAAGGGCGCCGGCATGATTCATCCGCAGCTTGCGACCTTGCTGGTGTATTTGTTCACCGATGTGGGTGCGAGTGCGCGGGAGTTGCAGCCTCTTCTGCGCGAAGCGTGCGACCGTTCGTTAAATTGCATGTCCATTGACGGCGACACCTCCACCAACGACACCGTGCTGCTGCTCGCCAGCGGCGCCAGCGGTGCTCAGGCGAGAGATATTCGCACCCGAAAGAAGTTGTCCGCGGCTCTGACCGAAGTGTGCCAGTCCCTCGCCGAGCAGATTGTCAGTGACGGTGAAGGCGTGCAGCACGTGATCCGTCTGTTTGTCGAACAGGCGCGCAGCAGGGAAGAGGCTCTGCTGGTGGCGCGGACGATTGCGCATTCGATGCTGGTCAAAACCGCGTGGGCTGGGGCCGATCCGAATTGGGGACGCATTCTCGCGGCAGTGGGAAGGTGCGACGTGCCCGTCGATCCATCGCGCGTGCAGATTTACATTGGTCGTCAGAAAGTATGCCGCAACGGAATCGCCTGCGCGTTCAACGAGCGGCAAGCTCACCGCAATCTCGCGCAGCCGGTCTGCGATATTCGCGTGCAGCTTGGGCGCGGCCAACACTCGGTGCGATTTCTTACCACCGACCTGACCGCCGAGTATGTGCGGATCAACGCCGACTATTCGACTTAGCGCAGTTCCCTTAGAAGCTGAACATCGCCTGCAATTCAATTTTCCGATTTGCCGCCGGGCTTGAGAACGGCCCACCAGCCAGAGCAATTGATTTCGCGAAATCCGGTGAGCTTAGAACTCCTATGGGCGGCGCCGGGTTCACCCGGTTCAGAACGTTCCGCGCATTCACGCTGAACGTCAAGTTGTAGCGTCGATTGGATCCCGGTCCGAGGTTAAGAGGGTTGCCGCCACCTCCGGGGCGTCCAAATCCTCCGCCGCCACCACCGCCGCCCCCGCGCGGCCCGCCGCCGCCTCCCCCGCCCGGCTGCGCTCCGCTCTTTCCGGTCTCTGGCCCGAAGCCGAACGTTTTCGCGAGGCGCAGGTTCAGGGTGAACAGGGACGGGCCGGTCAGGTAGTTGATCGGAATCGGAGAGTAGGAAGTGGTCGGAACCGCATAGTGGCAAGCCACCGTCGGCGACAGGCAGGAACTCGAAGGATTGATCGCAAATGCGGGGCGGTCATTGAGGAGGGAGTCATTGCTCAAGTCCTGGCCCACGGTGACGTTGTAGGGCGAGCCGGAATTGAAAATCATAAACGGACTTAGGCGAAACCCCCGCGGCAGCCCGATCGTACCCCCCACGAACACCCGATCGTGGATGGCAAAGGAAGCGCGCCCGTAGTCCACTTTCAAATCGTACTGATTCGACGGAAAGTTGGTTGCAAACGCTGCTGAGTTTGCGCTACCGATCGGGTCGCTGTTGGCATAGTTCAGCGAGTAATAACCGAACAGGGATAGCTTCGCTCCTGCCCGGATGTTGAAGTTCGCGATCAACTGGTTCTGCCAGAAAGCTCCGTCCGAAACGTACTGGTAGATTGGGCCAAACGCCGGGTTTGGAATGTTCGACTTCGGCGAGTACGGTGTGCCCGGCGGTGGGGCGTTGACGTTCAGGGACATCAACTGGTGGACGCCGCGTGAATTCAGATACGTAAGCGTGGCGTTGGCGATCTTTGTCACCTGTCGCTCCATGCTAAACGCGCTCTGTATGATGTAGGGCGCGCGCAGAATCGGATTGATCTGGTAGATCGTCTGGGTCGTTGGCGACAACGTGTCCACCGCCGGAGGAGTCGGGTAAGGCACCGAACTGCTGGGTGTCGGTTCCACAATGTACTGTTGCTGCGTCACGCCGTTCAAACGGTCTGCATTAAGCACCATATCCTGGGTGATGCGATTGTAAAAAAGGCCAAAACCGCCGCGCAGTACCGTTTTCGGAGCGCTCTTGCCTCCTCCGCCAATGCCCCATGCAAAACTGAGGCGAGGCGCCCAGTCCGCGTGATCGTGGATTGCGTTCTGTGTTTCAAAGCGCAGCCCGCCACTCAGTGTGATGTTAGGACGCACCTTCCAGTCATCCTGCACGTATAGCCCGGCATCCACAACGGTGACCGGCACGGTGGGCACCACGCCACTGTGGGTTGCATCGATGGAATACTGAATCGGGTTGGAAAGCTGGGTCGGGCTGCAACTAGCGGGACTCGGCGGGCACAACAAGGTGTAGGTGCCATTGAATCCGGCGCCGGACGTGCTGACCTCGTGAACTGCCCGCAGTCGCCCTCCGAATTTCACAAAGTGATTGCCCTGCGATATCGAGGTGTAATTCTGCAGTTCGTAATGATCCTGGTGATTGAGCTGGGTCCCCGAGGTGGCGCCTCCAGTCGTGTACGCTCCCTGCACATTGATGCCTACCGCCGTACTCACTGGATTCTGATTGCTGTTGTTGCGCAGGTATTGAAAGCGGGTTTCATTTATGGCCTTCGTACTGAGGACTTGCGTATCGGTGATCTGCACGGTGTGTTCGGTGGACAGGGTGTCGTAGCCGGCCTCCGGCAGCACGAACCCGCCGACGCCTGCGTTCTCCTGTGTGTCGCGGTAATACTGGTAACGGGCGGTGAGCGTGTTGTTGGTGCTGACTTGGTAGTCGATACGCGGACTGATGTTGGTGCGGGTACGCGGATTGGGAACGCTCTCGTTCAGGCTCAATGCTTGCGCGTCTACGACTGCTATCTCGTCGATGTTGCGGCGCTGCACGTCGAGGAAGAAAGATGCCTTCTTGTTGATGGGACCGCCGACATTTCCCATAAAGATTACGGAGTCGTACGGTTCCTGCGCAGCGTCGCCGAGAAAAGGGTTGCGCGTGTTTAATCCCGAACTGTTTCCTACGATTGAGAGCTGTCCATGGAACTTGTCGGTGCCGGGCTTGGTGAAGATTTCGATTCGCCCGTAGCCGAGCTTGTCGTATTCGGCTGAGAACGGATTCTGATTAATGCGAATCTCGCGGATCGACGATTTCGGCGGGAGCTGTCCGGCAGTGAATCCATCGATGTAGAGCTGCCCGCCGTTGGGACCGGCTGATGGTCCGGCCAGCGCTTCCAGGTCAGACTGCAATTCGTCGGGATCGTCGGGAAGCGCTTCCAAATCCTTGCCGCTGAGTACGATCTGACTCGCATTATTCGCGGGGTTGACGTCGACTTGAGGGGTCTCTTCCTCTCCCTGGACGTTGACCTTTTCCTCCTGCACGTTGATGTCGAGCGAAATGTTGAATTGCGCGACTTGGCCCGCCGCTACGTCCACATCGTTTTGCACAAAGACGGCGAATCCCTTGGCATTCGCCGTGACTGTGTATTTGCCGGGCGCCAGATTTCCGATTTCGTAACCGCCGGTTTTGCTGGTGGCGGCGGAATGCGTTTGTCCGCCGGATACGAGGACCGCCACCGTGGCGTTCGTAACCACCGCCCCCGAAGGATCCGTCACTTGCCCGCGCAAGGTTCCCGTCGTTCCTGGTGACTGCGCTGGTGACTGGGTTGATGACTGGGCCGGTGACTGCGCCGATGCAGGCGCAGCCAGCCCGACCAGCATCACCGGAATCAGAATCGCCAAAGTGAGATTTGCCAGAACGAAGACTGATAAAAGCTTCAAACGCACACCCTTTCTTTCCAGGCAGATCACATCGCTTGAGAACATGGGTTGAGATTTGTTGGCTACGGGGCGGCTTCCCCTTCTCCGCCGGGCGCGCCCAGCGCCCACGGGGAAAGCAGCGAGGATGCGCTTCGATTGGGTGCCGCCGTCAGGATGGCCTCCACTCCAGCCAGCAGCTTACTCGCTGTAACCATGTCCGACTTTCCGCTCGCGGACGTCAGGATCACCACGGCGTCGCCCTTTTGCAGGTCCGCCAGCTTGATGCTGGGCGAGCGGCTCAGCATGCGCTGCAGATTCGACGGACCATTTCCCCCTGGTGCGCCGCCCGGCCCGCGCCCGGTTTGCGATTCTGTGCCTGGCCGCGCCCCGCCAGCGCTTGGCGCAGCACCCTGGCCACTGCGCATACTTTGGCCTTGGCCGTTGGCGCCCGGTTGATCTCCGCTGCCGCCGCCTGCCGCGCCCTTCAAGAAAATCGCGATGCGTTGCGCCATTTCCGCCGGCAGCTTCCACATTTGCGAGTCGGGAGAGACCCTCACCACCACCGCGCTCTTGGCGATCACATCCTGCACCGTCATCGTATTGTTGGCGGAGTCGATGGCGTTGATGGTTCCCTCAATATAGCGAAATGTGCCGGAGACAACTTCCTCTGCCTTCACTTCACTGCCATCCGGGCTGCGAGTTCCTCGCGCGTTCAATTGATCTCCCGTCTTGATTTGATCGATGGGCGCAGGCTTCGTATCTTCGAACTTCACAGAGTCGGGCGCGTAGCGCCGCAGGATCGTATCCTTGGCAACGCGGATGGCGATACTCCGATTCGCGCCCATTGCACCGGGCTTGATGGTGATGACGTCCGTGGCAGCATCCACATTGGTGACGATCCCGTCCACCCCTCGTTTTTGCCAGTCGTCGCGGTCGTGCTGCTGTTTGGCCGCCAAATCGGCCGGCTTCACCACAATCACTTCCAAGGCGTCGATGGTGTGTGCATCCGCCGCTGCCCATCCGCGAACCCGTACGCCATCTCCTGGCTGCAAGTCTTGCGGCTGCAGAGTGGTCGCGTTCTTCAAATCCTTTTCTCCCGGCAGCACGCGCAGGATCTTGGTCGAGCTCAGCAGCCGTGCCGTTACTTCGCCACCAGACTCAGCCACCGTAATGGAATCCGGCTGGATGCTCTTGATCGTCCCCACGGCCTTGGCGACTTGTGGGCTGCCGGAAGCGCTCGCTGGTTTGTCCTGCGGTTTGTCCTGCGCCAAAACGTAGCTCGGCTGCGCCAGAATCAGAGCTGCCAAGGCCGCGAGCAGGCAGGTCGCAAGAAGGCACGGGTTTAGAAGGCGCGTTCTTAGAAGGCATGTCTTTAGAGGGCACAGCCGCGCGGGTCTCTGCCGGAAACGTCGCATGGTCTAACTTTAGCATCGCCAAATGCGCGATATGTAGCCTTTACGAAATTTTACCCGGCGCTGACGTTGCTTTTACAGGATGATTGGCAACTGCAACTCCGTCGTCGCGCATCCAGTCATAAGAGTTCGTCACAATTAGAACGATGCTTCCGTGGATGCAAGTGTTTTCCGAGAGCAAGGACCTGAGATCTGTGTGCACATGTCGGCGGACAAATCCAGTCCCGAAAAGCAGTCGCATACGGTCGCGGCAGGCCTCCTATACCGGTTGACGATCGCCTTCCCGAGTTGGGCGGGTGCGATCCTTGCGGTGTATTCTATTTTCTTGCACAGATTCAGCGCTCTTAAGATTCGTCTGAGATAAACGATAACCGAGCATGACAAACGGAGGACCTGCGGTGAATGAGTCCCGGCCTGATAATCCCCGTCCGAGTAGAGATAAAGGCAAAGAAACGATTGCGAAGAGATCATCGAGGCACACATCCTCCTCCTGGTGGAAGGCGGTTGTCTTTGCGCTGAGCGTCCGTGCG
>ODAK010004916.1_pt1 | contig 13634 bp, 17 predicted proteins | sample 1539591 | NCBI WGS metagenome assembly ODAK01 (sample SAMEA3539303, study PRJEB22396) | soil metagenome | biome: tundra; feature: field; material: soil | place: USA | collected 2010-05 | depth 0.15 m | reverse complement strand
ACTCGCGCGTCAACCGCATCTTCGAGGGCACCAACGAAATCAACCGGCTCATCATCACGGGATGGTTGCTGAAGCGGGCCATGAGCGGACAGCTCGCGCTGCTGCCGGCCATCAAGAAGACCATGGACGAAGTGATGGCGGGCCCCTCAACCGACGAACTCGAAGGCGTGCTGGCCGCCGAGCGCAAACTGGTGGAGAACGGCAAGAAACTGGCCATGCTGGTGGCGGGCGCGGCCTCGCAGAAGTACATGCAGAAGCTGGTCGATCATCAGGAAGTCATGGGTGCCATCGCCGACATGGTGATCGAGACCTTCGCTATGGATTCCAGCCTGCTGCGCGCGCGCAAGTACGTGGAGGCCAATGGCGAAGCCAAAGGCGCGCTGGTTATCGCCATGACCCAGGTCTATCTGGAAGGCGCATTTGCGAAGCTGGAAGCTGCGGCCAAGAAGGTGATCGCTGCCGTAGCTGAAGGCGATATGCTGCGTACCCAAATGGCAATTGTGCGCCGCCTGGCAAAGCATGATCCGGTCAACGTGATCGCGCTGCAAGAAAGCATCGCCAGCCGCGTGCTGGAAACTGGGAAGTACGTAACAGCGTAAACCTTCACCACAGAGGCACGGAGACACAGAGAAGAAAAAAAGCAACCACGGATTTCACGGATTCTTCTTGCGGCTAAAAACCGGGGATCTGGCAGGTTACATGACGAACCATTCCTGCCGGTGCCCCTTGGCTCCGACCTTTGGCTTTTAGCGTTTCGAAAATCCGCGCTGATCCGTGAAATCCGTGGTTGTCTTTGTTTTTTTCTCTGTGCCTCTGTTGTGGTAATTAACTCTCGGTTTCCTTCTGCTTTCTGATCTGCTCCATCACCGACGAGATCAGCTCTTTTGCGTCGGTGATGCCCTTCATCACGATCTGGATGTCCATGGCCGGCATACCCGGTTGACGAGCGCTCTGGCAATAGACGCCATGCTGGCCCACCATGGTCAGCGCATCCGTCAAAACATCGAGCGCCACCGCCAGCCGTCCCCGCGGCACACCCATCATGAACTCGTATTGGTCCAGTTCTTCGCGCTTTTCGTCCAGAATACTCATATGAGGTCCCTCGCCTCGCTCGGGATTTCGACTGCGGGCTCAGACGCCCGCAAAGCGTCTCAACTTTTCGTCCAGAATGCCCATGGGTTGAATTGTATCGTTCCGCCCAGGCGTGAATAATAGAGCGGCAACAGGAATGACAATTTGCAATCAACAGGAGAGTGCAATGCAGAAAAGCCGTTTCGGGATGTTCATCATGCTTGTCATCGCGATATGCGCGGTAGCCAGCGTGGCGCAGGATAAGAAACCACTCAGCCCTCCGGGCGAAGCCTCGGTCAAGTTTGACGATGGAAAGACCGTCACCATCCAGTACAGTCGCCCTTCCATGCGTAGCAGGAAAATCTTTGGCGGACTGGTGCCGTACGACAAGGTCTGGCGCACCGGAGCCAACGACGCAACCAGTCTCAAGACCGACGTTGACCTCACCATCGGCGGCGCCAATGTCTCGGCGGGCAGCTACACGCTTTACACATTGCCCGGCGCCAATGGCTGGAAGCTGATCATCAACAAGCAGACCGGACAATGGGGCACGGAATACAGCGAAGGCCAGGACCTGGCACGGGTGGACATGAAGGTAACCCAGAAGAACTCAGGGATGGAGACGTTCACCATCTCGCTGGACAAGACGAGTGCGACCTCGGCTACGTTGAAGCTGGATTGGGAAAACACCATCGCCAGCGTCGAGGTGCATGAGAAGAAGTAGCGCGCGGACGAAGCGGGATGATCCGCTACACAGGCAGCTCGCCTTGCAGCCAACCTGCCTCCGGCAATTTCGGTTCGGCAGTCAGGTCGAGGACAAGGTTCTCCAGGATAAGTCGCTTGCTCGGAGGATTGGAGCGCAATGCCAGATCGGCACGGGCCACGCGGCGGATGGCGCTGGTCAGTTCGCGGCGTGACTTGTAGCGCCGCGCCTGCCGGATTAGGTCTTCCGCGGCGAAAGGCGGAATGCGGAAGCCCTGCCACAAAACCTGCCACAACGCGCGCGAGTCGCGCACATTCCGTTCCAGGATGACCAGCATCTGGCGGAAGGTGCGCGCCAGCATATACAGATGTCCGATGGCCGCTTCATCGCCGTCGCCGGTGCTCAGGATGGCGTCGAGCACGCCCAGTGCCCGAGCGCGGTCGCGTGCCGAGATGGCGTCGGTCAGTTCGTAAAACGACCGCTGCTTGGCAGCGAGCACCAAAGTCTCGACGTCGCCCAGCGTAATCCGCTTCTTGTCGCCGACGAAGAGGACCAGCTTCTCCAGTTCGTTGGCGACCATCATCATGTCGCCTCCGAGCGAGTCCACCAACTCGCGCGCGGCGTCGTTGTCCAGTTTCACGTCCTCGGCGCCGGCGGTTTCCATCGCCCATTTCACCGCGTCGCTGTCGTCCACGCGGGCGAACTCGAGCAGCTTGCAATACTCGCCCAAGGTGTCGCGGATGCGCTCGTAGCGGTCTTTGTCGCTCAGGTCCATACGGCGCACGTCGGCGGGAATGTTGATGTGGTCGGCCACAAAGATGAGCAGCGCATCCGGGTTGGGGTCTTTAAAGTAGTCTTTGATGGCGCCGAATTCGTCGTCGTGTTTGCCGCGCCCGTAAAGATTCTTGACGCCGCGAATGAAGAAAACCTGGAAGGGCGACATCAGAGAAGGAGTGCGCGCTTGATCGAGAATGTGCTGCAGTTCCACCTCGCTCAGGTCCATGTCATAGACGCTGAGTTCCCGCACCTCCGCCGGCACCAGGTGTTGCAGGATGGCGTCACGGCAACGCTTGCGGAAAAACGCCTCATCGCCAATGAATACATATCCCGGCGCCATTTTGCGCGCCTTCACGTCGGCGACGAAGCGGTCCGAAGCGGCGAAACTGCGCACTTAGTAGGCCTCCAGGATGTCGCTGACCAGCGACTTGGCGAAACTCTTGGCAATGCGGCCCAAGGCCGGCTCCTCTTCCTCGAAAAAACTGGGAGCATCCCGTGAAACCTGGTACTGCTCGCGGTAAACATAATTGGAATTCTCCCAAAGCACCTTGCCCTTACTTGTGACCAGCGACACCTTCATCGTGACCGACACCATGCCCGAGGAGATGCGCCCCGTGGCCGGGTCGTAAGTCAGAGGGACTATGATGGCAGCGGTGACCGTACCGTTCAGAGTGGCATCGGCGGAGCCATCCGCATTGCTGGTCACGATGCGGTAGTTGGTCCGGTCGTGTAATTCGCGAATGACGTCTTCCGTGATGGTTTGTTCGATGTGGTAGATTGACGTTCCGTTAATGAAGGCCGGCACATACAGGGTGTGAAGATCGGTGGGCAATCGGACCGCCTGGCCACCCGTGTGGTAACCGCAGCCCGCGGTGGCGAGTAGCAGCACAGCGACCCCAACAAGCAACAGCCGGCTTCTGATTTGCGATGCGGTCATTGAACGGTCCCTCGCGGACGGGCGGCGATCATGCTCTCGGCGCATTCCACCGCAGTCAGCGCCGCGATCCGCAGGTTATCGGATGCGGCCCATAGCCAGAAGCCGTTAGGCTGTTGCGAATCGCCACGCGCAAACACCTGGATTTGCTCCTGTCCCGCGGCATTGACGTTGCTGGGCGATTCATCTGCACTTTGCAGCAGCTCGACGTGCTCGCCGGAAAGCGCTGCCGTCAACTCTTCCGTCTGGGCCGCTTGTTCCAACTCAAGATAAAGCGAGAAGGCGTGGCCGTGGAAGATGGGCGCTTGCAGAAGCATCAAGGAAGGCACGGCCACGCGGTCGCCTACCAGTCTATGAAAGTGCTGCTGGATGCGGCTTTCGGCGGAATTTAGCGAGGCCAGCGACTTTTCGCCATAGCGATCGATCAGGTTGAAAGCCACTTGCCCGTCGAACACCGCCTTCGGCAACTGCTGGAAGGAGAGCAGGTTCACGGTTTGCTCGTGCAATTCGTCCATGCCACGCTTGCCGTGTTCCGAAGCGGGCTGGAAGACGGTAGCGACGGCGCGCGCGATGCTGCCCACCTTGTGCGCGCGCAGCATCAACAACGCCAGCACCACGGCGGCAGGATGGGCAATGGTCACCGGCACGGGAGTAAAGTCCACGCGCGGACCAAGACCCAGCTCGCGCTCCACCCAGGGCGCCCGCAGCAGAACACCCTTTTCGTTTTCCAGTCCGTAAGACAGATCGATGATGTCGCTGCCTGTCTTGCGCGCCATCGGCCAGGTGTTACGGGTGAAAGTTTCATCCGCCGCGAAGAAGGTGAAGTCAACGTTCTCCAGGTGCTCAGGAAGGACGCCCTGGATGAAGGTGGGCTCTTCGCCTACGGCCTCGAGTTGGCCGAGCGTCTCGTCGTCATCGAGCAGACGGGTGTCCTGCGCCGGAAAATTGCGATCGCTGAGGACTTCCTTCAATTCCCGGCCCTTCAGGGTGCCGGCGCCCACAATGGCTACGCGAAACATGGCGCCTCAATGTCGTCCGCCGGAGAAAACACCAGCGGTGCGGTTTGGCTCATTTTCATCAAGCGTGCGAGGCCTCGTCTTGACGTGGAGGAGGCGAGGTAGGCCGCCGGAATACGAAGAAAAGCCGGGCCAGCACCCCTGAGAGTATATAGAGCAGCGCCAGCAAGAATAGTACATATTGGGACCAAAACCACATCAGCGCAATGATTGCACCAATCACAATAAGCCAGCGGAAATTTTGCGGCTGGCCAAAGTTGATCCCCTTCAGGCTAAAGAACCGCCAGGTGCTCACCATGAGAAAGGCGATCGCAAAGACGAAGACGCCCCATCCGATGGAAAGCCACCAGTATGGCAGCGGATTTCCTTGCACCAGGTGGACAACCGCCGCGACCGCTCCTGCGCCGGCCGGAATGGGCATGCCGACGAAATACTTGCGCCCCGGGCGGCCGGGATTCGAAGGCTGGGGATTTACCTGGATGTTGAACCGCGCCAGGCGGGAGGCGCCAGCCAGCAGAAACACAAAGGTCGCAATCGCTCCCAACTGAATCACGCGATTGCGAACGTCGGGATCGCCGGCCAGCGGCAGCATACGAAAACCCCACAACCACGCCAGTACCGCAGGCGCCACGCCGAATGCAATCACGTCGGCCATGGAGTCCAGTTCCCGGCCAAAAGCACTAGTGGTCTTGGTCAGCCGGGCTATGCCACCGTCGAAGAAATCGAACACAATGGCGAACCCGATGGCCTTGGCGGCGTGATCGAAGTGCCACGGGTCGGATGCGGTGCCCTGGATGGCTTGCGAGATGGCGTAATAACCCGCCGCTATGTTGCCAGCCGTGAACATGGAAGGAAGGAGGTACAGCCCCTTCCGCATCCGGCGCGGCTCAGGCGAATCGCCTTCCAGTCCTATCGACTGCTCGCTCATCGCACCTCCGCCACATTCTGCCAGGAGCCGGGGTCCCCAACCAACTTCGCTTTTGCGCTTGTCGGCGTGGTTGACGGCTGGAGCGCGCGCCGCTGCGCCACCGCCAGTACACTGGAGCCGCCCTTCACGTTGTCGCCCACCCGCACTTTCATCTCAGCTTCGGCCGCAAAAATCACATCAGTGCGGGAGCCAAACTTGATCAGCCCTACCCGCTCGCCGCGCGCGACATGATCGCCAATCTTCTTAGTGAAGACAATCCGGCGGGCCAGCAGACCGGCAATCTGCTTAAACACAACGGTACCCGCATCTCCCTGGACGGTGACGACGTTCTGCTCGTTCTCTTCGGCTGAAATTTGTCCCATCGCGTTGCCGAATTTGCCCTTCCGGTACTTCACTCCGGTGATGACACCGGCGACCGGGGAACGATTGACATGCACGTTGAATACATTCAGAAAAATGCTGATCCGGGTCCGCGGCTCGCCGTTTTCCTCGATCACGGAAATCTCCGTGACCTTGCCGTCGGCGGGAGAAACGATGGCGCCTTCCGCCGCCGGAATCTCGCGTTCGGGATCGCGGAAGAACCACAGAAAAAATGCGGCCAGAAGCAACGGAATGACCGCCAAAGCGGGCACGGTCAACCATCCCACCAGAACCGCCACCGCGATAAAAGCCAGTCCGTAATAGATTCCGTCGCGAACCATGGGTTGTTTAGATTATAGAGCCTGGCTTGAGGCTGCGCCTCAATTCGCGGGCAGGTGGAGCGGCTCACCAGACAAACTTCTGCTCGGGGGTCGCTGCCCCCACGTCACGTTGATTATCGCTTGAGGAAGGAACTGGAGGTAGTGCGAAGCTTCGCGCGAAGGATACAACTAGAGCGGGGCGACAAAGAATCCGGTCTTTACCGCCGCAGGAACGGGCTTAATGCTGACTAAACGACCAGGTGGCCGGTCCGGAACTTCTGTTCCAAACTTTCCATCTGGTCTTTCAGGCGGAGCTTCAGCTTCTTGAGTCGCACTTCCTCGAGCTTTTCGTCTTCAGAAAGATATTTTTTCTGGATCAAATTATCGAGGCGCTGCGAATATTGCGAGTGCTCATCCACCAGGCGGCGGAATTCATCGTTACTGGCAAGAAGCTGATCGCGTACCTGAGTTGCCATTCAGTGAACCTCCGGAGAGATGCAAAATGCAAACGCTAGCATAGGACCTATTCTGCTTCAAGACCAAATTGTCGCAGATTTGTAATAGAAAAACACAATAACAGTGCGTCTTCTTCAGGCTCCCGGTAATAGTTACTCCGTCGCCCCTGCTGGCTAAACCCAAGCTTTTCATAGAGTCGGCGTGCCGCCATATTCGATTCCCGCACCTCCAATAGCACGGAAGTGGCTCCTGCGGACCGGGCTTGCAACAGCAGTTCCCGAATTATTTTGATGCCTATCCCGCGCCTGCGTTTTTCCGGGGCGACAACCACGTTCTCAATTTCCCATTCGGCGGTAGCGCAACGTGCGATCGCGAATCCGACCACGCGGTCAACATCTTCTTCAGAGGTCGCCACCAACACAATTCGTTGTGGAGCTTCCGCGGCAAACAACGCGTCGTATTCGCGCTCCGCCCAGTGTGCCGCGGTTTCGGCCTGCTGCTCGAGCGCGCGCATGGAAGGCACATCTGCGGGCGTAGCGGGGCGGATCAGCACGGCGTCTTCTTCGCCGTCGAAAATATCTCCGCGTCGGAGCGGCGGATGTAGTTGACGTCGATGGTAGCGGGATCGGCGGTTTCTCCCGCCATTAGCTTGCGAAGGCCGATGCGGCCAATCTCGCCTGCGTTGACCGGCGCGACCAAAATGACGTTGCGGTTCGCGGCCTGCAACTGTTCTGCAACCTTGGCGTCCGGTGTAAGAAGCTCACCGCTTACGGCCGGGAGTTGCGCAGCAAATTCGTCCAGCTTGGCAATGAACTCTCGAACCAACGTGGCATGGCCGGAATCAAGCCGGTATTCGCCGACGTAGATTTCACCTCGTCCGGCGTCCAACACGGCGATCGCGCTTTCGCCCGCTGGTCCATGCGTGAGCACCAGGGCCTCCAGCATGGAGACCGTTGCCAGCGGCTTCTGCAGCACTTCGCAAAGCCCTTTCACCGTGGACAGCCCCACCCGCAGCCCGGTAAAGGAACCAGGGCCAGAGACCACGACAAAGCCATCGACGTTTGTCTTGTTGAGGTTGTTCTGCTGGAGCGTCTCCGCGATTCGCGGCAGCAATTGCGCCGAGTAGGTGCCGCCCTCGAGGGAAGTCAGTTGCAGAACTTCGAAACTGTCACCGTCGCCGCGGCACAGCGCAACGCTTCCCTTCCGGCCCGAAGTATCGACTGCAACAATCAGCATTTCAGACGCCCTGGGGAGCGTCTTCCACCAGTTCCAGCAGCACGCCTCCGGTGCTGGAAGGGTGAACGAAAACGTAGCGATGTCCGCCCGCGCCAGTTTTGATCTCGTCCGAGATCAGGCGCGTTCCCGACGCCTTCAACCGCTCGACCGTCCCGGCCAGATCGCTGATGTGTAGCGCGACATGGTGCAGGCCCCCGCCGCGTTTGTCGAGAAACTTCGCAATCGGCGAGTCGGGCGAGGTCGGCTCCAGCAATTCCAGCCGGCTTTCGCCGATCGGCACCATTGCCAGCCGCACTTTCTCCGCTTCCACGGTCTCTTCCGGCATCACTTGCAGCCCCAGCTTTTCGTAGAACTTCCTCGCTTCCGCCAGCGACTTCACGGCAATACCGAGATGGTCAATTTGATTCATTCCGGCTTCCCCAAATTGTCGACGATCTTCTCCACCAGAGAATACGGGTCGCGCTTATGTTCGGCAACTTCCGCCGCATAGCGCGTAGCCTCGCCTTCGCTGAGGTAATACGCCAGCACCCGCTGGAAAAGCGCGTCGCGCAACATCTCGGCGATGCGCTGGCGCCAGTTGTCGATGCGGCGGGCACGGGCGCGGCCGTCCTGCTGGAGATAAGCGCGATACTTTTCGATTGCCGCCAGCAATTCGGTTGTGCCAGTCCCACTGGTGGCCACGGTCTTCACGATGGGAGGCGTCCAATTGTCTTTGCGCACGGCCAGCGTCTGCATGGCGCGAATCTCGCGCTCCACCCGCTCGGCGCCATCGCGGTCCGACTTGTTGATGACGAAAATGTCGGCGATCTCCATGATGCCGGCCTTGATGGTCTGCACATCGTCGCCCATGCCGGGCACCAGCACGACGACGGTCACATCCGCCAGGCGCACGATGTCCACCTCGTCCTGGCCGACGCCGACGGTCTCGATCATGACAATATCGCGGCCACTGGCGTCGAGCACCGTCGCCACATCGGCGGTGGTGCTGGCCAGGCCGCCAAGCGAGCCGCGCGTGGCCATGCTGCGGATGTAGATTCCGGGGTCGGCATGGTGCGATTGCATGCGAATGCGATCGCCCAGAATTGCCCCGCCGCTGAACGGGCTGGTAGGGTCAACGGCCACAATGCCGATGGTCTTGTCCTGCTTGCGATAGGCGTGCGCAACTTGATCGACCAGCGTACTTTTGCCCGCGCCCGGGGAGCCCGTCATACCCAGCAGTACGGCCTTGCCGCTGAAGGGAAACAGCGCCTTCAGCAGTTCGGTGGATTGTGTGCCGTGGTCTTCGACGATGGAAATGCCACGCGCCAAAGCTCGCGGCTCTCCCGCGCGAATTCGCCGGACAAGTTCCTGGATGTGGCTGTTCGAGGTCAAGAATTAGATTACCAGCAGACAAGATTACCAGCAGGCGAGTGGCCCACTCTGGCCACTACCCGACAAGACATGGGGTGCCCCGTTCTAGCCTGCTTTTGGCTAGGGCGGGGCAGTTGCCGACTTCGTGATGCGAACCCGTAGAGGCGTTCCCATCCGCTCGCGCTTCCGGCCGGTCCACTCCGACTCGATCTCCACTACGCCTTCTATTCCCGTCACATAATGCCGGAAGCTGCTCCACACCCAGCCTTCAGGTTTCTCTACGAGTCCGCGCTTGACGGGGTTGCGGTGTATGTAGCGCAATTTCTCGATGCGCTTCTTCGGCGTCCACACATTGAAATCGTAATAGCGCGCCTGCCAGAAGTGCTCCCGCTTGCCAATCAGTCTCCGGGCCACGGACTGCTTTATGGCTTGCAGTGCGCTGGCCATGGTTCCGCGCTGAGGTTCGCTGATCAGCAGATGCACATGCTCAGGCATGACTACATAGCCGGTAATGTAGAAGTCGTAGAGAACGCGACTCAGTTCCAGCGCGACTTCAAACTGATGCATCGCGCGCGGGCTGGCCAGCAGCGGTTGGCGGTGGTAGCAACTGAAGGTGATGAAGTGGAGATCGCGAGCTTCTTGATGGCGCTTCAGTCCGCGAGGCATGTTATGAGGATAGTAGTTCTGAGAAGCTCGTCAATGACCGGCAATACATAAGGACGTGACTGCCCCGCCCTAGCCAAAACCGGGCTAGAACGGGGCACCCGATGTTTATCAGGAAGGAGCACTAGAGGGGCCGCTCGCGCCGCCGTGCTTAGGCCGCAATTGCCTTGGCGGTGCGTGCGGCGGGACGCGCACGCTGCAGCTCCTGCACTTGCAGCACGATGTCGGCCAAGACGATGGAGAAGGCAATGCAGATGTACACCACGGTTTCGACCGCTGCAGGACCCATCTTTTCCAAGCCGGTCACACCCAGGACCACGCGCGCTCCTACAAAGACCCCAGGGCCCACGGCAAAGCTGCGGGTCATCCACTGCCGGTGCTGCTGGATCTTTCGCTTGAGGATGAACCCAAAGGCGATACCAGTGGTCAACATCCACAAGGTGCCATGCGCCACGGCTATCATGCTGAAAAAACGCGGAGCTCCCAATCGCTCTTGTAATGCCCCGATATAGATCCCCATCGGACCGGCGATGAACACGGCCGCAACGTAAACCCTTCCTGACACACGATGCAGTTTCGTAAAACGCTGGCGGAGACGGTCGGAGAACTGCATGGGGGCAAGCACAAACGCGCACGCTCCGGCCAACCCATGCGGCAACAGCCACCATTTAAACGGCTCGTAGTGCTTCCACACCGGGGCGTTCGCATTTACCAGGAAGCTCTCGTTGTGGCCGGGCACATAGGCCACCATCAGCCCGAACAGCCCAATCAGCAGATACTTCGGTTTGAACCAGGACACAGGTTGGACACTCACCGATGCAGTTGACATGCAGGATCCTTGAGGAGATTGAAATGGTTGAGCGGTCACTATACACGAGTTCAGCTTCAGATTGAGTGGGAATTGCGATCCAATGTGGGCCGATACGAGGGTCGGTTCTCGCTCTCTCTCTGGACACGCCGCCAGCAGCGGCACGCGCCAGGACTCGCGGAAGACGCTCCACTCCAACGCTTGAACCAGGGCAGGGCTGGTGCCGGGAGGGGGGGGCGAACCCCCAAGGAAAATTTGTAAATTTTGTGATAATAACGCGAAATTAACATGTAATTATATTGCTTTTATTTCGTGATTCTGTCATCATACCAATCAGTTCGAGGATTGGAGGATCACCCGTGGCGACGAAAGCTCTCTCTCGTCCTGGGTTGGAGGCTCATCGGGAGTCGCTGACTCTAGCATTTCCGGAACTTGTATCGCACCTGGCGAATTCAATCGGCCGCAAGCTGACGGCCTACATAGCAGGCGTCAAAGACGTACGTGCATTGGATCGCTGGATCGACGGGAAAGAACCGTACGGCGAAGCCGAACGTCGTCTGAGACTGACATTTCAGGTGGTTCGCACCTTGTTGGAGCATGATCCGCCGAAGGTCGTTCAGGCTTGGCTGGTGGGTGTAAACCCGGAATTGGGAGATCGAGTACCGCTACGGCTTCTACGCGAGGGAGACCTCGCGCTGGTTGCGCCCGAAGTTCTCGCTGCTGCTCGGGCGTTCATCGCTGGAGGCTAGAAATCATTGGCGCTTGAGACGAAGGTTCCTCCACAACCGATCTATCGTATTGGACGGCAGCCCGATGCTTGGCAAGCTCCCGATTGGTCGCGGGCGTCGCGATCGGATGGAACGTTCGGCAATCGCTTCGATGATCCCGAAAGCTATTACAGGGTCCTTTATGCCTCCAGCCAAGAAGTCTCGTGTTTTATTGAAACACTTGCTCGCTTCCGTCCGGATCTTACGTTGTTGGCAGAACTGAAAGCGATCGAAGGAGAAGATGATTTCCTCCCCTTGGGCGGAGTCCCACCTGATTGGTGCGCCAACCGCGTGCTGGGAACCGCATCGGCGGAAGGAAACTATGCCGAGGTTTGCGGCGGTGAGTGGATTACTCATCTGCGCCGCAAACTGGCGTCTGAATGCCTGCGCCTGGGCATCAAGGACCTGGACGCTAGCGTGCTGCAGAGCGGATCGCCTCGCTATATCACCCAGCTAGCTTCGCGAGTCGTATATGAACTTGGGCTCCTCCCGGGTATCTATTACCGATCCAAATATGCACACGACCTTGAAAACTGGGCATTGTTCGAACCCTTTCGAATTCGCGATTCCGCGTTGAAGCCGATTGCGGATGATCACCCTGCCCTTCGTGAGGCCGTGCGCATTCTTGGGCTGAAATTCGTTTAGATCAGTGAATTTAGCTGAATACTCGAAAAAGTGATCGGGGCTGGTGCCGGGAGGGGGGGTCGAACCCCCACGAGGGGATAAGCCTCGGCGGATTTTGAGTCCGCTGCGTCTGCCAGTTCCGCCATCCCGGCGGGCGTGGAAATGGTTGAAAACAGTATATCAGTTCACGGTTCTGATACTTGGAGAAGGCATGGCCGTGACTGAATCGGGACCGAGTTCGGGCACAGCTGGCGTTTCGCGGTTCATCTTGCTGGCGGCTTCGCGAAGATCAGTCTCGCTCACGATGTTGTATCGATCAAAAACCGAGCGCGTCTTATGCCCCGAGATTGTCATCGCGACTCGCTCAGGAATCCCCGAGCGCACCATGCTGCGAACTGCACTGCGTCGCAAGTCGTGGAAGATCAGGCCGTGATAGGCCAAGTCCCCTGGCCTCCACTGAATCGAACAGTGCGGGCAACGCCTGTTCGCATCCACCGCGAACGTGGCCTTGCCATCAGAGTCCTTGCAATCAGGGCAGACCATACGCCCCACTCCTGCTCGACAACAAGCAGCACGCCACGTGCATCTGAAGTCCGCCACACGCTTGCCGTTCCCGCGAGTGAAGACGAAATCATCAGGGCACTTGTCACACACGCACTCTGAAACAAGCGCGAGCGCCAGGTCGGTCATGAACACAATTCGCGCTGCGTCATTCTTGGTTTCTCCCGGATTCAGCAGTAGCGTGCGCCTTCTAAGGTCCACCTGCCGCACACGAAGGTTCAGCAACTCCGAAACGCGCCAACCGCAGAGACAGGCCACCTCGAACATGCTGCGCAGCCATAGGCCAACCTTCGCGCACTCGGCTGCTAGTCGGTCACGCTGCTCCGCTTCGAGAAATCCCTTGCGAATGTTCGATTCCTTCAGCATGGCGATCCTCGGCATTCGAAGTACTTTCCCCGCATCGATTCCCAGCGAGTACATGCGCTTAAGCGCTGAAAGTTCCCGGTTGATGCTGCCGTTTTTGGCCCCTGCATGCTGCCGTGCGTCGATAAATCGGGCAATCAATTCGGGCGAAACCTGCGTTGCCTTGAAAGTTCCAAAAAACGGCTTCAGATGTAGCTTCCATCGCCGTTCGGCGTCGTCCAGTGACTTCAGACCGTTGATTTTGTAGTCGCGCAGGAAATCCTCGGCCAGTTCGGGAATGCTGGTCTTGTTCACATCGACTGAGCTGACAACTCCCGTAGTGATCTCAGCTAGGCGTTTATCGAGTAGCTTGTGCGCCTTTCGTCTGTCGGTCTGCTTCGTGTTTACCCGAATCTTGCGCCGATTGCAGCTGTAGGCAATCCAGATGTAAGGCGAGTCTTGCCGCGTGAAGATGCTGCCTCGCGGCCTGCGCGTTCGCTTCGGTTTTACCTTCTCAGCAGTCGCAACTCGTTTGGTGGAAGCTTGGGATTCAGGCTCACGCGGTTCATGAGCGGTTGATGGCACTCGCTGTTCGCGCTCGGTCTCTTGTTCCATCGCTCCGAACAGCACGTCGCTAAGGGCTTTATCGGTATTCATCGGTAGGTTGTCCTCCGGTCGAGAGTTGACCAGCGGAGCCACTGCGGAAGGGATTGCAGGC
>ODAK010004915.1_pt1 | contig 13635 bp, 6 predicted proteins | sample 1539591 | NCBI WGS metagenome assembly ODAK01 (sample SAMEA3539303, study PRJEB22396) | soil metagenome | biome: tundra; feature: field; material: soil | place: USA | collected 2010-05 | depth 0.15 m | reverse complement strand
CGAGGCGGCCTGGCTCGTCGGCGCGAAGCTTCGCCTGCGTCTCACTCACGACGGGTACGAACTCGACCCGCAGGACGCCGACCAGGCCGTCACCGTCACCTGGGTCGGCCCGCGAGCGCGCCTGACCGGTATCGAGTGGCCGCTCGAGTTCTTCCCCGGGATCGTGCTGACCTTCACCTGGCAGCGTGGCGCGGTCGTGCTGCGGGCACGCAGTTCGCTGCTGGAGGCGCCAGTCATCATCGACAGCAGCGAATACGAGCACCGCTACGACCCGGCCGTCCTCACCCGCGACACCGCGCCCGGCTGTGCGCGGCGCGGCGGCGGTGACCACGGCCCGCTAACGCTGCGCGAGCGGGTGCTGCGCGCGGTGCGACGCGCCGGGCACCTCGACCCCGACGGCGTCGCCGTGCTGCGCCGCGACCTGCTTGCCGACCTCGTGTACGGCCGCGACGCCGGCGCGGCAGGTGCCGCCGCGCTCGAGCCGGTCGTCGATGCGATGCTCGCCGACGGGACGCTGGCTAGCGAGCAGGCCAGCGTCGGCGCCGACGCCTTCGAGTGGCCCCTGACCGAGCCTGGCGAGCGGGTGCCGGTACTGGTGTGGCAGCCGCGGCCGGTCGTCGGCGTCCCCCGGCAGCGCGGCAGCCCGCAACCGGACCTGTCCCGGTATGTGCGGGAACACTCGGTGGCTCCGTTCGTGCGCCGGCTGCCGAAGGGTGCGCGGGCTAGCCCTGGAAAACGTGCGGAATACAAGCGGCTGCTCGCCCGCTACGGCCGCGCCGGGGACCTGCCGCCCGGCTACACGCTGGTCGACGGCCACACCCGAAGCCGGTGAGCCACAGATCGGCGCGGATGTCCGATCCGCGCGCCAGACTCGACCGGGAGCAGGCAACCGGACGACCACGGAAGTGGGGGAGGCATGACCCGAAGCCGACGGCCGCTGTGCGGGCACCGTGACGACGAACCGATGTACGCGACTTGGGTCGACCCTGACTACGAACCGCAGAACCGCGCGAAGGTCGACGCGGCGCTCGCGCACCTGGCTGAGGTGCTCAACGCGCTGCCCGGCCCGGTCGACGGCGCCATCGCCGACCTGACTACGCGTGACATCGCCACGCTGCTATCGCGCGCACCGCTAGACAGGCGCAAGCACGCGCTGCGCGCGATCGGTATTCCGGTCGCGCCGCGCTCGGTCGGGCAGGCGCTTTGCAGCGATGTGCTAACCCGGCTGGACAAGGTGCACCTACACGACGTGATTCACTGCGCCAAAGTCCTGGCCCAGTCCGTGCACCGTGATCTGTTCGACCTCGCCGCCAGTCGCCGCTGCGCCGATGGTGACACGCCGGCCCCGACCGCCCATTGGACCGAGGCGACGCTGCGATTCGCGCTATGGACCGGTGTGCGCGCCTCCCCTGCCGACGCGCGCCTCCTCGTCTGGGCCGCGACCCAACCCTGGTTCCTGCCACGGACGCTGTCCGAGGCGCACGGCAAGGAGGTGCACGACGCTGCCTGCGCCGTCGTAGAGGCGACGCCGGACTTCAGCGCCGACGCCCCCCAGGACCGTGCGACCAGTCCGGCTCCCGCCGAGCTGCACACCGACCATCCTGCCGACAACCTCCAACTCGTGGACGCCGACACCGGCGCCGCCGCGCGGGTTCCGTCAGAGAGCGAGGACGACATGCATGTCCCCACGACGACCGCCGCGGACCAGCTCGACGATCTGCGTGCCGAGCGCACGAACCTGGAGGTGACACTGACGTCCGCGAGGGCGTCCGCCCGTCGGCTGGTGGAGACGGTCGACGTCGGCGAGCTGCCAGCCGCGACCGACATTGACGCGATCACGGCGTTGCGTGACGCCCTCCAGCGTCTTGCCGCCGCACTGCCGCTCGAGGCCGCAGCGGCTCCCAGTGTCCCTGCGATCGACGCCGCCCTGGCCGCGCTTGAGCAGCAGGCAAGCCAGTCGTCGGTGCGCGTCCGGCTCGAAGCGCTGCGCACCCTCGACGGCGGGGCGACGCTCGCCGGGCCGCTGGCCGCGCTATGTAGGCTCGCCGACGACACGCTCGCGCGCCTCGACGACGCGGACGTCGCCGACACCGTCGCCGGGCTGACCGCGCTCGCCGATCTCATCGACATCATCGCCACCGACGGGCCGACTCACCCCGACCCGCAACGGCTGATGGACCTGCAGGTGCGCTGCGCCGCGGTCCTGCCAACGCAGCTGGCGCTGCTACCCGTCGCGGTGCTGACCGGCCAGCTCAACTGGGGGTCGGCTGAGACCACCGGGACCAGTACCGACGACAGCGCTGACACGATGACCGAGCCTGATGCGACGGACGTCGGGCCGAACCCGAAGGTGGCGGTGCCGGATCAGCGCCGGCTCGACGACGTTCCCGACCCAGCCTCAGCTGAGGAGCCGCACACCCTGGACTCGGCGCGATCTGAGACAGGCACCCACGACGCTGCGGCGCACCCCCCGGCAGCCCTGCCTGCGCCGGTCACCACCACCGCAGCGACGGCATCCCAGATCGACCCGGTTCCGTCGGCCTCTTTCATGTCCGCCCCTGCCGCGCCGACGGCAGCCGCGCTAGTCGATACCGACGCGGACCCGGTTGCCACCGTCAGCAAGCTCATCGTGACCCGCCGCTTCGGCCTGGCCGCCGCGCTCGCCAAGCAGGCCGAGATGGCCGAGCCCTGGCCAATGGTGCTGCGGCTGTCCGCGCTCGCCGATGCCGTCCGCGGCGAGACCGGGCCGTGCGCGAGCCGGCTGCGGCTCGAGCTGCCGACGCTCGACGCTGACCAGTTCGCCGCCGACGCGGTCGCGCTGCGCCTCGCCGTTCCAGCGCTGATCCGGGTCGCCCTCGTCACCGGCGAGCACGCCGCCGGCGCGCTGCTGACGACGCTGTCGGCTCGCCTCGAGCGCGACCTGGCGACGATCGCCGAGCAGGTCGGCCGGCGCGCGCTGCAGGGCTTGCTCATCGGCAACCCGCTGCGCACCGTACTCGCCGACGTCGGCGAGCTCTCCGCACAGGTCGACCAGGCCCAGGTGGCGGCAAGGGACCGGCTGCGGTCGCGCACGCTGCGATTCAAGCGGGCCACCGACATCGCCAATGAGTGGCTGGCCGCCGACGGGATCCTCGGATCGTTGCTCACCGTCGCGGTCGCCGACGATCGCCGCCGCCGCGCCGAAGTCACCGCCCAGGTGCTGCGCCTATCCGGCCACGGCGCGATTGGTAAGGAGATCGACCGGCTCGACGCCAAGTACAAAGGCAACTCCGGGAAACCGATCCAAGGCGCTGGGCGCCAAGACCTGGTCAACCTCGCCACCGACGCGCTGCACCAGGTCTCCGCCTGGCTCGATAGTGTCACCGCTATCGAGCATGCGACGCAGACCGGCTCGATGTGGGCGACTAGCGAGCTGACCGACATGCGCGCCGTCGTACTCGATCACGCCCTAGACTCGATCGCCGCCGTCGACGCGCAGACCGGGTACGGTGACGCAGTCGCCGACGCCGCCGCGGTCGCCGCCCGCGACTCGCTCGCCACCACGTTCGCGCTGTTCGAGGGGTCGGCTGCACTGCCGCCGCGCGAGCCGCTCGCCGACCTCGCCCTGACCGCCGAGCTGATCAAGGTGCCCGGAGCCACTGTGGAGGCCACCTCCGGGCTGGTCACAGTGCCAGCCGACACTGGGGTCGACGCGCTCGTCGCTGCGGCCGGTCGGAGCTGGCAGGAGGCGTTCGACGCGCAGGTCGCCGCCGAGGAGTACCCGACAGGGGAGTACCTGCTGGCTGCGATCCGGTCCGGCGCGCTGCCCGCAGTGGACGCCGAGCTCGACTGGAATGCTGCCCAGACGCTGCAGACGGCCGAGCACCGCTCGCAGGCCAAGCTGAAGACGATCCGCGAGCAGCTGCTGGCAGAGCTGCGTCGCGCCCGGCTGCAAAACGAGATCTCTGAGGAACAGGATGGCGAGCTCACAACGATTCTCGACGCTGCAGACCCGGACACGCCGCCAGGCGGCAGCCGGGACGAGGCGCGCGAGCGCCGCAGCCTCGCCGGTGTGCGCGCACAGCTCAACGGGGTTGCCAAGCTGCTACCCGCCTACCGAGAGGAGGCGGCGCGGCGGCTGCAGGACCGGCTTGAGCGGCTCATGGAGCAGCCGTCCAAGCGGGTGCCGGTCGATGCGCCACACATCCAGCGGCTCATCGACGCCGGCGAGCTGTCCACCGCCGAGGAGCTGATCTACTACTGCGAGGTCGGCGAGCCGGTCCCGCAGGTCACCGTCCGCGAAGACCTCACCCGGTTCTTCCCGGCGGTTCCAGACGCGCTGGTCGGCGGCATTACCGCCGACGTCGTTGAGGCCGCCCGTACTGGCGGTGTCGTCCCCGGTTGCGATGTGCTCGACTTCGGCGGGCTGTCCGAGCACGCCCGGGCGACCGTCGCCGACGCGCTGAACGCGTGGCGGCTACTCAGCCTCACCCCGGTCGCGGGACGCAACGCGATTAGCGAACGCTCGCAGCTGCTTCCGGCACTGCGCGTAGCCGGGTTCGAGTTCGATGTGCAGGCGAAGGCGAACCGGCTCAACAATGTGCAGAAGGGCCGCGAGCGGCGGTTCATCGAGCTGACGAACGTGTCGTGGAACGGCAAGGCGATAGTGCCGCCGTTCGGGTCGACGCTGGGCGGGCGGCTGCGGGTGCTGCTGTGCTGGGGACAGCCGGCCGAGGACCTGCTGATGAGCTGGGTCGACCAGGACACTTCCGGCGACGCGATCCTCGTCGCGTACTTCGGCACGATGTCGGCTGGGGCACGCCGTCAGCTCGCTGCCCGCACTCCGAGCACCGACGCACCCGTCATCGTCCTCGACGACGCCGCGCTTACCTATCTGACCGCGCACGGCGACCGGCAGATCGACGCAGCCATGTCGATCCTGCTGCCGTTCTCCGCGGTGCAGCCGTACGTGCGGCACAAGCGGTCACTTGTCGCGCCGGAGATGTTCTACGGCCGCGACAAGGAACGCAAGGCCGTTCTCGACCCGAACGGCACCCAGATCATCTTCGGTGGCCGCGGCCTGGGCAAGTCCGCGCTGCTGCGCGACGCGAAGGTCGCGTTCGAGCGGGAGCCGGAGCGGATCGCCATCCACATCGAGCTGACTACCGCCGACATTGGCCCTGGTCGGCAGCCGGCCGACGCGGTGTGGGACTTGCTGCTGCGCGACCTGGACGGCACCGTCATCACGCTGAGCAAGGCCGAACGGCGGGGCAAGTCAAACCAGGTGATGGTGCGGGCCGGGGTGCGCGCCTGGCTTGAAGGAGACAGCCGCCGTCGGCTGCTGATCCTGCTCGACGAGTCCGACGGGTTCTTCGAGGCTGACTCGACGCAGTTCCCGGAGACGAACCGGCTCAAGGACCTCGGCCAGATGCCCGGGTTCGAGGGCCGGACCAAGGTAGTGTTCGCCGGCCTGCACTCTGTGCAGCGGTTCGCGAAGGTGTCGAACAACACCTTTAAGCACCTCGCGCAGCGCCCCACGGTCATCGGTCCGCTGCGGCCACAGTTCGCCTACAACCTGATCGCACGCCCGATGGAGGCGCTCGGCTATAGATTCACCGACCCGGATCTGGTCAACCGGATCCTTGGCTACTGCTCCTACCAGCCGTTCCTGCTGCAGATGTTCGGCCACCGGCTCGTCGAGCACATGCACGCGCACCGGACCCGGCCGCGGGGGACTGCGCTAGGCGAGCCGCCGTTCTTTGTCACCGCCGAGGACGTGATGGCGGTCGAGGCTGATCCAGAGCTCAAGGCGGACATCACCTCGACGTTCCGCGACACGCTCAACCTGGACCCGCGTTACAACGTGATCGCTAACGTTCTGGCCTACCACGCGCACGAACACGGCATGGACCACCGGCTGACCGAGATCGAGCTGCGCAACGAGTGCCTGTCGTACTGGCCGGAAGGGTTCGCCGGGCTGGACATCGAAGGGTTCCGCGCGTACCTGCACGAGATGACGGGGCTCGGTGTGCTCGCGCCGAACAACGATCAGCGCGGCTGGCACCTGCGCTCGCCGAACGTGCTGCGTATGATCGGCAGCCAGCTCGACGTGCTCACCGAGCTGATGCACGCGGCGTCCGAGACAGTGCCGAGCGAGTTCATCGCACTCGCCACCCGCCGGACGCTGCCAGACGGTACCCGGGCACCGCTGACCGCCGCCCAGGTCGACGACCTGCTCGGCGACCACGCCAACCAGGTCCGTCTCGTGCTCGGCTCGTCGGCGACGCGCATCGAGCAGGTCAGCACGACCCTGCGCGCGGTATGTGAGGACCTGGCCGGGCGCTATACCCTGACCGACACTCGCGGCCGCAAGCAGTTCGAGGACGCGCTCGTCGACGGCCGACCCGGCGAGCGCCGCGTCGTGCTATCCGACCTAGTCGCGCTGTCCATAAAGAACGAGGGCTGCGCTGCTTCCATGGCGGCTGCCCTGCAGCAGCGGCCGCCGACCCCGGGCGTGACCCGGTCGGTCGTGCTCGTCACCGGACCGGACCAGCTCGGGTTCTGGCAGGAGGCGTTCGCCGCGGGTGAGCAGCCGGGCCTGGGCATGGTCGCGTTGCGGCGGCTGGATCGGCGCGCTATGCACGTATGGTCGCTTGACACGGGACACTTCACCACGCCGGAACGGCAGGCGAGGCTGCTCAAGGCGACGGGCGGCTGGCCGTACCTGACCGAGCGGGCTGTCGCGCTGGCCGTCGAACACGGATCGGAGGACGCGGCACTCGCCGAGCTGGCCAAGGAGCTCGACACCGATCACGGCGCCGCCGAGCTTGTCGAGGCGATCGGGCTGACCCAAGACGAGAGCCTCGCCGCCGCTTTCGACATGATCCTCGCCTACGTCGGGTCGGGGGCGAGCGTGTCGTACCTGCTCGAGGCCATCGGGCTGGCCGACCACCCCGACCCGGAGTCCGCGCTCGCATGCCTGGACGCACTCGCCGTGTTCGACGTGGACGCGGCTGGGGTGCACCGCGTCGAGCCGCTGCTGGTGCAATGCTGGCCGTACCGGCGATCGGCCGCGGTCGGCGACGAGTAGGCGCGGAGGCTGCGGTCGAGCCGGGATACCGTCTCGACCACCCGCTCTGCCGCTGCCCGTCGGCGCGTCAGAGCGCGTGACTCTCAGTAATCACGGGCACCAATGATATGAACTAGATCCGCCGATCTGGCCAGCAGTCCTAGCCGCCGTCATTCGTGCGGACGCCGCACAGAACCGGCCAATCTGCAGCGCCGCAAAGGCGGTTAAGATCGGGAATTGGACGCTAGGGCATATGGCTCTGGCTAGCGTAGGCGTTCGGTTGAATGCGCTCTAAGGAGGCTTTTAGAGTTTTAACGCTCCGTTTAACAGAGTGGTTAGACCAACACAGCGGACCCAACGGTTCCGCCACGTAAGGTTCGTAACTGCCAAATCGGATCCGCCCGAGGAACAGGGGTTATCACAGCAGTTCTGCATGAACTATCTGGACAAATCGCCTCTTATGTGGACATACAGGGATCGTATTCAGTATCCATTGCCAAATCACTATATAGCATCTTGCGGAATCTGTCATCATAGCGCAAGATGACCAGTGGGGCGGGTTACCTGCCCCCGGAGGGGGGCGTCCATTGGCGTATTTCACTTGGCTGCCGGTCTAGGGCCCGAGTGGCTTGATTTCTCCATAAAGACTTGTCCCGTCGGTACCTGTCACGGGACAGTCAGCCGGGACGCCGAGGAGACTGATGGCGCTCATGACAGCAGATAAGTAACGCGAAAAGGCAGCCAGGCGGCCGTGCTCGCGACTCGCAGAGGGGTTGTGGAGGAATGCGGTTTCGGGACGCTTTCACTCGTGGCGGCAGCGCTTGTTTTTCAGGATCTGGCGGGTCCGGGTATTTGGACAGGCATGGAAATGGTAAAGCTATGAAGAAGATCATCGCCAGCGCAGCCGCGGTATTCGTACTCATCGGAATATCCGCTGTGCCTGCGCTGGCCAACTCAGCGCGCACTGCTAGCGTATGCCAGCCGAACGGGACCGGGTGCACCAAAGCTGGTACGTATCCCGGCCCGGACGCGTTGATCAGCACCGACTACGCCGGGTTCAAGGTCGTGTGGACATCATCGACCGTGCAGCCGTACTCCTCCGGCGTGCCGCTTTACTGGACCGCCGACATCACGTACACCAACATTAAGTCCTCCAGCCTGACCCTGGGCTGCCCGGGCAAGTGGGTGGACGCCTCCTACGTCGCCGAGCACATGTCGGGCGGAAGCGGCGACGACGGCATGGTCTCGGCCGGGAGCACAAACTGCAGCAAGGATCCTGGCGAGAGGCAGACAGTGCTGCCTGGTGGCACCTACACGGCTTCCGCTACCTTCCACAACGTGCCATGGCCAGGCAGTGGCGTAGCTATCCAATGGGGCAACGCCGGCGCATCCCCCTACGTCTACCCGTTCCACGACACCACCACCACGACCGACAACAACGGCAACTGGGCTGGATACCTGGCCCAGACCGGTAACGCAGCAACCGAGGTCAGCGGCACGTTTGTCCAGCCGAAGGTCAGCTGCGCACGGAACGAGTCCTCGTCAGCGGGCTTCTGGGTTGGCGTCACCAACAGAGCAGGAGGGGGAACAGTCGCGCAGGACGGGACGTCCGCGTTCTGTTACGACGGAACTCCCGGCTACTACCTCTGGTGGGAGGCAGTCGGCCGCTCCACCGCGCAGGGTGGCGACAAACCGGTTCCGGTCCTAAACACCAACGCGCAGGGAATCAGCATCGCGCCCGCGGTCTGCAATAAGTCCCCGAAGTTCACCGGCACTGTCAGCGCGAGCCTGAAGCAGCTCGCCTTCCTGGTAGACAACAAGTGCGTCACGCCGATCAAGCCCGGCGATACCATCGGACTCAGCGTGGACGTCTCGCCTCACTCGTACGCCGTCTTTTCCGCGTACATCCCGCAGACCCACTTCGCGCTGAACAGCTCGCAGACCTTCAGCAACGTCATCGCCGGCGGGTCTGAGTGGGTTGCGGAGACCCAGTTCCAGCGCAACGGGCTATCGGACTTCGGCAAGGTCACGTTCAGCGACTGTTACGTCTACACTGGCACCGCCATTAGCCCCGGCGAGCCGATCAGTAATTTTAACGACCTGAAGCTGAATCTGATCTATGATCTGCTGTATATCGGGAAATTCCTAGTCGGGTGGAAGACTGCGGCATCACCCGGTGCTCTGACTCCGGTGACCGGCTTCAACAACGGTTCGCAGGACGGATTCACCGTGACTTGGTACAGCGACGGCCTGCCCGTAAAAGCCTGATCCTGGTTCAAGAGCGTTCACCGGCGCGCCAGTAAGGAAACATACCGTCGCAGAGCTAGCGAACGGACGATCCGGTCGCGCAGTAGGCGAGGGCTTCGCGGATTTGATAATCTACCGAACTGTGTGTTCTGAGTGCGTTCGCCACTGCGGCCCGGAGCCAACATAGCGTGCGCCGAATCGGCGATCGGGAACTCAGCGGCCTGATGCTTTAGATCATATTGTGATCGGTTCTGGACTTGGGCGAAGCTAACCAGCGTTCCCGAACGGCCATTCTGTGAACCGGATGTGCTTAGGTGGCGGCCCTTCCGTGCCACAGGCGGTGCTTGCAAGGGCCCCCCGTCACACCGAACATCGCACGCCAAGGTCAGCCCACCCAATGGTCTTGAGGTCATCGATCAGCCATCTGTAGGCCAGGTGGGTAGCTGGCCTTGCCATGTTCAGCTCGAACAGATTATCGGTCTGGACGCTGAGGGCGGGGGTCGCGGAGCCGGGGTCTGGCCGTCTCCGGTCCTGCAGCTGGTAGGTGCTGCCGGCATATTTCGATATAACGCGCACCTCAGGCTCGTCACTGGATCCTGCGGCTAGCGCCGGGCGGAATACGCAGGTGAGGGTGACGCCGCACCCAGGATGCTCGTTTGTGACGATGACGCTTTCGACCATGACGGGCAGGATCGAGTACAGGCCGAGCGCTGCGCCGAATGACGGGAAGCAGGCCTCCACTAGGTGCCGGTAACTGATCACCGCGGTCTTGAGTATGTGTTCGGCGAGCGCGCTGAATTGAGGCGGCGAGTACAGCGTCCACGACTGGCCTCCGCTGCCGATTCTCTGGTCGGGACATGGGGCCGGGCGGTGCAGTTCGGGTTCGTCCATGCCGCCTAGGGCTTCATGGAGCCAGCGGACATCGTCCTGGTCGACGGCGTATCCGCTCATCTGCCACTGGGCTCGTACCGCGCTCTCGCACCGGGCGAGCATCTCGGTGACCGCGTCCTGCACCGCCTGGGTCGGGATCGGCTCGTGTCCCATACTGATCCGCCGGGTCGTGACGAGCTGGGCGAGCAGCCACAGCCGCTCGCGTGCCAGCGGTGAGTCCGGCGGGCAGGGAAGGGTCCCGCGCAGCAAATGGCGTGCGAGTTCCTGCTTGAGCTGCCATTGTGTCCGGCGCCAGCGGCCCAGCCGCCCGGCTGGCACGCCGCCTTGCCGGACCCGCCACCATCCGCTGCCGAGCGTGATCCCCGGATCCGGCACCGGCAGCTCAGTTACCGCTGGCCCGCCGGATTCCCGGGCCTCGGCGAGAGTCATCCGGTCACCGCTCCGCCAGATGCCCCAGGGGACGGGCTGACCGTCTGTCCCGTGCCGGACCAGATGCTTCCCGAGCGGGTGGAGCCCGTCGAGCCAGGCATCCTGCGCGCCGCGCAGCCACCGGCCCAGGGCCACTGCCGGGGTGATGCCGGTCGCCGGGGAGGGCTCGGCAGCCTGGCGTGCCAAGGTGGCGGGCGTGATGTCGGCAGCCTCCGCGCGGAGTTCGCCGAGGATCCAGGATGCGGCTCCGGGGTTGGCCCGGACTAGGCGTTCCATCAGTCTCTCGGCATCATCGCGGTGGGATGCGCCGACGGCGAAGGCGATGGCGTACCGCCATCGGGGAAACGCGCTGGCGGCCACCTTCTCGACGGGCACCGCGTTTTCCCTGAGCGCCTCGGCCCCGAAGTGCTGCTCAAATACCGGCAGCACAAACGACAGGCTGCCCGCACGGTCCTGGCTCACCAGTCCGGAGTCGGTGACCTGCCAGATGTCGGGATGGCTACCGAATTGGCTGGGCGGCACCGGGGCTCCGCTGTCCAGGATGAGACAGGCCAGTCGCATCAGCAGCGGCCACAGGGATGGCGGCGAGTTATCCGTCCGGCAGGCCTGAATTGTCTGCGCGGCCAGGCCGGCCAGCAGTTCCCACTGCGAGACATCGGTGCGCTGCCCGACAGCCAGCCGCGCCGCGAGAGCGAGCGCAGACAGGGGACTGCGCAGTGACCGCGCGGTTTCCGGACCCGACAGCCGGGGCGGAAGGTAAGCGCACGTCAGCAGCTCCACAAGCTCCAGTCCCCGGGTTTCTGGCCGGGGCTCGGCCCATAGCTCCTCGTCCGCGGTCATCGGCAAGCCCGGCCGGGTCGTGGCGAGGATCTCGGTGCCCGGCCAGGCAATGACGAGTTGCCTGGCCTCATCCAGCAGCTGCCGTCCATGCTCAGCACCGACCGCGTTGAGGCGGTCGAGGGCGATGCAGCACCGGCCTGCTGGCGCGCGGCTACCACGCGCGGCTATCAACGCGGCCCGCAGGTCGGGCACTGCCTGCCGGGCATCCAGCCAGACCGGAGGCTCCATGGCGATATCATCTGCAGCTGCCCGCAGCGCGCAGCAGTACCAGCGGTGAGCCTGTTCGGTCTTGCCTGCGCCCATCGGGCCAACCAGGACGCGGAGGTCACCGGCCGGTACTAGCAGGTCGGCGTCGCCGAGCCCGTCCATCCAGGCGATCAACGCCTCGATCTTGGCGGCCGGCACCGCTGCCGCCCGGAGCCTGGCACGCTGCCGCGCAGCAGCTTCCCGCTCGAGCACGGCAAGTTCCGCTGCACGCCGTCCCCGGTCGGCGCGCGCGGCACCGCCGTCATCCGCAGCGGACGACCGAGCCTGCCGGTACAGCCTTACTCCTCGCTCCGCGTCCTCCAGACTGCCACCCAGAGCACGGACAAGCGCCCGGGCCTGATCCTCGGCCGCCGGCAGGACCTTACCGCGCAGCATGTCGTTCGCCCGGGACCGCCCGCGAAGGTTCATCCCATGCGCGATCTCGCTCAGGCTCTTGGTGCCATTGGCGCGGTGCACGGCATCGAGCAGATCCAGGAACCTGCGGCGCGGCCCCGAATCCGGCCACTGATCCCGGTTGATCGGCCGTCCTCCGCTCACAGCACCTCCCTTCGGCTGCCTATCCCTGCGTTAAACCCTAGGGCTGTTCTCCCGATGTCCCGGGCTTGTCCCACCGTCTAGCCGCCTATCGCCTGGCCAGCGGCCAGGCGCGCCCGCGGATGGTTTCACGGGACAGCACCGCACAGGCCACATGCGCCCATCTGCCGCAGGCTGACCTGAGTAAGGCGGCGCCGGTCGGCCCGACAGCTTCCTAACCACCGGAGAACGAGATGCAGCACATCCTCACTCTCAGCAACCTCATATCCGACATTATTGCCATCGCTGCCGCAACCACCACCCTTACGAAGGTGGCCATCCGGCACCGCAGCAACCGCGCCGGACGGCCGAAGAGCGACAGCTGACGAAACGGCTGCGCACTGCTCGCACAGCCTGGGCGCAGCCAGTCCCCGTCGTCAGGGAACACGACCGCTGCCTCCCGTCTGCAGGGCTCCGGCGTGTTCCGTGAATGTCCCATTTCTGTCTAATCAAGGCCGTGGAGGTGGAGGGTCTCGGAGGGGGTGGTGTGGTCGCGGCGGCCTTCGGGGATGTGCAGGTAGCCGGCGTCTTTGATGGCCGCGATGATGGCGGCGCGGATGGTGGCCAGGCTGGCGGGCCCGCTGCCGGCTGGTGGAGGTGTCTTCGCTGAACGTCGTGTCCCTTATATGGTGATGTGCCTCGATGGACCAGTGCTCGTGGACCAGGCGGGCCAGGTCCGGCGCGGTGGCGTGCGCGCTGGTCAGGCTGGTGACGGCGTAGACGGTCTCGCGGGTGGTCCTGCCGGTGGCGGTGTCCTGCCGCCGGCGGGTGATCTTGATGGCCTGGCGGGCGTGCGGGAAGTCCAGGCCGCTGACATGGGCGGCCTTCAGGGTGCGGGCCTGCGAAGGCTGCGGCCGTGCCCCCTCTCGCGGGCAGAACTGCCGGCCGGTACCTGCCGCCAGGGCAGGGCTCTGACCCGGGTGTCACCCTGCGCCGTGCCAGAACTCGCACAATGGCTCTGAGCTGGTGTTTTCTGTGCTCGTCAGGCCGCTCTCCGGTACTCGTTGATCAAGCCGTGGACGATCTGCCTGCGCGTGATCCTGCCGGTCATGTCGACCGCTTGGCCGGGTTCATGTAGCGGAGGTCGTTGTTCGCGCGACTGGTGCGGGCGATGTTCGTTGTAATGCTGCGCGTACTCGGCCAGGATCCGCCGCAGGTGCCGTTCGCCGTGGATCAGCAGGTGGTCAAGGCACTCGCGCCGTAGCGTGCCCACGTACCGCTCCGCAAAAGAGTTCGCCCTGGGCGACCGGACCGGCGTCTTGATGATCCGCATGCCGTTGCCGGCGCAGGGTCCCGGCAAGGTTGTTTAGCCTGTTGAGAGGCCCATTCGCTTGAGGATC
>ODAK010004914.1_pt1 | contig 13635 bp, 7 predicted proteins | sample 1539591 | NCBI WGS metagenome assembly ODAK01 (sample SAMEA3539303, study PRJEB22396) | soil metagenome | biome: tundra; feature: field; material: soil | place: USA | collected 2010-05 | depth 0.15 m | reverse complement strand
CTTGAACGGGGCCGCAACGGCATTCGCGTTTCAGTTCGCCAAAATATCCGCACGGGCAGGGATTCATCGCCGCAACGAGCATGAACTCAGATGGGAAAGTCAGGCTGCCGGCCGCGCGCGAAATTGTAACTTTCCCATCCTCGAACGGACGGTAACGCATACTATCAAACGGGCTGCACGATTTACCGTTACGGCGGATCGTGCAGACATAATCCAAACATCTCTGACAACGAAGGCCGATCTACGTTGATTCGCTTCCGCGATGTGGTAAGAGCAAAGCCGATTACGTCACCCGACGTTTCAACGCATCTTCGGCCGGGCTGAAGTGAGCCCGTGAGGCTGGACCTTCGCTGGGATTGCCGCTTTACGCGATCTTAATACTCCCAACATGAAAAAGCTTCTTCTGCCGTTGCTCGCCGTCGTTTGTCTTGTGGACGATACCAGTACCCGTGCGATCACTGCTACAACTACCACTGCCACGACTGCATCGCAGCTAGGCAACATCAGTACTCGCGGCTTGGTTCAGACGGGCGCCAACGTCATGATTGGTGGATTCATTATTCAAGGGACCTCACCAGAGACGGTGATTGTGCGTGCGATTGGTCCGTCTTTAACTCAATACGGAGTTCCGGGCGCACTCGTCGATCCGACATTGGAATTGCACGACAGCACGGGTGTCATTGCTACCAACGACAACTGGCAGACCACACAAATTGGCGGGATCATCACCGCCGACCAGGTTAGCGCTATCCAAAACAGCGGGAAGGCTCCGAGTAATGCAACCGAGTCTGCGATCATTGCAACCCTGCAACCGGGCAACTACACCGCGATCGTAGGCGGTAAGAACAACACCACCGGAGTTGCTCTCGTGGAAGTGTACGATCTCAGCTCCGGTACTACTTCAATTCTTGGCAACATCAGTACTCGCGGCTTGGTTCAGACGGGCGCCAACGTCATGATTGGTGGATTCATTATTCAAGGGACCTCACCAGAGACGGTGATTGTGCGTGCGATTGGTCCGTCTTTAACTCAATACGGAGTTCCGGGCGCACTCGTCGATCCGACATTGGAATTGCACGACAGCACGGGTGTCATTGCTACCAACGACAACTGGCAGACCACACAAATTGGCGGGATCATCACCGCCGACCAGGTTAGCGCTATCCAAAACAGCGGGAAGGCTCCGAGTAATGCAACCGAGTCTGCGATCATTGCAACCCTGCAACCGGGCAACTACACCGCGATCGTAGGCGGTAAGAACAACACCACCGGAGTTGCTCTCGTGGAAGTGTACGATTTGGGACCAACCATCGATCTCCTCGCAGGCTCAACCAACTTTACCGGGCCTTACCCAATCCCTGCCACAGTTACGTATACCGATAACGGCCAAAGCAAGAGTGTCCTCGCATATCCGGGTCAGATAATTGTGTTCTTCAACGTACCTGTGAACGATAGTAATGCTAAGACATTGATTAGTTCGGACGGTGGAACAGTGTTGGGGGAAATTCCCGTGGTCGGCTATTATCTCGTGCACGTACCTGTGGGGTCAGAAGCCTCGTTCATTAACGCCATCAAAACTGATAGCCGAGTAAACAGGGCGTTACCAGATCCAGTTGGCATACGAGGCTGCACTAATCCTGGAGCTAACATACTGGAAGGCTGTGGAGATACTCACGATTCAGAAGTCGAAGCGACTATACAAGCTGACGGCGGTTCGGTTCGTGGCTGCAGCTTTATAAATGACGATAACAATAACATCTCCGCAGATATGGTCTACAACAAGATCGTCGCTGAAGGTAACATAGGGGGATATTTGAAAAGCGGCACTCTTATCAATCTTTCCTCGTACGGTGCAAGCTTAAACGGGGTTCTGTGGGACGGTCTGACAACGGCTCAGCAAAAACAGTTGATGGATGAGTGGTACAACTTTATGAGCGTCGTACTTGATGCGATAGCCGCTCTCCCGCCTGGATACCGTGACGACCTAGTGGTTACGCTTTGCGCTGGTAATAACCATATGCCGATCACGAATCTGATGAGCGCATTGAGAATAAATCCGGCTTACGCCGCTATTTTGCAAAATAATGTATTGGTGGTGGGGACCGACCTCAATGCTTTTTCAAACTTCTCGTTTACTGATCCCGATGTTGCAGTTATGAACAACCCCAATGGGCAATTTGGGACGTCATTCGCAGCGCCCGGAGCCATGGCGGTGATTCAGCAAATAATGAACCAAACCTGTGCTAGCGCTAAAGTGGCATTACAAGCTGCAAAGCAGGCGGTAGCAAAAAACGCCAGTCATCAATTAGTACTGTCTGAGGCAGTTTTCACATTAAACATCACAAACACAGGAACAGGCACTGGAACGGTTACTGCGACCACTAGTGCGGCTACGCCAAACGAACTTGGTCCGAAATACACCATCGGAGCGGTGGTTACCTTAACGGCCGTTCCTGATAGCGGTTCGACGTTTGTTGGTTGGAGCGGGGATGCATCAGGAACAGGAACCGCCACTTTGACCATGACTGCGACCAAATCAGTAATTGCTACTTTTAATCAGGCAGACAGTTCCTCGCTCTCGCTAGCGATTACATCTCAAACCTGGACGCCAAGTTATTACAACGGCAGCATCGTTAGCTATAGTGCTGTGGTGACAGGCACGGCCAGCGGACCAATCCAATCAGCCATAGACGCGATTTCGTTTGATTTCGGCGGAGCTACCTTAGTTACCAGTTCTTGGGGCCCTAGCACCACGCCTGGAGATGGTAACCAAAACGAACGAAGACCGGGTGATCCTGCCGCGACGACATGGACAGTAACTGAAAGCTTCGCTGGACTAGATGAGGTACTGACAATCGAATTGGGCAACGCAAATACTATTCCCAGCATTATTTATGTATATGCGCATCCATAGTCGCTCGATGGGTTTATATAATCTGCTTTTCAGTTTGTTTTGTTGCCGCAATTCTAAATTATTGTTCGTTTGAGCCACTAAACATGTCTTGCAGGGGCATTCAAACTCGCGACAAGGTCACCACGCGCACTGATATCCACTGAATCGGGTACAGACGCACAGCCTCCGGTACCTTTTGCCCCAATGGGTTCCCCGTCTATGTCGCGCGCTGTGAGGGAATTGGTGGCACGCGTGAAAGACTTTCGGACAAATTCGGACACGGAAACTGCGTAATCCTGCGGGGATCTGCCAAAGGGCCAATTTCGCGTTCTATATATAATGCGCAGTTCACCACGTATTTGCGGCAGAATCGCGCAGGAACGCGAAGTCGCTAGTTAGGTTTCGAATCCCGTTAGGGTCGCAACTGCTCATTTTACCTATGAGGAAATGAGATCAGGCTAGGCTATGCAGCGCATTGCATAACATATTTGCATAACATAGTCGTCGGCGAACACAGCCAATGGTTCTACTGCGCTTTCAAGCAACACAACCGGCAACTGGAACACATCCCTGGGTGCTGACACGCTGCAAAACCTCACAACCGGCAACCACAACACGGCCGTTGGTGGTGGGACGCTGATCGGCCTCACAGCCGGCTACTACAACACGGCCGTTGGTGATAGTGCGCTCGTTAACAGTACAACAGGCAACACCAACATCGCATTGGGCCAATACGCCGGTCAAAATCTCACCACAGGCGACAACAACATCTACATCGGCAACTTCGGTGTTGCTGCCGAGTCTAACACCATCCGCATCGGCTTCCCGGAGGCTGTGACCAATGAGGATCACTTCCCTGTGCAAGCCCATGCGGCCACTTTTATCGCCGGCATCAATGGGGCAATCGTTACAGGGGCCGCAGTAATGATAGATGCCACCACCGGCCAGCTCGGCACGGTAGTCTCCTCGCAGCGTTTCAAGGACGAGATCAAGCCTATGGACAAAGCGAGCGAAGCAATCCTTTTGCTCAAGCCAGTGACCTTCCGCTACAAGCATGAGCTTGATCCCAAGGCCATCCCGCAGTTCGGCCTTGTGGCCGAGGAAGTGGAAAAAGTGAATCCCGACCTAGTCGTGCGCGAGGCTAACGGGAAAGTTTACAGCGTCCGCTACGAAGCCGTGAACGCGATGTTGCTTAACGAGTTCCTCAAACAGCACCGCAAGGTGGAGGAATTGGAAGCGACCGTGGCGCAGCAGCAGAAGGACTTCCGGTCAACTTCCGCGCAACAGCAGAAGGACTACCAAGCGATTGCCACGCACCAGCAAAAGCAAATTGAAACGCTTACTGCAGGCCTGCAAAAGGTGAGCGCTCAGATCGAACTGAGCAAACCTGCGCCGCAAGTGGCCGTCAACAATCAGTAAAGCAGCGCAGCTACAAACAGCCGTATTTCGCAATCAGCCGTTACGCTTCGCCCGCGTGGCGGCTTTTTGTTATGCTCCAGGCATGTGCGACAGCTTGGGGTGCGTGTGGTTGCGTCCGCGTGGTCTGTTGCGGCAGACTAGTTCGATGTCTGAAGCCAAGGCAAATGTGATTCGGGGAAAAGCCCTAGCGGGTCTGGGCGGCGCGCTGTTGCTGATCGCCATTCTCGCAGTCTATGCGAACCATTTTCAAAACAGCTTCCACTTTGACGACGCGCACACAGTTGAAAACAACGCCTCTATTCGGGACCTGCGGAACATCCCGCTCTTCTTCTGCGACGCGACGACCTTCAGTTCGCTCCCGAGCAATCAATCGTAACCTGGAATACGCCCGCGAAAGGGCGAAACCTTCCGGCAAATAGGCCAGTGGTTCGGGTTGTCCATCGATTGCCAGTTACATAAACGAGCACAAGCTAAACTGGGATTCCGCGTAAGAGGAATCAAAAAAAACGTGGTTGCTGAAAGCTTATCGTGCTATCCACAGCCGGATGAACCCAACACTCAAATCTTTGGAAGAAGCAGTCGGAATACGACGCCAGATCGATGTGCTCGAAAGGCGACTTGCTTCCCTTTTCCGTAGTTCGTCTTCCGTTTCAACATCCGCAGGAGGTAAGCAAAGGATATCGGCGGCAACTCGCGCTAAATTGTCCGCGGCTGCCAAAGCGCGTTGGGCTCAGAAGAGAAGCGGCAAGAAGATGACCGGCAAAGCGACCAAAGGAAAGAAAGGCGCAATTACACCAGCCGGGAGAAGGAGACTTTCGCAGCTCATGAAAGCTCGTTGGGCGGCAAGAAGGAAAGTTGCAGCTACTAAGAAGTAAGTGTACACCGTCAACTGCACTGCTTGGGGTTGAGCGGTTGTGGGCAGCGAGTATCCCTCCGGCAGACAGATTCATTATCGTTTCACCCCAGCGTGTTTCACCTGCAGCCTAACCCAGCGCTGCAGCCAACGGCTCCCCGGCCTTATGCCGAATGGCGCCCTCGCTTGCATCCCTGTCCGTAGGGATTCAGGCGGGGGTGCCGTTGAGCACAAAACATGTTCTGTAGCTAAATGCGTAGCACGAGGTAGATCCCGGCACGGTTTTCCGTCGCATATATATAAGGGGACAGGACTAACAGGCCGCTGACTTTGAATCAGATGGTTCCCAGCGGGATGAGTGCGGCCATTCCGGGGTGCGGAGCCTACACGGTCCACGCAATCACGCATCCCACTTCCATAATTGTTTTCCTGGACGACCTTCCTCTTGAGTTCTGGTGAATGAAACTGAGACTCCGTATATTTTTAGGGAAGCCCTTCACTGCCCGATTACAAAGATGCCCGAGAAGATCATCCCGCGAGGAGTGCAACTGCTCCACGATCCGGTTCTGAATAAAGGGAGTGCATTCACCGCCGCCGAACGCGATGCGCTTGGCCTGCGCGGTCTGTTGCCGCCTCACACCCAAACGCAAGCCGAGCAGGTCGAGCGAGTGCTCGGCAATCTGGCGCGCAAACCGACGGAGTTGGAACGCTACATCTCGCTCATCGCGCTGGCCGGACGAAACCAAACGCTATTTTACCGCATCCTGGTCGATCATATCGAGCAGATGATGCCAATCATCTACACGCCCACGGTCGGCGAGGCGTGTCAGGAATATGATCGAATTTTCCGCCGCCCGGCCGGGCTCTACATTTCAGCGGAAGATCGGGGCCGCGTGGCGGAGGTATTGCGCAACTGGCCGGCGCGAGATGTGCGTGTGATCGTGGTGACAGATGGCGAGCGGATCCTCGGCCTCGGCGATCTGGGGAGCGACGGCATGGGCATACCGATTGGTAAACTCATGTTGTACACGGCCTGCGCCGGCGTGCATCCGTCTCAGTGCCTGCCGGTGACGATTGACGTTGGCACCAACAACGCCACGCTGCTGGTCGATCCACTTTACTTCGGCCTGCGCCAGCGACGCTTGCGCGGCCCGGAATACGACGCCCTAGTCGACGAGTTCATCGAAGCCGCGACCAAACTTTTTCCGCAGTTGCTGATTCAGTTCGAAGACTTTGGAAACGAGAACGCCTTTCGCTTGTTGGAACGATATCAGGAGCGGATCTGCACGTTTAATGACGACATCCAGGGCACGGCCGCCGTTGCGCTAGCGGGCATCTACAGCGCTCTGCGCATTACGGGTGAAACTCTACGCGACCAACGAGTGCTGTTTTTCGGCGCGGGCGAAGCCGGCATCGGAATCGCAAACCTTTTCGTCTCGGCGCTCATCGAAGCCGGGTTGCCGCAGAACGAATCTCGCGCTCGCTGCTGGTTTGTGGATTCGAAGGGGCTCATCGTGCAGAGCCGAAGCGATCTTTCCACCCACAAGCGTGTCTTTGCGCAGGATCACCAGCCGCTGACCGACCCTGTTTCAATTATCGAAAGCGTGCGGCCGAGCGTGTTGATTGGAGTTTCCGGAAAACCGGGAGTGTTCTCGCGTGCCGTGCTCGAAGCTGCTGCCCGACAGGCTGCCCGGCCGATCGTCTTCGCTTTGTCGAATCCCACTTCCCTGGTCGAATGCACAGCCGAGGAAGCGTATCGCTGGACCGAAGGACGCGCGATCTTTGCCAGCGGAAGCCCGTTCGATCCGGTGTCGTTATTAGGCCGCCGTTTCGTGCCGGGCCAGGGTAACAATGCCTACATCTTTCCCGGCGTCGGCTTGGGCGTGGTCGCATGCGCGAGCCGGCTGGTGACCGATGAGATGTTCCTCGCGGCCGCGCGGGCACTGGCGCAACAGGTTTCGCAGCCGGAATTAGATGAGGGTCGACTGTATCCACGCCTCACCCACATTCGAGCGGTTTCTCGCGCCGTAGCCGCAGCCGTGATCCGGATTGCGTGTGAAAGGGGAATCGCCGGTGTGGCCGTGCCAGATGATCTCGACGCATACGTCCAATCGCTCATGTATGAGCCGGAATACCGCAACTACGCATAACGGCAGTGCAACGCTTCTCTCGGCTTTGCCCGTCGGGGCGGACATCAGTGTTGATCGTGGCAAATCATTTTGCGTTTTGTAGAGTAAGTATCTGAAGCACTTGCACGCTGGCAGGCGATCGATCTCGTGCTGATCGATGCTCCAACAACGCCGACAGACGAATTGAATTGCTGATTTTTGCGGTAATAGGAGTCATTGCAATGATCCCGCTGTTCGAAGCTGCTGCAGCGATCTGGTCCGTCCATCTGTGACTCTCCCCTGGCCTAATGACAATGGTGTCGAGAATGTTTTCTATAATACAGAAATGCCGCGGAGCCTACACGGTCCGGTACCTTTTTGTCATATCCGGCTTTTCTTTAGCCGAAACTGACCTGATTTCCTTGGCGCGCCGTAGCTTCACGCGAAGGCTGGCTGTGCGAAGGCGGCTCCTGGGACAAGCCCTTGAAACCGAGGGATCCGAACCTTTTTGACATTCGGCTCAAATGCCGGCGGTCAAACCGGCGTTTCGCGAAAGTTACAGCCGACGAAGCTCGCACAGCTTCAGCTCGGCACAGCTGACGACACTCCGAGCGACTGCAATGTTTGCTTCGTCAACGTGCCGGTGCGCGGCGACCGGAACAGGGCTCGAACCCGAGCGGTAGTGTATCCGGTACCGCCGTGAATTATCCCTTGTAAGGAGTGTGGTTAAGAGCCAGGGAGGAAGTATGAGTGCGAATACGCTGACAGTCACAGACAACAGAAACGGGAAGCAATACGAGCTTCCGATCGAGAACGGAGTCGTCCGGGCGATGGACCTTCGGAAGATCAAGGTGTCGGACGACGACTTCGGACTGATGAGCTACGACCCCGCGTTCATGAATACGGCGTCGTGCAAGAGCCGGGTCACCTTCATCGACGGCGACAAAGGCATCCTGCGTTATCGCGGCTACCCGATCGAACAGCTTGCCGAAAAGAGCACGTATCTCGAAGTTGCTTACCTGCTTCTGCACGGCGAGCTGCCGACGCCTACGCAGCTAACAGACTGGTCGTGGAACATCACCCACCACACGTTCATCCACGAACAAATCAAGAAGTTCATGGATGGGTTTCACTACGATGCGCACCCGATGGGAATGCTGATCGGGACCGTCGGCGCGCTGTCGACCTTCTATAACGAGGCGAAAGATATCTTCAATCCCGAATCGCGCCGCCATCAGATTTTCCGGCTGATAGCCAAGATGCCGACACTTGCAGCGTTCGCGTATCGTCACAGCGTGGGGATGCCTTACGACTATCCCGACAACGATCTGTCCTATCCCGGCAACTTCCTGAACATGATGTTCAAGATGACCGAGATGAAGTACAAACCGAATCGAGTGCTCGAGCATGCGCTTGATGTGCTGTTCATCCTGCACGCAGATCACGAACAGAACTGCGGAACGAATGCGATGCGCAGCATCGGGAGCTCGCACGTCGATCCTTACTCGGCGGTCGCCGGCGCGGCGGCAGCGCTATACGGCCCGCTGCACGGCGGGGCAAACGAAGCGGTGCTTCGAATGCTAAACGAGATAGGCTCGAAGGGCCGCGTGCCCGAGTACATCAAGAAGGTCAAGGACGGCGAAGTTCGGCTCATGGGATTCGGGCACCGGGTCTACAAGAACTACGACCCGCGCGCAAAAATAATCAAGCAGATCGCCGACGAGGTGTTTGAAGTCACCGGCAAGAACCCGGTGCTGGACATCGCTCTCGAGCTTGAGCGCATTGCGCTGGAGGATGATTACTTCGTCTCGCGCAAGCTGTATCCGAACGTGGACTTCTATTCGGGGATCATCTACCAAACGATGGGCTTGCCGGTAGACATGTTCCCGGTGCTGTTTGCGATCCCGCGAACATCCGGCTGGCTCGCGCAGTGGGAAGAGATGCTTCTGGACGGCGAGCAGAAGATCGCGCGCCCGCGTCAGGTTTATCTCGGCTACAACGCGCGCGACTACGTCGAGATAGAGAAGAGGAAGGAACAGGAGAGCAAGACTGCAACTGCCGATTAGCGGCGCGCGAGAGAAGTTTGGCTGGCTAGTGCGATCTTTCAACGGACCTTGATCGAGACGGCAGTGTTTCTGAAGACCAAGGCGGGCCAGCGCCTCTTGAGAAAGAAAGCGCAGTGATGGCTCCGAAGCGTCGTGGAGAATCGACCTTAGCAAGAATTGGTTAGTAGCTCGGCTGATCGTAGTCGTCGCTTTCCGTCCTCGAACGGGCGGCAACGCATACTATCACACGCGCTACGCCCGTCTTGCGCTCTCGTCAGCCGCAGCTGATCTTATTCTCGTTAGGTCTTATACGCGCGATGGCAGCGACGATTCTCTGGGGCGACGATCAGGTTCCCGTTCTACAGCGTGACTGGAAGCGACACGCTCAGCGCCTGCCCTACCGTAAGACGTATCGCCTAAAGCACGGTGAGAGATGGCACGATGCACGTATTAGATTGACCGCGCCGCCCTTTCCTCCTCAAACTCCGAGGCAGCAACTCACGCGTTTCGAGGGGTTTCGCGACAAGCCTCCAAATAATCCTATGAAAAGCAAAACTCCCACCATAAACGTCTCCCGATTTTCCCTACAACTCACGCCGGCTCTTGTGGCCGCCGTGGCGGTGGCGGCGTTTTGGGCAATGCCCGGAACCGCGCGGGGGCAAATCTTTGAGACGAACGGTGGCAACAACACGATTGGCGAATACAACGCTACTACCGGGGCGACGGTCAACGCCTCGCTGGTCTCAGCAGGGTTGAATGGCCCGGCTGGCATCGCGGTGTCCGGAGGAAATCTGTTTGTCGCGAACGAGAACACCGGCACGATTGGCGAATACAACGCTACTACCGGGGCAACGGTTAACAGCGCCTTAATTTCGGGGCTGGATCAGCCGCAGGGCATCGCGGTGTCCGGAGGAAATCTGTTTGTCGCGAACGAGGGCGACGGCACGATTGGCGAATACAACGCTACTACCGGGACAACGGTTAACAGCGCCTTAATTTCGGGGCTGGGTTTCCCGTTTGGCATCGCGGTGTCCGGAGGAAATCTGTTTGTCGTGAGCGGCAACACGATTGGCGAATACAACGCTACCACCGGGGCGACGGTTAACAGCGCCTTAATTTCGGGGCTGAATAACCCGTGGGGGATCGCGGTGTCTGGAGGGGATCTGTTTGTCACGAACACTTTCGGCTACACGATTGGCGAATACACGACCTCGGGGGCAACGGTTAACAGCGCCTTAATTTCGGGGTTGAATTACCCGACTGGCATCGCGGTGTCTGGAGGAAATCTGTTTGTCGTGTGCAACGGCACGATTGGCGAATACAACGCCACCACCGGGGCGACGGTGAACGCCTCGCTGGTCTCAGGGCTGAATGTCCCGGATTACATCGCCGTTGTCACCCCAACTCCGACCCCAACTCCGAGCCACCTTGGCAACATTAGTACGCGCGGGTTGGTGCAAACCGGGAGCAACGTGATGATTGGCGGTTTTGTCATTAGCGGCACTCAACCAAAGAAAGTAATCATCCATGCCGGTGGCCCCAGTCTGGCACAATTTGGCCTGGCCGCGTTAAGTGATCCCAATTTGCAATTGTACGACTCTTCCGGAGCTGTTATTGCGAAAAACGATAATTGGCAGACCACGGAAATCTTCGGCATCATTACCAGCGATCAAGTCAGCGATATACAAAATAGCGGGCACACTCCGAGCCAAGCGGCTGATTCTGCGATCATCGTTACGCTTGCCCCCGGTGCTTACACTGCAATTGTAAGTGGCGTAAACGGAGCGACTGGGATTGGAATTGTCGAAGTCTTCGATCTGGATACGGGTTCCCGCTTGGTCAACATTAGTACGCGCGGGTTGGTGCAGACCGGCGCCAACGTGCTGATTGGCGGTTTTGTCATTTCAGGCACTCAACCAGAGAAAGTAATCATCCATGCCGGTGGCCCCAGTCTGGCACAATTTGGCCTGGCCGCGTTAAGTGATCCCAATTTGCAATTGTACGACTCTTCCGGAGCTGTTATTGCGAAAAACGATAATTGGCAGACCACGGAAATCTTCGGCATCATTACCAGCGATCAAGTCAGCGATATACAAAATAGCGGGCACACTCCGAGCCAAGCGGCTGATTCTGCGATCATCGCTACGCTTGCCCCCGGTGCTTACACCGCAATTGTAAGCGGCGTAAACGGAGTGACTGGGATTGGAATAGTCGAAGTCTTCGATCTGCAGTAGCCAAGCGACGCCGATGGCGAAGCAGCCGAAGGTTCCCCGGCGAACATCCGTAGCTTGACTTACGCTGAGTCTCATAGCTGCAAATACGACTTGCTACTCCACTACTGTAGCTATAGGCATCCCATTCTATGGACTTATCTTTACAGAAGCTGGAACAAGCTATCTCGCTACGGAAGCGCATTCATCAGTTAGAGGGGCAGCTAAGCGCTCTGTTTAGCGGCACTCAAGGCAAAGGCTTTCGCTCAAGTTCCGGTAAGCGGAGAGTATCCTCGGCGACACGTGCGAAACTTGTGGCCGCCGCGAAAGCTAGCTGGGCAAAGCGAAACAGTAAGAAAGGCGCTAGCGGTTCGAAAAAGGCCACAAAGAAAGGCGGTCTTACTCCAGCTGGACGAAGGAAGTTGTCTCAGCTGATGAAGGCAAGGTGGGCCGCCAGAAGGAAAGCCGCAGGGAAGAGGTAGCGGTCTTGTCGGCTGTCGCAGTTGACGCTCGATTTCGGTAGCCGTAGCTGATCTTGTTCTCGTTAGGCTCGCCATTGAATCACGGGCTAAACATGGAAAATGCGTCGTGCGCTATCCCCAAACGCGATATAAACTTTAGTTCACTCAGGGCGAATTCGATGCTCTCCAAGTATTTCATCATAGGTGTTTTTCTGGCCGGAACCTCATTGCTCGCTAAAAGCGAGCCCCAATCGACTCCGACAACAGAAGCGCGGAACAAAGCTATAGCCACTCGAGTGTTTGAAGAAATCTTCAATCAGGGGCGTTTCGAAGTAGCAAACGAAATATATTCGCCAGACTTCCAGAATCATGGCCTGCATCGAGCAGTTGATTTGAAGACAGATCAAGATGCGGTGCACGCAGAGAAACAAGCATTCCCAGATTTGCAGCTTCAAGTGGAGCGCCTAATCGCCGAGGGCGATTGGGTGACGGCGTTATGGACCTTCCGTGGTACCCATACTGCGGGAGGTTATGCAGGCCTACCCGTAACCGGTACACCAATCGAAATGAGGGGTATTACGATATGGCGCATAGTCGACGGCAAGATCCGGGATGAGTGGAGTAGTTTCGATGAGTTAGGGGCCTACTCCCAAGTGGTGCATCACGTTCAAGGTAAACTTTGGATAGCCTTAGGGGCTTTTCTGCTGTTAGTAGTTGCTGCAGAACGACTTCTTTGGGTTGGCTGTAAATGGCTAGTAAAACTCTTTCGGCATAAGCCAAGCCAGGCCTAACCAGGCGATGCAGCTAACGCCTACCCGCCGTTCGCTTCCTACTTCTCATGATTAAACTACTCCACCTCCGATTGACGCTCGCCCTCGGTAAGCGTAGCTGATCTTGTTCTCGTTAGATGACTCCGCACATCCTCGTTCTCGGCATTATTGCGTTCTCGCTCGCAAGTGCGCGCGCAGTCGACCTCAACAAGCTGCCGCCAATGAACGAGAAGAAGCTCTCCGCAGACATCGAGCTGAAGGGTCGCGAGCTGGAAGCCATCGAGGTGGCATCACGTCAGTTCCGCGAAGATCGCTTTTCCACGTCGGGCGACTTGAAGCATTTCACCGTCGAGCTGCGTCGAGAGCCCGGGAAGCTTTTTGTTTCGTTCTTTCCCGAGATGCACGAGCCAAGCCATCGCATTACACCGGCACGCAACAAGTACGGCACTTACATCACCTATGCTGTGTCATTGCGCACACTAAAGGTCATCGGATACCACTTCGAGCGTGATTAAGTCATCTAACCAGGCGATGCAGCCAACCGCTGGCCGCTACGATGCCTCGCTTCACTTTATGAAAACACGATTGGCTGCGCGGATTCAAAGCGATCCAGAGGAACCTGTCTGGCGCAACGCAACCGCCTTGCTCGATCCGTAGGGAAAACGGAGACTTATAAGTAATAGCCCTGAATATCGATGATGATGTCGGTCGACCCGCTGGGGGAAGTATTCTTGACATAGAGGTTACCAGTCGCATCCAACGCGCTGATGAAGGAACTGTTTTGGGGCGCACCGGCCACAATCGCGATCACTCCGCCGACCGGCGGATTGGCCGCGCCGACCAGAATATTTCCACCGGGGCCAGCGGGATTTGGAT
>ODAK010004913.1_pt1 | contig 13641 bp, 8 predicted proteins | sample 1539591 | NCBI WGS metagenome assembly ODAK01 (sample SAMEA3539303, study PRJEB22396) | soil metagenome | biome: tundra; feature: field; material: soil | place: USA | collected 2010-05 | depth 0.15 m | reverse complement strand
CGGAAATCCTCCGCTCCCGCCAACGGCACCGTGGCGATTCCGGCGCCGGTAGCGGGGTTCCGGATCGTGATGCTCCCGCCCGCCCCCTCCCTCCAGGCGCCGTTTATCGACAGGCCGGGGCGCACGCCAAGCTTCGAGAGGAGGATTTGGGCCGAGTCAGTCATTCAATCCAAGCGTTCTCCTGTAGATGGCGACCGCGTCCGACTCGGTGACGGGGCGGGGATTGGGATCCATGAGCCGCCGGTTGGAAACCGCCGCCGTCGCCAGCTCCGCGAGGGCGTCGCCGGGGACGCTCGCCGCGCGAAGCACCCTCTTTAGCCCGATGCTGTCGGCCAAGGCGGCGACCCGGTCGGGAAAGCCGTCGGGATCGGCATCCCCCCAGCCGAGCGCGCCCGCAAACACCGCGATGTCGTCCCTGATGGCGGGCAGATTGTGCCGCATGGTCTCCGCCGTCAGGCAGCCGGTCAGGACGCCGTGCACGATGTGGAAGCGCCCCCCCAGCGGAAGCGCCAGCGCGTGGACCGCGCAGCACGATGAATTCGCAAAGGCGAGGCCAGCCAGGTTGGCCCCGACGAGCATCTCGTCCCGCGCGGAGCGGTCCCCGCCGTCCCGGCACACGGCGGGAAGCGCCGGGCCGATCCTGCGGGCCGCCTCGAGCGCCAATCCCCGGGCCAGCGGGGTCGCCGAACGGGCGATGAACGCCTCCAGGGCGTGGACGAGGGCGTCCATGCCGGCCGCCGCCGTCGGCAGCGCGGGCAGCCCGTCGGTCAGCTCGGGATCCAGGAGCACCACGTCCGGAACGAGGCACGGGTCCACCACCCCCACCTTCGTCCCCGAGGCGGGGTCGGTGAAGATCGCGACTGGCGTCGCCTCGGATCCCGTGCCCGCGGTGGTTGGCAGGCAGAACAGGGGAAGCGGGCGCCGCCCCACCTTCCCGATGCCCGCAAGCAGCGGCGCCTCCCGCCCGTCCAGGAGGGTTGCGGCCACGAGTTTCGCCGTGTCCATGACGCTTCCGCCCCCAAGCGCCACGACGACGTCGGGGTCAAAGGCGCCCCGGGCCGAGGCCAGCGCCGCGGCCACGCAGGCGAACGGGGGCTCGGGCTCAGTCCCGTCGAAGACGGCGTGCTGGAGCCCCTGCCCTGCCAGCGGCCCGGTCACCCGTGCGAGCAGGCCCGCCGCGCGGACGCCCGCGTCGGTGACGAGGAACGGCCTCGAGCAGCCCAGCCGGCGCAGCTCGGCGGCGAGCTCCCCGCTGACGCCGCGTCCGAAGCGCAGACGGCGCGGCAGGTTGTTGTCGAATGGCCTTGGCATTCTGGGGTCCTTGGACGGCAAAGCAGGCTGCGCTCCGGATTGGACCGCAGCCTGCCCGCGATGATGGGGCCTGGCTGCCGGATTGGCTAGCTCAGTAGTGCAGCCTCAGGGTGATGGAGGCCGATATCGGCGGGCGCACGTAGATCAGGCTGTTCCCCGCGTAGCTCACGTCGATCGGGTCGACGAGCCGGGCGTTGAGGGCGTTCTTCACGTTGACCCGGACATCCCAGGCGCGCGTGCCGTAGAAGACGAATCCGTCGACCTCGACCTCGCCAGGAATGTAGAGCGTGTCCTGGTCGTTCGCGTACTCCTTGCCGACGTACTGGGGGCCGACGCCGGCTCCCCAGCCGCGGGGAGAGGTGTACTCCACGAACGCGTTTGCCTGGAGCTGCGGGATGCCGGGGGCGCGCATCCGCCCGCCGGGCGGGAAGTACAGCGTGAAGTTCGGCGTGCCGATGCCGGTGCCGTATTTTCCGTCGACAGGCGTCGTCGTGGCGAACGAGTCGAGATAGTTGCCGGCCGACTGGTAGAAGACGCCGAACGCGGTGGCCGACTGGTAGGTGAAGTTCGCGTTGAAGTTCCAGGCCCTGCTGGGCTGGTACACGGCCTCGAGCTCGAATCCGTTGTCCTTGATCGGGAATTTCCCTCCGGTGATCTGAGAACCGTACTTGAGCTGCTGGAACACGTCGGTGGCGAAGTAGAACGTGTTCTTGAGGAAGCTCTGCTTGAAGCCGGCCTCGTAGAGCGTGCTCTTGGTGCTCAGGGTCTGGTCCAGGTAGACCGCGTCGACGCCGCCGAAGTTAGACGACCCAAGGACGGCGTCGACGTGGTCGTAGGTGACGTAGAATGTCGAGTCGTCCGTCGGCTTGTAGGTCAGGCTGACGAAGAACGACTGGTCGTTCACGGTCCTGCTGTTGTCATAGCCCGTGATGGTCGAAGTCGAGCCGCCCTCGGGAATATAGACGGGGGTCGCGAGAGGGACGTAGGTGAAGAAGCTGTTGTAATAGCCGTACTCCACGAACGGCGGGCTCTCGCCGTGGACGGCGATGTTGTCGATCCGGTAGCCGGCAGTGAGCGTGACCTTCGAGGTCAGCTTGATGTCGTCCTGGAAGAACGCCGCCGTGTCGTATTCGGTCTCGACCACGTTGGAGACGTTGTTGGGAGAGGCGCTGTAGCCCGTGGTGCCGGGGACGCGGAGGCCGCCGCCCCATGTGTTCCCCTCGTACGAGTATCCAGGATAGGCGATCTGGGAGAGGGGCTGGGAGAGGTCGTAGAATGCGACGGGCTCGGTCTGGTAGTCCTGATAGGACGTCAATCCCTGGTACCTGAAGTCGACGCCGGTGATGATGCTGTTGCCGATCTTCCAGACGTCAAATTTGTTGCGGTACTCGACCCTGTCCTGGATCGAGACGTCCTTGGGCACATATTCGCTGTAGCCGACCTGCTCCGACTTGTCCGAGTGACCGGAGCTCACGTAGAGACGGTTGACCAGGGAGGAATCGGGAGTGAGCTCCAGGGTCGCCTTGGTCTGCCCCTGGGCCACGAACGCCCGAGCCACGTCGGACGGGGCTATGAGCGCGACGTCGGGCGAAAGCTTGACCGTGTGGGCCGTCGCCGGGTTGACGATGGAGTAGGAGCCGTCCGCGACGCTGCCAAATGTGAACGGGGGCGGGTTCGGGAACGTGATGATGTCGTAGCCGTAGTAGGCCGTGGAGCCCGAGGTCGTCGGCCCCGCGGGGCCGGCGATGTAGTTCCCGTTCTTGATGAAGTCCTCGGTGACACGGCCGACGCCCGCGATCTCATTCGTCCTGTCCGAATACACCTGGGCCCAGCCCTCGACCGTCAGCTTGGAGGTCGGCAGGTACGTGAGCGCGACATACACGTCCTGGGTCTGGTCGTGGTCGTTGAGGTAGTATCCGTCGCCGTAGCGGCTCAGGTAGCTGATGCGGTAGGCGAGCTTGTCCGAGATCGGACCGCCGGTGTCGATGGTGGCCTCCGGGTTCGAGTAGGAGTGGCCGCTCGCCCACGAGCCCATGGTCAGGCTGACGTTTGTGTGCTGGTGGTCGAAGTAGGGCTCCTTCATCACAAAGTCGACGTAGCCGCCCGCGCCCTCGGTCTGCGGGCCGTAGATGGCCGAACCCGGCCCCTTGACGATGTCGAACGCGTCGACGCCGTTGAAGCTCGGGGGCGTCGAGTTGCGCGAGAAGACGACCTGCTGGCCGCCCATGTAGAGCTGCGACAGGTCACCGCGGATGTAGGGAACCGAGGGGATGCCGTACTGCGCGGCGGAATAGACGCCCGGGGAGAACTGCCCGAAATCCATGGCGTTCTTCACCATGCGGTCCTCCATCAGGGCCGTGTTGACCGCCGTGACCGAGCGCGGGATGTCGACGATGTTCCTGTCGTCGCCCATCACGTCGCCCACGGGGCGCACCGTCGGGAGCACCTGGTCCTCAAGCGGGACGTCGCTCACGGTGAATTTCTCCATTGTCGTCACCTTGTCGGTCGGCTTGGCCGCCGGTGTGGCGGTGCTGTCCGTGGCCGACGAGGGGGCGGTTGCGGTGGCAGGCGCCGATGACTGCGCGAGGAGCCCGGGGACGAGGCATCCGGATGCGCAGGCAATCGCGAAACTAACACGTATCAGCTTGGTGGTGGTCGTGTTCATGGTTTTTTTAGGGTACTTCCGCCATTGCGCCAAGAGACCCTTCACTCCTCTGGGCACGGGCGTTGCCGGCGTTGTTGGTGAGTCCGAGAGACGACGATTCCTGCAATGCAGCTTCCGGCCCACGCAGGGCCGATGTCGTTGAATGTCATTGTGCAGGCACCCCACTGGATGTGGAAGCGTCGTGCGGAGTGTACCAAGAATCGCGGACGCCTGCCTCCGGATGCCGGGAAAAGGCTTCCTAGAAAATAAGGTCGGCTAAGGGGTTCAATCGCGGACGCGGCCCTCCCCGAGGGCGGCGAAGCCCGGGGCGCCCGCTCGCCGGGGCGTTTTTGCTGTTTGAGTTGCGCCGGTTGCTCCGCATGGTTCCCGGGAAATCAGGACATGACCGACGTCCGTTTCCAAACCTTTGGCCTGAATGCGCGGCTGCTGAGCATGCCCAAGCCGATGGGTGTCATCCACCACCACCACGAGGTTGAGCTGAACTATGTGTTCCGAGGAGGCGTAACCTACCTGCACCGCGGCTCCATGCGCCGCCTGGTGTCAAGACGGCTGGCGCTCTTCTGGGGATCCACGCCGCACAGCCTGGTGCAGGTGGATCCGGGCACCGAGATGGCGTGGATCACCGTTCCGCTGGCGTGGGTCTGGGCGTGGGGATTGCCCGAGCGATTCGTCCGCGAGCTGATGGAGGGGAACTGGTGGTTCGCGCCGCCGACCTTTGGGGACCGGTTTCAGCTGCGGGCCTGGGTGAAGGAGCTTCAGAACCCGACGCAGGCCCAGCAGAGGAGGCTGCTCCTCGAGCTCGAGGCATGTTTCCTCTGGCTGGCCGACCAGGCATATTCAAAGGCGGCCGACGTCGCGCCGCGATGGAGCGAGGGCGAGTCCACCGTCGGGCTGCAAAGGGTCGAGCGCATGGCCAAGTGCATGGCCGAAAGGTTCCAGGAGAAGCTCACGGTGGCGGAAATCGCCAAGGCCGCGAACGTGCATCCCAATTACGCCATGCCCCTCTTTCGGCGCCACTGCGGGGTCACCATCCGGGACTACCTCCTCCAATACCGGATCACCCACGCCCAAAGGCTCCTGCTCACCACGGAGGACAAGGTCATCGACGTTGCGCTTGCGAGCGGCTTCAGCTCGCAGAGCTCGTTCTATGCGGCGTTCGTGCGCCTGGTAAAGACCACGCCGCAGGCATTCCGCCGCCGGGTGGGCACCTGACACGTCCGCTCGGGCCGTTCCCGGCCACGGCCTCCAAGTCGAGGGCGCAGGTCCACCTGATGGCCAGGGGCCGGCACGCTCAGCCCCTGGGCCACGAGAGCTGCTCGTCGAAATCGGGAAGGGCCGCCTCGCGGAAGGCCTCGCCGTGGATCAGTCGCCGCGGTGTCGAGGGGCGCGCCAGGAGCGAATACAGCTTGCGCGCCGAGAAGACGACCATGTCGGCCGGCGATCCGGGCGCGACGAGGCCGCAGCCGGGCAGACCCATGATCGCCGCCGGGCCGGTCGTGACAACCGAGGGGGAAAACGCCAGCCGCGAGTCAAGATGGGCCAGCCGGACGCTCTGGACGTAGACCTCCACGGGGTCGAAGTCGCCCCAGCCGATGAATGCGTCGCGCACGTTGTCGCCGCCGCACGCGACCGTCACGCCGGCGTCGATGAACTCGTGGATGAGCGTCAATCCGCGCCACTGCGGCGTGCGCGGCGCCCCAAACTCGGACCCGGGCGGCGCGGGAGCGCGCGACCTGCCCTGCAGATGAAGGTTCGTCAGCGGGAGTGAAACGATCCCGATTCCGGCCTCCTTGACGAGCGCGATGGTCTCACGCGCGCGGTCCGGGGCCTGCACGGAGAGGGAACAGTTGTGGCCGCAGGCGACGGGATAAGGAAACTGGTTGCGCAGCACCGCCTCCGCGGTCGCCCGAAGGCATTCGGCCCCGGCAAGGCCGCTTTCGTCGACGTGCAGGTCGAGGCCGATGTGCAACTCCCTTGCCGCGGACATGATGTTGTCGAGCTGGCGCGGAAGGTCGGGATTGGGCTGGGGAAATCCCCCGAAGGCCGTGGCCCCGTGCCTGGCGGTGAGGTTGATGATGTGGTCGGCGCCGCCTCCGAAGAAGTCGTCAAAGCTGAAAAGACTCACGGTCTGGATTCGCACGCGGCCGGCCCACTCGGAGCGCAGGCGTGAGAGGGCCGCATGCGCGCCTGCTCCGGTCCTTAGATTGGTGTCGAGATGCGTGCGCAGCGCGCATGTGCCGTGGGCCCACGCGGTCCGCAGGCCGAAGTCCGCCCGGCGGTAAACGTCCTCCTCGGTCCAGCGCACGCTGTCGGCCCTGAGGACGGCATTCGATTCCCAGAAATCGCTGTGCACCCCGGGCGCGCGGTCCCACGTGTGGCACTTGTCGAGGTGCGTGTGGACCTCGAGGAGTCCCGGGAAGACCAGCACGCCGCCCAAGTCCGTCTCGCGGGCCCCGGCCGAACCGCCGCCCGACGGCGCCGCGGAGTCCCGCACCGAGGCGATCGTGCCGCCGCCGACCAGGACATCGCATTCACGCCAGGGCTCGAAGGCCGCATCCGCAGAATCTGTCGGCAGGTTGAGCGGCGCCGGAAGGCATGCCAAGGGGATGCGGGCTCGTCGGAAGAGGTGCACAGGGGAATGTCAGAAACGATGGCGGTTTGCGAGGAAGGCCACGATCGACTGCCGAAAGCAAACGAAAATGCGGCCCGCCCGCGGGCACGGCCTCCAATTCAGGCCACGGGATGGATTTTGTTGCAACTGCCGAAGGAATTCAATTCGAGTCACGAACAGGCCCTCGGCCTGTCATCCGCGGACCTGCCTCATTCATGATTCAAATACCTTCCGCGCGTCCCTGGCTGTGTGCCGCTCTGTTTGCATCGGCCTGCGCAGCGGGATGCAGCCGCCAGCCCGAGGCCGCCAAGCAGGCGGCCGGGGCGGATTCCGGCTCGGGAAAACAGCTTCTCAAGGTCGGGTTCCAACTCGACTGGTACCCTTCGCCGGAGCATGGGGGCCACTTCCAGGCTCTTGTTAAGAACTACTACCGGGACGCCGGCCTCGATGTTGCAATCGCGCCGGGCGGCCCAGGCTCGTTCCCGCTCCCAACCGTCGCCACCGGGCGGATGGAACTCGCGATGGGACGCTGCGACGATGTCATACTGGCCGTGCGGCAGGGCCTTCCTCTTGTCATCGTCTGCGCCCAGATGCAGCACGATCCGCAGGCGATCATGATGCACGAGGACGGCCCCGTGAAATCGTTCCAGGACCTTGACGGGCGGTCGGTGATGAGCGGCCCGGGCGCCAACTGGATCGCGTTCGTGCAGAAGCACTACGGGGTCAAGTTCAACATCATCCCGATGGACTTCGGCGTCGGGCGCTTCATGACCAACAGGGACTTCGTGCAGCAGTGCTTCATCACGAACGAGCCCTATTTCACCGAGACCCACGGGGTGAAGACGCGGGCGCTCCTGATCGCAAGCGGGGGCTACGATCCCTACAGGGTGATCTTCACGAACCGGTCCTTCGCCGAACGCCACCCCGAGGCGGTCAGGGCCTTTGTCGCCGCCACGATCCGCGGCTATTCCGAATACCTGCACGGCGACGCCAGCGAGGCGCGAGCCAGGATCCAGGCGGAGAACCCGTCGCAGTCCCCCGCGCTGATGGATTACTCGATCGACGCCATGAAGCGCTTCAGGCTCGTCGAGGGCGATCCGGCCAAGGGTGAGCGGATAGGGCTCATCACGCCGCAGCGCATGAACGAATTGCAGCAGACGCTCGTGGACATCAAGGTTCTCGATGCCCCGATGCCGCTCGATCGGTTCGTCAGTTTCGACTTCCTTCCCCCCGAGGTCGCCCGAGCCGTGAGATAGGCCCGGCCGCCCGCCCCCACCCCGGGTGCGGCTGCAACATGGCGGGGGGCGACCTTATTTTTCGGGAGACCTTCAGGCTTCCTTAGGAGGCACCCGCGCGCGAATCGACCTATAATGGCCCCTTTACCGCGCCGTGCTTACCGCGGCCCCAAACATGAATTCCATCAAGATCGGAGTCCTCGGAGCCGGAAGCTTCGCCCGCGCCTTTGTGCCGCTCTTCAGGGCGCATCCGCAGGTTCGCGGCGTCTCCATCGCGGAGCTGATTCCCGATCGGCGCCGGAAGGAGGCCGCGGCGGCCGGCGTGACGGAGACCTACGGCTCCCTTGAGGAGCTCCTCGCGAGCGACTGCGACGCGGTGGCCATCTTCACGCAGCGCTGGATGCACGCGCAGCAGGCCATCGCCGCCCTCAAGGCCGGCAAGCACGTCTATTCCTCGGTCCCCGCGGGAATGAGCGTCGACGAGATAGGCGAGCTCGTGGAGACGGTGAAGCGCACGGGGCTCACCTACATGCTCGGGGAGACAAGCTACTACTATCCCTCGACCCTGTTCTGCAGGGAGATGTGGAGGCAGGGCAGGTTCGGCCGCTTCGTGTACGGCGAGGGCGAGTACATGCACGACATGTCGCACGGCTTCTACCAGGCCTACCAGTACAGCGGCGGCCCGGACTGGAAGAGGACGGCGGGGGTTCCCCCGATGCTCTACCCGACCCACACGATGAGCATGATCGTGAGCGTGACGGGGGCCCACATGACGCGCGTGTCCTGCTTTGGGCAGGTCGACCGGAGCGGCGACGGAATATTCGGCAAGGGCCTCAACAGGTGGGACAACGAGTTCAGCAACGAGACCGCCCTCTTCCGCACGAGCGACGGGGGCTCGGCGCGCATCAACGAGCTTCGCCGCGTCGGCCACTGGGGCGGGCGCTCCGTGCGGCTGAGCCTCTACGGCACCGAGGGCTGCTTCGAGGAGCAGCCGGAGGCCGATGTCTGGGTCAACCGCGCCCGCGAGATAACGCCCCTGGACGACCTCCTTCGCTGCAGCCGCGTCGACCCGGCCAACCGCGAGGCCGCTGGGGAGCCCAAGGACGGAACCCAGCATGACTTTCACTCGGGCATGGCGCCGGTGCATCCGACATGGCGGCTGCCCCCCGAGCTGGCCGTCCTGCCCACCGGCCACCACGGATCACACCTCTTCCTGGTGGACGACTTCGTGCGCGCCTGCACGACGGGCACGCTTCCGCCCACCCATGTCTGGGCGGCGGCCCGCTACAACATACCCGGGATAATCGCCCACGAATCGGCCAAGCGCGACGGCGAGCTGATGGCGGTGCCGGATTTTGGCGATCCCCCGGCCAACTCGCCGCAGCTGGTCGACGCGCTGGCCAAGATCGCGCCCGCGACCCCCAGCTGGACACTCCCGAAGCCCGCCTATATTGGAAAGTCATGGTGGTGAGGCGGGACCAAACGCCGGTGCCGCCCCGGCCTGAAGCCCCTTCCTCTTGAATCCCTTGGACGCCGCGCCCCCAGACAGCCCCGCGTTGAGCCAGCCGCCCCAGCCGGTTGCGGTCAACTTCCGCTACCTTGTCCCCATCTGCTTCGTCGCCGCCCTCGGGGGGCTGCTCTTTGGATATGACACCGGCGTCATCTCGGGGGCGATAGAGCCGCTGACCGCGCGATTCGCGCTGAGCGCGCTCATGAAGGGCTGGGTGTCGGGCTGCGTTCTGATCGGGTGCGCCACCGGCGTCCTGATGGTCGGCGGGCTGTCCGACCGTTTTGGGCGAAGGCTGCCCCTCTTTCTCTCGGCGATCATGTTCTTCTTCTCGGCGGTCGGCACCGCGCTCCCGAGCGAGGTCTGGGTCTTCATCCTGTTTCGCTTCCTCGGCGGCGTGGGCATCGGGATCGCGTCGATAGCGACGCCCATGTACATCGCCGAGATCGCCCCCGCCCGGGTCCGGGGCCGGCTCGTCGCGGTGAACCAGATCGCCATCGTCGGCGGGATCGCGGCGACCTCGTTTGTCAATTACTTCATCGCGAGGGGCGGCGACCAGACGTGGCTGATCGAGACGGGATGGAGGTGGATGTTTGCCACGGGAATCGCGCCTTCCGTGCTCTTTGCCCTGCTGCTGCTGCGCATCCCCGAAAGCCCGCGCTGGCTCATCGAGATGAAGCGCGAGGAGGAGGCCCGGACCATCCTAGCAAGTGTCGGCGGGGCCGCCTTCCGCGACTCCGAATTCGCCGAGATCAAGAAGGCCGTTTCCCGCGACCTGACGGAGCGCGTGTCCCTCCTTTCCCCCCACCTTCGCCGGCCCCTCGTCCTCGGGATCGCGCTGGCGATCCTCCAGCAGGTCACGGGGATCAATGTCTTCATGTATTTCGGCGCCACCATCTTCAGGAGCCTGAGCGCCTCGACCGGAGTCGACGCCGGCCTGCTCCAGCAGGTGGTCATCAACGGGGCGGGCGTCATCTTCACCCTCGTGGCCATCGCATCGGTGGACCGGTGGGGCCGGAGGCCGCTCATGCTCCTCGGGACCGCCGGCATGGGAGTTGCGCTCCTCTCCATGGGCGCAATGGCCGAATGGGTCGCCGACCCGGCCTCGACGGGCGGGTGGATGCTGGCCTTCATCCTGGTCTACATCGCGGCATTCGGGCTCTCGGTCGGACCCGTGACATGGGTCATACTCGTGGAGATATTCCCCACCACCGTGCGCGGGAGGGCGCTCGGCCTAGCCACCTTCTTTCTCTGGACCGCCGACTACGCGGTGACGCAGACCTTCCCCATGATGGATGCGAGCGGCTCGTGGTTCGTCCGGCATTTCCACCATGCGTTCCCCTTCTACGCCTACACGGCGTTCTGCGTCGCCCTGATGGGGGTCGTCTGGCGGTTTGTGCCGGAGACCAAAGGCCGGACGCTCGAGGAGATCGAACGGGACTGGAACCGCTGATCAACCCTGTCCCCGCGCCATGAACGATGATCCCGGAGCCGCCGTGCTGGCACGCCCGCCCGAAAAGCTGGATTACAGCCTTGTCGGCGCGAACGCCGCGCGCGCCGTGGAGGCGGGCCTCGCCGAGGCCGACTGGTACCAGTCCCCGGTCCCGCGGCCCGTCATGCGCAGGCTCCTGGAGCGGCGCGACGGCCCGGCTCTTCGCGACACCGTGATCTGGTTCGGCCTCATCCTGGGTTCGGGCTACGCGGGATATGCCCTGTGGGGCACGTGGTGGGCGATCCTGGCCTTTGCCGTATACGGGATGCTTTACGCCTCCACCTCCGATTCGCGCTGGCACGAGGCGGGGCACGGCACCGCCTTCAGGACCGACTGGATGAACATCGCGCTCTACGAGGTCGCCTCGTTCATGGTGATGCGCGAGTCGACGGTGTGGCGCTGGAGCCACACGCGCCACCACAGCGACACCATCATCGTGGGCCGCGACCCCGAGATCGCCGTGCCGCGGCCGCCAGATCTGGCGTCGGTCATCATGGGCTTCTTCAACCTCAAGGTGTACCCGAAATACTTCGGGCGCATCCTGATGCATTCCTTTGGCAGAATGGCGGCCGACGAGAGGACGTTCATCCCAGAATCCGAATTTCCCAGGATCTACCGCAAGGCCCGCGCCTACGTCCTGGTCTATGCGGTCGTGTTGGGCCTGGCCGTCTACACCCGCAGCATACTCCCTCTCCTCTACGTGGGCCTGGTCAACCTGTACGGCTCCTGGCTCCTGAGCGTCTACGGCCTAACCCAGCACGCCGGCCTCGCGGAAAACGTCCTCGACCACCGCCTCAACTGCAGGACCGTGCGGATGAACATCATCCACCGGTACCTCTACTGGAACATGAACTACCACGTGGAGCACCACATGTTCCCGCTGGTGCCCTATCACGCGCTGCCGCGCCTGCACGAGGTCGTGAAGGATGACATGCCGACCCCGTACCCGAGCCTCCTTGCCGCCTGGCGCGAGATCGTCCCGTCCCTCCTTCACCAGGTCAGGGACCCCGCGTTCTACGTGAAGCGCAGGATTCCGGAGCCAAGGTCGCGCAGGGCCGCGGGGGGCGAAACCGCCGCCGCGGACCCGACGCCGGATGCACAGGGATGGGTTTCCGTCTGCCCCGCCGCCGACCTCCGCCCCGCCGACGTCATCCGGTTCGACCATGGCAGGAGGAGCTATGCCGTCTACCGCGACGACGAGCGCCGGCTCTACGCGACCGACGGCATGTGCACCCACGGGAACACCCACCTGTCAGACGGACTGGTGAAGGGACGGATCATCGAGTGCCCCAAGCACAACGGCCGCTTCAACCTTGCCGACGGCTCCCCGGCGCGAGCCCCCATATGCCGCGGACTCGCGACCTACCCCGTCGAGGAAAGGTCCGGCATGATCCGACTCAACGTCATGAAGCCCGGCGGGGCGGGCGCTCGCACCCCAAGGACCTACAGCTTCCGGGTGGCGAGCAACAGCAGCGTCTCGACATTCATCAAGGAGCTCGTGCTCGAGCCCGCCGATCCGTCCGACGGGATCGCCTTCGCGCCGGGCGACTACCTCCAGCTCGACATCCCCGCCTACGAGCTCATCCGGTTCGGCGAGTTCGACATCCCCGAGCCCTACGCCTCGGTCTGGAGGACCCACCATGTCTTCGACCTCGTAGCCCGCAACACGGGGCCCGCCCGCCGCAACAACTACTCCATCGCGAGCAACCGCAGGCTGGAGCGCGCCCTGCGGTTCAACGTGCGCATCGCAACGCCGCCGCCGGGCCAGGACTGCCCGCCCGGCGCCGGATCATCGTATGTGTTCAACCTGAAGCCCGGCGACACCGTGACCGCGATCGGTCCCTTCGGGGACTTCCACATCAAGCCGACCGGCAAGGAGATGGTCTACATAGGCGGCGGCGCGGGAATGGCCCCGCTGCGCGCTCACCTGTCCCACCTCCTGGAGACCGAGGGGACCGCCCGCAGGATCAGCTACTGGTACGGCGCGCGCTCGCGCCAGGAGATCTTCTACGAGGACTACTTCAGGGGCCTGGCGGCCGCCCATCGCAACTTCAGCTTCCACCTGGCCCTTTCCGCCCCTCTTCCCGAGGACAACTGGAAGGGCCATCTCGGCCTCATCCACGAGGTGGTCAAGATGCACCTCCTGGACAGCCACCCGAATCCGAAGGCCGTCGAGTACTACCTCTGCGGTCCGCCGATGATGATCAAGGCCTGCAACAGGATGCTGGCCGAGGCCGGGGTGTCCCCCGGGCAGATAGCATACGACGAATTCTGACCGACCGAGGGCGGCATGCCACATCCCCTTCACAACCAGAGAAAGACCCAGCACATGAACAAGCCAGGCACCGTTCCCTTCATCCCAAAGCAGGTTCTCCTCGTCGCCTGCGGAATCCTGGCGGCCTCATGCGGCCGGGCGGCGGCGGACCAGGGGGCCCTCCGCGACCCCGAATACGGCCTAGAGCCCCAGTTCCGGCTGCTGCGCTTCGGCGAGGTCATGCCGACCGGCTGGATCCGCGAGCAGATGATCCGCGACCTGAGGGGCGGATTCGCCGGGCACATGCCCGAGATCGCCCCCAACACCTGCGGATCCGACATCTTCGGGGCCAACCGCGACACGCCCCAGCACTACCAGAACGCGGGCGGGGGAAGCTGGGGCGGCGCCGAGGGCATGTGGTGGAAGGGGGAGACCGAGGGCAACTGGCGCAGCGGCTTCACCATGATGTGCCTGTTGTCCGGCGCGCCCGAGTTTCGCGCCGCAGCCGACGCCAAGGTGGCGGCCCTGCTCGCGACGCAGGACCCCGACGGCTACATGGGCATCTA
>ODAK010004912.1_pt1 | contig 13641 bp, 10 predicted proteins | sample 1539591 | NCBI WGS metagenome assembly ODAK01 (sample SAMEA3539303, study PRJEB22396) | soil metagenome | biome: tundra; feature: field; material: soil | place: USA | collected 2010-05 | depth 0.15 m | reverse complement strand
CGGCTTCGGGGCAGCCGCATCTCGGCTCGTCTCCGGCTCGTTTCCCGAGCACCACGCTCTTGAGGCGGAGCTCGCCGCCTTTCTCAACCTCCCATCCGCCCTCCTATTCCCCTCCGGCTACCAAGCGAATATTGGCGTCATTACGGCCCTGGCCGGCCCTGCCGACCTCATCGTCGCCGACCGCCTTGTGCACGCCAGCCTCATCGACGCCTTCCGTCTTTCCCGGGCCAAGCTTGCTTTCTACAAACACCTCGACCTTGACCAAGCCGCCCACCATCTCACCCGCCTCGGCCCTTCCCACCGCCGCCGATTTCTAGTCACGGAATCCCTCTTCAGCATGGACGGCGACATTGCTCCCCTGAGCGCCCTCGCCAACCTCGCAGCCGAGCACGACGCTGCCCTGGTGGTCGACGAGGCCCATGCCTTTGGAACCCTCGGTCCTTCCGGCCGAGGGCTCTGCGCCCAGCTCGGCTGCAGGCCCGACGTCTTCATCGCTACGCTCGGCAAGGCTTTCGGAGCCTCCGGCGCCTTCATCGCAGGCTCCTCCAGCCTTTGTTCGGTCCTCGCCAACAAAGCGCGCTCCTTCATCTATACCACTGCTGCTCCGCCACCCGTCGCGGCCGCCGCCCGCGGCGCTCTACGCATCATCGCCTCTACCGAAGGCGACCAGCTTCGCCTCGCCCTCTCCGCTCGCGCCTCTCGGCTCCGCGCGGGTCTCGCGCTCCCATTCGACCCCTCTCCCATTTTCACCCCCATTGTTCCCCTTGTCCTCGGCGATAACGCTGCCGCGCTCGCGGCCGCTGCAACCCTACGGGCTTCCGGCTACCTTTTGCAGGCCATCCGGCCTCCGACCGTTCCTCCCGGTCAGGCGCGACTCCGCATCACCCTCTCCGCCCATCACACCGACCAGCATATCGATGGCCTCTTGGCTGCCCTCGCAACCGTGCTGCCCAAAGCCACCAGCCCGAGCTCCAAGGCCACACCGACCCGAAACATCTCCGTTCCTCTTCTCCGGCCGCGAACCGGCCTCACTCTTCTCGGAACCGATACCGGTGTCGGCAAGACCTCCGTCGCTTGTGGCCTCCTCCATATCTTGCACCAGCGGGGCCGCCGGCCTGTTCCTTTCAAGCCCGTTGAAACGGGCGCCGATCCCTCTCCCGCCGATGCAGTCGCCCTTTGCGCCGCCGCTCAACGCCCCGACCTGCCTCTTGATGTCGTCTGTCCCTTCCGAGCCAAAATGCCGGTGGCCCCAGCCGCAGCCTTTTCCGAGGAATCCGCGCCCACCCCGTCCCGCCTTCGTGAACGCGCGGCCTTTGCAGCATCTCACGGCGACCTTCTCCTCGTAGAGACCGCTGGCGGCCTACTTTCACCCTATTGCGGATCCTTCACCGCTGCCGACCTGGCCGCCGACCTCGGATTGCCCGTACTACTCGTGGCGCGCAACAGCCTCGGCACAATCAGCCATACCGCCCTGGCCATCGCCGAGCTTCGTCGGCGCGCGCTGCCTCTTCTCGGTCTTGTCCTCGTCAATACAAGCGCCGAGTCCAGCCCCGATCAACCCACCAACGCCGCCCTCATCGCCCTCCAAACGGGTCTAGCTCCGATGGGGACGCTTCCCTACGTTGGCACGTCTCGCGAACCGGCGGTCCTCGCGGCGGCCTTGGAATCCGCCTTGGACCTCGAACCAATCTTCGCGGCCCTCTCTACCTAGGCTCTTCCGCTAGCCTCTCCCGCTAGCCTCTTCTGCTTGCTTCGGGAAAATCACAACCCGCCGAGCGGCGCCCTCTCCTTCGGACTCGGTTCGCACGCTTGGATGATCGGCGAGTGCCTTATGAACCACCTTGCGGTCCTGCGGGCTCATCGGCTCTACTGGCACCGGCCTTCCCGACCGAGCCACCTTCTCGGCCAATCGCCGAGCCAAGTCGGACAAAGAGTCCTCCCTACGCCCTCGATAGCCTTCCGCATCCACCACTATCGGCGTCATCTCGCCCGGCTTGCGGAAAACGATTCGACTCACCAAATACTGCAGCGAGTCTAGGGTCGCGCCCTTCTTTCCGATAACGAGCCCCGATTCGGAGCCGTGAGCGTCCAGAATGATCTTCTCGCCGTCGTCAAAGGCGCTAACCTCCGCGTCGACGCTCATCCTTTCGAGGATCTCCCGAAGAACCTTTGCCGCTTCTTCCCGCTTCTCAGTCAGTGTGCTCTGATCGCTCATCTCTTCTCCAAACCTAGATCGTGAAGCTCGCGATTGGTACGGGAAGCGGGGGCGACGGCGCTCCAACCTCGCGGCCACCCGCCGTCACCCTCGCCTCCGCCAGCGCAACTCGTGGTCTTACCCCGCTCCCCTCTCGCTCCTCGCTCGACCGAGACGCCTGGCCGGCTTCTAGCCCAGCCCCATCTTTCCGAGCAACGCCCTTGCGTCGGGATGCGCCCCGAAGGACGGTCTTCTTCCGGCCTTTCACCGATTTGGCGGTTTTCTGCCTCATAACCACGCGTAGGAGAAAAGCCTACCTTTCCATGCCTAACTTTGTCAATTATCATCACAACGAACGTTTCGATTCTCCTCCGCTCTTCCTCCTTCTCTTGGCGTCAGACACGTTACAGGCCAGGTCTTTCCCGTTGACTATAGCCAAGCGGCGTTGTAGAGTTCGCGCGCCTCGGTTACCGAGGCGTCTTCCCCAGATGGATTGATAGGAGACCACCTAGATGGAGCCCACTTTCCGCGTTGGCGATTTGGCAGTGTACCCGGCGCACGGCGTGGCCCAAGTCACCGGTATCGAGACCCGCGAGATTTCTTCCAGCAAGCTGACATTCTACATTCTGAAGATTCTCGACAACGGGATGAAGGTCATGATCCCGACCACCAACGCTGGTGCTGTCGGCTTGCGCGAGTTGATTCGCGCCGACGAGGTCGACGAAGTCTTCGAGATCTTGAAGAGCCGCGAAATCTCTGTTGAAGGTCAGACCTGGAACCGCCGCTACCGCGAGTACATGGAGAAGATCAAGACCGGCTCGGTCTTCGAGATCGCCGAGGTACTCCGCGACTTGCAGCGCCTCAAAGGTGACAAGGAACTCTCGTTTGGCGAGCGCAAGATGCTCGATACCGCGCGCACCCTCCTCGTCAAGGAGATTGCCGTCGCCACAAAGTCAAACGAAGGCAAGATCGAAGAGAGGCTCAACCGCATCTTCGCCTGCTAGACCTCGGTCGACAGCGCATCGGGCCTCGGGACGCAATCCCGGGGCCTTTCGCTTTTCTCCGCCTCCTTCGCCGCCCGCGGGCAACGTCAGACGTCTAGATTGCGTACGTTGAGCGCGTTCTGCGCGATGAAGTCGCGCCTCGGTTCCACCAGATCGCCCATCAACGTCGAGAACAGCCGATCGGCTTCGAACGCGTCTTCCACGCGTACCTGCAACAGCGTTCGCCTCTCGGGGTCCATCGTCGTCTCCCAGAGCTGCTCGGGGTTCATCTCACCCAAGCCCTTGTAGCGCTGGATCTGCAAACCCTTCTTGCCGAGCTCATTCACCCGTTCGCCCAGCTCTTCCACGCGCTGGAACTCCACGGCTTCACTTCCCGCCTCAAGTCGATAGGGCGGCGGCCCCATGACCAAAAGCTCTTGGTAGAGCGCCGACAGGTCACCAAACTCCGGCGAATCCAAGAACGCGAAATCGATCACGGTCGCTCGCTTAATCCCGGACGGCCGCACCGGGGCCTCTATCTTGAACCCGCCGTGCTCGCTGTCTGGTGCTAGCTTCAAGAACACGTCCTTGAGCTCCGGAGCGTACGTCTCGAAATACTTTTCGAGCCGGCCGAGAGCGGTCGTGATGAGCTTGGGCTCCTTCAGGTCGGCCTTTGAAAGGCGGGCGGCCTTGATGATGGCATCCACCAAACGCGCGTCGAATCGCCGATCCACCACACGAAGAAGCCGGCGGTAACGGGAGGCTAAGCGCGCCAGCTGCCGAAGAGACTCGCCGCCGATCGTCTCGCTGCCATTGCTCGGCTGAAGAAGAAGGTTCTCCGTTGCGCTATCAAGCAGGTATTCCTCGAGCGCTTGCTCGTTCTTGAGATAGAGCTCGCGCTTGCCCTTTTTCACGCGGTAAAGCGGCGGCTGCGCAATGAACAGGTAGCCGCGCTCAATGATCTCGGGAAAGTGACGGTAGAAAAACGTCAGCAAAAGCGTGCGAATGTGACTGCCGTCGACGTCGGCGTCGGTCATCACGATCACGCGATGGTAGCGAATCTTGTCTATTTCCTTTTCCTTCTCGACCCCGCAGCCGAGCGCGGTGATGAGCGTGACGATTTCCTGCGACGACAACATCTTGTCGAGGCGGGCCTTTTCGACGTTCAGGATCTTTCCGCGCAACGGCAGGATCGCCTGATCCTTACGATTGCGGCCTTGCTTGGCCGAACCGCCTGCGCTGTCGCCCTCGACGATGTAAAGCTCCGAGAGCGCCGGATCCCGCTCCTGACAGTCAGCCAGCTTGCCGGGAAGTGACGAGATGTCGAGCGCACCCTTCCGCTGCACCAGTTCGCGCGCCTTCCGGGCAGCGTCCCGAGCGCGCGCCGCCAGGACCGCCTTCTCGATGACCTGCTTCGCCTCGCGCGGATGCTCTTCAAGGTAGCGGCCGAGTCGCTCGTTAACGATTCGCTCGACGATCCCTTTGACCTCCGACGAGACCAGCTTGTCCTTGGGCTGATTGCTGAACTTTGGATCCGGGTGTTTGACGGACACCACCGCCGTCAGGCCTTCGCTGATGTCGTCCCCGCCGAGACCGTTCTTGAGATCCTTGAGCAGGCCAGCGCTCTGCGCGTAGGCGTTCACGGTGCGGGTCAGTGCAGCCCGGAATCCCGTCAAATGCGTACCGCCATCCTTGTTTTTGATGTTGTTCGTGAAACAGAAAATCGAGTCCTGGTACGAATCGTTCCACTGCAACGCAATCTCGACGATCGTGCCGTCTTGCTCGCCCTCGACCACGATTGGCTTTTCGTGCGTGACCACGCGGGTGGTGTTCAGGTCGGCCACGAACTGCGCAAGGCCGCCTGTGAACTGGAACTCGTGCGACTTGCCGTTGCGTTCGTCCTGCAGTGTGATGCACAGACCGCGGTTGAGGTACGAGAGCTCGCGCAGTCGCTGCGAGAGCAGCTCAAAGCTGAATTCGAGCATGCCCTTGAAAATCAAGGTGTCCGGTTTGAACGTGATTTTCGTTCCGGTCTTTTCGGAAACGCCTATCTCTTCGAGAGTCGTCGCCGGGTCTCCTCGCCGGTACTCTTGGTGATAGACTTTGCCGTCGCGCTTAATCTCCAGCTTCACCCACTCGGAAAGCGCGTTTACGACGGACACGCCTACGCCGTGCAAACCGCCTGACACTTTGTAGTTCGAGTGGTTGAACTTGCCGCCGGCGTGAAGCACGGTCATGACGATCTCGGCGGTCGGCCGCTTTTCGGTTGGATGCTCGCCCACCGGAATTCCGCGCCCGTTGTCCTCGACACTAACCGAATTGTCGAAGTGGACCTGCACGTCGATGCGATTGCAGAAGCCGGCAAGCGCTTCGTCCACCGAGTTGTCCACGACCTCGTAGACCATGTGGTGCAAGCCGCTGCCGTCGTCGGTGTCGCCGATGTACATGCCTGGTCGCATGCGCACAGCTTCGAGGCCTTTGAGAACCTGGATGCTCTCTTCGTTGTAATCGCTCGGAACCCGAGTCTGTTCCTGACCTGAAGCGCTATCTGCGTCACCCGACATATAGAAAAACCTAGGACTTTCAGTCACATAGCATCATTGTGCCGGGGAGTAAAGCAAAACTGGCCGGCTCTCTCACACGCGTTCGAGATGGCCCTCGGTGACCCGCCAATCAACCCGTCCCGGTAGCTCCGGCAGATGCTCCCTCTCGGTCACGGTGATGAGAGTTTGGCACGCCATGGCCGCCAAGGTTTCAAAAAGCCTGGTCCGGCGCTCCCGGTCGAGCTCGCTTGCCACATCGTCGAGAAGGAGCACCGGCGTTTCCCGATTTTGCCCCTCGACGTACGCCAGCTCCGCGATCTTGAACGCCAACACCAGCGAGCGTATCTGACCTTGGGAGCCATGCTCCCGCGCCCGATGTTCTCCAAGATCCATCTCCAGGTCGTCCGTCTGCGGTCCAAACCCCGTGAAACCGCGACGCACGTCCTTGCTGCGCTCGACCGCCAACCCCCCTAGTAACGCTACCTCCACCTCGGCTTCATCTTGCGCTTGCTCGACGCGCTCGTCGCTGCGGTAGCGAACGGTTGCAGGCAGGCCGCCGTGGATCTCGGCAAAGATCCGCTCCACCTCTGGCGCCAGCGCTCTTGCGAGAGCTCGCCTGCGCACGACCAGGCGCGCTCCGGTCTTCGCCAGGGTCTCGTCGTAACTCTCCAGAAGCGCATTCGACCACTCGCCCTTTCGCAAAAGACCGTTTCGCGCCTTAAGCGCCCGTTCGAAATCGAGCGCTTCACGGTAGTACGGCCGATGCACTGCGAACACAGCTCGGTCCAGCGCTCGACGACGCTCGGCGGCTGGCGCTTTCGGCAAGCGAAGATCCTCTGGCCCGAAAACGACCACGCCGGCACCTTCGAGCGAGTCCGAGTCTCTGCGAACGGATTTTCCGTCGAGCTTCGTTCGCTTCTTGCCAACCTCTACCTCCACGACGATCGTTCGATCAAGCCCGCGCAGCCAAACCGCAGCTTCGATCGACGACTTGCTGTCACCCCATCGAATGACCTCTGCGCTGCTGCTCGTGCGAAATGAACGGAAGGTAATCGCATAGTACGCCGCTTCCAGCACGTTGCTCTTGCCCTGGCCGTTCTGGCCAAAAAGCACCGTGACACGCTCTCCGAGCGCCAGCTCCTCCTTGGCCAGGTTTCTCCAGCTGCGAACCGCTAAGCGCTTGATCAGCAACGTCTGCTGCTGGTTCGAAGGGCCACGACTACAGACGCATAGGCATAACCACGCCCAGATAGTCCGTGCCGTCACATGGCTTCAGCAAGGCAGGGTCGAGGTCGCCCCCGAGCTCAATGCTGACCTCCTTGCCGCCCATCTCGGTGAGTAAGTCGATGAAGTAGCGTGCATTGAAGCCAATCTGCAAAGCACCGCCCTTGTAGTCGACGTCGATACTCTCCTTCGCCTTTCCAAGGTCCGGGTTGTCCGCTTCGATCGAGAGCTTTCCGCTTTCAAGTGAAAACCGAATTCCCCATGTCTTGTCCGAGGCTATGATCGAAACCCGCCGTAGCGCTTCGAGGAACATCTCGCGTCCCACCACAACCTTCTTGTCGTTGTCCCGTGGAATGACCTGGTCGTAGGGAGGGAACTGGCCTTCGCCAAGCTTCACCGAAAGCGTCATGTCGTCCGCCTTGAGAACGAAATAGGACTGGTCCATGCCTATCTCGCAGGAACCTTGATTTCCTTCGATGGCGCGGCGGATTTCTCCTAGACCCTTGCGGGGCAAGAGCCCGCCCGCTGAAAGCACAGGACCACCCACCATGTCGCGCGTGACCTTCGAGAGTCGATGTCCGTCTGTCGAAACCATAGTCGCCTTCTCGCCATTGCTTTCAAACAGCACGCTGGCGAGATGCGGTCGGGTCTCATCCATGGAGACCGACAAGATGGTCTTGGTAATCATTTCGCCGAGAAGCGGCGCCTCGACCTTGCTCCGCCCAATCTCGTCCACGCTTGGCAGCTTGGGATAGTCGCGGTCGCTCATTCCGACGACCTTGAATTCGGTGCGCCCGCTTTCGATTTGCAGCCAGTTCTGCTCGTTGCGCTGCAGATGCACCTCCTCTCCGCCCAATCCTTTCACAATTTCATAGAGCTGCCGCGCGCCAACGGTGATGCCGCCCTCTTCGATGACTTTGGCGGATGCGTGAGCGACCATTGTGACCTTCAGATCCGTCGCGGCCATCATCACCTTGTCCGTGCCGACCGTTCGCAGGAGCACGTTTGCCAAGATCGGGACCGTGTTCTTTCGATCCGCAATCCCGTGAGTCAGGTAGAGGCCACGCAGTAGTTCATTTTTTCCAATCCGAAAGTCCATCCGTTACCACCCTCTAGCTGGGGTTTTCATCCATCAACACGTCTCTAGAATCTATAGGTTTATAACTTACTTTGGGAGAAGTATTAGGGCCTGTGAATTTGTGGATAAAGTGAGTTTCTCGACGGAGACATCGGAGATCATCCTGGGGAAAGAATCCATGCGATGCCATGGATAGAGGGTGTGTAACTCTCAAAGGGAAGTTCTGAAGGTTTTGTCCACACCTCTAAGGATAAGTCATCCACAGGCGCGATCTGCTCCATCGATACTTCATCGACGGTGAACGGCCTCGAAAAATGCCCAATGCGCGGCACCCGAAGAGCTCCTCGTTCAAGCCGTTCGGTCGTTGGGAGAGGGGTCGCTAGCGCTGGCGCAGGCGCGCGGTCAGTGTCGAAACGACGCTTCGCAGGCTGGGATCATCGGCCATCTTCTTCTCGATCTTACGAACCGCGCTGATGATGGTCGAGTGATCTTTTCCTCCGAAGCGACTGCCGATCTCGGGATAGCTCATCGAGGTGAGTTGCCTCGAAAGATACATGGCGATCATACGTGGATGAGAGACGGCGCGATGGCGCTTAGGCCCCTTGAGATCGTGCAGCTTGACCTCGAAGTACGACGAGACCTCGCGCTGGATGGCTTCCACCGTAAGACCAGTGGGACCAGACGAGGCCATAGTCTTTAGGATCTCCTCGGCCATCTCCTTCGTGATCGAGCAACCACTGATCGAAGCCCGCGCCGAAAGCTGAAGCAGAGCACCTTCTAGCTCGCGCACGTTCGACCGCACATGGGTGGCAACGGTCAAGGCCACGTCGTCCGGCAAGTCGACGTTATCGAGCTCGGCTTTGCGCTTGAGAATCGCCACGCGTGTTTCAAGGTCTGGGTGACCGATTTCGGTGATGAGCCCCCACGTAAAACGGCTACGCAGCCGCTCTTCGACGCCCGGCAACTCGGCTGGAAGCTTGTCGCAAGTGAGAACGATCTGCTTGTGCGCGTGATGAAGAGCGTTGAACGTGTGGAAGAACTCGTCTTGCGAGCTGTCCTTGCCGGAGAGAAACTGAATGTCGTCCACCAGGAGGACGTCCGGTGCTTCCCGGTAACGCTCGCGGAACGCTTCCATCAGGTTCACGTTGCCGCCGCCCGACTGCCGCCTCTGGTTCAGCATGGAGCCGATGAAGCCGGTGACGAACTGCTCACAGGTGACAACGGTGATGGTCCAGTCGGGGTGCTGGCGATGGATCTCGTGGCCGACGGCGTGCAAAAGGTGCGTCTTGCCGAGGCCGACGCCGCCATAGATGAAAAGAGGGTTGTACTTCGAGGCGGGCGAGTCGGCCACCATCCGCGCGGCAGCGTGGGCGAACTGGTTCGTCTGACCCACCACGAACTTGTCGAAGCTGTAGCGGCTATCGAGACCCCTCGGACTTGCAACGGGCTCGGCGACGGCCGGTTCTCTAACTTCCACGGAAGCTTCGGTCTCTTCCGCTGTCGTCGCTTCTTCCACTACTTCGAAATCCACAGAAAAAGTTGTGTTGGTGCGAGTTTCGAGGTCGGAAAGGATGGCGTGCAGGTAGTGGTCTTCGAACCACTCCTTCTGGTAACGATTGGGCGCTCGCAGATGAATGCGACTACCTTCGAAACCCACCAGCTTGATGGGACGCAACCACTGGTCGCGCTGCGTTGGCTTGACCCTCTCTTCAACCGATCGTACGGCTTCGCCCCAAAGTTCTTGCATGTTCTATTCACAGCGTCCGAGTCAAAAAAAGATCAGCAAACACGAGTGCTTAGACACACTAGTCCCCAATTTGCCAACAGCAGCTCCTAAGGACGCTCGCCCTGGTTTCCACGAACCGGCCAAACCGGGCGGCGATGTCAGCGGGGAGGCCTTTACTACCAACGGGGCAGAAGAGCGGCAAGACGAAAGATGCGTTTGCTTACGATGCCCCGGAATCTGCGGAAATAGAGAACTTTCCGGTGAGGGTCAGACCCAGCAAGTTCGGAGGCAAATTCGCATAGTCCGTCCAAGTAACGGTGATTCTTAGGAAAAGTTAGCCATCTTCGAGACGAAATCCAGACACCCCTTGAATCCACAGGCAAGCTCGGCAGACACGCTCGCCAATGGCCATGGCATGGGCTCTGGAGCGTTTGCGTGACAAAAACGTGTCGGCTTTCCGTCGGTGCATTGCGCTTTGTTCCCGCAACTCGTCGCTTTTGCCGACGGGCAAGGAGCGTTCGCGCGATTGCACTCGCCTATTCTCCGACGGAAAAGTGCGCATCTTCAGACCAAATCTCGACGGAAAAGCCGCAATCGATCACGTCAGCCACGTCAAGTTCCTGTCCACCCGGGCGCGAGGCCGGCCCTGGATACCTCGCAAAAACCCAATTCGAAGCTCGGCCGGTCGTTGACAGCACCGATCGGGGATGTTAGTTCTCCCAGCCCAATACCGGGAGCACCGGGAGGATCCAGTGAAGAGGACGTATCAACCACACCGAAAGAGCCGGAAGCGCACGCATGGTTTCCGCAAGCGAATGAGTTCCCCCCAAGGACGTGAAGTGCTCAAGCGCCGCCGCCGCAAGGGGCGCAAGAAGCTCACGGTCAGCGTTCCCAAGAAATAGGTTGAGGTGACCGACCGAGGCCGGTGCCAGGGGCTGGGCCGCAGCCAGCGACTCCGGAAGCGGTCGAGCTTTCTGGTCGTGCAGCAGCGGGGCCGCCGGGTGGCAGGACGGAATCTCGTGCTCTATGCATGGAAGCCATCCGAGTCAGCCAGGGAAGGCAGCGCGCGACTCGGCATCACCGTCAGCAAGAAAGTCGGCGGAGCCGTGGTGCGCAACCGAGTCAAGCGCTGGCTGCGTGAGAGCTATCGTCGGATCGCGACTTTGCCGGCCGGGCTGGATCTGGTGGTCATTGCCAAGCCGGGCTCGGCAGCGAGCGATTTTACCGCTACCGATCAAGAGCTACGCCGTCTGCTTCAATCGGTCAGCAAGTAATGCATTCACCAGCGAAAGCCATTGGGTCCCTGGGCCAAGCCGCAGCACTCGCTCTGCTGCGCATCTATCGGGTGGCGATTTCACCCGCGCTCGGCCAAGCCTGTCGCTACGAGCCCACGTGTTCCGTCTATGCTCAACAAGCCATCCAGCGTTTTGGCGTTCTGCGCGGCAGTCTGCTCGCGGTGCGCAGGATTTTGCGCTGCCACCCCTTCGCCCGCGGCGGGCTTGATCCGGTTCCTGCAGAGCCGACCGAGCTGCACTCGCATTCGATCTAGGAGGTTCTATGGATAAGCGGTTGCTACTCGCGGTGGTGGTGTCGATGGCCATCCTTTTCCTTTGGATGAAATTTATTGCACCCGCGCCGTCTCCTCGCGCGCCGATGCAGCAGCCGACGGCTACGTCTCCGAGCTCGACGGGAATCGACTCGGGCGTGCCAGCTCCCGCGGCGCCAGCGACGGGACAAGTCGAGTCTGGGGCCAAGGCTCCGGGCGCTCCCGCGGTTCGTCCCGCGGAGGAGCTGGTCACACTGGAGTCGGCGGATGCCGCTTACGTGCTCTCGACTTACGGCGCTTCGCTTCGGCAGATAAGGCTCAAGGATCGCCAGTTCCTTAAGAATGCGGCGGATCCTTCTTCGGGCATGCAGATCGTCTCGACCTCGGGGGAAAACACGGCGCCTTTGCGCATTGCCTTTGCCAAGGCGGACTTCCGCTGGGACGACCACGTCGTTTGGACCGTCAACCGTCCGAGCGCCGCCAGCGTGGTCTTTCGCGCCGAAACGGACGAAGTTGTCGTCGAAAAAAACTACTCGCTGGATAGCGCGCGCTACCGTTTGCTGCTGTCGATCTTCGTTCAGAACAAGACCGCGCGTGCGCTCGACCACGGCCTTCTCCTCGAGCTTTTCGCGGCTCAGGATCCGCAAAAGAAGGGCGGGGGCATGTTCAGCTACGCCTCGGCGAACCTCGCCGAAATGGTGTGTTACGTCGGCGAGAAGGCGAAGCGCTCGACGGTGGATGCTCTGGTCAAGGAGTCGCAAAGCTACGTGGGGGGCGTTCGCTGGGTCGCTGCCGGCGACAAGTACTTCATGGTCGCCGCGGTTCCCTTCCCGGAGAATCAGCCCCGCGATCGCGCGTGCAAGGAACAATCCCTCGACCTTGGTACCGCCGAGGTTACGTTGTCCTTTGCCACGCGCACCGTGGCGCCGAGTGAGCGCACCGAGTATCCGTTCGTCGTGTTTGCCGGACCGAAGTACGCGCACGACCTCGAAGCCGTGCGTCCAGGCGGTGAAGACGCCAAGCTGGCCGACGCAGTGGATGTGACGTTCGCCGTACTCTCGCGGCCCATGCTGCTTTTGCTCAAGCAGTTCTACAAGCTGTCGGGCAACTGGGGCATCGCCATCATCCTGCTCACCATTTTCGTTCGCTTAGTCACGTTCTATCCGACCCACCGGACGCTGGTGTCTGCCAAGAAGATGCAGGGTCTATCGGGCAAGATCGCAGAGCTGCGCAAGAAGTACGAAAACGACAAGCAGCGTCTGGGCGTCGAGACCATGAACCTTTATAAGGCCCATGGCGTGTCGCCCTTCGGCGGCTGCCTGCCGAGCCTCATCCAGATGCCGATCTGGATCGCGCTTTTCTCGACCCTCAACTACTCGGTTGAGATCTACCACTCATCGTTCTTCTGGTACATCACCGACCTTTCCGCCAGGGATCCGTACTACCTGGCGCCGCTCCTCATGGGCACGGTCATGTTCCTGCAAATGCGCATGTCGCCGGCGGGAACCGATCCGCAACAGCAGAAGATGATGTCGGTGATGATGCCCGTCATGTTCACCGGCTTCTCGCTCTTTTTGCCCGCGGGCCTTTCGATTTACACCCTTACGAGCTACCTCATCGGCATCTTGCAGCAGCTCTACGTGAACCGCCGCTACCGCGCGCTAGCCACTCCGGCGCTGGTCGGCAAGCGCTAGCATCATCGGCGCGGAGCCTGTCGTGCGCATTCGCCAGCATGTCAATCCGCTCCGTTCCGAATATCTACGCATTCCTGTCGAGCGGCTCCGCCTTGCAGCCGAGCGGCCCATCGAAGTCGAGCTGGGCTCGGCGGAAGCCCTCTTTCTCATGGAGCGGGCGACGCACGAGCCTGACGGCAGCTACATCGGCGTAGAATTGCGGCGCGACATGGTCGAGCAAGCGAACCAGATCTGTGCCGTGAAGGGTCTCCAGCAGGTTCGCAGCGTATTCGCCAACATTTCGGTGGATTTGCCGCGCTTGTTCGCCCCCGCCAGCGTTCGCCGTTTCTTCATCAATTTTCCCGATCCCTATTTCAAATCGAAGCAGCGCAAGCGCCGGGTGGTAGGCGTCGAGCTCATCGATCAGCTGGCGGACTTGCTCGTGCCCGGCGGCGAGGTTCACGTGGCCACCGACATTTTCGACATAGCGCTCGACGCCATGGCAGCGCTGGAACGTGAAACGCCCCGGCGCTTCGTGAGCCAGCTCGAGGCGTGGAGCTTTTTGCCTCAGAGCCTGTTCCACGCGCGGTCGTGGCGTGAACGTCACTGCGAAGAAGCTGGAATTCGTATCTGGCGGCTGGCGTATCGCCTGATTTGAAGGTTCTTAAGGGGCG
>ODAK010004910.1_pt1 | contig 13641 bp, 11 predicted proteins | sample 1539591 | NCBI WGS metagenome assembly ODAK01 (sample SAMEA3539303, study PRJEB22396) | soil metagenome | biome: tundra; feature: field; material: soil | place: USA | collected 2010-05 | depth 0.15 m | reverse complement strand
CGGATTGAATGAGAAAGGTCTGGCCGCCGGGATGTTCTACTTCCCCGCCTCCGCCAGATACATGCCCTACACAGCAGCCGATGCAGGCAAGACTATTGCGCAGTGGGAAGTGCCATCGTGGATCCTGGAGAACTTCGACAGCGTCGAGGAGGTAAAAGCCAACATTGGCGGCATCGTCGTGCCCGCCGTTGTGTTCGGTGGATGGGGCTTCGCTCCGGAGGCGCATTACATCGTGCACGATGCCTCCGGCAAGAGCATCGTGATCGAGTATACCGGCGGCAAGCTAAACGTCTATGACAATCCGCTGGGCGTGCTTACAAACTCACCGGCGTTCGATTGGCATATGACAAATCTCCGCAACTATGTGAATTTTTCGATGACCAACGTACCTCCGGTCAAACTGGGCTCTATCAAGCTCGAGCCGTTCGGCCAAGGCTCTGGCATGCTCGGGCTGCCGGGCGACTTCACGCCGCCGTCGCGCTTCGTTCGCGCCGTCGCGTTCAGCCAGTCGGTCTTTACCCCAAAGACAGGGAACGACGCGGTTTTGGAGGCCTTCCATGTCCTGAACCAATTCGACATTCCAAAGGGCGCGGCCCGCGAACACGAGAAGGACGCGCACGGCAATATCCTGGCCGACTATACGATTTGGACCGCGGCCAGCGATCTCAAGGCCAAGCAGTACTTTTTCCGCACTTACGAGAACAGCCAGATCCGGATGGTCGACCTCATGAAGATGAATCTTGACGCAAAGGACATCGTCAAAATATCGATAAAGGGCGACGAAATTATCAAACCACTGAACCCATGAACGGGAATACGACGGGTCCGGTATCCACTTCGCTTGAAATGCCCTCGCGGCGGCGTTGTCATCAAACTGCAGGCTGGCGATTGTAAAAGGAGGCAAATCGCAATGCTAACTTGCGGCCAACTTGCGGCGAATCATGTCTTACCTCCGCGCCACCGCACTCGTTCTTGCCTTGCTCTTGTTTTTGGGTCTCGCTCCCTTGCAATGGGTCGCGCTGCGGCGGCGCTGGCCACTGCGCCTGTGGCTTCCGGTCGCCTTCGGCCGGACGCTCGCCGCCTTGCTCCGCCTGGATGTTTGCGTGGAGTGCGCCCCGCCCCCACGGGGCCTCGTCTCATTGTCGCCAATCACGTGTCTTGGCTCGACATCCTGGCGCTTTGCAGCGTCGAGCCGGTCTGTTTCCTCGCCAAGCGTGAGGTCGGAACATGGCCGGTCGCGTCCACTTTCGCGCGCCTGCAGGAAACGGTTTTCGTGGATCGCGAGCGGCGCCGCACGATCCCCGGTACCAACGCGGCGATGGCGCAAAGGATGCTCGGCGGCCGTCCCATGCTGCTTTTCCCCGAGGCCACGACCGGCGACGGCTCGGCGCTTCGCAAGTTTCATAGCTCGCATTTCGCCGCCGCGCGCGATCTTCTTGGCGCGTCAAGCGGGGTCGAGACGGTCTTCGTGCAGCCTGTCGCGATCCGCTATTCAACGCTTGCGGCGGCATGGTTCGGCGATGCGGCCTTGCTTCCGCATCTTTGGTCCATTCTTAAGGGCGAGCCGATCCGGTGCGATCTCGCCTTTGGCAAGCCGCTCGCCTATGCGCGAGGAGAAAATCGCAAGGTCATCGCCGGGCAAGCCGCATCCGCCATCGCCGGCATGCTTGCGTCCATGGCACGCGCGGCCGAACCGGACCTCGCCGCGCGGGCCGAGCCGCCGGCCCTCGATGCCGTTACGGCGAACCCCTAGACTCAAGCTACAGCCATTGTCTTTCATCGGGTCCTTGATTCGCGGGGCACGGCGGCGGCGGCGCAGAATTCCCTTGCGGGGCGCTTGCCGGACCGCGAACATGGCTTTGTTACGTTTTGTAACCGGAATTGAAAATACGTGATAAGCCAATGAGATAAATCATCTTTTTCATTTCAAAGCGGACATTTGCACCGCTCTTCCGGCGCTCCCTGGCGATCCCCTTTTGCTCCTTCCGGCGCATGATGCTATGCCACGATATGCTCATATTGCATCCAATGCGGCCGGGGAGCGGCACCCAAGCCGCTGCCGCCAAGATGCCGGACTTTCCTATCGTCTCGTGAACCCATCTGGACCGCCGATCAAGCCAGTGCAAAAAATCCATAGCCTCGCCGATTATGCAACGAAGCGCTTCCGGCTCGCGGGAAAGGCTTATCTCGACCTCGGCGACCCGTTTTTCGCGCCGATCGATGTTTTGCGGCGGGAAGCCGAGATAAAAGGCCGCCGCTTCGTCAGTTTCGCCAATTACGATTATCTGGGGCTCGCGTCGCATCCAGCGATCAAAGCCGCGGCGGCGGCGGCACTGGACACTTTAGGGATCGGCGCGCTTGGCTCCCGCCTCGTCGGCGGTGAGCGGTCCACCCATCGTAATTTGGAGGTCGGGCTCGCCAAATTCCTCGGGGTCGAGGAGGCTCTGACCCTGGTCAGCGGATATCTCACCAATGTGACGACGATATCGCATATCCTCGGGTCGCGTGACGCGCTGTTCATCGATGAACTGTCCCATAACAGCATCGTTAGCGGCGCCAAGGCCACGACCGCCGAAACCATCGTTTTTCGTCACAACGATCTCGATCATCTCGATTTTCTTCTACGCGAAAAGCGCGCCAACTACCGCAATACGCTGATCGTCGCCGAGGGCCTTTACAGCATGGATGGCGATGTCGCCGACCTTGCCGGACTTGTCGGCCTCAAGGAGCGGCACAAGGCTTGGCTGTTGATCGACGAGGCGCATTCGATCGGCGTATTGGGAAACGAGGGACGCGGCCTTTGGGAACATGTCGGCGTCGATCCGCAACGAATCGACCTGATTATTGGCACTTTGTCGAAGACCCTCGTCTCTTGCGGCGGGTTCGTCGCCGGCAAGGAAGCGGTGATCTCCTGGCTGCGCTATACCTTGCCCGGATTTGTCTATAGCGTCGGCCTATCGCCCGTCATATCGGCGGCGGCGGAGACCGCCCTGCACTTGATGCAGGAAGAAAGCTGGCGCATCGAGCGGCTTCGCCACAATGCCGAACTCTTCGTCGAATTCGCGCATGACGCGGGCCTCGATACGGGGCCTGCCATCGGACGCGGCGTCGTCCCGATCCTGTTCTCCGACAGTCTCGAGACCCTGGCTGCCTCCAGCCATTTGATGGAACACGGTTATTACGTTCCGCCGATCATTCAAATCGGGGTGCCGAAAGACCAGCCGCGTCTGCGGTTTTTCCTTTCGGCACTGCATACCGAGGTTGAGATCAAGGGCGTGATTGATCTGTTGGCGAAACGGGAAATCCAATGTGAAGCTCCAGCCCGTTCGCTGAGCGCGGCCAGCTGACGGCGGCGTCAATTTCACTCTGGCGCATTTCCCGCCCCCGGCCACGATGCGCTTAGCTTTTATATGCGGCCTGGGACCGCCGCCGGCGCCCGCCGCACGCGACAAAAAGGTTAGGCCGATGAGCGGGAAAGAAGACAAGATCGAGATCATTCCAGCAAACGGGCTGCGAAACTTTCTCGCCTTTTGCCGGCTCCCCCGGCTTCTCTACAAAAATCAGCCGGGCTTCTCGCCGCCTCTCGATGCCGAGCGCTGGACCATGTTCGCGCATAAGCTCAATCCGCATTTCAAGCTCGTCGAATCGCAAGCCTTTCTCGCCCGCAAGAATGGCAAGCTTGCCGGCCGGATTTCCGCCCAGCTCTACAACGAAACCTATACGCCGCTTGGCGCGTCGCGGGCCCAATTTGGCTGCCTCGACGCGATCGATGACGACGAAGTCGTTGCCGCCCTGACGCGCGCCGCCGAGGATTGGCTGCGCCAGCGCGGCGCCACGCTCGTGCATGGGCCGTTCTCGCCCTCCATCTGGAGCGAGTGCGGCTTGCTCGTCCAGGGGTTCGAAGCCGCGCCCATGGTGTTCATGCCCTGGAATCCACCCTATTTGGTCGATTCCTTGGAGCGCCTGGGCTACACGAAAGCGCGCGACCTCATTTCCTACCGCTATGATGTCGGCGAAAAAGACCGGCAGGCCAGCCCGAGCATTATAGAGCGGCCCGAATGGCGCGACAGGCTCAACATCCGAACGCTCGATCTTAAGAACATCGGCAAGGAAGCAGAAATCATCATCGATATTTTCAACGATGCCTGGAGCGAAAATTGGGGCTTTGTTCCTTTTACGCTCGCTGAATTCATGTCGAGCGCCGACGGCCTTAAATTGGTGATGCCTCCGGAAGGCGGCTTTATGATCGAACTCGACGGCGTGCCCCAAGCCTTCGGCATTATCTTGCCGAACCTGCATGAGATTACCGCCGATCTCGGCGGCCGTCTATTGCCTTTCGGACTGCCGCGCGTCGTCTCACGGATCAGAAACCACACCTTCAAGTCCGGGCGGCTCGCCCTATTCGGCATCCGCCGCGCCTTGCACCGCAAGGCCGCTGGCGGCGCCGTCATTCTGGCTTTCATCGAAGAAATGCGCCAGCGCAGCAAATCGAGTTCCATCGGACACGTCGAATTCGGCTGGGTTTTGGAGAATAATTTCGGTATGCGGCGTCCGATCGAGCTCTCTGGGGCGCGGATCGACAAGGTCCACCGCGTCTATGAGAAAAGCCTCGCGGCTTGACCCGTTAACCCTATTTCCGATCCGTCCGGCTATGCGACGCACCGGCCCCGTCACGATGAAAGGACGATCCACGCATGAGATTGCAAGCTTTTGATCGCGGCCACATCAGCCGCGTCGAATCCAGCGCGGAGCGGGATGGTTTCATTGCCACCGACAATCCGCGTCCGCATCCCTTGCGCCGCCGCGCGATACTGGCGGCGCATCCCGAAGCCGCCAGTCTGATTGGCCACGACTGGAGGACAGCGGCGATCACTCTTTCGGCCGTCGCCGGGCAGACCTTGATCGCCGCGGGTCTCGGCACGCTCGGCATTGATTATTGGTGGGCGGCCCTTATTGCCGCGTTTTGCATTGGCGCCTTCGCCAATCACGCGATGTTCGTCGTCATCCACGACGCGACCCACAATTGCATCTTCAAAGCCAATTTCCTGAACAAATGGGTCGCGATCCTCGCCGATCTGCCGAACACTTTTCCGACCGCGATGGGATTTCGCTGCTACCACATGAAGCATCATTCGCATCTCGGAGACTATGATTACGACGCCGACTTGCCGAGCCATTGGGAAGCGCGTCTGTTTGGCAATAGCGCACCCGGCAAGGCGGCTTGGATGTTTCTTTTCCCGGTTTTTCAGCTCACCCGTCTTGCCAGGCTGAAGGGCTCGGTGCCGATGTGGAGCCGCTGGACATTCATCAATGGCGGCTGCGTTTTTCTCTACGATCTCGCCATTCTCATGTGCTTCGGACCGAATGCGCTTCTCTATCTATTCGCGTCTTTCTGGTTTTCGGTCGGAGGCTTGCATCCGCTCGGCGCACGCTGGCTCCAGGAGCATTTTACCCCCGATCCGGCCCAGGAGACGTTCGATTATTACGGTCCCTTGAACCTTGTCGCGCTCAACATCGGCTATCACAACGAGCATCATGATTTTCCGGACGTGCCCTGGTCGCGGCTGCCGCGGCTGAAAGAGATGGCGCCGGAATTTTACGCCGGTCTGAAGACGCATAAATCATTGAGCGGGCTGCTGCTAAAGTTCATCCTCGACCCGCACTTCACGTTGTACACGCGGGTCGATCGCAGCGCCGCCGCGAGGCCGGTTATCAGGCCTCGTTGAAGCGGTCCGTTGCCGGCAAGACATCCAGAAGCGGCCGTGTCTTGGGCGTGCGTTTCCACGTGCCAGTGGCACCGAAAACGGTCTTCAGAATGGATGGCGCATTTGAGAGGCTGACATAGATCAGCAAGGGGACCAGCGAAGCGAGGGTCGCGAGATAGCGCCAAAACGAGCCCCGCCGCAAGATTATATAGGGGACGAGCGTCATGCCAATGCCGATGACCATGATTAAGGCCGCGATCGTCGCGATAACGGGCAGGTAAGGGGCGAAATCGCCACCCCGGATGAACACGCATAAGCCCAAGGAAAGACAGGCGAGCGCGACGCACGGATAAAACGTCTGGATGAGGATAAGGAAACTCGCGGACAGCTTGCGCCAAACGGGCCATTTGGCGGTCCAGACATCGCCGAGCAGCTTGCGGGCGACTTGCACGAAGCCATTCGACCAGCGCCTTTGTTGCACCTGCCAATGGGAAACTTTTTCGGGAACAAGCCCAGGCACGGCGGGTTCCATCGCGAAAATTCCGTGCCATCCGGCGATTTCGGCGCGAATGGTGAGATCGAGATCTTCGCAAAGCGAGTCTCCCGACCAACCGCCCGCCGCCTCGATCGCCGCGCGCCGCCAAACCCCCCCGGTGCCATTGAATTGAAACAGCCAGCCGGCCCGAAAGCGCGTCGCTTGCTCCATCACGAAATGCGCGTCGAACATCAGGCCTTGCGCGCGGGTCAGCCAATTCGTCCGGTAGTTGGCGAATTCGCAGCGCGATTGCACGAAGCTCGCGGCTGGATCGGCGATCAAGGCGGGGACGACCGCCCGCAGCCAATGCGCCGGCGGCCGGAAATCGGCGTCGAGAATGGCGACAAAGGGAGCATTCGACCGGGCGAGGCCAGCTGCCAAGGCGCCGGCTTTATAGCCGCGCCGCGCCGCCCGATGAAGATGCGAAATATCATAGCCTTGGCCGCGCAATTCGCGGACGACGGCCTTGGCAATCGCGGCCGTCTCGTCGGTGCTGTCATCGAGAAGTTGAATATGCAGCTTCTCGCGGGGCCAGTCCAGGGCCGCGGCGGACCGCAGGCAATCCGCGACCATCGCGGGTTCATTGAAAACCGGGATTTGCACCAGAACATGCGGGAGATCGGCATCGCCCGGAACCCAGGTGGAAAGCCGCTTGCCGAGCAGCCTGCCGGCCGCTTGTTCGAAAATATTGATCCCGATCAGAATCAGAAAACCGCCACCGACGAACAAGAGTCCGCAAAAGCCGGCAAGAAAGCCGGTCTCGCCCCCGATTCTGAAGAGTTCGAGAAAACTCAAAGGCCAAACCCCCGTGACGCGGTCACTTGCGGACCACATTGCCCTTGCCCATGGCATGGGTCTTTGGGTTAAGAGCGTTTTTAGACTTAGAAGCACCTTATAAAGACTAAGAAGCACCCTTAAGACTTAAAAGCGTCTATAACTTATTAAAGCGTCCTTAATTCCGCCAGAATCCGGTTTCCCGCCCGGACTGTCTTTACGCGATGCCGTGCGGCTGGTTGTTGCAAGCAACGGGACCCTTCACGCGAGCCATGGGAATAGCCCACCTTTAATCATGAAGCGCAAAAGCACGATTTCGACAACAAACAAATTGCAACAATATGTTGCAGAAATTGAGTGATTGGGATGTTTAACTTTAAGGACGCGCGGAGGACCTTCCGGGGGAAGGAAGGGTATGGAATTCATTAACGAATACGCTCTTGCGTTTGCGGAATGTTTACCTTGAAACGCGCCATGACTTTGTCCACGAGCCGGACCGGCAAGACGCGGGAGAGACACGCCAGCAGATAAAGCGATTTCGGGAAAGCTATGATGGCTTTGCCCCGTTCGAGACCGCGTTGGATGAGGACCGCTGCCTCCGCGCCGGTTATTTCAAGTGGCTTAATGGCGTCAATACGATCGTTCAACGGGGTCTTCACAAAGCCGGGGATGACGAGACTGACGCGCACGCCGCGCGCCTCGATGCGGCCGCGCAAGGATTCGCTATAGGCATGGACCGCCGCCTTCGTCGCGCAATAGGAGGGCGCGTAGGGCAAGCCGCGCACGCCCGCGATCGAGCCAATGAGGGCGATTTGGCCGGTCCCGCGCCCGCACATCGGCGCGATCAACGGTTCAACCGTGTTCAAGACGCCGATAAGATTGATGCCAATAATGGTGCGAACCGCGCGCGGGTCCTCGGCGAGGTCTCCAGGGGCGAGGCCGGTTGTGATGCCCGCATTGGCGATGACGAGATCGAAGGGACGGCGCGCGTCGGCTGCCTCGATCCATTGCGTCATGGCGTCTTGATCGCGCACATCGAGCTGGCCGAGGCTCACTTCGGCGCCTTGCGCGCGGGCGGCGGCGGCGGCGTCCTCCAGCCGTTCGCGGTCGCGCCCGATCAGCGACAAGGACACCCCCTGGCGGGCGTAAATGAGCGCGAGCGCGCGGCCAATACCGCTCGATGCGCCGGTGATGAGGATGGATCGCGGCTGCATTTCAGCTGGAGCATGATCCCAAAAAGGTGCAGACTTCTTGGACAGGATCATGCGACAAAACAAAGAGAGCGAGACCATGAGCGATTCATCTTAAAGCGATCATGGTCTAAACGGATTTGTGTTTTTGTGCAGAACCGCCGCTTCCGCCAAAATCACAAGGTCATCGCTCCGACCGCGCGCGGTCAGCCGCAGAATGAGTTCTGGCCTTGGGCCTCCCTGGCTGCGCAGGACACGGCCCATCACGCGAATGCCTTCGCCGGCAAGCACCGGCCGCAAAAACTTGGCCGAAAGCCGCGCGATAAAAAGATCCCGCCGCCACCCCATGATCAAGGGTTCGAAGCAGGCGAGCATCAGCATGCCATGCACGGGCGGCCCGGCGAGACCTGCCGCCTTTGCCGCTTCCGGGTCGAGATGCAGGGGATTGTCGTCACCCGAAACCACCGCATAACGGGCGAGCGCGTCAGGCTCGAAAGGCCCGAAGTTTTGCTCGCAGGCCTCGCCTGCCTTTGGCCAGTCCGGCGGCGCCAGCGCCCCTTCGGCTTCGATCATGATGGCGTCTCTTGCGTGAGCCGCACAATCCGCAACATGGTTTCGAGACGGGCGCAAATTTCCCCCTCCATGGTGGAAACCGCCATTGTCACGATCAGGCGCGGCGGCTTTTCACGGGACTCAATCTCGACGGCGAGGACATAAGCGGTATCGATCCGCAGGCTCGATTCATAGGCAAAGCTCTGCGCCTCGTGAACCGGCAGAAAGCCTTCGCCGCCGATCGATTGCAAGATCGCAACGCGGATGGCGGGAAGCGCAAGCCAGCGGAAAGGGAAGGTGAGAGGGACGAAATCGCCGGTCCCAATGGCTCCCGTCTCGCGCGAAAATCCGGCAACATCGTCCGGCTCGGTTCTAACCGTGATCGCGGCGAGGCGAACCGGCGCAACCTCGCCTGGCTCCGGCGCCGCGGCGCTAGCGCCAGTTTGCGCGGGATGGCGCGCGGTCATGCCGCGGCGGCGCGCCGGACGACGAGGCTTGCATTAATTCCTCCGAAAGCGAAGGAATTGGTCAGGGCGGTCCGGATCTGTATGGAACGCGCCTCGTTTGGCACGGCATCGATGGGGCATTTGGCGTCCGCCTCGCGCCAGTTGATGGTTGGCGGCGCGACATTCTCGCGGATGGCTCCAATCGTCACCACGAGCTCGAGGGCACCGGCGGCGCCCAGCGCATGGCCGTGGATGGGTTTCGTCGAGGACACCGGGAGCTTCGACAGATAATTGCCGAAGACGATCCCCAACGCCTCCGATTCCGTTGCGTCGTTCGCGGTCGTCCCGGTCCCATGCGCATTGACGTAATCGATTTCCCCGGCGTCGGCCCCGGCGTCGGCCAAGGCGTTGCGCATGCACGCGGCGGCTCCCTGAGCATCGGGGCGCACGGGGTCCTTGGCGTCGGCCGAGGTTCCATAGCCGGCGAGTTCAACGAGCGCTTCGGCGCCCCGGGCGCGGGCCAGTTCCGCTTCTTCGAGAACAAAGACCGCGGCGCCCGCGCCGAGGACCATGCCATTGCGGCCCTTGGAAAAAGGCCGGCAAGCGTCCGGCGAGAGCACCCGCAGCGCTTCCCAGGCCAGCATCGCGCTATTGGTCATGCAGTCCTCGGTTCCACCGACGATGGCGCGATCGACGAGCCCGGAACGGATGAGATGCGCTCCCATGCCGATCGCCTGTGTCGCCGAGGAACAGGCGCTCGAGACAGCAAAGCATGGTCCGGTCGATCCATAGCGGATGCTCAGGAGGGAGGGACAGGCGCTGGGAATCAAACGAGGGATCGTCAAGGGATCGGGGCGCCCTTGCTCGACCAGCGTCAGATAAAGCCCGTTTTCCAAGGTGTGCATGCCGCCAACGCCGGTGCCGATGATGGTGGCGGTGCGCGGCCCCAACGGTTTGGCGGACGCGAGCCCGGCCTGGGCGATCGCTTCGCCGGCGGCGGCAAGCAAATATTGCGCGACGGGATCGCAGAACGGCAATTCGCCCGGCGTGAGATGCGCGGCTGGATCGAAATCCTGGACCTGGGCGGCGATTCTAATGCGGCCCCGGTAGGGTCTTACGAAGTGCGCCTCGCCGACACAGGAACGGCCGTCGCGCGCGGCCTGCCAGAGAGCTTGTGCGCCAATCCCCGCGGCGGAAACAGCTCCAATGCCGGTGACGACGATTCGCCGCGCGTCAGCCATTCAGTTTTTTTCTTTGATGATATAAGCGGCGATGGCGTCAATCAAATCGCCAATGTTCCTTGCCTCATGGAAAGGACCATCCATCGGAATATAGACGTCGAATTTTTCCTCGATGGCGGTCAAGATCATCACGATGTCGATTGATTTCAAATCCAGGCTTTCAATCGTCGCATCGAGGGTGGCCTTCTCGCGGTCTACCATCCCTTCCTTGACGATCACGTCGATGATCTGATTGGCAAGCTCGGTATGATCGAGGGCTTTCGTTTCCACCGATTACTCCCTGAAAATGACCAACAGGCCCGCCGCTCCGGCGGCCTGTCCGCGAGGCATGGATCAAGGCGCCATGCGCCCGGACTCCACGCCAATCAACCGCAACTCACCAGCACCGCGGGTGAGCAGCATTGACGCAACAATGCACCTGCCTGGCTGGATACCGGCACGCGCGGGAAATCCAGGCCAGGGAGACTGGTTAGACCAATCCGGGATGGAAATAAAGTCCCCCCGCGCGGCGGCACCCAAAAATGACCGGCGTGAAAGTATATGAAGCCCAAAAGCGGCGGGCGATGCCGAGCCCCGGCGCGTTTCGCGAAGGTTCAATTCGGTCAAGAGCGAAATCCAACATTTTGGAGGCGTAAGCACGAAGAAACTTACCCGGCCGCAAGCAGCGAGCATATGAGTCTGGGCGCCCGTGCCCAAGCTCAAACGATTAATGTTCAATCGCATTGTTCAAAGCATTTTTGTGAAAATTAGATTCGAAGTCCCGTGGTCCAAATACCGCGTTCTTAAATCCCCATACGTAGGATGAGTCGCCCGGAGGAGTGAACTTTAATCCGAGATGAGGACCGCATGTACGCTGTGTTGAATTGTATTGCGACCGAGCATGACTTGCGGCTTGTCGGCTTGGCGGCCGTTATATGCTTGTTGGCTTCGTTCACGGCCATCAGCCTGCTCCACCATGTGCGCCGGTCCAGCGGCCAGATGCGGCGGGTCTGGCTCGTGGTTTCCGCGATTTCGACCGGCTTTGGAATCTGGGCCACGCATTACATTGCGATGCTGGCATTTTCTCCCGGAATTCCGATCGCCTACAACATCGCCCTCACCGGGCTCTCGCTGGTTGCCGCAATCTTCCTGACCGGAGCGGGTTTGGCCGTCGCGGTGGAGCCGATCGCGGGCGCGGGCGCCTGGCTCGGCGGCGCCATGGTCGGCGGCGGGATCGCGGCGATGCACTATACCGGCATGGCGGCGCTGGAAATCCCGGCGCGGATCGTCTGGGACCCGGTCTTGGTGGCGGTATCGATCGCACTGGGGGGCTCATTGGCGCCGCCGCGCTGCCGATCGGATTGCGCGAAGACTCCCTGAAATGGAAAATCCTTGGCGCGTTAGTGCTGACAGTGGCGATTTGCAGTCACCATTTCACCGCGATGGGCGTTGCCAAGATCGTCTTCGATCCGGCGATGGGACTCTCCGGCACCGCATTACCGCCAGGTTTGCTCGCGATCGCGGTGGCATTCGCAAGCTTTATCATCGTTGTTCTCGCGCTTGGCGGCGTCGCGATCGAGATGCGCGATCGCCAGCGCGAGATCGAGCGGACGCGCGGCGTCGCCAATGCCGCCTTCGAGGGGCTCTTGGTTTGCGATGGCAACAGCATTGTTACAGTCAACAACAATTTTTCAGCTCTTGCCGGCTGCTCCGCCGATATGGTGCTCGGTACGAAACTTGAAAAATATTTTGCCGATAAGGACATCCGCCTAAAGTTTTTCGATCATCCGAACCAATCCATCGAGACCACGCTCGTTCAGATCGATGGCACGAAAATTCCGGTCGAACTTATCCAGAAGCCCATCGATTTTTGTGGAATGCCGCATCGCGCCGTCGCGGTTCGCGATCTTCGTGCCCGCAAGGAGGCGGAAGAGCATATCCGCCTCCTGGCCCACTACGACGGCCTCACCGGACTTCCCAATCGGGCCAGCTTCAAAAATAAGTTGGATCAGGAGATTGATGCGGCGCTAACAACGGGGTTGCGGGTCGCCGTCTTGTGCCTCGACCTCGACCGGTTCAAGGAAATCAACGATTTATTTGGCCACGCGGCGGGCGACCGGGCGCTTCAGTGCGTCGCAAAACGCGTTACTGGCGTGTTGGATGAAAACCAAATGCTGGCGAGACTGGGCGGCGACGAGTTTGCCATCATCGTGCCGGGCCTCTCCCTTCGCTCCACCGCCGGCCGCGTCGCCGAGATCATCCTAAAAGCCCTGCAATCCGTGGGCGAGAACATGGAAATCGATGGGCCTATCGGGGCCTCCATCGGAATTGCCCTTTGTCCCGACGATGCGGCCGACCGGCATTCCCTGCTTTCTCACGCCGACACCGCCCTCTATCGTGCCAAGAATGAAGGCAGGGGGACCTATCGCTACTTCGACATATCGATGGGCGCCGCGCTCAAGGAGCGCCGCCTTCTGGAACACGACCTGCGCGATGCGATCTCACGTGGGGAGATGAGGCTCGTTTACCAGCCGCAGAAAGACATCCGCACAGGCGAGGTCGTGGGCTTTGAGGCCTTGCTCCGCTGGAAGCATCCAACCCGCGGGGAAGTTTCACCAGCGGAGTTCATTCCGATTGCCGAAGATACCGGCGTCATTCTTCAAATCGGCGAATGGGTGATGCGAACAGCCTGCCGCGAGGCGGCAAGCTGGAGCCAGCCATTGACAATCGCGGTAAATGTTTCGGCCATGCAACTCCACAATGACGACTTCGACCGTGTGGTCCATGAGGTTCTTCGCGAGACCGGCCTCGCCCCCGGACGGCTTGAATTGGAGATCACCGAAACGGCGCTCATCCGCGACTTGAATCGCACGCTGGCGACGCTCCGGAGAATCAAGACGATGGGCATCCGCATCGCGATGGACGACTTTGGCACCGGCTACTCGTCGCTCTCGAACCTGCGTGCCTTTCCATTCGACAAGATCAAGATCGATCGCTCCTTCATCAAGGCGGTCAACGACAATGGCCAAGCAGCCGCGATTGTGCGTTTGATCCTCGGGCTCGGCCGGGCGCTCAATCTTCCCGTGCTCGCGGAGGGTGTCGAGACAAGCGCCGAGCTTGACTTTCTTGAGAACGAACTTTGCAACGAGGCGCAAGGCTACCTGCTGGGAAAGCCGGCGGACATCGAGAGCTACCGCCAGCTGACCGTTGCGGGCGAGG
>ODAK010004909.1_pt1 | contig 13643 bp, 10 predicted proteins | sample 1539591 | NCBI WGS metagenome assembly ODAK01 (sample SAMEA3539303, study PRJEB22396) | soil metagenome | biome: tundra; feature: field; material: soil | place: USA | collected 2010-05 | depth 0.15 m | reverse complement strand
AAAGGTGCTCGTTAATCCATTCGATGACGGTGCGCGTGTCGGACGGGCTGAATCTGTAGTTGTACTGATTCTTCCTGCCTAAGAGCGATCCAACGGGGGGCGTAAAGTTGAGGATTGCGCCAAGGCTTCGGAAGAAGCTCGACGCCTTCAGATGATGCAGATCCTGCTTGACCAGCCTGGCAACCAACGATTTTGTCGCGATGCCGATGTAGAGGAGTTCGTTCTGCGGAATCGCGCAGAGACACGGTGAAAGCTGTCGGAATGCGTCGGCGCTATCGACGAAGATCGCATACAAACCAGGAGTCGGCGGCACTCGTTGTTCCGCCTCTCGGGCCGGACAACGTGATTTGTTGTCTATCAGTAGCGCGGCTATGTGTTCTTCGTACATTCGCAGGAACCACCTGCCCTCGGGACCAAATAGTAACAGCGGCGGTCCCGCTAGGGCGCTCGGGGTAAGGCGTTCAGAACCAGAGCGGGCGGTCGATCACGGGAAGCGTGCACGCAGAGTAGAGGAACCCGGTGCGCTCCAGGAAAGTGCCGTTACGTGCTCCTTGCGGATATTGCGACCTCTGTGCCTTACGGGTTTGCGGGGGTAAGCCAAGCTGGTTTGGTGCGCTTCGTTGCAAAGGCTATGTTGGTATCCAAGTAAAACCAGAGATCGATTTCACTGAATCCGGCTCGCTTCGTCAACAAGCGCCTGCCGACGTGACCGCGCCATCGCCTGAAAGGATTTCAAGTCAGCCCTTTGTTCCATTATGCGTTTGTAGATTGGCTCAAATTTTGCCTGTTCCGTCAGCGCTTCATGACAGGCGCTCTCCCAGTTCCCTACCGCCTCTGGAGTTGCACCATTCTTTTGGAATTTTCCCCCGGCCCCGACCCAACACCTCTCCGAATAAACTCCCAGAGTCTGGCTGAGTTTCTTACCTGAATCTTCCAGGGGTAGGTCCCACGTCTGGTCCTCCTGCACGTCGACTTGAGTGCCTGCCACGTCTCCTTGAACCACCGTGGCTGAAATTTGTGACCTTGTGACATCACTGGGAGTTATGCGTTCGCGTGCGACCAACGACTTCATTTTGTCTTCGATTTTCAGGTAATACTCCTTCGCCCTCGGTATTCTTTGGGCGTGCAACTCCGCATTCGATATCCATTGTTCGGCATTCTGAATAGTTCGATGCATCTCTTGAGCGCGCCCCAAGAGATCGTTACTCAGAATGATGCTTCCGGCTCTCAACCTCAGTTGGTCCGCATACGTTTTGAATTCCGCTGGCGAACTGTGCCGGAATTCCTCTGACAGGATACTGCCGTTCGATCCGACTGTTTGAATCCGGATAGTGTCTCCCTCCATCGTTCCAGCAATATTCTTGCCGAGCGAGCTAGGATGAAGGCCAAGCAGGCCGGGATTGAGAGTTAGGGTTAATTGCTTGCCATCAAGGGTGCCGCTTGTTACAGGTATGTCGTCAGAACTGATCTTGCCATCACCACTGAGTTGAATGACATTAAGAACACCGGTAATCTGGCTGCCTTCCGCTTGGGTCAATGACAGGCTGCTTACAAAATTGGTTCCATGTGCAACATATGTGCCGCTGATTCGTGCCGATCTACAGGCAATGGTGGCGACCAAAATTGAACCGAGCACAATTCGCAAAGCTTGCACAAATGCGCGGTGGGGGGGAATGGCCGTTGGCAACCACATTCTGGAACATCTCCTTATCTGAGCAATTGGAGTATTGCCGCAAAATGTAGACCATTGTCCGTGGGACTATCGTCGTTGAGTATAGCAGCCTTGTCTGGTTGAAACCACGATCTCGCAAACAGATACAACCCGTATCCGGTCCAGAAAAGTCCTTTGGCGAAGCGCTTCGGGAAATTCGCACAAGCCGCAAAATTTCCCAGGAACAATTAGCGTTCGACAGCGGGTTTGACCGGACCTATATCAGCCTTGTGGAACGTGGCGTCCGCAGTCCGACGATTCGATCACTCGTAAAATTGGCGGATGTGCTGAAAGTGCGACCCTCTGAAATTGTGGCGCGAATGGAAGCACTGCTCAAGAATCCCAAACCGCGAAGCAAGAGTTAGCGCGAGTTGCGGACGATAGCTGTAAGGCATTTCTGGTTCTTGAGGTGTGGTCTGCTGCGACCTGCCCGAATATCCAGCAGTGCCCGGCGCGAAAGGCCGCTCTCCTTAACCAAGCCTGGAAGCGGCAAGGTTTTCAGCGCGCACAATATTTCGGTTTGCCATTCGTCGCGTCTCGGGTCCGGATACTCCGTGTAGACGTTTTCCGGTGACTGCTCCAAACCGGATTCCACATCCTCGAGGCTGTTGGATTCCTTGCCAATGTATTTGATCTTGGCGATGCGAATGTGACGCCGTTGCAGCAAGCCAATAGTCTGTTTCCCGCAAGGTTTTCCATCCGCGTCGGCGCACTTCGCTTCAGGATGATATTCGTATTCGATCAGAACGTCTCCGTACGTCTTCACACGCGCAGTCAGCCGGGTGCCGTGCGGCCCGGCAGTAGTGATCCGATAACGATTTCCTGAGTATTGGTCAATCCAGTTTCGCTTGAGCCATTGCCGGGGATCTGATTCATACGGCCCGATCAGGTGAAAGCGCCCGGGATCATCTACACCAAGCGGGTGACCAAACGTCTTGACGTGACAGGTCAACAAAAAGTTGAACGGTTTGATTTGGTCACAGTACCGCTTACCCTCGTTGAGGCTTGTCAGCGGTCGCATGACAGCAGGACTGCTCACGGTGACGCGTCCAACAGCGGGGAGATGTTCGAACCCCGGAGTTTGTGCCTGCAACCCCAAGGCTCTGCGAATAATGCTCAGCCACACTTGCGCGATCCATTCACGGTCTTCGCTTTCTGGATCGCTTGGATTCAGGAGATGGCCCAAGCCGTGCTCGGACCAGCGGTCGTCTTTGTTATTGACATGAATCGGCTTTTCACATTTCTTACAAAGAACCGCAGTCGGTCTGTTCTTACGACCGCAAAACGGACAGCTGGCTCGAAGCAGAACGGGGCTGCTGTTTTCATCCTTCAGAAATAGCGCATACCGCTTGGCCGAGATTGCCAGACAGTATAGCTGCCGCTGCTTTTTGGTTTTCGGGTCCCGGTTGTCATCTTCGATCTTGAGGATTGAACCCGGTACAGCGTCCCGATCATACGGGTTTAGGTCGGCGAAGCGACTCGATATATTCCCAACCTGTTCCCACGACAATGCCATAACCGCATCGCGCTGCTCGCCGGTCTGGCCTCCAGGGCACGGGACTACACCTCCGCGCTCGTTGGCGACAATCGCCATGGAATCGGTGTCTTCCATCGCGTACGTGCCGCCCAACTCGCGAACGGAATGCTCCAGCAGCGACAGCATGAGGCGCGCCGCACCCGTGATCAAAGACGCGAGCGGCGGGAAGCAGTATTCGCCCGGCACATCGGGATGCGAAACGCGACACCTGTATGGCTTGTCATCAATGCCATGACAGGTAACCGTGACCTTTTCGTCGGACTCCTGCCGATGCATCTCCGCATAGATCCCGTAGCTGGTGGCGTTGGCCAGGACCTTGAGCGCCTTATCGAGCCGTTCTCTTTCAACTTTGGAGGTGTCGGTACGCGACGCCAGGCGCTGCCGCTCTTCGATGACAACCTTAAAGAAATCTTTCGTTCTCGGGTTGACGCGTATTTCGCCTCGCAGCTTGGTTGGTCCCAGCCCGCGCAAAGTTCCGTGCGGCTCGATGCGAAACGCATCCACGATCCTCGGAACTCTGCCGGTCAGAAGTACCGATGCGGCGACATCCGGAAGCGAAAACCACAGCGCATCGTTGGGATCGTCGTTCTTCGCGTAGAGATGATTTACAGCCACTTGCCAGTCGTTGCTTTTCGCGCTGTACTTTGCGCGAGTCGGCAAAATATCACCGTCCGGGATGGTCCGCACAAACGCCGTCAAGTGTTTCCACGTATCGCGCTTGAAAAGATCGCCTGGATTGGCCGCTAGTCGGCAGAGAAACGCTTCGATTTCATGCTGGCAGTGATCGACAAGCTTGATTTCGCGGGCTGTCACGAAGCTCCACAAGTCCATGAGGCTGTTGACCGTGGGATACATCGAGAGGAAATCGGTGTAGACGACCGGGGCGGCAACTTTTCGAATGTGCGCGCTGGTGCGTCCGCCGAAAAATGCTGACTGCGCATACCCGAGATATTCCTTTGGGAAGTTCGGTTGGTGCTCCATAATCGGTTTGATCCCCATCGCCCGCAGGTAGGCTTTGCCGATGGAAGCCGGGGAATACGCCTTCGTGACTTGGAGATCGATGGGATGCTTGTCGTATTCCTCAAGCAGCTTCTCGGCCAGTTCCCAGGTCGCCAAAACATCGCGCCGGTTGTAGTCGATGTATTTTGGGGTGACGATGCCGTGGCGCGTTACGCGATGTTTTCCATGCTCCACGCCGAACGCTTCGCATGCCTGTTCCAGACTGTAGCCTCTATCGGTTAGCGCAAATGCCAGCGTTCTCAAGTCCAGAAAATGACCGTGGAAGACATAATCCTTATTTGGCTTTCCGGACGGCGACCCTTCCGGAATCCGATCCTCCTTGTCGGTTTCTTTGCGCCCGGTAAACCCTTTGAGGGCTCGCTTGCTATCGATGTGCTTGATCGAAATCCAAGGGCGGTAGCGGTCCTCACGTTCGCAACCGCTGTTATCGATGTACGACCAAAGACCGAGTGAAAAGCCTCCTGCAAAACGGCGGCGCGCGTCCTTGAAATCGTATGCAATCCGCGATATGTCGAAGGGAAAATTGAATGCAATCAGAAGGCAGCGTGCTTTGTAAGCGTTGAGGTACACTCTGGCGACCAACTGCTCGCGGGTCAGCAAATCCAAATTCCGAACGCCTTCCTCCCCCGTTTCCGCCGTGTGAGTAGCTTTGTAGCGTTCGAGAGCTCGCCGATCTTTGTCTGGCAGGTCGTCGCCGTAGAAAAGAAACTCTCTCAAACACTGCCCGGCTTCGATGTATCGATAACTTCCGAAGGTCAGCCGCTGCGTGGCATCGGTTCGCGTCTCCGTATCAAACACAAACATCGCATCTGGACGCGGCTGCGGCTTCCGCGCACCGGAGCTTTTCTCCGCAGCATCCTTACCCTCGGGATAGACGCGAAGGGCAATGGGTAAAGGGTCCGGTTCACGATGTGGCACCGGATTAGACTAGCGCTTCGGTGCGAATTGCTCCAGCGGAGTGCCGATCCACCATTTCGGACCAATCGCTTTCACCAGAAACGCGTCGAGATTCTCAAGCATCTCTGGAATCCAATGCAAGAATTTCTTGACGAGGTAGATAAGGTAGTCCATGAAGCCCCGAACGCATCCGGCAGCCTTCACTAACGGAGAGCCGTCTGGATTCTCACGCGTCCGCTTCGGCCAATCGTTTTGGGCCACACTTAGTTCGGCGCGGTGGTCGTTCACAGGTGTTGGTAGTGTTACTGGACTGTTTGCTTCTGCGCCAACGTGGTGGTCATCCTCTGTGGTCATTCCATTCCTCTTTCGTTGACAATTAGCGCATATGACTGGCTTGCTACCTGCAATGAGTGCTTCCGGTCTCGTTTCGCCGCAAGCGCATTTCGCATTCAGGCCGACGCGCCGCGCGGCTGTAACCTCCCGCGCGTGCGCAGCCTCGGGATCGCGTTTTGGCAACTTGAGATTTGTCATGCGGTCCTCGCATAGATCGATTCGAACGACAGGACACCCGCATTTTCCAGGCGGTCCAACTCAGCGAGGTCTGTCAACAGCAGATATTTTGTCCCGGTTGCGTCCGTAATCGACTTGCTCTTGAGCCGTCTGACTGCGGATGCGTCGCCGGTTGCGAGATACCGGTCAGCGGCATTCCAATGTTCTGCAATGAGGCTGGCTTGACGTGAATCCCGCACCGCAATTTCTTGCTTCCCGCCATGGATTAGAACAACCATGACGCGCAACAGGCGATCGCTTGCTTTTGCCGTATACCGTCCATTCGCGCCTTTCCGCAAGGCCGTGTGACCCCACCTCAGTACCGTGTGGGGGGCGAGCTTATACTCGCCTGACGCTTGCGCGAGCGAAACGCCGCCCGCTCTCATCTTCGAGACGACGTTAGCAACCCGAGTAAATTTGTCTTGAAATGCTTCGGACTTTGCCAAGAACTCCTGGGCTGTGCGCGGCGCAGCCTGCTTGCGTTTGACTGGCCAGGTAGACCGCCCTTTCTTGCCTTTTGTACGCTGTTGCTGGCGTTTCATTTTCCTTCTCCCCCCTGAACTTCTTACCTTCGGAAGCCGTGAACTTATTGCTTGACAAATAGTCTTCTATGGCACACAATAATGTGTCAAGTGTGCCACTTGTGCAGGGAGAAAACAGTGAAAAGCTCGACGCAGAAGAAGATCGTGGGAGCCGTGCGAAAGCGTCTGGATGAACTCTGGGGGCCGTCGCCCCCAACGGTATCTGCGGCTCATCGCGAAATCTATGAGGGATTATCTAAAGGCCTGAAGGATAAGGTGGATGACGCTACGCTAGACAGTGCGTTTCGCTCCTCAGCGATGCTGGCAATCTGGGCCGACGCGGAACGCTCGCTGAAAGACCAGCCCGAACCCACCGCAGAACAGCTGAAGAAAATTCTTACTGATATCGAGATGGTTGATTTCGATTCGATCGTGCGTTCTTTGATCAAGAGGATATCGCGCAAGCTGCCGCCACACCCTCCGGGAAAGCGTCCGACGTTGAATCCTCAGCAGCAAGCGGAGGCGTTCAAAAAGGTGATGACACTGGCGGCTAGAGGAAGGCTGAATCGGAAGCAGGTTTATGAAAAGGTTGCCGAGGATTACGGGGTCCACTGGCGAACAATTCAAAATTTATCGACAAAGGCTCAGAAACAACTTCCGCAACGAGGTCAGCTATGAATCACGCCGGTACGGATTTGCGAACCGCAGCCACACCCCGGCATGGAGTAGTCACACTCTTTGGACACGGAATCAGTGTGCGCGTTGATCGTGGTCATTTGGTCTTTGAAGACGGCATCGCTGCGGATCGCCACCAAACCCGCTTGCCACGCGTCGGACATGGCCTTCGTCGCTTGGTTATTGTCGGCAACGACGGAATGATTTCTCTTGCTGCTCTCCGCTGGCTGGCCGATCAAAAAGCTGCATTTGTCATGCTTGAACGCGATGGGCACGTGTTGGCCACGACGGGTCCGGTTCGTTCATCGGACGCCCGGCTACGGCGCGCCCAGGCGCTGGCAAGCCAGTCTGGTGCAGCCTTGCGCATTGCCCGCGAATTAATCAGCCGAAAGCTCGCCGGGCAGGAGCGCGTCTCTCGCGACAAGCTGCTTGATCCGACAACTGCCGGGATAATCGCAGAACTCCGAGTCGAAGTGGATAAAGCCGACACAATGGACGCGATTCGTATGCTGGAATCGCAGGGCGCTTCTGCGTATTGGTCCGTCTGGCGTGATCTACCGATCAGTTTTCCGAGAAACGAGCTCCGGCGAGTGCCCGAGCACTGGCGTGCTTTTGATACCCGCAAGTCGCCGTTGTCCGGTTCGCAGCGTCTTGCAGCAAATCCAGTGAACACCATCTTGAACTATCTGTACGCCCTGCTCGAATCGGAAGCCCGGCTCGCGGCTGCCGCTCTCGGACTTGATCCCGGTCTCGGCTTCATACACCTTGACGCACCCGCTCGCGACAGCTTGGCCTGCGACCTCATGGAGCCCGTGCGGCCTCAGGTTGACGCCTATGTACTCGACTGGATTACCCGCGAGCCGCTCAAGCGAGAGTGGTTCTTCGAACAGCGCGACGGCACGTGCCGCCTCATGGGGTCGTTTGCCATGCGGCTCTCGGAGACTGCTCCGACCTGGGGCCGCGCGGTCGCACCGTACGCCGAATGGGTCACACGGACGCTGTGGTCAACGCTTACCAAGTCCAGGCGCGAACCGGCTCCCGCCACCCGCTTGACTCAGCGTCGCAGGCGCGAAGCGAAAGGCAACTTGGCAGGCACGTCCTGCGAGACTACCCCGCGCACTGAGAGTATCTGTCGCCATTGCGGAACGACCATAGCACCTGGACGGAGCTATTGCCGGTCGTGTGCGATCCCGGTTGCCACAGAACACTTGACGGAAGTAGCAGAGAGCGGACGCGCGGCAGGACGCATCGCCGCGCACAGTACTGATGCTCAGGCTCGCCGGGCGAATACGCAACGACGCCATGCACTCGCCAAATCTACCTGGCTGCCCTCCAGCCTGCCCGACTGGCTCAATGAGGAGACGTATCTTGGAAAGATTCAGCCTCTGCTCACCGTGCTCACGAACAAGGCAGTAGCCTCAGCGCTCGGTGTCTCAAAACCGTACGCATCCGCCGTCCGCGCGGGCCGACGTGTTCCGCATCCACGGCACTGGCAGGCGCTCGCACACCTAATCGAAACGGCGGCCGCGCCGCGATAGCGTACCGCGTGCATTGGGCGCAAGAGATAATTGCTTTGCCACGGGCTGGTCTGCTTACCGGCCAGCTGCCACACTCCTTTTGCTCTCAAGAATATTGTCTATGTTCGGTAAATCACGATAGTGGAGAAGTAGAATTCCGTTTGTAGAGGCGAGTTGCTCGGCGGCTGAGGTATATCTGTTGTTGGTAACTACAATGCCATAGCTTGCTTGCTCGTGAGCCTTTCCCGCTGCGGCTTCTTGGACAGCTTTGTTACCAACAGGCCGCTGAGCGTAAAGTTTGCACTGAAGCACAATCCGAACGCCACCCTTCTCGGCCACCACATCCACACCCTGATCGCGGCTTTGCATTGTAACGCGCGCGTTCCAGCCAACCCGACACAGTTCTTCTGCACAGAACGCTTCAAATTCTGCCGCAGTCATGTCATCACGGAAACCTTGAAAAGCGGGTTGATCTTGCATTGCCACTTCCACGCGCGTCTGAATGACATTTGCAATTATCGCGCGCTGGCGTCCCAGCACTGCATGCTCCTGTGGGGAGAGTAAGGGTTCAATCTGGTGCGTTATGAAATAGTCGATTTCTCTCGTCCAGTTCTCCAGTTTCGGTTTCCCATATGGATCTTGACAGACGAGTTGTGCCCTTCGTCTAACTAAGGCGCTAGTTTGCTCCTCCAGTGCAGCGTGCACCTTCTGAAGGAGAGCACGGCGCGCATTGACGCGCCCAAGATAGCGCGCGACCGGATAGGCGAGCGCAGCTAGAATACCAGCGAGAATAACAAGGCCTACACCCGGTTGTTGCAGAATCTGCCAAACAACCCAAATGACGCCAAGGGTTATCAACAGGCCGAAAGCGGTCTTTGGGTCGACCAAGGGTTTTTGTCGGCGACGTGCCATATTGCTTGCCTACGACGCGGACGCGGCACGGCTCCGCGCGGGCGGAAGTGCCGGGCGCGAGGCGTCGCGGTGAACCAACAGCTGCTGCTCATATTAGCCGACTGGCTAAACTTAGCCGAAAGGATATCGCCATGCTAATGCAATGGCAACCGACATTTGTGCCCGGTTCGGAAGGCGAATCCGAGAGCTGCGGAGAAAGCGCGGCTGGACGCAGGTGTATATGGCCACGCATACCGGCTTGGGCAGCGTCTATATTTCCCAATTGGAAAACGGCAAGAAAGAGCCGGGCCTGCGAACAATAGAAATTCTCGCCCTCAGTTTCGAGATGACTCCCTCCCAGTTGCTGCGAGGGATAAGCCAGAAACCGTAAGAATCCCATAAATCGGCTTGGCTGCCGTCGAGCCTGCCCGCTTGGCTCAATGAACAGACCTATCTCGGAAAGATTCAGGCCCTGCTCGCCGGGTTCACGAACAAGGCAGTAGCCTCAGCGCTCGACAGCTCGATCCCTTACGCACACGCTATCCGCGCGGGCCGACGTGTTCCGCATCCACGGCACTGGCAGGCGCTCGCAGATCTGCTCGGCGTTTCGGCGGACAAAGGCCGAAACTCCTAACTGGGTGACACTCATCACAGACAAGCCGAGAATTACTGGCGTGCAATAGGGACGACGGTCGCCAAGGGTTCGCACGTGTGTACTCGGCGCGAAGAGCAGCGGTGCGGCCTGGAGTTGCGGCGTTTAGCGAACGCATTAGTGTGGAGGTTTATATGGAGCGCACGTTGTCTGACCTGATTCCCATAGCTCGCAGGCTTATGCAAGAGTATTCGGCGCTTTCCAAATGGGGCGACGAAACCCTCGCAATATGGCTGAGAGATAGCTGCCGGTGTGTCTATTGCGGTGTGGATATGTTGCAAAATCGGCAACATATTTCGAACTTGCAACAGCGCGAGCATCTCCTGCCGGCTCGTGACTATCCGATACTGACCAACTGCTCTGAGAACATTGTCCTATGTTGTGCGTCATGCAACTCCTTCAAGGCTAGGTGGGACCCAAACAAACAGGCGGTAGGCGAGCCACAATTGGTTGCGGACGATGCCACGTCGATCACGTACCATGAGCGCTCCCAACTCGTCTGGAGAACCAGGCAGCATCTCAGGGCCGCTATCAATCAGTCAGAGCAGTCGTTCTGGGAGCAGCGGGAAGTCATACTTGACGCCATGTACAAAATCGCTGACAGTAGCCTAAGCGAGGTCGGCGCAGCCGCAGGTCGATAGGGCACTTTTCGCTCGCGCTTGAATGGCCAGCTCGGGAAGATTCAGCCTGCCGATCCTCCACAAACTGATAAAATCCGAGGTCGCCAGCGAACCTGCCGGTAGTCAGCGATTTTGAGCGTCTCACCAATGGGGAGGCCAGTCGGTCAGCATCGCGCCCCCTCCTGTCGCCAGAATTTCGAAAGCTCTTACAAATCTGCGAAACGAACGGCATGATCGGTACGCTGCACCCATGTCGAAACTTGAGGTCAAAGCAACTTGATCGGCTGTTTCTACGTATTGCCCTGATACCATCTTCGACTCTAGTCGTCCCTTAGCGTCGCGAAAAGCCTCTGGCTGCAATTCAGAAACCGCATCGTGTGAGACGCCTCGCATCCCGCGTAATGATTCAATCGCACCTAAGAACCAAGCTTCATACTCTCTATGGGCAATCACGACTTCGCACGGAATAGGATTGGCGGACGCTGTTGCCCAATCCCGGATCTGTCCGGCCAAAGTAGCTGGGCAATCGTCATCCCCATCGAGCATAATTAATATGCCATCTGGCCTTTTAGCTCGGGCGACCTGCAACCTTCGGGACAGTCTTTCCTCGCAAATGAGGTCGCCTCGGTGAGCTCTAATCGGCTTCGCCACTTCTATAGCAGGATTACCCGACTTAGCTATGAGCCTGCGCAATAACTCTGGGACCGCGCCCACTTCACCGTGGCCCTCTACGATAGGCTGGATGATCATTCCACCTCGATAAATAAGGGAAGGTTGCGCGAGTTGACAAAGGGCTCAGCAGGCTCCAAGGCATTGGAGCGTAGCAATTCACCAACACCCATCAGGTGCTTCCTGATAGCTATGCGGGAAGATTCGGCCAAGCCCGATACAGTCGTTCTACCCTCAGCCCAACTTACAAATCGAATATTCTCGTCCGTGATCCACTTCATGTCTAGCACCTCGGGGCTATGGGTCGTAATTACTATCTGCATATCTTCGGCTGCATGGCGCAAAACATCCAAAATGGTAAAAACAGCTCCAGGATGTAGCGAGGCTTCGGGTTCCTCAATGGTCATCAAAAATGGAGGCGTTCGCTGATAAACCGCCAAAAGAATACCCAAGGCACGTAATGTTCCCCTAGACATGCTGAAAGCGTCAAACGTCAATTTATTAGCCGCTCCCCAACGTTGTGAGAATTCGAAATCCACAAACTTGCCATGACGAGTAGGTCGTACTTCGTCGATTCCGGGTGAAACCGCCGCTAAAAGCTCGCCAATTCGAAGATGGTCATCGGGGGACCTCAGTCCTACCTCAGCTAATACACTTGCCGCGTTGCTACCGTCCGGGCGAAGCACAATTCCAGAGTCTGTTTCCTGCCTCGCACTCATCACCTCCGGATCGATCGAGTACACCTTCATTGTTCGTAAGGCGGAGTGCACGCTTGAAAACGGAGCGACCGATCCAAAGACTGAAATCGCCAGCGAGGACGAAGCGAGCCATCGTCCCCGAAAGCCATCAAGCCATCGGAGATTCGACCGAAATGTTTGGCTCTCACGGTCAAACCAAGATTTCCTCCCGTCAGCGAATTCAATGACGCACTGTTCTCGAATGACTTCCGTCTCTAAACCTCCAACCCCGCGGGCTTCGAACGCATACCGTGCTCCTTTGATGGTGCTTTCGATCTCATCAGATTGCAGATTCGAAAGCTCCACCCCGATCCCAATGCCCGTTCCGACATCGTCTGGCGCCCGATGGCGAACCGCAGACATTCCGCCGCGTCGGTCAAGAACGGCCTGCAAAGGCTGGTCGGCGGCCTCGGCGAGGAATGCGAAGACGTCAACAAAATTACTCTTGCCTGAGCCATTCGCCCCAATGAGGAATATTGGGCTTCCGATTCGAACCGTTTGCGACGGAATGCTGCGGAATCGGCTTATGTGAACAACGTCGATTCTGGCTTGCGCTGACATGGAATCACACTCCATTTCCTTCGTAGACCGCTTGACGATATCCTATTATCGAACTGATTGACATCCGCATGAATGCACTTTATCAAAGGCTGAAAGAACTTGATCCTAGAGTTTTTGAGGACTTGTGTTTTCAGATCATCGCCGCGCGTCATCCGTTGGCACATGTCACCCACGTTAGCGGCGCGGGCGGTGATCAAGGAGTTGACATTTTCCAAGGCGAACTTGCGGCACAGCCGACGATTTGGCAGTGCAAGTTCTTCGCCAACGGAATTAGGAGTGCACAAAAGAACCAAATTAAGAAGTCGTTGCGTGTCGCGCTCCATCATTTCCAGCCAAGGCGGTGGATACTATGCATTCCAGTGGATCTCGACATCAGTGCACACGCATGGCTTCAGCAACTGAAGCGTGAATATGCGAGCCGCGTCGATATTGGAATTTTTCAGGCCTCCCAAATTGTACGAGAACTCATTTATCAAAGGCCTATCCGCAACAATTTTTTCCCCAATGCAATTCTCGACCCTCTGGAGCTGCGATCGCTGCTCGCCAAAACGGGAGAATATTCGGATCGAGAACTCGAAAAGCTTACGCTGGAAAACGTACAGCAGTACTTACAGAGGCTCCGAGACCGAGATGCCCGATTTGATTACCAAGTCACTTTCCTCCCTCAAGATACCGGTCGCAGGAATTTTCCCCCTGGAATAATGGCGTCAATTACGGACGGCGACAAGCGAATCGATGTATTTCCAAGAGATGTAGAGGCACTTCAACTCGATCCTCCCAAGATTCAGTTTACAGTACAAGGAGAGGCCGCTCGCCAGCTACAACACGCCATTGAAACTGGCATTCCCGCTGATATTCCAGTGTCGGGTTTTCGCTCCACCTTTGATTTCATTGCACCGGTGGCCGCCGAGTCTCAGCGATTGATAATTGAGCCATCGCCCCAAGCGCACGCCCCCATTCAACTAAGCATCATTTTTGGAGTTGGTGAGTCTGCGGTTCAGTACGATTGCCTAGAATTTCGACGGTCGAGAGTGGGAACCAAGGAAGTGGAATTATCGACAGTGGATGCGAGCCTGCCCTTTAGCA
>ODAK010004907.1_pt1 | contig 13644 bp, 7 predicted proteins | sample 1539591 | NCBI WGS metagenome assembly ODAK01 (sample SAMEA3539303, study PRJEB22396) | soil metagenome | biome: tundra; feature: field; material: soil | place: USA | collected 2010-05 | depth 0.15 m | reverse complement strand
CCGCCCCGCCCGGCGTCCGGGTCACCGGCCATGCCTGCGACGTCTCCGATGAGGCGCAGGTTCTGCGGTTCCGCGATGAGCTGCTCGAGCAGCACGCCAGCGATCACGTCGACCTGGTCTTCAGCAACGCCGGCGTCGGCGGCGGCGAAAGCTTCATCGCCGGCCGCCGGGAGGTGTGGGAGCGCACGTTCGCCATCGACTGGTGGGGCGTCTATTACTGCGCCCGCGCGTTCCTGCCGCTGCTCATCGCGAGCAGCGACGGCGTCCTAGTCAACACCAGCAGCGTGAACGGCTTCTGGGCGTCACTGGGCCCGGGCATACCGCAGACCGCCTACAGCACGGCCAAGTTCGCCGTGCGAGGCTTCTCCGAGGCGCTCATCGAGGACCTGCGCGCCAACGCGCCGCACGTCCGGGTCGCCGTCGTGTTGCCGGGTCACGTGGGCACCGACATCGTCGCGAACAGCCTGCGCGCCCGCGGCCTGCCCGAGCCCGGGCAGATGAGCGACGCCCAGCTGGAGGAGGTAATCCCCCGCGACGCGCAGGCCGAGCTGATCCGGGCCGGCCTGCTGGCCGAAGGCGCGGGGGCCGATGAGCTGCGCCAGATACTCGTGCAGGCGAACGCCGACTTCCGGGACAAGGCGCCGGTCAGCGCGGCCGAAGCGGCGACCATCATCCTCGACGGGGTGCGATCCGGCACCTGGCGGATCCTCATCGGCGAGGACGCCAAGAAGCTCGACGTGGCGGTGCGCGCGAAGCCCGAGGCCGCCTATGACTACGCCGAGCTGTTCAGCGGGCTGGCAGCAGAGCCGACGGCGGAAACACCTGAGCAGTAGCAGCCAGCGCCTGCCGCGACGGTGGCCTGAAATGGGCGTTACACCCTGCCTGTCCCGGCCCGACGTGTTAGATGACATCATCATGAGCGACAGCAAGGTGTTCCGCGCGGACCTGGCCCGGTCGGTTCGGCTGTTCCGGGTGTTTCGGACCGAGCAGGCATCCCCGGTGCGGTACTACACCGCGCTGGCCCAGGACACCATCCTTCAGCTCGGCCAGTACGTCGAGATAGCCGGACAGGTCGTGGTCGATGTCGGCGGCGGACCTGGGTTTTTCGTCAGAGAGCTGGGCCACGCGGGCGCGCTGTCGTTCTGCGTCGACGCGGACAGCGGGGAAATGGCCGCCCTCGGCCCGCCGGAGAAGGGCAGTATCGCCGGCAGTGCCGTCCGGCTCCCGATCGCCTCTGGTGCGGTGGACGTCTGCTTCTCCAGCAACGTCCTCGAGCACGTCAGGGACTGGCGGGCGATGCTGGCCGAGATGGTGCGGGTGACCAAGCCAGGCGGCATCGTCTTCGTCGCGTTCACCAACTGGCTGTCGCCGTACGGCGGGCATGAGACATCGCCCTGGCATTACCTGGGCGGCGAGCGGGCGGTGGCCCGGTATCAGCGCAGCCACGGCGCGATGCCGAAAAACCGCTTCAGGTACAGCCTGCATCCAGTTTCTGTCGCCGAAGCGCTCGAGTGGACGCGTTCGGCGCCAGGCGCGGTCGTCGTGGATGCCGTGCCACGTTACCTGCCCGGCTGGACCCGGCCCTTGCTCCGTGCGCCCGTGCTGCGGGAGTTCCTGACCTGGAATCTGCTGCTGGTGCTGCGGCGCGAGGGCTAGGCGGGGGGGCGCCCTAACGGCGGTGGCGGGCGCGACGCCGGCGCGTCGTGGCGGTAACAGCCTCCGCCGCATCCGGAGCGGCATCAAGGGCGGCCGCCGGTGTTTCCTGCGTTTGCGCGCCGTCGGCCGACTCGGCCGGGGCAGCTGGCATCTCGGCGGTCGGTGCTTCAACGGGGGTTTGCGAGGTCTCGGACGCTTCGGCCGGCGCCTCTGCGGTGGCGGCCTCGGACGCTGGTGCGGCAGGGTGGGCGGCCTCTGGGGTGGCAGTCTCGGCGGCGGGGGCCTCGGCCTGAGGAGCATCGGTTTGGGCGGCCTTGGCTTTGGCGGCCCTGGCCTTAGAGGTCTTGGCTCTGCTGGCGGCGGCTACGGCCGCGGCTCCGGCGGCAGCCACTCCGGCGGCAGCCACGGCTTCGGCCTTAGGAGCATCGGCCTGGGGGGCTTCGGCGGTGACGGCCTCGGCTTGGGGGGCTTCGGCTTGGGGGGCTTCGGCTTGGGGGGTTTCAGCTTCGGCGGTGGCGGCGGACTCAGCCTGGGGGGTCTCGGCTGCGGTGGCTTCGGCCTGGGCAGCCTCGGCTGGGACCGCGGGGGACTCTATGGTGGCCTCGTGGGGTTGGTCGTCTAGGCCGGGGACGATGGAGGCCTGGGCGACCTGCGGGGCGGCCTCTGGCGACCGGGCGGCTTCCGGGCGGGCGGGGGCGAGTTCGGGCGATGTCGCGCTGGGGGCGGCTTCGGCGTCCTCGCGCGGCCTGCGGGCCAGGATGATGCCCATGATCAGCAGGATCACGCCGGCGATCCCGGTGACGAGCGGTAGCGTGGTGCTGACCAGGGACCTCTTGCTTCGCCCGCTATTGTCCTGGGCCACCACGCGGTTGATGCTGGGCTGGGTGGCAGCCAGGTTGGCGTCGAGCAGGAGCAGGGCCTGGGCCCCGGCGGAGTCCTCCAGGGTCAGCTTCTCGTCTTCGGTGACGTTGAGCAGCGCGCCCGTGTCCGGGTCGATCCAGTAGGTCAGGTGCATCTGGTAGTACTGCGGCAGCGTGACCGTCGCCTGGCTCTGGCCGACCAGCGAACCAGGGAGGGTCTGGCTGCCGTTCTTGGTGGCCGCCACATTTTCGACGAACTTGTACGTCTGGATGCCATTGACGGTGCCCGTCCCGGCGTAGACGAAGGGCATCGGCTTGTTCAGGTTGGTGTCGAAGACGTCGTAGGTCTGCTTCTGGGTGCCGATCGGCATCACGTAGCCGGCGTACCCGGTCTGGCGGATCGAGGAATCGCCGTTGACGTTGGCCCCGCAGCAGTCGACCAGCTGGGCGTTGCGCCGGTTGAAGGCGAAGGTCCGCGTCAGGGTCTGGAACGGCAGCTTGTTGGTCTCGTCGTAGACGTAGGTGAACTCGTTCCACACCGCCGTCGAGGACGAGCCAGCCGCGGCGTTCCCCTTCAGGGTGTAGGTGGCCTCCATGTTCACGCCGGTCAGCTCGGTCAGCTTGGTCGGGCTGAAATACGAGACGTTGCTGGCGGTCAGGGTGGCGGTTTCGTATTCGTTCAGCGGGAACTTCAGGACCCGGCTGCTGACATAGGCCGGCATGAGGACCGCGAACACGATGAGACACGTCCCAAGCCCGGCCAGCACAAGCCCGACGACACGACGCATCGATCCTCCTGTAAGCGGCTCGCCGCCAAAAGCGCAGGCGGAAGGCGGAAGTTACTTCGGCGTAGTATGGCCGGCTCGACGCCGAATTGCCCTGCTGTTTTAGCACATATCGGTAACGAGTTCCCCCTCTTCAGGAGGCGTTTTCTCTCGCGTTATTACAAAATGATTAGAGCCGCCGCCAGCCGCCCCACGATGACCAGGCAGATGACCTGGGGGATCGTATTAGCCAGGGCCGTGACGGCCAGGCCGGAGTCCGCGGCTAGCACCAGATGCTCACCGACCGCGCTGCAGGCCGACGCGACAAGCAACAGGACCGCCAGGGCTCGCGGCTGCAGCAGCTCAAGCCAGCAGCGGGCGAAGATCGAGGGACTCTGCGCGCCCCGGTAACCGGTCGAGACGAGGAAGACCAGGGTGGCCGCGGGCAGGATGCCAGCGCCCGGATATCCGCCGAGCCAGAACCCGACGGCCGCCAGCACGCAGGTCACCAGGACCGGCAACGACCGCTGGCCGAGACGGCGCAGGCGCGAGGGTTTCGGGTGCGGGCCCGGGGACGGCGGGGCACTGGGCGGGGCTTGTTGCCTGGGGCGGCGGCGGGGGAAGGGCCAGGCGGCGACCAGCAGGACGAGCAGCAGCGCGGCCAGGCCGCCGACGACGGCGTACCGGTAGAGCTTTTCCGGCCGGTAGGTCAGGGTGGCCTCGCCGCTGGTGCCCGCGGGGAGCAGCCAGGCTTGCTTCCAGCCGTCCAGGCGGACCGCCTGCAGGACCTTCCCGTGCACGACGGCCCGCCAGCCGGGGTTGAAGTTCTCGTTGACCACGAGGTAGGAGGGCGTTTGCGCGGAAACGCGGACGGTGCGCTTGGTCGGCGTCCAGGAGGAGATCGCCGCCGCCGCCGGAGCCGCGGACGGGACCGCGCTGGCGTCGGCGTCGAGCACGACATCGGAGACGTCGAAGGCGTCGGTGGCGGGCTCGACCACGCGGTTGGTGCCCGCGGCGAGCGTGACCTCGTGGCACGCGCTGAACTGCAGCGGCTGACCGGTCAGCAGATCGTTGAAGGTCCCGGTCACCTTCGTCGGCACCACCGTGCCGTTGACCTCGAGCCGCGGGCCGAGGCCGCACGGCAACCGGAACACCAGGGCCGGCTCGGTGAGGAACGGCACCCCAGGGACCACGATCCCGGAGATCTGCACCGGATTTTGCACCGGGGTGAACGCGAAGGTCAGGCTGGTCGTCTCCATCGGCAGGAACGTGATGACCCCGGTAGCGCCGGACACCGTCGCGCCCCTGGCCTGTCCCCCCGAGCCGGTGATCAGGACCTGCATGGACGCCGCCGCGCCGGGCGGGCGCTGGATCGTCACCCGGCTGACCTTCCGCACCGTATTCCAGCGGATGGTGAGCGTGGGGTGCAGGTCGTCGGGGTTAGAGACCCAGCTAGTCGCCGGGTTACCGTCGAAGACCGAGCGAGGCTGGTCCTGCGGATCCGGCGTGTACGTCGATGACGCGGTCACGGTGGCCTCCTGCAGGCCCAGCCGGGCGTACCTGTCCGCCACCGAAGAGCTGATCAAGGTCGCTGAGCCGTGAACCACGGTCCGTTCGGAAGAATGCTCTTGAAAAGAATGGTCGAAGCCGTACTGTTCCTCGGTCGGGGTGACCAGCGCGGGTGAGCACACCCAGCGCTGCGAGGTGAGCATGCAGCCGGAGGACGGCGGCTGGGCCTTGGCCAGCACCACGACCGACGGGTCGACGGCGACCGAAGGGGCCAGGATCGTGCGGCCGGCCTGCACCCCGGGCACCGAGATATCCGAGATGCCGACCTGGGATCCGATCAGCGGGACGGGCGGCGAGGCCAGGCCGGTGACGGTGATCCGCAGCCAGCCGGACGCGCCCGCGGGCACTCGCAGCGGCTGCGGGTTCCCTGTGACCTGCACCGGGTCGCTGACCTGCCCGGCCGCGGTCCGGATCGTGACCCGGCTGACCGGCGGGCCGATCGCCGGGTTGTCGGCGAAGGCCACCCGGATCGTGCCCAGGTTCACCGGGGCGTCGAAGTTCACCTGGATCCACTGGCCGGCCGGCCCGGCCCAGCTGCCCGACTCCCACATGGTCCTGGTGTCCCCGTCGACCGCGGCGTAGGGCAGCAGGCCGCTCCCCCACTGGGCTGGATTGGCCTGGATGCCGGACGCGGAAGAGGAGGCGGTCACGTTGGTGATGCCGCTGTACCGGGCCACGCTGGTGTAGGCGCTCCAGCCGGGTTCGGTGTAGTCGGCGGCCGCCTCGAACGTGAGGGCCGGCTGGCCGGCCGTGAGCGTGGGCGAATACGAGCTGCGCAGCTCGCCGAAGTTCCGCACCCGGCGGCGCAGCGAATCGGTCAGCACCGAGGCGGCCGCGGGCAGCTGCGACCCGTCGTTGTTGACCAGCACCGGGCGGTCGGCGAGCAAGCCGGCGTCGGCCAGCGTGAACAGCGACTCAGGCCCGCCGTAGACCCGCAGCGTGCCGGCCGCGGGCAGCACGGTCGCTACCGGCTGCGCCCCCGCCACCTGGTAGATCTGCACCGCGGGGAAGGGCGGATCGAAGTTGGTGGCCGCGTCGTCGGGCGACGCGCTGCCGTCGGCCGGGCCGAACTGGGCCACCGGGGTGATCCCGGGAGAGTTGGCGAGCGCCTGGCTGATCCGGGACGGCCAGGCGACGTCGGCGTCGGAGCGGATCAGGTCGTTGCGCACGACCACGTACCTGATGCCCATCCGCGCGATCACCTGGGTCAGGCCCGCCGACCCGTCGCCTGCCGCCAGCTGCTGGTCGATCGCGTCCAGGAGCCGCTCGTTGCCGGGTGAGCCGATGACGGACAGATCGCGTTCGGCAAAATCGGCGTTGGTCAGGCTGGCCAGGGCGTCGTCCATCGGACTGCCCCACACGTACTGGCCGAACGACGCGCCCGGTGCGACCAGCACCGCCTGCCGGCCCGCGTGCGCGGTCACCCAGTGCGCCGCGGACACCCAGTAGGACGGGATCTGGCCGAACGACCCGGGCGCGGCCAGCCCGCTGGCATACGCGGGCACCGCCAGCCCGCCGACGCCGACCACCGCGGCCAGGATGAGCGCGATCCGTATCCGGCGGACCGGCGTGGTCGCGAGGAGATGCGCTAGGCCGAGCGCGACCGGCAGCCGGATCAGCGGGTCGAACTTCCACAGGTTGCGGAAGGCCGAGGCCGGGCCGTTGATGACCTCGCCGATCAGGCCCGCGGCCGGGTTACCCAGGCTGCTGGTGTAACCGGCCGAGATGATGACCACGCCGGCCAGCACGGAGGCGAGCAGGAAGCTCCTGGCCGGCATCTCGCGGCGGATCAGCCCGGCCAGGCCGAGCGCGGCGACCAGCCCGGTCAGCAGCGCCGGCAGCGCCTGGGTGGCGATCTTGTAGCCGAGCGGCCACCAGGTCTGCCCGTTGGTGACCAGGTAGCTGACCCAGTTGTCGGTGCCGCGCAGCACATTGGACAGGCCGGTCACCGAGGTGGTGACGTCCGCGCTTTCCGTGTAGGGCACGATCGAGACGCCGTACCTGGACTGCAGGACCAGCGGGACCGACCACCACACGGTGGCGAGCACGACCGCCGGGACCCACCAGGCCAGCAGCCGCCAGCCCCGCACGGTCACGATGAACAGCGCCGCGGGGATCAGCACGGCCGCGGTCGCGGCACCGTTGACCCCGCCGCACAGCGCGACGGCGAGCGCGGAGCCGGCCGCGGCGCGGATCCGGCCCTGACGTCCGTGCGACGCGTCCACCAGCGGGATCAGGATCCACGGCAGCATCGCCGCGGGCAGGAACTCCGCGGACAGTTCGCCGAGCATGCTGAGCGCGGCCGGCGACAGGGCGTAGGCGAAACCGGCTGCCACCCGGGTCCACGGCGTGCCGGCGCCCAGCCGGCCCGCGAGCCGCACCGTGCCGGTGAAGGCCACGATCAGCACCGCGCTGATCCACAGCCGCTGCACCACCCACCCGTCGGAGAACGCCAGCTTGCCGAGCTCGAAGAACGGCCCCATCGGGAACAGGTAGCCGACCACCTGGTCCTGCAGCTGGCCGAACTGCTGCGGGTTCCACAAGGTGAGCGCGCTGGACAGGAAGCGGCTGGGATCGACGGCCAGCTCGTACTTGCTGTCGGCGATGATCTGGCCGGGAGCGGTCACGAACGGCAGCGCGGCGAGCACCAGGCAGAACCCGAGCAGCCTGACGTTCCATCCGCCCGGCGTTCCCTGGGGCCCTTGGGGCCATTGGGGGCCGTCCGGTCGTTCGGCCTCCTGGGTTTGCTGGGGTTCCTGCGACCTGGGGGAAGCGGGACGGGCCGCGGGCACGCCGATCACGGCGGCTGGCCTGCTCCCGTCAGCCTCTCCAGCGGCGTGGCCGGCCGCCGCACGGCCGCGCCGGCGTCGATGAGCGCGTCCAGGACCGGGCCCTCGGCGAGGACCTCGCGGCCTGGGTCGTCTGGGATGGTGAGGATCCAGGCGCCGTGGCGCCGGGCCCGCGAGGTCCCCGCCGTGACGCAGGCGTCGATGAGCGTGGTCATCCGGGTCGTGCTCGCGGCCCAGTCGAACTGCGCGGCCCACTGGCGGCAGGCCTGCGCGATCGTCGCGCGGCGGGCCGGGGTGGCCAGCTCCTTCAGCGCCCGGTCCACCACGTCGGCCAGCGTCTCGCCGTCCCTGACCAGCCAGCCGGTCTGCCCGTCACGGACCGCGTCGCGCAGACCCTCCACGTCGTAGGCAACGGTCGGCACGCCGCAGGCCGCGGCCTCGAGCACGCACAGGCCCCAGCCTTCACCCTGGGAGGTGTTCAGGTGCAGCAGCGACCCGGCGACCAGCGCCTGCTTGTCTGCCTCGGGCAGGAAGCCGCGGAGCCTGACCGTCCGCTCCAGGCTGTACGCGGCCACCTTGGCCGCCAGGGCGCCCTCCGCCGGGCCGCGGCCCACCACGTCGATGACCAGGCGGTCGTTGCGCAGTCGCAGCCGCAGCCGTTCGGCCAGGGGCAGCAGCAGCTCGGCCCGCTTGTGCGCGACCAGGCGGCCGACCCAGACCAGGTTCCTGGGGTTGCGGGTGGAGGTGTTCGGGAAGTTGGGGACCCTCAGGAACGAGCGGACCTTCTCGGCTTTCGGCACGCCGTTCGGGATCAGGTAGATGTCACCCTTCCAGCGGAGCCGCCGCCGCATCGCCGCGACGGTGGACGGCGAGACCGCCACGCAGGCGTGCCGCCGGTACACCAGCCGCGCCGCCGGCCCCTCGAGGAACCGGCCCGCGCTGGCCATCCACCACGGGAAATGCACGCCGAACTGGGCGCTGTGCACATGGTGGACCACGCAGAGCACAGGCACCTTCGACGGCAGGACGAGCGGAGTGAAGAACGGGATCCCGTTCTGGCAGTCCAGCACGGCGTCGAAGGACCGGCGGTGCGCGAGCAGCCAGCCGAGTGCTCGCGGGTACACGGTGAACTGCCCGCCGCGCCTGACGATCTGGATCCCGGCCCGCTGCTCGGCACGCGCCTGCCCGGACGCCCGCGCGGTCAGGAAGCGGACCTTCGCTCCCCTGACGACCAGGGCCCGGGCCATCTCCCAGGCGTACCGTTCGGCTCCCCCGGCCTGCGGATGCCAGGGATCGCGCCAGTTGACGATGGCGATCCGGCGCCGGGACAGGTCGGTGGTGCTCATGCCGGGGTCGTGCCCATCGCCCCGATCGGCTGCGCGGGCAACGGCTGGGGGGTGGGTATGTGCAGCGGGGCGGGCTGGAGCAGCGGGGCCGGTTCGCGGCTGGTCCGCGACCGCAGCCAGATCGCGGCGACGTCGCGGAAGACGGCGGCGGAGTGCCTGGACACCGAGAACGTGGAACCGGTCACATCGCGCCAGTGGACCGGGATCTCGGTCAGCGTCGCGCCGAGCCGCTGGCAGCGGGCGATCAGCTCGACGTCGAAGGCGAAACCCGCGGTCCGCAGCGGCAGAGCCGCGGCCCGGGCCAGCGGCCCGGAAAAGAACTTGAACCCGCACTGGGTATCGGTGGCGTCGGGGACGATCTGGCGGGCCAGGGCTCGGAAGGTGGCGGCGCCCGCCCGGCGCACGGCGCTCGACCTGGCCTCCACGACCGAGCCGTCAAGCGCGCGCGAGCCGATCACCATCGGGTGCCCGGCGGCCAGCAGGCCGACCGCGACCTCCAGGGCGGCCAGGTCGGTGGCCATGTCGGCGTCGCAGAAGCCCACGAACGGAGCCCGGGTGGCGAGCAGGCCCGCCCGGACCGCGATGCCCTTGCCTAGGCGCTCGCAGCGCAGCAGGCTGACCGGGACAGGACCGCGGGGAAAATCACGCACCACGGCGGCGGTGGCGTCGGTGCTGGCGCTATCCACCACCAAGACCGCCGCGCGCATCGGGAGCGCCGCCGCTTGCTGGCACAGCCGGGCCAGCCCTTCGGGCAGCCGACGGGCTTCGTTACGAGCCGGAACGACAATCTCGATCGCCGCCCGTTCGATTGACGCCGGCGGACGCCCGCACTGCGTGCTCGCCACGGCCCGGCGCCGGAGTCAGCGGGTGCCGTACTGGTAAATCGACGCGTTGGTAGACGTTCCGTTGGAGTCGCCCGCCAGCACGTTTTCCACCAGCGCCACCGCTCCGATGGCAATCACGATGCCCACGACGATAGCCATAATCAGACGGGACACGGGACGCTCCTTCTCCGGGCCTATTCCGGGCTCGATGGCTGGACAGTAGCGTTAGTGGCATCAACTAGCGAGTAACTTGGTCAAAATGTAACAAGTGCGGCTAGGCCGGATTATCCACGCCACTCGAATACGACCAGGTCAGGCAGGCGGATGACGGCGGTCCAGCCGGGCAGCCGGGCAGCCGCCGGCGTGTCGGCGGCGGGCAGCGGGTCCGGATCATCGACCACGAACCGCACCCCGGCTGCTCTCAGCGCCGCGGTCAGCGGGCCGCGGGAGTCGATGACCCCGTCCAGCCGCCGGGCCCGGGGGTCGTCCGGCGCCATCCGCACGTCCCCCACCTGGGTCCCGTCGTTCCAGATGACCGGGCGCGACAGCAGCCGGGGCCACGCGTCGAGCATGACCTCGCCGTGGTTCCAGGGCGGCGTCCGGTCCGCCACCCAGGGCAGCAGCAGCACGTCACCGGGCCCGCGGCTGGCGTCGATCAGGCGCGCCGCGGCCAGCCACCCGGCGGGATACTCGACGGGGCGCAGCCTGCCCGCGGCCCCCCAGGCCAGCCCGGGCAGCAGCAGCGCCGGCGCGAGCAGCGTGATGAGGCCGAGGACCAGCCCCGGCGCGTCAGTCAGGGCCACGGCCTGGTGCTGGCCCGGCACCCGGTCAGTATTTTTCCTGCCGAACGAACCCGGGTTCATCAACCAGGCCACCGCGAGCCCGAACCCGGCCGCCTCGGCCAGGGCGAGCGGCGCCACGAACTGCTGGCCGTCGCGGAACACGGCGAAGCCCGGCCAGAACCCGGTCGCGGCCCGGAGCAGGTCCCGCCCGGACGCGGTCACGCCGAGACTGGCGATCACCAGGCCGGCCACCGCGGCCAGGCCCAGGCCGGCCCAGGCTGGGACCGGCCAGTGGCGGCGGGCCAGGACCGCGTAGCCGAGGAGCGCGACGACGACCAGGGCCAGCCAGAGGACGGACCAGGCGCCGCCGTAGGCCCGGGGCACGGTTTCCGCGTTCCAGGTCCCGCCCAGCATGAGCAGGCTGCCGACGGTGCCGAACGGGGTGTCGGCCCGCGCCGCGAACGCGGCCACGCCCGCGGGGTCGGTGTACACCGTGTGCAGCACGGACGGGATGAGCCAGGGCAAGCTGCCCACGGCGAGCGCGGCCAGGGCCACGACCGCACGGGACAGGCTCCGGCCAAGCAGCGCCACCGGCACGACGACGAGCGCGGTGACCGCCATGGCGGCGAAACCGCCCGCCACCGCAGGCAGCAGCGCCAGCGTCAGCCGGACCCGCGGGCCCAGCCGGATCGCCTTGGTCTGCGGGGTCGCCTTGGTCTGCGGGGTCGCCTCGGCCGGCCTGAGCATGGCCCGCAGCACCCAGGGCAAGCCGGCGTAGCCGAGCAGCAGGGCCCACTGGCCGATGATGAGCCGCTCGGCCAGGTAGGGATTCCAGCTGTAGAAGACCCCGGCGGCCAGCCGCGCGAGCACCGGCTGGCGGTCCAGGAGCGCGATCACCCCGGAGCAGGCCAGCACGAAAATCAGCAGCAGGACGAGCTTCTGCACGATGTCGGCGGGGACGGCCCGGGCGGCGACGGCGACGGCGAAGTCGCTCGGCACCGCCCGCGGCGGGCCGCCCGCCAGGCCGAACATCGCCGAGGTGAACGGCTCGCGAGGCACGAACACCATGTCATAGCTGAGCAGGAAGCCCCTGCGCAGCCCGGGGCCAAGCGCGAGCAGCCCGAGGACGAGTCCGGGGCCGACCCGCAGGGCGACCGGGCCGAAGGACCTGGAGAGCCTCGAGCGGCTCGAGGGGCCGGAGGGCTTCGAGGGGCCGTCCCGGCGGGTGGCGGCGGGCATGACCATCTGGTACCGGCCTAGCCGGGCACGGGCGCAGCGGGGATGGCCCGGCCCGCCAGCTCGGGGTGGAGCGAGCCGACCGTGACGCCGGTGACGCAGAGCGCGCGGGAGGTGCGGCCGGCGAACTGGACGCTGACCGTGCTGCCGTCGCCCACCACAGGAACGTAGACGACGTGGCGGCCGGACGGAAGGCTGACCTGGTTCGGCGTCCCGCCGAAGCTGACCGCGAGCAGCCCGGCCGGACCTGAGTACGACAGGCGCGCGGTCCACGGCCACCGGTAAAGCGAGCCGTCGAGCGGGATGCTCGTCCCGGCCGCGGTCACGTCCCGGCACCCGCCCGGGCGGCTGGCCGGGCCCAGCACGGTGACCGGCCGCAGCTGGCCGCGGTCGTCAAACGTCATCGGCCCGGCGATCACGCCGTCGAGGGTGAGCGTCCACCGGTCGGCCCGCGCCGGGCCGGCCAGCGCGCCGATGACCTGCGAGGTGTATCCCTGGCCGGGCGAGAAGAAGACGGGGTTCATGACCGTCGCCGGGGCCGGTCCGTCCACGATTACCGTGCCGCGTGGCGCGGTGCCGATCGCGAGCCGCGCCGTCGCGATGTAGGACCGGGAGGCCGCGGCCGGGCTAGCGGTCTCGAAGGCTTGCCCGGACACCACCGTGCCGACCGCGAAGGCGCAGAAGGCCAGCAGCGTAACGACCAGGACCGGCCGGGGAATCGGGCGCGGCGGGGCCTGGGCGGGGGCTTGCGCCGGGGCGGGGACGTCCGCGGCTTGCGGGCCGGCGAGCGGGAGGAACGCCAGGCCGAGGCACAGGGCGAGCACGGCGGTGGCGTCGGACAGGTACCCGGTCTGGGCGCCCAGTGAGGTGGCGGGCAGCGTCCCGAACCCGACGATGGCGACCGGCACGATGTCCGCCGCGACGACCCAGCCCGCCAGGATCGCCCAGGCCCGCCAGGCTCGCATGCGGTACAGGCAGCTCACGCCGACGACCAGCGCGGCCACGGCCCAGGACAGGTACTCAAGGGCGGTCGGCGGGCTGGCCTGCGCGAAGCCGGAGGCCAGCCACCGCCAGGGACCGCCGAGGGCGCCGGGCAGTGCGGCCTGGCCGATCAATGTCCCCGCGAACTGGTACAGCCTGCTGGCCAGGCCGGGACCGGCGAGCCGCAGGCCCGAGCGGGCCAGCTGGAAGAAGAAGACCGCGCAGTAGCAGGCCAGCAGCACGCCGTAGCTCAGCCAGGCCCGCCAGTAGCTGGTCACCGCCTGCCGCACCGCGTGCGTCCAGCGTCCTGGCACGAAGTACCCGGCCGTGATAGCCAGCAGCAGGAACGGCACCAGTGCGCCCTGGTCCGCGGACGCCATGCCGACGGCCAGCCAGGCGGCCGCGGCGATGGCGTACCGCCACCGACCCCGGCCCAGGCTAACGCTGTCCAGGCTGACGCTGCGCAGGTACCTGACGTGCGCGCTGGTCGCCTGGAAGATCGCCAGCTGCAGCGGCAGCACCTCCAGGGCCGACGACCACCAGCCGACCGCGCCCAGTGACAGCGGGCCGAACATGTACACCGCGAGCGGAACCAAGATGGCCGGACGGGCGCCGAACAAGGTCACCAGCACACGCAGCAGGGCCAGCGACGCGGCCGCGACGAGCACGCCGATGACAACGCTGGCCAGTAGCCAGTCATACAACGGAGCCCGGGCCAGCGCCCAGGAGATGGCCAGGCCGATCGGCATCAGGTGACCGTGACCGGCCCCGCCTATCCCCATCAGGTAGTTCCAGCTGAACCTGGAGGCGACCGCCCGGTCGAGGATGCCGAAGTCG
>ODAK010004905.1_pt1 | contig 13647 bp, 8 predicted proteins | sample 1539591 | NCBI WGS metagenome assembly ODAK01 (sample SAMEA3539303, study PRJEB22396) | soil metagenome | biome: tundra; feature: field; material: soil | place: USA | collected 2010-05 | depth 0.15 m | reverse complement strand
TTTCGGGTCGAGTTCCAACGCCTTGCGATAGAGCCGCTCCGCTTCGTCATAGTCCTTGCGGACATCATTCATAAAGAGCGCGAAGTTGCCGGTGTTGGTCGCGTTTTTCGGGTCGAGTTCCAACGCCTTGCGATAGAGCCGCTCCGCTTCGTCATAGTCCTTGCGGACATCTGACATGAAGTTCGCGAAGTTGCCGGTCAATCCGGCACTTTCCGGAAAATCTTTCAATCCTTCCCGGTAGATGGCCTCGGCTTTGACTTGGTCTGGCTCGGCATCCGCCTTCAACTGCCACGCCCACCACGCCTTTTCCTTGGTCAGCCGTTCCACCGCTGCCGCCGCTGCTTCACGAACCGGGGCGCGCGCGGCTTCCGCCACCTTGTTTTCCGCAGGCTCCTTGATTTTTTTGTTCAGTGCCTCGAACTGATTCTGGAATTCTCGCACACGCTTCTCGTGTGCCGCCGTCGCCAGTTTGATGGGAGACTCCAACTGGAGCTTTTCCCAAAGCATCAGCATCAATTCATCGAACCCGGCTATTGGCACCAGCCGGCCGCGGTGCTTCTCCACCACTTCGCGAATTTCTTTGGTCGGTTCATCGCCAGCCCGGTAGCACCAGTAAATGCCGCCGCTGAGTGCGTCTATGGTTTTAAGAAATCCCATCAGGCTGCCGTCGTTGCCACCATAGCCGATGACGATGGGGGTGCTATTGTCCAGAACACGCTTGAGCGCGCCATCCCAGCCGTCGGAAAGTTTTTCGATCTCGCCCGGATCGCTCATGGGATGCAGCAGCAAGTCGCGGTGTATCTTGGCCACGAGCGGGCGGCGCAGTTTGGCGCGGATGTAGCCGGTGAGAGATTCATGGCCGCATACCAGCGGGAAGGCGTCGGTGTAAATGGACAGGGCATCCGCGATGAGATTGTCGAAGTTGGTGGTGATGGCGGCCTTGTGCGTCGTGCCAGCCATGATCTGCGCGAGCACGGAATATCCGTAGCTCGGCTCGGCGGCGTCCATCGCCTTTTCCAGAAAGGCGTAGCCGGCATCCGGGTCGTCGTGAAACCGGCGCTGGTAAATCCACGGATAAAAGCTGGCGGCATTTTCAAAACTGAATCCCTTGATGCCGAGATTCTTTTCCGTTGCCCACTTTTCCAAGGGTTGCTTTTGAAAATCTTCCAGTTCGTGAAGTTCTTTCAACCAGTCCAGCGCCAGCTTGCCGCCGGTGGGAATGCCGGATTGAACGGAAGCGCCGGAACCGAGTATCCAGCAGAACGGTCGGTCCGGCATGTTTTTATCCTGCCGCACGAACTCGCTCAAGAAACCTTGGACGGTGATTGTTTTGGCTGCCATAAAGTATTCCTTCCCGCAGTTGATTTAGGACGGTTTGCCGCAGAATCGCACCTTCGTCAAGTCTTTCACCGAAGCAAACAGACAACCCTTATCGGTCAAAGGAAGTTCTGAAACATCCAACATCGAACAACCAACATCCAACATCCAGTGATTCGCGCGTGGGCTTGAATTGGATGTTCGGTGTTCGATGTTGGTTGTTGGATGTTTTCCGCTTTGCTCACACGGCACTTTGCCCGCCGCCGTCGGTGCCTTCGCCGTCCAGGTCAATCAGGATGTCGCGCGGTTCGGCGCCTTTGCTGGGGCCGACGATGCCGCGGCCTTCCAGCTCATCCATGATGCGCGCGGCGCGGGTGTAGCCTAGGCGGAGCCGGCGTTGCATCAGGGAGACGCTGGCTTTCTGTTCGCTGCGGATGACTTCGATGCACTGCTGGATGAGTTCCTCGTCCTCATCAATCCCGCTCTCGATGTCCGTATTCGCGGACGGTTTGGAAAGCTGTTTGTGAATTTCCATTTCGTAACTCGGTTTGCCCTGCTTGGCAATGAATTCAACGATGTTCTCCAATTCCTTGTCGGTGATGAGCGCGCCTTGGGCGCGTTTCAAATTGCCGGAACCGGGCGGCAGGTAGAGCATGTCGCCTTTGCCGAGGAGCTTGTCCGCGCCCATCGCGTCGAGAATCGTGCGCGAGTCCACGCGGCTCGCGACCTGAAACGCAATGCGCGCCGGAATGTTCGCCTTGATGACGCCGGTGATGACATCCACGGATGGCCGCTGCGTGGCGACGATGCAATGGATGCCGGCCGCGCGAGCCATCTGCGTGATGCGGGCGATGGCCATTTCGACATCCGCCGGCGCGACGAGCATGAGGTCCGCCAGCTCGTCAATGATGACGACGATGTAGGAAAGTCTTTCAGGAATGATGATGTCTTCCTCGCGCGGGACGATGATCTCCTCGTCCACCTGCACCGCAAAACCGTCCGCACCCGCTTCGACTTTTTCCTTTTTGGCGGCGAGCGGCAGTTCCATTTCCTGTTCCGGCAACGGCTTGTTCTTCGGACGCTCGTTGAAGGATTTGATGTTGCGGACCCCGACGCGCGCAAAAATTTTGTAGCGCTTCTCCATCTCGTTCACGACCCAGCGCAGCGCGAGTAGAACTTTTTTCGGATCGGTCACGACGGGAACCACGAGGTGGGGCAGGGCGTTGTATTGCTGCAACTCAACCACTTTCGGATCAATCATCACGAAGCGGAGTTGATCGGGCGAAAAACGGTAGAGCAGGGATGCGATGATGGAATTGATGCAGACAGATTTGCCGGAACCGGTGCTGCCGGCGATGAGGCAGTGCGGCATTTCCGCGAGGTCGGCGACAATCGGATGGCCGTAAACATCCTTGCCCAGCGCGATGGGAATGCGCGCCTTGGTGTTGCGCCATTCGTCCGACTCGAACAAATCGCGCATGATGACTTTCGTCTTGATCAGGTTCGGCACTTCCACGCCGACAGAACTTTTCCCAGGCACTGGGGCGAGGATGTGGATGCGCTCGGCCTTGAGCGCGGCGGCGATGTTGTTGGAGAGCGCGGTGATTTTTTCCAGCTTCACGCCGGGCGCGGGATGCAATTCATAGCGTGTGATCGTCGGGCCTTTGGTGATGTCGCCAAGCGAAACCTCGATGTCGAACTGCGCGAGCGTCTGCTGCATGAGCCGCGCGTTGGCCATGAGTTCTTCCTTGGACTCGGTCGGCCTGACGGTCATGTCCGCGTGCTGGAGAAAATCCATCGAAGGCAACTGGTAGTTGCCGATCATCGGCACCGAGGCGACGGTCATCGGCTTCGGCTTGCGCGGCGCGAGTTTCGGACGCGGCAGCGGCACCGAACCGTCAGCGATAATGATGACCGGCTCGGGCTTCGGCTCTGCGGGTTTATCCGCAGCGGCTTCGGCAACATTTTCGGCGACGACCGCTTCAGGTTTGGATTCTTCAACCGATTTTTTCTCGCCGGGTTTGGCGTCCGACTTGCGCCCCAAGATTTCATCCGTCGTCGCCGGCCGGATTTCACTGGCGGGAATGACTTCGCCCACTTCAACCGTTTCGGGCGTGGGTTCAACTGCCTTCGGTGCTTTCGGCGGCAAAGTGGTTTTGCTGACACGCGGGCCTTTTTGTTGAGGCACGCTCAAGTCGCGCACGGTGGGTTCCGGCACGGGCAAGCCGTCGGCACCCAGTCCGCTGTTGGTTTTCTCGGTTTTCTCCGAGCGCCCGACTTGCTCCTCCAATTTGCGTTTTTGTATTTCCAGCTCCCGCGCGCGTTTTTCCAAGGCCAGTTCCTCTTCGGATTTGAAGGCATCTTCCGGCGCGGCGTCTTTCGACCACAACGCGCGAATCCAGTGGCCGAGATGAAAATTCGTCAGGAACAGCAGGCTGATCAAACCGAGCGCGGAATAAACAATCGTCGCGCCCAGATTGCCGAGCATCCAGAAGCCGAATTCAAACGTCAGCCGGCCCAACTCGCCGCCGGCGTTTGACGCGCCGATGCTTTCACGTGCATAACCGGCAAGATGATTCAAATCCAAAACGTAACACAATCCAGTGACGGAAATCAGCAGCACCGCCGTCCACAACAAACACCAGCGCACGCGTTCGCGAAAAAAGGAAAGCCAGCGCGTCAGAAACGCCACGCCAAACAATCCGGAGATCCACGGCAGCAAATACGCGCCGAGACCGAGCAGCATGAAAAACCAGTGCGCGAAATGCGCGCCCATCGGCCCGATAAGATTGTGGGCATGTTTGTTGTGTGGTTCGACGTAAAACGCGAGATCATGACGATCAAACGAAAGTTGCGACAGCAGCAGCAGGGCGGCAAACACAATGAGCACGATGCCGATGACATCGTTCAAACCGCGATTGGAACTGGGGGCGTCGCCCGACTTTCTGGCCATGACCGCAACGTAGCAATTTTGCGCACCGGTTCAAAGTTGAAAAACGTCCGGCGATTGAATCAGTGCGCATCCGCGCGCCACCCCGGAGCGCGGCTGTGGCGAAGCCCAGCCGCAGCCACATCGCCTGGCCTGACGCGTTGAGAGAATTCAAACACGGCTCGTCGTTCGGACGTGCTGCGTCTGGTCTCCGCGATACAGCCGCGCTCCGCTTCGGGGCAGCCTGTGGATGCGCCCGGCGGAATCATCAGCCAGTTGGCGGTGATTTCAGCTTCACGCTGAACTTGCTCGCGTCCGCGATTTCCACCAGGTCGCCCGCGTAAAACTGTTCGCGGTAGGCCTCAGTGTCGAGCAGATGGTTGCCGGTGCTTTCCTTTTCGCGCCGCAAAAGAAATTTCAACTCGGCCAGATTGTCCGACCAGCGAAAGCCGTTGAAAAATTCCACGCCGGCGAACTGCGTTTTGTAAAGCGCCCGTTCCGAGTAGCAGGTGCCGAGGTAAAGGTGCGCAAATTGGCTCTCCGCAAAAAACGCCGCCGCCGAGGTCATCATGAACAGGCCGAGGCTGCGGTTGAAATGGTTCAGGTCGTAAAAGGAGAACCGGTAAAATGCGAGCCGCGGCGCTTCCAGATAGAGCACTACCACGCCGAGTTCCGCGCCGGATTGCGCGTCGGTGAACACCAGCAGGTGCGTGGCGACGGGCGAATTGAAGACGAGTTCAAGCCGTTCCGGCGGCATGACGTCCTTGCCGTAGCGGATGTCGGCGTAGTTGCGATAAAATTCGCGGCGCGCCGATGTTAGGTCGAACTCCGCACGCGGCACGAGTTTCATGGCGATGCCTTCGCCCTTGCGCAGAATGCGGCGGTTTTCTGACGACGGCTTGAACTTCGACAAATCCACGCGCACGTTGCGGCACAGGTAAAACTGGTCGAGTCCTCGCGCCGCCGGCAGGAATCCGGCGTTGAAAAGGTCCGCCGGGGCTTCGCCCGCTCCCGGCACGGCCCAGATCACATACGGATACAGGTAGCGCCCATAATCAGACTGCGCTTCGGAGAAAAGAAGTTTCATGATTCATCAAAATCGAAACTATTTAAATTGTAGCAGCCGACGTAAGGAGGCTCAAATAAATGCGGAGTGCGGGGCGCAAAAATCAGAATTAAGTCAGAGCCTCCTCACGTCGGCTGCTGCCAAATCTTTATTTTTCCAACTGCGCGAGCGGCAAACGCTTTTGTGCGCGCAATTTTTCCCGCTCCATCAACGCCGCATTTTTTTCACCATCGCTGCTCTGTGGCTGGCTGGCGGTTTGCGTGAGCGCGCCGATCTGCCGGTCGAGAAACTGGTTCCGCAATTTCAGCGCCATGTCGGCGAGCTGGATTTCGGGATTGGGAATTTTCCGGTCGGCGGTGACGGCCTCCGTGATGAGGCTGCGCTGTTCCGCCGATTCGCAGCCGTCGAGAAACTCCGCGAGGCTGTGCCACGTCTCGTGTTCCAACGCGGCAAACCGCAGGTCAACCATCTGCCGGACGTGTGGATGCAAAATCCAGTTCACGTCCAGATGCAGCGCCGCCCAGGACACGAGTTCGTCGTGCAGCAGCAACAGTTTCAGCAGATGAAATTCGATGGGCGAGGGCGGCGCGGCTTCCACCACCGGCTCGGCGGATTCAAATGAATCTTCCTCGCCCTCGCGCGGGGCAACGTGCGGCGCGGGATTTTTTTTAAACTCGGCACGGACGGATTCCGCCGAAACACCGAGGCGCAGCGCGGTTTTTTGCGCGTAGGTGTCAATCAAGACGCCGTTGCCGGTCTTGTGGACGGACTCGGCCATCGCGCGCAAAATCGCCAGCCGCCCCTTGTCGCTGGTGATTTCATTCGTCGCGCACAGGCGGTTCAAATAGTAATCGAAAAATCCCTCGGCGCTTTTGATGAGTTCGCCAAACGCCGCGCCGCCGTTGGCTTTGATGAAACTGTCCGGGTCATGCGGCGACGGCACCACGGCCACGCGCACGGCGAGGCCGGACGCGAGCAAGTGATCGAGCGCGCGGACGGCTGCGTTTTGCCCGGCGTTGTCGGAATCGAAACACAGCACGACTTCGTTGGCATAGCGCTTGAGAATCCGCGCGTGCTGCTCGGTGAATGCCGTGCCCTGTGGCGCGACGATGTTCTGCACACCGTTTGTGAAACAGGCGATCAAATCCAACTGGCCTTCGCAGATGACGGCGCAGTTGGCGTCGAGAATCGCGCGCTTGGATTTGTCGAGGCCGAAGAAAATTTTGCTCTTGGTGAAGATCGGCGTCTCCGGCGAGTTGACATATTTCGCGGTCTTTTCATCGCCGGACAAAACGCGGCCGCTGAAACCAATGACGCGGCCTTGCTCGTCGCAAATTGGAAACATCAGCCGGCCACGGAAACGGTCGTAGCAATGGATTGCCGATTGCCGGTTGCCGATTGCCGATTTGGAATTCTCGTCGTCGCTGGTTGCAGTTGCCGGCGCGTCAACCTCCTTGCGAATAATCAATCCGCCTTTCTCGACGGTGTCCAAATCAAATTTTTTGCTGCGCGCCCAGTTCACCGTGTCATCCCACGCATCCGGCGCGGCCCCGATGCGGAACAGTTTTATCGCCTCCGCTGAGACGCCGCGCTTGGCGAGATAATCGCGCGCGAGCTGGCCGGCGGCCTCGTTGGCGAGACAGTTTTGCCAGCGTGTCGCAAGCTGGTCGTGAATTTCCAGCAGTTGATCCTTGAGATGCCGCGACTCCTGCGCGCCGGGCGTGTTTTCAAATTCGAGCGGAATCTTCGCGCGCTCGGCCAGCCGGCGCACGGCGTCCATGAAGCCGATGTTCTCGTAGTCCTTGACGAAGGTGAACACGTCGCCGCCCTTGTGGCAGCCGAAGCAGTGAAAGATTTGTTTCTGCGGATTGACGTTGAAGCTCGGCGACTTCTCCTTGTGGAACGGGCAGAGCGCGGTGAAGTTCGCGCCCGCGCGCTTGAGCGGCAGATACGAGCCGATGACGTCCACGATGTCGCTGGCGGCGCGAATCTGTTCGCGCGTGGCGGGGGAAAGGAAGCCGGCCATGCTGCGACGCAATCAGTGATGACCGGGTTTCTTAACCGTCTCGGTCGTATTGATGAGCAGCATGGACAGGTTGTCCTTGATGAACGGCCCGATGAGCGACTGCTTGAAAATGCTCATCTGCACCTCGTCCACGCTGGGAATAAAATCGCCGTTGTAATCTTTCAACCCGCCGCCATACCAGCGGTTGTTGTAGGCCTTCGCCTTGGCGATGTCCGCCTGCGTGTAATATGGCGCGTTGAGCAGCGCCAGCGCCACCAGCACCATGCAGATATAGCGAATCAGCCCCGCAACCACGCCCCAATAATATTCATTGCCGCCAAAAAAGCTGCTGCCTTCCAGCTTGGGATTAAGTTTCCGTTTCAGCACCGTGAATACAATGAAGATGATCAGCGCGATGCTCAGATAACCGGACATGAGCGCCGCCGTCCGTTCATTGAAATGATTGCCGAAGACCTGCTTTATAACCCCCTGCTTTTGGAGCCAGTCGGCCACGAAGATATGGCCGAAGCCCGCGCCCAGCAGGATCGTGAGCCATTGCATGGACGGCAGCAGTTCCTTGGTCATGCCGCGCTTGCGTCCGCGCCAGAAGCCGAACGCCAGCACAAGCACCAGCGCCACGTCAAACCAGTTGAAGGCAAAGTGCTGCCACCAGGGAGTTGTTTTTTGGATTGCCGCCGCAAGCATGGTGCAAAAATAAATTGTCGCCGCCCGAATACCAGCGAAATCCGTGCCACCGGGACGTGATGCGCGCCGCCTGAGGTGGTTTAATCAGCTCCGCGCACAAAATCGTTTCAAGCACCACGCATCACGCGTCACGTTTTAAGGCACCGAACGGACACGCCAGAAATTGTTCGTGGCCGGGTCGGGCGCGTTGGTGAAAATCAGCGGACCGAAAGAATTGGCGGGATTGGTGGCCTATGGCAGCCAGTTCGGGGGAGCCAGCGTGAAAGAACGGTCGAGCGCATAATTCCCTCCGGCGATGCCCACAAAGGATAGTTGCACCTTGCCGCCGCCCACAAACTGGGCGGAAATCCGATTGTAAGGGGCCAGAATTTGTTCCGGGCGATTCGTATTGTTGAACGTGCCGTCGCCCAACTGGCCGTAAAAGTTGTCGCCCATCGCCCACAGGCTGCCGTCGCTCTTGAGGAACAACGTGTGATGGCCGCCAGAAATCGCCGTGACGTTGCTGGCCACGATCAGTTGGGGCTGGTTGGTGCCGTAGGGATAAGAAGTGTTGGCAATGCCGTCGCCCAACTGGCCGTAGCGGTTGTCGCCCGTGGCCCACAGGCTGCCGTCGTTCTTGAGCAACAGGCTGTGGAACGCGCCGGCGGCAATGGCCGTGACGTTGCTGGCCACGATCAGTTGGGGCTGGTTGGTGCCGTAGGGATAAGAAGTGTTGAAAATGCCGTTCCCCAACTGGCCCGCGCTGTTTTCGCCCATCGCCCAGAGGCTGCCATCGCGCTGGAGAAACAGGCTGTGGTCGAAGCCGGCGGCAATGGCCGTGACCTTGCTGGCCACAATTTGTTCCGGGTGGTTGAGATTGTTCGTGGTGCCGTCGCCCAGCGCGCCCCAGCGGTTGTAGCCCATGCCCCACAGGCTGCCGTCGCTCATCAGAAACAGGCTGTGCTGGGTTCCGGCGGCAATCGCGGTGACGTTGCTCGACACAATCAGTTCCGGGCGGTTGGTCGGGTTGAAAGTATTGTCCCCCAACTGGCCGTAATCGTTGTTGCCCATCGCCCACAGGCTGCCGTTGCTCATCAGAAACAGGCTGTGGCTGACGCCGGCGGCAACCGCCGTGACGCCGTTGGACACAATCAACTCGGGGCGGTTGGTCGGGTCAAAAGTGCCGTCGCCCAATTGCCCGGAATCGTTGTAGCCCATCGCCCACAGGCTGCCGCCGTTCTTGATAAACAAGCTGTGGTAATCCGCAGCGGCAATCGCGGTGACATTGCTGGCCACAATCTGCTCCGGGCGATTGGTGTTGTTCGCGGTGCCGTCGCCCAGGCCGCCGAGCGGGTTCCAGCCCATGCCCCAGAGACTGCCGCCGGCCTTCAGAAACAGGCTGTGGTCATAGCCGGCGGCAATCTTGGTGACCGGCTGCGCGATACTGGTGAACGCGGGCAGCAGCAACGCCGCCAGCAGACAAATGTGAACGCGATTTGGTTTTGTTTTCATACTCCGATTTCTTCCAATGGTTCACGTTTTTCCATTGTGGTCAATGCTATTCCGATTAGGGCAATGTCCTGATTTGAATGGAGCGCGGCTGTGTCGCAGACCAGCCGCAGCATTTTGGACGCGCTGCGGCTGACGCTGCGCGCACACCCGCGCTCCGCAAAATTCCGAGTTAGGACATCACCCCGATTGGTTGCCCGTTTTCCTGGGGCGCGGATTGTCCCAATCCGCAGCGCGGGTCCAGCGCACGCCGGAAAAACCCAACGCGCTCAAATCTGGCCGGGTGATTCTTTCGGGCGCCGGAAGAAGGCCGCCATGCGGAGAAAGGAAAAAGCCGCATGACGGCCCCGTCGGATGGGTTGGCAACAGGAAAAGACGCTGGGCTTGCGGACGAATGCCATGTCCGCCAGCCATCCCGGCCCGTTGCCGCTGTTGGTCCACCCCCCGTTCATTGGAACAATGGCGGTTTAACCAAAAAACCGGGCATGTGGTCAATTGGAATCCGTGAAATGACAAGATTCTACAACTTTTGCCAAAAAAGGGTTAGGTCGGAAGGGTGGGAAGCTAATACGCGGTTTTGATGTCGTGGATCCAGCAAGCAGCAAGGTTGCACAGCCGGCAAAAAAGCAGGTTCGCAGCATCCGCTTCGCGCCGCGAGAATAGAGCAGCGTTCCGGCGGCGTCAATTCGCTGGAAGCCGTGTGTCGGAAGCCGTGGCGGTTTCCTAATTTGACCGGGCCGTGAGTTGGGATCACTCGCGCTCCGGGTGCGACGCGACGATTATTCGTAGCGCAGCGATTCAATCGGGTCGAGGTTCGCCGCCTTCCACGCGGGATACGTGCCAAAGATGATTCCCACGACGGAACAGATCGCCAGACCGAGAAGGACCCAGTCCACGGGAATCACCGGCGGCAGCTTCAAGAAGAACGCCAGCAGGTTGCCGCCCAGGATGCCGAATACCACGCCGAACGCCCCGCCGACTTCGCACAGCGCGATGGCTTCCATGATGAATTGCACCATGATGTTGCGCTTCTTCGCGCCGATGGCGCGGCGGATGCCGATTTCGCGCGTCCGCTCCGTGACCGAGACGAGCATGATGTTCATGATGCCGATGCCCGCCGCCAGCAGCGCGATGGAACTCACCACCGCCACGCCGATGCGCACGGAAAAAGTGAATTTCTTGAACTGGTCAATCATCGAATTGTTGGACGCGATTTCAAAATCGTCGTCCTTGCCCGGCGGCACTTTGCGGATGATGCGCATGAGGCCGCGCACTTCCTCGACCGTGGCTTCGTAACTCGCGCGGTCGGGTGCCTGCACGAGAATGTTCAGGCTGCGCCACCAGCGGCCATAGCGGTTGAGGCAGGTCGTGATCGGCACGACGACGAAATTGTCCTGGTCGCCGCCCATTGCGCCGCCCTTGCTTTCGAGCACGCCGACGACGTTGTAATTAATGCCGTCAATTTTCACGGCCTCGCCGAGCGGCGAGCTGTTGGGAAAAATATTCGTCGCCAGCCCGAAGCCCAGCACGCAAACGTGGCGCACGCTGTCCACGTCGGCGTCCATCAGCAGGCGGCCCTCGGCGAGATTCCAGTTGTGCGCGGGAAAACTGCCGGGTGTTTCGCCGTAAAGCCGAACGGTGGGCGCGCTGGTTTTGTAGCGCGTGTCAATTTCGCCGGACCAGAACGTGGCTTCGATGCCGATGTTTGCCGGGATGGTGATTTTGTCCATCAGCCGTTTGCCGTCGCTCATGTCAACGTTTTTGCGCCGCCAGTATTTTTCATAATCGCCCGGCGACACGCCGATGAACGTGCCCGGCCATTTTCGCACCATGAACGTATCGCTGCCGAGCATCGTCAACTGCCGCTCGATGTTGCTTTGCATCACGCGCATCGCGGTCATCACGACGATGATGGAAAACACGCCGACCAGCACGCCGAGCAGCGTGAGCGCCGAGCGCAGCTTGTGCGCCGCGATCGCGCCGAAGGCCATGCGGCAGCTTTCGCGCGCTTCGACCAACATGGAGGTCAACGGTTTCATCAAATGCGGGAGGATGGGTGATGAATGAATGGATTGATGGATGAATGGATTATTGGATGGGTGGATCGCCGCGAAATCGCTCGCGAGCCAGCCATAAATCCAATGATCCAACAATCCAACACTCCCTCCATCCGCTGTTTCAACACATCATTCATAAACGATTTATTCGTTGCGCAGTGCATCCACCGGGTTCATCCGCGCCGCGCGCCACGCGGGGAAAAATCCGGACAGCGCGCCCGTCACCGCCGAAACCAGCAGCGACAAGCAGACGATGCCCGGCGACAATTCCGCCGGCATGGCTTTTTTCATCAGCCACGTCGTCGGCCAGGCGATGAGCAGGGCGATGATTCCGCCGATGAGGCAGATGCACGCGGCTTCGATTAAAAATTGCAGCAGGATGGTGCGATTCTTCGCGCCGATGGCCTTGCGCACGCCGATTTCGCGCGTGCGCTCGGCGACGGAGACAAACATGATGTTCATGATGCCAATGCCGCCGACGAAAAGCGAAAGGCCGGTGACAAACAAGCCGATGGCTTCGATGGTGCCGGCGACTTTGTGGAAAAAATCCAGAATCTGGTCCTGCTGATTGATCGCGAAATTGTCCGGATCGCCGGGCGAAATGTGGCGGAATCGCCGGAGCACCACGCGCAATTCTTCCCGGGCATCGGCCAACTCGGCGACGCTGCGGGCCTTGACCTGGATTTCGTAATCCGGCTTGGCCCAAAACGCGCGGGTGAATTGCGTGATGGGCACGATGATTTCGTTGTCGGCACCGCCGTTTTCGGTGAAGCCGCCTTGTTTGGCGAGCACGCCGACCACCCGGAAATCATGGTAGTTGGCGGAAAGCGTTTCGCCGACGGGCGATTCGCCCAGGAAAAGATTCGTGGCCAGATCCGAACCGATGACGCACACGGGCCGGCCGCCGTCGCACTCCGCCGCGGTGAGAAACCGGCCTTCGGCCAGCGTCAGCCCGGCGGTGATTTGAAATTGTTCGGTCGTGCCCACCACGGGGGCCTCCGACGTGCCACGTTTCTTATATTTGACCGGCGCATTATCTTGCGCGACGGGCGCGACGGCCGAGGCCAGTTTCATTTCCCGCTGCAGCGCACTGGCTTCATTAAAAGCCAGGGCGGACGCGTTGCCACCGCCCTCCTCAGGTTGCATTTGCCGTTGCACCATGTCGGATTCGTCGAGCGTGATTCTTGGGTTTTTCATGGCCTTCATCCATTCCTGCACCGAATTGATGAACCAGCCGAAGCGATCCACGTAAAGCATGTCCGCGCCGATGGAGGAAACGCTGTTCATAAACGAGCTGTTGAGTCCTTGAATGGCCGTGCCCATCAAGGTGACGGTGACGACGCCGATGATGATGCCCAGCGTGGTGAGCACCGAACGCAGCTTGTTGGCGAGAATGGCGCTCCAGGAGATCGCCAGGCCTTCGCGGAGTTCGGTAAAAAAATTCACTGGATTGGTGGATTATTGGATGGGTGGATTCATGGGGGGAAGCGTGTCGCGCCAATCGTTTGTCTGGCGTTTGTTTTCCAATGATTCGATCAGTCGCAAGAGTTTGTTTTCCACCTCGTAATGCAGTTGGTCGAAATTTTCGAAATCCTCTGCTGAAATGAGTTTTACAGTTTGGAATCCAATCGCACGCGTGAGCGCTTCGGCAAGTGATCCTTTGGCGATGTATAGGAATTGCAGGTATTCAGGCAGTGAACGGCGGCCATAACCTTCCGCAATGTTTGCCGATACCGACTGCGCGGCATCATTGAACTGGGATTTCAACTTAAAATCCGAAACTGCTGTGGACAGCCGAAAGGCCAGGGAAAACAAATCCACGCCACGCTGCCACGCTTCGAGCTTCATGTAGCCGCGGTTCAAATTTCGTCGCTTCGTGTATTCCATAAATCAAAAACGGTTGGTTGGATCAATGGATTATCGGATTAACGTGCCGCCCCACTAATCCATTTATCCAAAAATCCATCAATCCAGTCATCCCTTTATCCGCTACTGCCGCTGCGCAGCCGTTCATCGCTGGCGATGAGGCCGTCGCGGATGCGGATGACGCGCTGCGAGTGCAGGGCCACTTCCTCCTCGT
>ODAK010004904.1_pt1 | contig 13649 bp, 11 predicted proteins | sample 1539591 | NCBI WGS metagenome assembly ODAK01 (sample SAMEA3539303, study PRJEB22396) | soil metagenome | biome: tundra; feature: field; material: soil | place: USA | collected 2010-05 | depth 0.15 m | reverse complement strand
GCGCCGGCCGCAGCGCCAGCGCCGCCGCGATCAGGATGCGCTGGCGCATGCCGCCCGACAGCTCGTGCGGATACTTGCGCGCCACCTGCGCCGCATCGGGCAGTTCCATGAGGTCGAGCAGTTCGAGCACGCGCGCCTCGAGGCCTACGCTTCGCCCATGCGTGCGCAGCGATTCGGCAATCTGGCGGCCGACCGGCATCAGAGGGTCGAGAAAGCTGGCCGGGTCCTGGAACACCATGCCCATACGCGCGCCGCGGACGCTGCGCATGGCGGCGGCTGGCAGTTGCGCCAGGTCGCGGCCTTCGAGCAGGATCCGGCCTCCGGCCACTTGCGCGAGCACGGTCGGGAACAGCTTCATGATCGCGAAGGCCGTCATCGACTTGCCCGAGCCCGATTCACCGACCAGGCCGACCGCCTCGCCGCGCCGAACGGTGAGCGACACGTTCTTCACGACACGCAGCGCCATCGACCCTTGCGCGATGTCGACGCAAAGGCCACGCACATCGAGCAAGGCGTCGTCGCTCATCGTGGCCCGGCGCGCGGGTCGAGCGCATCGTTGAGCGCGTCGCCCAGCATGTTGAACGAGAGCACGGTGAGCGCGATCGCCAGGCCCGGGAAAGCCGACATCCACCAGGCGCTGCGCAGGTACTCCTGCGCGTCGTTGAGCATTGCGCCCCACGACACGTGGTTCGGGTCGCCGAGCCCGAAGAAGCTCAGGCTGGCCTCGATCATGATTGCCATGGCGACGTCGAGCGAACCGAGCACGATGATCGGTGCCGCCGCGTTCGGCAGGATCTCGCGCACGATGATCGCGCCGTCCCCCATGCCTGCGACGCGCGCCGCATCGACGAACTGCGCCTGCCGCAGCGTCGACACCGAAGCCCGCACGACGCGCGCGAGTTGCGGCCAGGCCAGCGCGGCGATCACCGCAATCATCTTGAACACGCTCGTGCCGAAAAGCGCGATCACGATCAGCGCCACGACGAAGCGAGGCAGCGTCTGGAAGAATTCGGCGATGCGCATGAGCAGCGCGTCGAGCCAGCCGCCGAAGTAGCCCGCGAGCGCGCCGACGACGACACCCGCGACCACCGCGATGAGCGCGCTCGCCACGCCCACGGTGAGCGAGATGCGCGTGCCGTAGACCGTGCGCGCCCAGATGTCGCGGCCCAGGTCATCGGTGCCGAGCCAATGGTCCGGCGAAAGCGGCGGCTGCAGTGAGTTGTCGCCACCGGTCAATGGGTCATGGCCTGCGACGAACGGCGCGAACACGGCAAGCGCCACGAGCACGACCAGAAAGCCAAGGGCGAGCAGCGTCACAGGCCGGCGCAGCAGTCGGCGCCGGAAGCCGGCTCGCCGGAACACCACGCCGGCGAGCCGCGGCGCCAGCGGCTGGCTCATGACCGCTCGATCCTCGGGTCGATCATGCGGTGCACGATGTCGGTGACGAGGTTGGCGACGACGACGGTGGCCGACACCATCAGCAGGATTGCGAGCATCACCGGATAGTCGCGCTTGGAGATCGATTCGTAGAGCAGCCGGCCGATGCCGGGCCAGGCGAACACGGCCTCGATCAGCGCCGAGCCGGCGAGCACGAAACCCACGTTGTAGCCGATGACCGTGAGCACCGGCGCGGCGGCGTTGCGCAGCGCATGCCCGACCACCACGGTCCATTCGGACGCGCCGCGGGCGCGCGAGGCGAGGATGAAATCGGCATTCATCACTTCGAGCATGGCCGCGCGCGTGATGCGCGTGATGAGCGCGAGATAGCGCAGCGAGAGCGCGAAGGCCGGCAGGATCAGGTAGCGGAGGTGTTCGATGAAGCCCTCGAAGCCCGGCACCACGCCACGCACGGGGTTGTTGCCCTGCGACGGCAGCCAGCCGAGCCCGATCGCGAAGACCAGGATCAGCAACTGGCCGAGCCAGAAATCGGGAATCGAATAGCCCGCGGACGAGGCGCCCTGGATGGCAGTGTCGGCGACGCCACCCCGCGTCCGCGCGGCGAGGATGCCCGAGGCAATGCCCACCACGCTCGCGAACGCCAGCGCGGTAAGCGTGAGTTCCAGCGTCGCTCCGAGGCGGTCGAGGATCAGCGTCGACACCGGCCGCTGGTTGGCGAAGGAGTAGCCGAAGTCGCCACGAACCACCTTGCCGAGGTAGCGCAGCAGCTGCACCCAGACCGGCTGGTCGAGCCCGAACTCGCGGCGCATCTGCTCGACGTACTCGGGCGGCGCGGGGAAGTCGCCGACCAGCAGCGTGATCGGATCGCCGGGCGTGAAGGCGATGAGCAGGAAGTTGAGAACCACCACCGCGAGCAGCAGCGGGATCGCATGGAGCAGGCGGCGCAGGATGAAGCCGGCCACGGGGCGAGGGGCTCAGTCGATTCGCCTGACCCCGGCCCACTGGTCGCGCACATCGAGCGCGGGGAAAATGCCGGTGAGCTTCTTCGATGCGGTGTCCACCGTTTCCTCGTCGAACAGCACCAGCGTGGGCAGGTCATCGTTGAGGATCACCTGCAGCTCCCTGTAGACCTTGGCACGCGCGGCTCGGTCGGTCGCGGTCGCGGCCTGGCCCAGCAGCTCGTCGACCTTGGGATTCGAGTAGCCGCTCGCGTTGGTGTTCGGCGCCGTGCCGGTGTAGGTGATGTACAGCCGCGTATAGCCGATGGCCGGATCGCCGGCCGAGAAGTAGGAGCCCAGCGTGAGATCGAAGTCTTTCTTGGCGAACACGCGGTCGTAGTAGACCGCTCGCTCCAGCGGCTCGAGCCTGACCTCGAGGCCGACCTGGCGCAGGTTGTCCTGGATGATCTGCGCCGCCGAACGCATCTGCGCCCGGCTCGCGTCGAAGGGCATGCGAAGGGTGGTCGTGCCCGCCCTGATGCCGGCCTTCTCGAGCAGCGCCCGGGCGCGCGCCGCATCGAACGGATACTTCTTCGCATAGGCGACGTCTTCGTCGAAAAGCCACTTGAAGCCGTCGCCGAAGGCGCCGGCGCCGGGACGCGCGATGCCGTTCATCACCTGCTTGACGAGGCGTTGCCGGTCGATGGCAAATGCCAGCGCATGCCGCACCTCCTTCTTCGAGAAGAGCGGCGACAGCGTATTGAACATCATGAAGTACAGCGCCGGAATGTTGACGCCGCGGCGCGTCCAGAGGTTGCTGTCAGCGAGGATGCGCGGCACCTCGGGCTTGGGCGTATAGAAATCGAGCAGCTCGTCGATCTCGCCGGCCTGCAGCGCCGGCACGCGATTGGCCGCCTGCGGAATGACCTGGAAGATGATCGATTCGAGAAAAGGCTTGTCGTCGTCCCAGTACCGGTCGTTGCGCACGAGCCTGATGCTGGCGCCGCGCTTCCACTCGGCGAACTTGAAAGGGCCCGTGCCCACCGGCATCTGGTTGGCGGGGTTCGTCGCGATGTTGCTGCCCTCGTAGAGATGGCGAGGCAGGACGGGGGCGTCGAACACCGTCATCTGCGAGAGAAAAGGCGCATAGGGCTTCTGCAGGCGCAGCACCACGGAGAAGGCGTCCGGCGCGTCGACCTCGATGCCGAGATTCTTGAAAACGGGCGCCGCCCGCGGGTGCAGCTTGCCGACGATCTCGAGCAGGCTGAACTTGACGTCCGCACTCGTGAAGTCCTGGCCGTCGTGCCACTTCACGCCTTGGCGCAACGTGAAGTGGTAGGTCTTGCCATCGGGCGAAACGGTCCACGCGGTCGCCAGCGAAGGCCTCGGGTTGTACTGAGGGTCGAGCCACACCAGCCCTTCGAGGATCTTTGCCGAGACGTCGCCGGCCGCGAAATCAGTGGTCGTGCCGAGGTTCAAGGTCGGCGGATCGGCATCGATGCCGAGCACGGCCGTGCCCTTGCCGGCGGCAGCATGGGCGTAGCGCGCGCTGGCGAAGCCGCCGATGAGCGCGAGGCCGCCCAGGCCGATCTGGCGTCGGGTGAGCGGTGTGGCAATGAATGCGGTCATCTTGGCTTCGTGTGGAAGAGGATGCGGCAGTATGCTGCAAGCAAATTCGACGCCGACGCCTCATGATCTCCGTTCCGATTCATCCCGGCATCCGTGCCAGCACCGACGAAATGGTCGGCCTGCGCCGGCTCATCCATGCGAACCCCGAACTCGGCTACGAGGAGTTCGAAACCAGCGAGCTGGTCGCCGGGCGCCTCGCGCGTTGGGGCTACGAGGTGCACCGTGGACTGGGCGGCACGGGTGTGGTCGGCACGCTCAGAGCCGGCACCGGCACGAAACGCCTGGGCCTTCGCGCCGACATGGACGCGTTGCCGATGACGGAAACCACGGGCTTGCCCTATGCGAGTCGCCATCCGGGCCGCATGCACGCTTGCGGCCACGACGGGCACACCGCAACCCTGCTCGCGGCGGCGCAACTGCTCGCGGTCTCCCGGGGTTTCAGCGGCACGCTCAACCTGATCTTCCAGCCGGCCGAAGAAGGCCTGCAAGGCGGGCGCCGGATGATCGACGACGGTCTGTTCGAGCGCTTCCCCTGCGACGCCATCTATGCGTACCACAACGAGCCTGGCTTTGCTGCCGGGCAGTTCGGCTTTCTGCCGGGCGCGATCTACAGCTCGTCCGACACGGCCATCATCAACATCGAGGGCAAGGGCGGGCACAGCGCGATGCCGCACACGACCGTCGACCCGATCCTGGTTTCGGCACACCTCATCCTGGCGCTTCAGACGCTGGTCTCGCGCGAAGTCGATCCGAACGACATGGCGGTAGTCACCGTCGGCGCGATGGCGGCTGGCGAGGCGCCCAACGTGATTCCAGCCAGCGCCGAACTGAAGCTCTCGATCCGCGCGCGACGCCCCGAAGTGCGCGCCTTCCTGCGCGACCGCATCGTCGCGATGGCGCCGGCGCAGGCGGCGGTCCACGGCGCCAGCGCGACGGTGCGCTACCAGTGGAAGTCGCCGCCCTGCATCAACGACCCGCAGGCGACCGCCTTCGCACGGGAGGTGGCCCTCGGGTCGATGGGCGAGGGGGCATTGATTCCGGACATGGCGCCGCTCCAGGCGAGCGACGATTTCGCCTTCATGCTCGACCGGGTACCCGGCTGCTATTTCATCGTCGGCAACGGCGACGGCAAGCCCGGTTCCGGGCCCGGCTGCATGGTGCACAACACAGGGTATGACTTCAACGACGAGATCCTGCCGAGCACCGCAAGCTTCTGGGTCACGCTCGTGCAGGCCTATCTGAAGTAGTCGGCACCGGCCGGCCGGTGCCTGCCGGCATGTCGACACTCGGCGCACTGCTCATTCAAGCTGCGCCGAATCAAAGTTCAGCTCACCAGCGTCATGCCGCACCCCTTCGCGGCGCCTCGATCAAAGGTCATCGTCCGTTCGCACCCCGCTGCGGACGCCGAGCGCTCGATCAGGCAATCTGCAAAGTCAGCGTTGGCCCTTCGAAAGACGCGCAGCGCCCTCCACACCGTCTCGGCTCGGTCAACGACGATCTCCTTTGTGCGCAGCAGAGCTTCGAAGGCCTCGACGAGTTGGGCTTGATCGAGTTCATACGCCGAGGAAAGCACCCAGGCGAGCTCCGCGAGCGAGACCAGCGGCACGAAGCCCGGCGACTCGGCAGAAAGGGACTCGACGAGCCGGGTCGCCAGCGCAGACTGCCGGATATCGTCCTGCATGATGTAGCGCACCAGGACGTTGGTATCCAGCCCGGTCATTTGGCCACGTCTCTAGCTGCCGCGCCGCGTCGAGCGATGGTGGCGTTCATCTCCTCGATCGACACCACCTTGCGTGGTCTGCCGAACATCCCCTTCAAGGCCGTCACGGACCGGGTGGCAGCGATGACCTCATAGCGCCCCGGTACGATCTCGACGAACTCGACGCGGTCGCCAGCGTCCACGCCAAGTGCAACACGCACTACGGCAGGAACGGTGATCTGACCTTTGCTGGTGAGCGTGGCGGTAGTCATGGCTGAATGAAGCCGGTAATTCCTTACTTTATCGTAAGGAAAATAGACGTGCAAGCTCCTCCGCGAACGACAGAATGGGCGCTTGCCAATTTGGAGACTTTCCATGCGCATCGGCGTCCCCAAGGAAATCAAGAACCATGAGTACCGCGTCGGACTGACACCGGCTGCGGCGCACGAACTGGTTGCGCATGGCCATGAAGTCTGGGTGCAGGCCGGCGCCGGCGCACCGATCGGTCTGGACGACGCCCAGTACCTTGCCGCCGGCGCGCGGATCGCCGCCGATGCCGCCGATGCCTTCGCCCGCGGCGAGATGATCGTCAAGGTCAAGGAGCCGCAGCCGGCCGAGATCGCGATGCTGCGCGAGGGCCAGCTGCTCTACACCTACCTGCACCTGGCGCCCGATCCCGAGCAGACCGCCGGGCTAGTGAAGAGCGGTGCCGTCTGCGTTGCCTACGAAACCGTCACCGGCCCCGGTGGCGGCCTGCCGCTGCTGGCGCCGATGAGCGAAGTGGCCGGGCGCATGGCGGTGCAGGCCGGCGCCGGGCATCTGGAAAAGAGCAAGGGCGGCATGGGCATCCTGCTCGGCGGCGTGCCGGGCGTGGCGCCGGCGCGGGTGACGATCCTCGGTGCCGGCGTCGTCGGCACCAACGCGCTGCAGATGGCCATAGGCTTGGGCGCACAGGTCACCGTGATCGACCGCAACGTCGACCGGCTGCGCCAGCTCGACCTGGTCTTCGGCAACCGCATCACGACGGTGTTCTCCACCGCCCACTCGATCGAGGAGGCCGTGCTGGCGGCCGATCTGGTGATTGGCGGCGTGCTGATCCCCGGTGCCTCGGCGCCGAAGCTGGTGACGCGCGGCATGGTCTCGCGGATGAAGCGTGGCGCGGTCATCGTAGACGTGGCGATCGACCAGGGCGGCTGCTTCGAGACCTCGCACGCGACGACGCATACCGAGCCGACCTACGTGGTCGACGGTGTGGTGCATTACTGCGTGGCCAACATGCCCGGCGCGGTCGCGCGGACCTCGACTTTCGCGCTGGGCAACGCCACCCTCGGCCATGCGCTGGCGCTGGCCGACAAGGGCTGGCGGGCCGCTCTGCGCGACAACCCGCACCTGCGCGCCGGCCTGAACGTGGCGCTGGGCCGCGTCACTTGCGAGCCGGTGGCCAGCCAGCAAGGTCTGGCCTATACCCCGGCCGAGCAGCTGATCGGCTGAGCAGCGGCGAGCGCGCCGCAAACGTCAAGGCCCGGCCGCAGCGCGGCCTTGTTCACATCTGTCAAGGGGCCCTCGGGCGCCCCGCGGATCACTTCTTCCTTGCAGCCGCCGCGCAGAACACGAGGCCATCGACAGAGGCTCATGCCGAAGCACCCGAGCGGTTAAATTCGGTCCATGAGCACCTCGCGGCATTGGACCCTCGGCGCCAAGCTGTCCCTGGTAGGCGCACCGTTCGCGCTGCTTGCCCTGTGCTCCATCGCTGCCTTGGTTTGGATGTCATGGCAGCTCGAAGGCGGTGCCGCGGCCGTCAACGAAGCCGGGCGCATGCGGATGCAGGCCTACCGGATGGTCCTGTCGGTGAGCACCGGCGAGACGCAGGCGCTGCCGCGACAGGTGGCCGAGTTCGAGCACAGCCTCGAGCTGCTGCGCCAGGGCGACTCCGAACGGCCACTGTTCGTGCCCTGGGACGACACGGTCGGCCAGCGCTTCGCCGCGGTGGAGCAGGACTGGCTCCACTTCCGCAGCCGCGTCGCCGGCTCGTCGCCGCCTGTGCCGGGCGACGGCCTGGCCGCGGACGCGGCCGCGTTCGCTGCGCACATCGACGCCTTCGTCGCCGGCATCGAGGAGCACCTGGCGCACTGGACCGCGCTGATGTACCTGCTTCAGGTGGCGATGATGGCGGTGGCCGTGATCGGCGGTGCGGTGCTGCTCTACACCGGCCATCTGTTCGTGCTCGAGCCGGTGGGCTTGCTGAAACAGGCCATCGACCGCATCCAGGGCGGAGACCTCGGCGCGCGTGTGGAATGCGCCACGACTGACGAGTTCGGCACCTTGGCCGGTGGCTTCAACAGCATGGCCGGACAGCTCCAGTCGATGTACCGCAGCCTCGAAGACCGGGTTCGGGAGAAGACCGGGGAGCTGGAGGAAAAGCGCGAGCGGCTGGAAAGCCTCTACGAAGTCACCAAGCTCCTCACCAACGCGACCTCGCTCGAGGAAGCCGCGGAAGGCTTCACGAAAAGCATCGCACGGATCGCCCGCGCCGACGGCGTGGCGCTGCGCTGGTCGGACGAGACGAACCGGCGCTACCTGTTGCTGGCCTCGCACGGGCTGCCGCAGGCGATGACCGACGCCGAGCATTGCCTGACGGCCGGCGACTGCCATTGCGGGTCGCCCTCGGCGCCGGCGGGCGCGCGCGTGATCCCGATCCGGACCATGCAGCCGGCACGTATGCGGCACTGCGCGCAGGCCGGCTTCGAGACGGTGGTGTCGGTACCGATCCGCATGCACGAGCGCCTGATGGGCGAGGTGGATCTGTTCTTCCACGCCCAAATCGACATCTCCGACGCCGAGCGCTCGCTGCTCGAAGCCTTGACGGCCCACCTCGCCGGAGCGATGGAAAGCCTGCGCCTCAACGCCCTCGAGCTTGAGGCCGCGGTGTCCCAGGAGCGCATCTTCCTCGCGCGCGAGCTGCACGATTCGATCGCCCAGTCGCTCGCGTTCCTGAAGATCCAGGTCCAGCTGATGCGCGACGCGATCGCCGGCGCCGACGCCCGGCAGGTGCAGCACGTGCTCGGCGAGATCGACGTCGGCGTGCGCGAGAGCTACGGCGACGTGCGCGAATTGCTGATGCACTTTCGGACTCGCGCCAACAAGGAGGACATCGAGCCCGCATTGCTCACCACCTTGCGCAAGTTCGAGCACCAGACGGGACTGAAGGCGACCCTGCACATGGGTAGCCTGGGCATGCCGCTGGCACCGGACACGCAGATCCAGGTGCTGCACATCGTCCAGGAGGCCCTGTCGAACGTGCGCAAGCATGCCCGGGCGCGGCAGGTGTGGCTCGACGTCCAGCAGTGGCCGCAATGGCGCTTCGAGGTGCGCGACGACGGCCTGGGCTTCTCGAACGAGAACGGAGCGCCGGACGAGACCCATGTCGGCCTGCGCATCATGGCCGAGCGCGCCGAGCGTCTGGGTGCGCAGCTCGAGGTGCTGTCCGTTCCGAGCCGCGGCACCTCCGTCGTGCTGACCTTGCCGGCGCCGCGGGCCGGTGCCGTGACCCCTGCGGCGCGCCCGCAGGCCGCCTGAATCAGCGCGACCGTGATGAGCGCCCCGGCTTCGACCGTCCGCATCCTTGTCGTCGATGACCACACGCTGTTCCGGCGCGGCCTGACGGCGCTGCTGCAGCGCGACGCGCAGTTCGAGGTCGTCGGCGACGCGGGCGATGCGGGTGAGGCTCAACGCCGCGCCCAGGAGTTGCGACCCGACCTGATCCTGCTCGACAACCACCTGCCCGGCGTCAGCGGCGTCGACGCGCTGCCGGCGCTGCTCGAAGCGGTTCCTGGCGTGCGGGTGCTGATGCTGACCGTCAGCGAAGACGAGCGCGACCTCGCGGCGGCGCTGCGGCACGGCGCCTGCGGCTACCTGCTCAAGACCATCGAGGGGGATGCGCTCTCGGCGGCGATTCGGCGCGCGATGCGCGGTGAGAGCGTGGTCGCCGAAGAGATGACCGGCAAGCTGGTGGCCGCCTACCGCGACGCAATCGCGCCACTCGGCGCGGCCGGTCCGAAGCCGGTCGCGCCGGCGTCGAAGCTGGACGCCCTGTCGCCGCGCGAGCAGGACATCCTGCGCGGCATCGCGCGTGGCCAGGGCAACAAGGAGATCGCGCGCTTGCTGGGCATCGCCGAGACGACCGTGAAGATCCACGTGCAGCACATCCTGCGCAAGCTCGACGTAAGCTCGCGTGTGCACGCCGCTGTTATCGCAGTCGAGCATGGCCTGGGTTGATCCAGCGCAAGCGCGCGCCACTTTCCCATCCCGCTAGCTCTTCAGGACGATGCGGCCGCCAGCCGCATCGTTCTTGCGCCGCCATGCCGCGCTCCTCCTGGAGGATGCCGTCGGGCGCACCCGCTTCCTACAGTCATCGCATGGACAACGAGCGGACTCCGTGATGAGCAGGAAGAGCCAGGCGCTGGCGGTGCTGATGGTCAGTACGCTGGCGTTCACCGTGTGCTTCATGGTGTGGATGATGTTCGGCGTGATCGGCATTCCGATCAAGAAGGCGCTGGGCCTGAACGCGACCGAGTTCGGCCTGCTGACCGCGACGCCGGTGCTGACTGGCTCGCTGATTCGCGTGCCGCTGGGCATCTGGACCGACAAGTACGGCGGCCGCATCGTGATGGCGCTGCTGATGGCGTTGACCGTTCCGGCGATCTGGCTGATGAGCTACGCCACCGCGTACTGGCACTTCCTCGTCATCGGCCTGTTCGTCGGCCTGGCCGGCGGCTCTTTTTCGGTTGGCACGCCCTACGTCGCGCGCTGGTTCCCGAAGAACCGGCAAGGCTTTGCGATGGGCGTGTACGGCGCGGGCAACTCGGGCGCGGCGGTCAACAAGTTCGTCGCCCCCGCCCTCGTCGTGGCCTTCGGCTGGACCATGGTGCCGCAGGTCTACGCAGCCATCATGCTAGGCACGGTGCTGCTGTTCTGGATGTTCAGCGCCAGCGACCCGGCGCATCGGGTGCCGAGCGGCACGCGGTTCTCCGACCAGTTGCACGCGTTGAAGGACCCGAGGGTCATCAAGTACTGCCAGTACTACTCCATCGTGTTCGGCGGCTACGTGGCGCTGAGCCTGTGGATGGTGCAGTACTACATCGGCGAGTTCGGCCTCGACATCCGCCTCGCGGCGCTGCTCGCGGCCTGCTTCTCGCTGCCGGGCGGCGTGCTGCGCGCGGTCGGCGGCTGGTTCAGCGACAAGTACGGCGCGCATTCGGTCACCTGGTGGGTGATGTGGGTGAGCTGGATCTGCCTGTTCCTGCTGAGCTATCCGCAGACCGACTTCACCGTGCTCACGATCAGCGGCCCGAAGACCTTTCACCTCGGCCTCAACGTCTACGCCTTCACGGGCCTGATGTTCCTGCTCGGAATCGCGTTCGCATTCGGCAAGGCCTCGGTGTTCAAGTACATCGCCGACGACTATCGCGAGAACATCGGCACCATCAGCGGCATCGTCGGCCTGGCCGGCGGCCTCGGCGGCTTCGTGCTGCCGATCATGTTCGGCGCGCTGATGGACTTCACCGGCATCCGCTCCAGCGCCTTCATGCTGATGTACGGCGTGGTCTGGATCTCGCTGATCTGGATGTACTGGACCGAGGTGCGTCGCACCGAAGTTATCGGCCCACGCTCACCGGTCTCGCCGGCGTTCGCCCGCTGACCCATCCAACCTCGCCCCAACGGAGATTCTTCATGAGTGAAACTGTCCAGCCACGCGCCAGTCGCGTGCTCACGCTGTGGACGCCCGAGGACAAGGCCTTCTGGGAAACCCAGGGCAAGGCGCTGGCCAACCAGAACCTGTGGATCTCGATCCCGGCGCTGTTCCTCGCCTTTGCCGTATGGATGGTGTGGAGCGCGGTGGTCACGCAGCTGCCCGCAGCCGGGTTCAGGTACAGCACCGACGAGCTGTTCTGGCTGGCCTCGATGCCGGCGCTCTCCGGCGCCACGCTGCGCATCTTCTATTCGTTCATGGTGCCCATCCTCGGCGGCCGGCGCTGGACCGTGCTGTCCACGCTGTCTCTGCTGGCACCGGCCATCGGCATCGGCTTCGCGATGCAGAGCATGACCACACCGTACTGGGCCATGTTGCTGCTCGCTGCGCTGTGCGGCCTAGGTGGCGGCAACTTCAGCTCGTCGATGGCCAACATCAGCTTCTTCTTCCCGAAGGAGCGCAAGGGTTCGGCGCTCGGACTGAATGCCGGCCTGGGCAACCTGGGCGTATCGGCGGTGCAGTTCATGGTGCCGCTGGCGATCTCGGCCGGCATCTTCGGTTGGTTCGGCGGCGAGCCGCAGACGATCCATCTGGCCAACGGCGCCACTCGCCAGGTCTGGCTGCAGAACGCCGCGTTCGTCTGGGTGCTGCCGATCCTGCTGTCATCGCTGCTGGCCTTCCTGATGATGAACGACATCGCCGACGCGAGGGCTTCGTTCGCGGAGCAGGCGGTGATCTTCAAGGCCAAGCACAACTGGGTGATGTGCTGGCTCTACCTGGGCACGTTCGGTTCGTTCATCGGCTTTTCGGCCGGCTTTCCGATGCTGATCAAAAGCCAGTTTCCCGGTGTCGACCCGCTCGAGTTCGCCTGGATGGGCCCATTCATCGGCGCCTTGATCCGCCCGGTGGGCGGCTGGCTGGCCGACAAGGTGGGCGGCGCGCGTGTCACCTTCTGGAACTTCATCGTCATGGTCGCCGGTGTCTGCGGCGTGCTGCAGTTCCTGCCGCATGCGGGCGTGGCTGGCAACCTGACTGGCTTCTTCCTCAGCTTCATGGTGTTGTTCGCGACTGCGGGCATCGGCAACGGCTCGACCTTTCGCATGATCCCGGTGATCTTCATGGACGAATGCCTGGGAAAGGCCCGCGACCAGGGCGCGGACGCGCAGGCCGTCGCAGTCAAGGAGGGCAACAAGATGGGCGCCGCCGTGCTCGGCTTTTCCGCCGCGATCGGCGCCTACGGCGGTTTCTTCATTCCCAAGAGCTACGGCACGTCGATCGCGATGACCGGTAGCCCGCAGGCTGCGCTGTGGGCCTTCATCGTGTTCTACCTGACCTGCATCGTCATCACCTGGTGGTTCTACGCCCGCAAAGGCGCAGAGCGGCCCTGCTGATATCGATCGCCCGAACGAAGGAACGGACATGAGCCACTTTCTCGACCGACTGACCTACTTCGCGCAGCCCAGGGAGGCCTTCGCCGGCGACCACGGCGTCACGACCGGCGAAGACCGGACCTGGGAAGACGCCTACCGCAACCGCTGGGCGCACGACAAGATCGTGCGCTCGACGCACGGCGTCAACTGCACCGGTTCGTGCTCGTGGAAGATCTACGTCAAGGGCGGCATCGTCACCTGGGAGACGCAGCAGACCGATTACCCGCGCACGCGCTGGGACATGCCCAATCACGAGCCGCGCGGCTGCGCGCGCGGTGCCAGCTACAGCTGGTACCTGTACAGCGCGAACCGCGTCAAGTACCCGATGGTGCGCGGCCGTCTGCTGAAAAGCTGGCGCGAGGCGCGTCTCGCGCACGACCCGGCCAATGCGTGGGCCTCGATCGTCGAGGACGACGCGAAGCGCCGCGACTACCAACAGGTGCGAGGCCTCGGCGGCTTCGTGCGTTCGAACTGGGACGAGGTCAACGAGATCGTCGCCGCGGCCAACGTCTATACGATCAGCAAGCACGGCCCGGACCGCATCGTCGGCTTCTCGCCGATCCCGGCGATGTCGATGGTCAGCTATGCCGCGGGCTCTCGCTACCTCAGCCTGATCGGCGGCGTGAATCTGAGCTTTTACGACTGGTACTGCGACCTGCCGCCGAGCAGCCCGCAGGTCTGGGGCGAGCAGACCGACGTGCCCGAATCGGCCGACTGGTTCAACTCGAGCTTCATCATCGCCTGGGGCTCGAACGTGCCGCAGACGCGCACGCCCGATGCACACTTCTTCACCGAGGTGCGCTACA
>ODAK010004902.1_pt1 | contig 13652 bp, 15 predicted proteins | sample 1539591 | NCBI WGS metagenome assembly ODAK01 (sample SAMEA3539303, study PRJEB22396) | soil metagenome | biome: tundra; feature: field; material: soil | place: USA | collected 2010-05 | depth 0.15 m | reverse complement strand
TATCAGTCTGGTACGAAATCAGCCGGCCGTCATTTAGGTAGTTGACGATTGAATTGCGGTGTACGCCAAGCCTCTTTGCGGCGTCACGTTGCGTGATTGTGCCGGCCATGCTCCTATTGTGCCAAGATGTGATTCTGCCACCAGTGGCACTAAGCCGATTTGGCATAATGGAAACATGAGCAACACCCTGACCCGTGAGACCGTGGAACTGCTCTCAAAGAGCAGAGGACAAGACTTTTTCGCCTATGACGCGCAGCCGCTTGGATTCGTTCGTGTCAAGGGCGGTTACATTTCGACACATGAGGCGATGACCCTTGTATTGGCCGGTCGCCTCGATCCCGTGCAGAACCTACAGGACGTCGCGCGCGAGGACTTCGAGCGCGGAGCCGCAGAACGCAACATCATTGCAGTAGCTGACAAGCGCCAACGCGCAGAGCGCGAGCGCATCCAAACCGAAGGTATCGCACGCGCGAAGGTCAGAATGGACCGCGAGGCTGCACAGCAAAAGGCGTATGCGAATGCCGCGGCCGGAATGCCTGACGGGGTGAGGAACGCATAATGGCCGCGCCGAAGGGGAAGATCACCGAGGATTTCATCAATGCGAAGGCGTTGGACGTGACCAGCCGTACGCGCAGTATTGAGAGCGACGAGCGCCGCGCGCATGGTGACGCTCTCGTCAACGCAGCAATCCGCTCCGGTATCCGCGAACCTCACGCGCGTAAATACACGGGCGGGTCAGGCTTCCGCGGCAACTGGACAACGGAAACGTCCATCGCAGTCGCTAGCAACGCGCGAACGCTGAAAGAGTTCGACGAGCGCCGCGCAGAGATCGAGCGTGCAGGCGAGAATGCGACACGCGGTGAGCTTGCATATCGTCGGTATGTGCGCACAGGCGATGCAGAATCCCGCGACCTCGCAGCGGGCGCGAGCACAGGTTCGTACCTCGTGCCGCCCGGGCTCCTCGGACCTCTCGTCCTGGGCGTCCAGTATTTCAGTTCGGTCGTTGGCCGCTCTAGGCTCTGGCACAGCGTTTCGCCGTCAGGTCAACCATTCGGCGGTCCTGCGTCCGTGCCAATGGTCGTTGGCGATGTCGGTGTCAGTGTTGGCAAACTCGGAGCAAATGCGCAGCAAACGGAAGGCGACATCGGCGGGACCGGCGTCACCAACGTCGCATTCTCAAACGCGCCGCTCTACATCGCGAAGAACCTTGTCCGCATCGGCTTCGCGCTCATGCAAGACGCACAGGTTGACATCGCGGCGATGGTGAACGAGACATTCGCGCACCGGATCGCAAACCAACTCGACGCGGATTTCGTTGCGACCATCGTCGTAGGCGCATCGCAGGTTACGACCACAGCGGCACCAACTGCAATCGCCCTCGGTGATCTCGCATCGCTTGTGTACGACAATCTCGATACCTCGCACATCGGCGCACCAAATACCGCTCTTGTGGTTTCTCGCGCGACGGCAAAGTACCTACGTCAGAGCGTCAAGGATTCGCAGGGTCGGCCGATCATCAGTGATATGGCAGGCGTCGGCACGACCGAATCAACCGAGTTGTTCGGTGGCACGGTCTCGCAACCTGTGCGTGTGATGACGCTGTGGGGGATTCCGGTGGTTACGTCGCGAGCAATGGCCGACATCGCAGGCGGCGCAGTCACGGCGGTCCTCGCGAACTTCGACAGTGCGTTTATCTTCCGGTTCGTCGAAGCGTCAGTGCTGCGCCTTGCAGAAAAGTATGCGGACTACGGTCAGGTCGGATTTACCGGCTGGTTCCGTGCGGACGGGAAAATCGCGGATCAATCCGCGCTCGCAATTCTCACTCAGCACGCATAACGCGATGGCGCACGCATTAGTGGCGCGCACATCGCCGCAAACTGTGCCCGCAATGTCGTATTACGATGGTCTCGATGTCCGACACAAGCTCGCGCGCATCTTCGTCGAAGCTCTCATGCTGATCTATTCCGATGGTGCGCTGTCGGCCGTGGAGAGCGACCGCGTACCGGATGCCATCGAGGTACGGCGCGCGTTGTAGAATCGACGCTAGCTCGCGTACCGCTTCTCCGTCGCCGCAATCGGTGCGACGGAATACCTGCAAGCTTGTCGGCCATGCCCTAGCAGTCAGGGACAAGCCCACGGTCCATCAACGCTGAGCGTAGGACCGGGTACGACAGTGTGGCCATTGGAGGCTTGGACGCCAACGGAGGAGGCTTGGAGAGTGGCGGACAGGGTTCCGGACCGTCCGTCGCCGCCGGTAACGGCTACAACCCCGGCGACCGACTCCCAGAATGTGCCGGTAGGAGACTGGAGGACGGCAACCTTTGGCACGTCATTCGTACCGAGCGCAAACTGCCACGGTGGCAGATAGTACGTGCCTGGACCAGTGTAGAAGTCGGCGTTGATTTCGATGTAGAGCAGGAACACCTGTTGGCTGTCAACAAAGCGCAGCACAGCCTCAAGGACGTGACCACTGACACTGACCGAGCATGTTGAAGTCTTGTCTGGCGCTGCCGTGACACATTCGTTGAAGACGCCAGTCAGTGCTAGCTCGTTAGACGCGCACACCAGCCGCGTTGGTGTCGGTTCCGGTGTGAACGTGGCCGGATGGCTGTGGGTCGGTGGCGCGCCGTGGAAACCGATTCCCCCGGTGACGAACCAAGACACAGCGCCGAACACGACTACGAAGCTCGCCAGCCAAAGTAAGAGCTTGGACCGACTTGGTTGTTCCGATGTGCCCACTCGTGCGTTCCTTGCCGCGACTATAGGCGATTCTCGGGTCGCGGGCCAATGTCGGACGCGGAGCGCGCGACAGTTAGTAACGCTGTCGCGATTCTCGAAGGGTTACTCGCGCTACGCGCCTCGCGTTAGCTAAAACGCCGCTCCATTGATTCAAGCGCGTGCTCCGAGCCTTGGGGCGTTGCGTGACTGTAGACGTTGAGCGTCATCGACGGATTGCTGTGACCGGCAATCTTCGCGACGGTCACCGGGTCGACCTTATCCGCGACCATGTACGTTAGTGCCGTGTGCCGAAGGTCGCGCATCGTGACGCGGGGCAGTCCGGCGCGCACGAGCAACGGGTAGAAGTACCGGTACAGGAAATTCGTGGGCGACAGTAACCCGCCGTTGTCGGCCGGAAAGATCAGCGCGTCGGGTTTCAGTCCGTCGAGCGCACGAGTAAACGCCGCAGCACACGCCGCTGTCATCGGCACGACACGCATACCCGCGCGCGATTTCGTCTCGCCTATCGTCAGTCCCCCACCGGGCGCGTCGGTCACGGTCCCGCGCACAATAACCGTGCGCCGTTCCGTATCGACGTCCCGCGCGTGCAGCGCGAGCAACTCACCCGGTCGCATACCGACAGTCAACGCGAGGCACAATAGCGCCTCGAAACGATCGCCGCGCGCCGCTTCGCGCAGTCGGCGCACCTCTTCCACGGATAATGGCGGCGTCGAGAGATCGCGGGGCACGACACGCGGCGCGCGGATCGCGGCCGGGTTCGACGTCATCAGTCCATCCTCGACGGCATCCCGGAAGAGCGCGCGCATCACGAGATTGATCGTCCGCACCGTACCGGGCTGGCAATGGACGGCCGCCGCTGCTTGGACAGCGCGTATTTCGTCAACCGTGAGGGTTCGCAGCTTGCGGCTGCCGATGGCGGGCAGTACCCATTTCGACAACCCAGATGCGTTGTGCCGGATTGTGGATGCCCGTACGGCCGTGCGCCGGTTTATCGTCCACCGAGCCGCGTAATCCGCGACCGTGACGTCTGCGGCGCTCTGAGCGTCGCGGCGGGCATTCTCCGCTGCTCTCGTCGGTGCGGCTAACGCCTCGGAGCGCGACGCGCCGTAAAACGACCGGCGCTTGCCGTCGATGACCTTCCGAAACTCCCACCGGCCGTCCGCGCGCTCGCGGAGCTTGCCGTCGCCGTACCCTAGCTCGGCCTTTGCCATGACCCGTACCTCGTGCCCGCCCGGACAACGGGGTCAGGCTAGCAGGAAACGGGGTCAGGAAACGGGGTCAACCGCTTCGTTACGAGCCGGAATCGTACACGTAGCAGCGATTCCTCGCCGGGAAAAATACTTCTGGTGATACTCCTCGGCGTCCCAGAACTGTGCGGCCGGAACGATCTCGGTGACGATCGGGCGCCGGTAGTGACCGGACTCTTCCAACCGCTTCTTCGATGCGAGGGCAGCGGTTTCCTGCTCAGGTGACTGGAAGAAGATCACCGACCGGTAGCTGTCGCCGACGTCGGGACCCTGGCGGTTGAGCTGCGTCGGGTCGTGGTTCATCCAGAAGATATCGAGCAACGTGTCGTAGCTCACGCGAGCAGGATCGAACGTGACCTCGACCGCCTCTGCATGGCCGGTCCGATGCGAGCACACGTCTTCGTATGACGGTGCCTGCGTGAAGCCGCCTGTGTAGCCGACCTTGGTCGCGGTGACCCCGTCGACCTGTTCGAACACCGATTCCACGCCCCAGAAGCATCCCGCGCCGAATGTCGCTGTTTCCATGGCCCGAGTATGCCTCGATCGGCCCTCAGCCAATCACGACGAGGAGAGTGCCAGCTTGACCTGTCCGGTGGCATAGACGGGCGGCCAGACCACGACGCTGTGTCGGGGCGCCTGCCATTGCCAGACGACCGCCGCCGCCCGGATGTTCTGGCCAACCTGGCCGGGCACGTTCGAGAAGAGCACGCCACCGCCGTTGGGAAGGGAACCGCTCGGGAGATCGAGCGCTCGCGCGGCTGCCGCGATGCCCTGGGCGCTGTCATCGCCGGCCCGTCCGAGCACATCGGCGAACAGCACCCAGGCGGCGCTGAATCCGGCGATGCCTTCCTCGTCCGGAGCGGCCGCGCCGGTGCGCTGCTTCCAGAGCGCGGCGAACCGCTCGTAGAGGGCCCGCGCCTGGGGATCGAGCGCATCAGGGTTGAAGTCCCCCTGAGGACGGTCCGAGGCAAAGACTCCGACGGCAGCCGAGCCGAGCACGTTGCCGAAATCCTGATCGCACTGCGCCATCGTCGTCCCCATGAACACCTTGACCCCGAGGCCGGCCGCGAGGAACGCCCGCCGAAACGCGATGCCGTCCTGGATGTGCGACGAGAGCACGAGGATGTCGGGCCTCGCCGCCGTCAGCGCCTGCATGACGGGCGCCCAGTTCGGCGTGTACGGGTTGTAGACGGACTCGCCGCTGATGCGCACGCCACCCAGCTCCAGCGCGCTCCGGGTGGCATCGGCGACGGAATGTCCGTAGTCGTCTCCCGCGGTGACGAAGTACACGCGGAGCTTGTCGACGGGGATACCCATCCGCGGCACGAGTTCCTGGAGCATGAACGCCCCGGAGTTGCTGCCGAGCTCGGCGCCGTTGACCCCGACGCGGAACACCAGCGGCGATCCCTGTCCTGTGACCCGATCCGCGACCGCGCCGGTCTCCCAATACACCATGCCCGCGGCCGACACGGCCGCCGCTGCGGGAATGGAGAGCTGCGATGAGTATGCGCCAATCACGACAGGAACTCCGTCGCTGTGGAGGCTCGACACCGCTGCCGGGATCTGGGCCTGGTCCTGGACATCGCGCACGTCGATCGAGATCGCGTGGCCCGCGACCCCGCCGTCGGCGTTGACCATCTGCGCGGCGAGGGTCGCGCCGAGATACTCGTCCGTGGAGTCCGGGGCCGTGCTGCCCGAGAGCGGGAAGATGGCCCCGACGCGGAAAGGTACCGGCCCGGCCGCGGCCACCGTCGCGCAGGCTGCGGCCAGGACCGCAAGGATCAGGACGCCGATCAGTCCGAAGGGACGGGAGCGCTCGGCGCTGGGGGGCCCTGGCACGGGCCGATCTTAACCCGCGACGGCTCGCGGCAGGGTTCTGGTGGCACGGGATGACCTCGGCCGGTTTCGCCGCCACGCGACCCATCCCCGGCCCGCCGCGTACGTCGCCGCGCCGATCGAGCCGACGAAGAACCCGATCGGCAGGTTGGACAGGAACGACAGTGCGATCGCCGACCACACTGTTCCGAGGGCGATGAGCACCGACAGACCCATGGCAGCCAGCGGTTTGTTGGTGAAGCAGCGCGCGGCCGCACCCGGGCTGATCAGGAGGCTGAAGATGAGCAGCGCCCCGACGACGGGCACGGCCATCGTGGTGGTGAGCGCGACGACGAGGAGGAACGCGACCTCCATGCGAGCGCTGCGAACGCCGTGTGCCTCGGCCACATCGGGCATCACCGACGAGAACATCAGCGGTCGATACATCACAAGGATCATGGCGATGGACACGGCCCCGATCACGGCGATTGGAACCAACTCGCTGCTGCTCACGCCCAGCACCTCGCCGAAGAGCAGCGAGTAGATCTCCGGCGCGTACTCGGTCGTCATCGACAGAAACAGGGAGCCCAGGCCGAGCATCACGACGATCACGAGTGCGGTCGCGACGTCATGGCGCGCGCGCCTTCCGAGCCCGGCGATGGTGAGCGCGCCGAGAATTGAGAACACCGCGAGTCCCACGATCGCGTCGACGCCGACAAGGCTCGCACCGGCTGCACCCGCGAACGCACCGTTGGGCAGCGCGTGAGCTGCAAACGCCGATCCGCGCAGGACGATGAAGAACCCCACGACCCCGGCCACCACTGCCACGATGGAGGCCGACCCCCAGGCGTTGAGCATCAGAGCGGAGAACATCACCCTGCGTCTCTCGCGATCGAAGGTTGCCCACCCGGAGAGCGCGTTCTGGGACGAGTTTGGGAAACGATGTAGGTCAGGAAGATCAGGGTCACGACGAAGAAGCTCACGGGCCAGCCGCCGCGCGTGGGAAACCAGTAGTAGCTGTCGTACGCGAGCAGCACGCCGAGCCAGGTCGCCGCGACGCCGATGGCGGCGGCGATCAGCGCAGCTCGACCGGTTCGATTGGTGATGCGCAATGCGGTGGCCGCGGGTCCGATCAGGAGCGCCGTCGAAAGGATGGCCCCAATGGTCACAGCGGAGAGTGACACCGCAACCGCGAGTGCGACGAGGTAGCCGATGCCGACGAGTCGAACGGGAACACCCTGCGCAGTGGCGAGATCCGAGCTGACCGAGCTCAGGATCAATGGCCGGTAGAGTGCGAGCACGATGCCTGCCGCGACAACGCTGAAGATCGCGATGAACGGGACCACTGACGCGGGCAGCGTGAAGATCGATCCAAAGAGCACGTTGACGGTCGCCCCAGTCGTGCTCGACGCCGTGGTGTCCAGATACAGAAACAGCGCGGCGAGACCGAGCGCAGCGCCGAGCACAATGCCAGTTGCGAGGTCACGTCCGCGGGGCCGGCGGATGCCGATCCACTCCATGACGCCGGCCGCCATGAGATTCATCGCGACAAATCCGAAGAGCGGACTGATCCCGAGCAGGAAGGACGCGGACCCTCCCGCCGTCCCGATATCGGCGAGCGAGTGACCGGCGAAGGATTGACCGCGCATGACCGTGAACGTGCCGACGATGCCGGAGACGACGGCGACGACGCCTCCGACAAGCAGGGCAGTCTGCACCGGGGTATTGGAGAAGAACCCGGGCTCGATCAGCGGTTCCATAAAGCCGAGCATGCTCACACCAACTCGACGATCGACTCGGTGCCACCGTGCTGGAGTGCTTCATCGCGGCGCCCCGCCACGACGAGAATGCGGTCGTGCACGTGAATGACGTCGACGTGGTGCCCGTACAGCCTCGTGAGCGAGTCGCTCGAGACGACCTCAGCGATGGTGCCCGTCGCTATTCTGCCATTGGCGACATAGACGATCCGGTCCATGACTGGGAGCAGGGGATTCATGTCGTGCGTGGAGATGAGCACGGCAATCTGCTGCTGCCTCGCGATGCGTGACAGGAGGTCGACGACCTCCTGTTCGCTCCCGATGTCCAGGTTGGCAAGGGGCTCGTCGAGGAGCAGCAACCGCGGCCGGCTGATGAGCGCATGCGCGATCAGAATTCGCTGCTGCTCCCCACCGGAGAGGTTGCCGACGCGTGACTCCGCAAAGCGCAGTGCGTCGACGGACTCGAGCATCTCGTCGACGAGCCTGCGACGTGCTGCCGACGGCCACGGGATGCCGAAGCGCTGTCCGTCGATGCCGAGACCGACGAGATCCCTGGCGCGCAGCGGCATGTCCGGGTCGAGCGTGATCCGCTGCGGAACGTAGCCGATGAGCGGTCGCCGTTGTGACCCGCTCTCGACGCGGACGGTCCCCGCGGTCGGCGTGATCAGCCCGAGGATGACCCGCAGCAGCGTCGTCTTGCCGGCGCCGTTCGATCCGATGAGTCCGGTGAACTCACCCGCGTTGATGTGGAACGTGACATCGCGAAGGATCTCGCGACCGGAGAGCGTCACGCTGACCCCGTCGACCGCGAGGACTTCGACCCGAGCGGCTGCGTGGTGAGGTTGCACGCCTATAGGCTGCTTGTGGACACACCGTCTGCAACAGCCTTCTGCAGCGCATTCACCTCGGCAAGCATCCACGACTGATACGTGAATCCGGGCGTCGGCATCGTCTCGTAGACGCCGATGACGGGCACCTGGGCGTTCTGCGCGGCGGTGATGAAGGTCTGCGTGAGCGTATCGGTCACCTGCTGGTTGTAGACGAACGCCTTGACCTTGTGCTGGGTGAACAGGCCTGTCTGCAACGACACGTCCTGGGGGGATGGGTCGACGCCGTTCATTATGTCGGCCTGAAATCGGAACGGCGTCAGGTTGTCGGCGCCGGCCGCCTCGAGCATGTAGTCCGCGACCGGTTCGGTGGTGGCGACCGGCGTCCCAGCATAGTGTGCCTTGAAGTTCGCGATCGCCTCCAGCCAGGGGTTGAGCGATGCGATGAACGTGACCGCGTTGGATCGGAAATATTCCGTGTGTCCCGGTTGCAGCGCGGCGAAGGCGGCAGCCAGGGCATCGGCCACCTTCGGCATCGTCGTCGGGTCGTACCAGAGGTGCGGATTGGGCGTGCTGTCCGGCAACCCGAGCAACTGCTGCACGTCGATGACCTTTCGCGCCGTGTTCGGCGAGGCCGACTCAATCTTGTTCATGAAGTCGTCGTAGCCAATTCCGTTCTGAATGACCACCCGAGCACCACCGATCTCTTCGGCAACACTCGGGCTCACCTCGTACGAGTGCGGATCGGTGTTGGGGTTGCTCTCCACCGAGGCAACGGAGACGTCGGCTCCACCGACCTGCTCAGCCACATTGCCGTACTCGTTCTCCGCGGCGACGACGGCGATCGTCCCCGGCTTCACCGCCGCCGGAGCTGGGCCGCATGCACTGACAAGGACGATCGCGCTCACGCCAACGATCGCCGGGGCGAGCCGGTGAGGAGCCAGTCGAATACGCCTACCTTGCATGAGACAGAACTCTACATGACACTCGGTCTCAATGGGACTCAGTCTCGTCTAGCTACCCGAAGTGCTCCCCATCAGGGTCACCATCTCATCGTGGAGCAGGCCATTCGTGGTGATCACGGTGCCCGAATCGATGCGTACCGCCCCGTCGAAGTCGCTGAAACGCCCACCCGCCTCGATCATGATCACCTGGGTCGCGGCGACATCCCACGGGTTGACCCAGGCCTCGACGGCGACATCGATCACGCCTTCCGCGACGAGCATGTGGGACCAGAAGTCGCCGAACGCCCGAACCACCCGAGCCCGCTCCAGCACGGTGCGGAATCCCTGCTCACCGCGACGGGTTGCGAAATCGCGAACGTCCGTGCAGGAAACGTAGGCGTCTTCGAGCCTCGGGGTCCGTGAGACGTGGATGCGCTCACCCGAGTCGGTGAACGCGCCCTGCCCGGTTGCCGCCCACCAGCGCCGCCCCAGTGCCGGCGCTGACACCACGCCGCAGACGGCTCTGTCACCGCGCATGAGCGCGATCAGCGTCGCCCAGACCGGGACCCCGTTGGCGTAGTTCACGGTGCCGTCGATGGGGTCGAGAATCCAGCGCCACTCCGCGGCTCCCTCGCCGCCGAACTCCTCGCCGACGATCTCCTGGCCGGGGCGGAGGCGCTGCAGCGCGTCGCGAAGTGCCTGCTCGGTCGTGCGGTCGGCATCGGTCACCGGCGTGCTGTCCGATTTCGTGTCGACGCGCAGATCCGGGGCGCGGAAGCGGGCCTGCGTGATCGAGTCGGCAATGTCGGCGAGCTCGAGCGCGACGTCGAGATGGGAGGACATCGGGGTCAATAGTTTCGCGTTCGATGCGGGAGTCGTGCTCGGTTACCGCGCCCATACCATGCATATATGACCGACCCGACCGCATCGATCGCGATCCCGGCAAGCACGGTGGCGCTGCTCCGTGACGTCGAAGGAGGCGTGGAGGTCTGCATGCTGCGCCGACCCGACCGGAGCAGTTTTGCCGCGGGGGCATTCGTGTTCCCGGGAGGCGCGGTCGACGCTGCAGACGGCACCGGCGACGCGGCATACGCGGTCGCCGCCGTCCGCGAGGTGCTCGAGGAGGTCGGCATCCTCATCGGCGGCTCTTCTGACGGCACCAGCGACGACGACCTCCGGGAGCGCACCGGAGCCGCTCGGTTGCAGCTGCTGGCGGGAGGCGACTTCACGGCGACACTCGCCGAACACCACCTCGTCATCGCGCCCGAGCACCTCGTCTACATCGGCCACTTCATCACGCCGCCGCGCGAGGGTCGCCGCTACGACACGCGATTCTTCGGTGTCCCCGCATCAGACGACCACCCGGTTCTGGTCCATGCGGCGGAGGCAGTCGAGGGTGGATGGCACCGGCCCGAGTTGATGCTCGAACTCGAGTTTCCCGCGATCATGCCGCCCACCCGAATGATGTGCCACGAGTTCGCCCGGCTTGGATCGGTCGACGCGATCCTGCAAACCCTCGGCGCAGAGCCCATCGAGGTGACCGAGATCACGCCTGAGATCATCGCCCGGTGGATGGCGCTCCAGCACGACGCGGGCGACGCGTTGTGACCAGATCAGTCACCCGCGTGCTCGCACCCAACCCGTCGGTGTTCACAGGGCGTGGGACCAACACGTATCTCGCCGGTGGCGCGTCGCTGGTCTGCATCGACCCGGGGCCGGACGACGACCATCACCTCGCGGCCATCCTCGAGGCGGCCGGAGCCCGGGGTGGTCACATCGACACGATCCTGCTCACGCACTCGCACCCCGACCATCGCCCGCTTGCCCTGCGCCTTGCACGGCAGACCGGTGCGGCGGTGCACTGCTTCGACCCGTCGGCGGGGCGGGAGAACGCGCAGCCGTTGTCGGATGGTGGCGTGGTACGCATCGGCGACCTCGAGCTCCTCGCGGTGCACACACCCGGGCACACGCGCGACCACCTCTGCTTCTTCGACCCCGCCGAGCGCGTGCTGTACAGCGGCGATCACATCCTCAACGGCACCACCTCGGTCGTGCATCCGGGGGAGGGCGACATGGCCGACTACATGGAGTCGTTGCGGCGGGTGCAGGTGCTGCAACCAGTAACGATCCTGCCGGGCCATGGCGAGCGCGTCGAGGACGCCGGCGCGCTGATCGCCGAGTACATCGCCCACCGCCTGGAGCGCGAAGCCCAGGTGCGCAACGTCGCACTTGGGCGCACGGCGTTCACGCCGATGGACCTGGTTCCGACGCTCTACGCGGGCTACCCGGTCGAGGTCTACCCGCTCGCCGCCTGGACGGTCCAGGCGCACCTGGACAAGCTGGTGCATGACGGCGAGGTGGATCAGGTCGATCCGGGATCGGAGACCGAGCCACCTCGTTACCTCGCTCGAAACGCCTGAGCAGTCAGCGCCGCCGGATCTTTCCGAGAGCGGTGCGATCGAGGCGCTCGACGATGACCAGCTCGCGGGGTAGCTTGTGCCTGGCGAGCGACGCCGCCGCATGCTCGCGCAGCGAGGCGAGCGTTGGCGGGTCGGCCCGGTGTCGCGGGACGATCCGCGCGACGACGCGCTGGCCCCATTCGCGATCGGGGCTTCCCGAGACGAGCACCGCGGCGACGCCGGGATGGCTCGAGACCGCCGTCTCGACCTCGGCCGGCCAGATCTTCTCTCCGCCGCTCACGATGACATCGGCGAGCCTGCCGAAAACGCGAACGGTTCCCTCCTCGTCGACCTCGCCGCCGTCTCCGGTTCGCAGCCACCCGCCCGGCTCGAAGGCGCTCACCGACGCCTCCGGGTCGAGGCGATAGCCTCGCATCAAGGTCGGCCCGCGGACCAGGAGCTCGCCCCAGCGCGCCGTGCGCACCTCCACGCCGGCGAGAGGCCGCCCCGCATAGACGACGCCGCCACACGTCTCAGTCATCCCATAGGTCGGCACCATGCGCACGCCCGCCTCCGCGGCTCGAGCCGCGAGCTCCGCATCGACCCCCGAACCGCCGACCAGGATTGCGCGGAAGCGACCGAGGTCCGCGCCCCCATCGAGCAGACGAGTCAGTTGGGTCGGCACGAGAGACGTGAACCGTGCCTCGCCGAGCCCCGCGATGACCGAGCGCGTCAGGCGGCGCCGGAAGCTGACCGGCGCCCCGAGCACGAGATGGCGCTCGAGCACCAGGAGACCGCCGATGTGTGCCAGCGGCAGGCATGACACCCAGCGATCCCCGGCGCGCGCATCGATGGCGTCGGCCGAAGCGACCACCGCCGTCTCCACCGCAACAGCGGGAAGCTCGGCGAGGCGAGCGTCACCCGATGTGCCGGAGGTCGCGATCACCAGGGCGATCGCGGGATCGATGGGCACCCCCTCGATTCGCCGAACCCCTTCCTCGCCGGCGATCAACGTCGGCTGCGCAGTGTTAATGATGGCGGCGCGCTCGGGCTCCGCCAGGCGAACGTCGATAGGAAGGACCGCCGCACCCGCCTCACGCGCGTGGCGGAGCACCGCGAGCCATGACGGCCCGGGCTTGAGCGCAACCGCCACGAGGTCGCCGGCACGCATCGCGCGGCGGAGGGCGGCAGCAGTCACGCGCCGAGCGTACCCCGCCGCCCGGCGCGACCCCGTCGGGCTACCATCGAGAGCGATCGATTCGAGTGCTAGGTGAGGTGGATGCCATCGTGGAGTGGGTCGCGACCGGCGAGTGGGAGGACATCCGCTACGAGACCGCCGGGGGCATCGCCAAGCTGACCATCAACCGGCCCGAGGTCCGCAACGCGTTCCGGCCAACGACGCTCTTCGAGCTCACCCGTGCGTTCGAAATCGCGCGGGACGACCCGGCGATCGGAGTGATCGTGCTCACCGGCGAGGGAACCAAAGCGTTCTGCTCCGGCGGTGACCAGCGCATTCGCGGGGATGACGGGTACCGCGATCCCGCCGGGATCGGACGCCTCAACGTGCTCGACCTCCAGGTGCAGATCCGCCGCCTGCCGAAGCCGGTCGTTGCCATGGTCGCCGGCTACGCGATCGGCGGCGGTCATGTCCTCCACCTGGTGTGCGACCTGACCATCGCCGCCGACAACGCACGCTTCGGTCAGACAGGGCCGAAGGTGGGTTCGTTCGATGCGGGGTACGGCGCGGGTCTGCTCGCTCGGACCATCGGCCTCAAGCGTGCCAAAGAGATCTGGTTCCTCTGCGAGCAGTACGACGCGGCCACCGCCGAGCGGTGGGGGCTCGTCAACCGCGTGGTCCCCCTCGACCGACTCGAGGAGGAGACCGTCGCGGTGTGCAACCGGATGCTCGAGATGAGCCCGCTCG
>ODAK010004901.1_pt1 | contig 13654 bp, 11 predicted proteins | sample 1539591 | NCBI WGS metagenome assembly ODAK01 (sample SAMEA3539303, study PRJEB22396) | soil metagenome | biome: tundra; feature: field; material: soil | place: USA | collected 2010-05 | depth 0.15 m | reverse complement strand
GCCTCGCCCTCCCGAACAATTAGAGCGGAAGGCCGTCAACCCGGCGATGCGTGAGATCACCTACATGCAAGCAACCTTGGAGGCGCTCACTCACGAGATGGCCCAGAACCCGCGCATCTTTGTCCTGGGCGAAGGTATCGGCAAACGCGGCGGCAACTTCAAGTCCACGGCGGGCCTCTTCGACCTCTACGGCCCCGACCGGCTTTGCGACACCCCCATCAGCGAACGCGGTTTCGTCGGCCTCGGCGGCGGCGCGGCCATGACCGGCACTCGGCCCGTCATCGATTTCATGTTCGCCGATTTCGTCCTCGATGCCGTCGGCGAGATCGTCAATCAGATTGCCAAGATCCAGTACATGAGCGATGGTCGACTGAAGATGCCGATCCTCCTGCGCGGCTGCATCGGCATCGGACATTCCGCGGCGACGCATCACTCCGGCAACTACTATCCGATGTACGCCCACTTCCCCGGGTTGCGCGTCGTCGTTCCGTCTACCCCCTACGATGCCAAGGGACTGCTGCACCACGCCCTGCGCTGCGAAGATCCCGTGATCTTCCTCGAACACCGTGAGTTGCTCATTCTCAAGGGGTCGGTGCCGCAAGAGCCCTACGAGATCCCCTTCGGCCAGGCGGCCGTGGTGCGCGAGGGCAACGATATCACCGTGATCGCACTGGCGCTCATGGTCCAACGCTGCTTGACTGCGGCCGAGCAACTGAGCAAGGAGGGCGTCTCCGTGGAGTTGATCGACCCGCGCACGGTGGCCCCGCTCGACATCGAGACGATCGCACGATCCGTCGCCAAGACCGGCCGGCTGCTGATCGTGGACGAGGCGTTTGCGCCGTATGGCATCGGCGCCGAGATAGCGGCACAACTCAGCGACCGCGGCTTCGACGACCTGGACGCCCCGATCCGCCGGCTCAATGGCGTCCACACGCCGACGCCATACAGCCCGACGCTTGAGAGCGCCGTCGTGCCCAACGTGAACATGATCGTGCAAGCGATCCGCGAACTTTTGGCCGAGTGAGACCCGAACCGTGTTGGTCTCGATTTTTGATTTGGACTGGATCGGGAAGAAGAACCGGGAAACGGAGAACCGAGAACGGAGAACCGAGAATGAAGAATCTGTTCTTTTCATTCTCGGTTCTCGGTTCTCCGTTCCCCGGTTCTTCTCCTCACGCAGCGAGAAAAAATATGCCGATCCCGATCACAATCCCGCGCCTCGGTTGGAACATGGAGCAAGGCGTATTCCAAGGCTGGCTGAAGGCCGACGGCGCCGCAGTGCATGCCGGCGAGTCGCTCTTCACGCTGGAAAGCGAGAAAGCGACCGACGATGTCGAATGCCTCGACAGCGGCGTTCTGCGCATTGCAACAAACGGTCCACGCCCTGGCGAGACGCTTGCGGTCGGCGCCGTGATTGGGCATCTGATCCAGGAGGAAGAAAGGGAGACGAGGCGACAAGGAGACAAGGAGATCGAACGTCCCGTGAAGCAGACCATTTCTCCGCGGGCCAAACGAGCGGCCCTTGTTCGTGGCCTCGACTGGTCGAAGCTGCAAGGCAGCGGACGAAACGGGCGAATTCGGGAACGTGATGTGCTCGCCGCAGCGCCAAGCTCGCTTCCCCACGGGGCGCCGATTGCCGTTAGCTCGCTTCGCCGGACGATCGCCGAACGCATGCTGACGAGCCATCGGTCCACGGCTCCGGTGACATTGACGACGACAGCGGACGCTACGAACCTCGTCAATCTGCGCAGCCAATTCAAGGCCGCGACGGAGGTCTCCCCTAGTTACACCGATTTCCTGGTCAAACTAACCGCGATCGCCTTGCAAAAACATCCGCTGCTCAACGCTCGCTGGGACGGCCAGCAGATTGTGATGAGTGCGGAAATCCATATCGGCATCGCCGTGGACACCGACGCGGGGCTGGTGGTCCCGGTCTTGCGTGACGTACCGACGCTCAGCTTGAAGCAGTTGGCGATCCAGTCGCGCGACCTCATCGAGCGCGCCCGCCGGCGCCAGCTAACCGCAGACGAGATGCAAGGCGGCACTTTCACGCTGACCAATCTCGGCGCGTTCGGGATCGACGCGTTCACGCCCATCATCAACTATCCCGAGTGCGCCATCCTCGGCGTTGGCCGCATTCGGCGTGTGCCGGTGGCGCTCGGCGAACAGATCGTGGCGCGAGAGCAGCTCACCTTGAGTCTGACGTTCGATCATCGCATCGTGGACGGAGCCCCGGCGGCGCGGTTCCTGCAAATGCTCAGCGGCTTGATCGAAAACCCGGCGCCGGCGCTGATGGGCTAAACCGGAATATTCACCGCAGAGATCGCAGAGATCGCGGAGAGAAAAGAGTGAATGCGTTAAGGAAAATGAATGCGAAAAGAAGTGTGCCGTAAACTCGGCGTTCTACAATCTCTCTGGCTTCCGTCCTCTCATTGCATCGCATTTTTCTCCGCGATCTCGGCGTACTCTGCGGTGAGAAATTCGGGCTAGTGGAATTGGAGTAATCCCATGAAATGCGATCTCACCGGCAAAGTCAGTCTCATCACCGGCGCCGCGCGCGGTATCGGGCAAGCGATCGCGGACCGTCTGGCCGCCAACGGCAGCCAGGTCGTCTACACCGATTTGGACCCAGCAGCGACGGCGCAAGCGGCCGCGCGATTTCCCGGCTCGAAAGCGCTGCGGATGGACGTCACACGCAGTGACGAGATCGAAGCGGTCATCGGCCAGGTGATCGCGGAATTCGGCCGGCTCGATATTCTCGTCAACAACGCCGGCGTCAACACGATGGCTCATCGGGTCACGATCGATCAGTTTCCGCGTGAGGAGTGGGACCGCTTGCTGGCCGTCGATTTGACTGGCGTGTACGAGGTGAGCCGCTGTGCCGCGCGCGTGATGCGGGTGCAAGGGGCGGGACGCATCATCAACATCGCGTCGATCGTGGGGTTGGTGCCGTTGCGGCTGCAATGCGCTTTCGTCGCCGCCAAGGCCGGCGTCATCAACCTCACCCGCGCGATGGCCCTCGAACTGGGTCCGTTTGGCATCTTGGTCAACGGCATCGCCCCCGGCTCGACGTTGACGGAAGGAACCAAGGAGTTGTTCTACGCGGAAGGCGGCTCCTTCCGCGCTCACGTCCAGCGCATGCTCGATCATGTCCCGCTCGGCCGGCCCGGCACCGTCGATGAAATCGCTGTCGCCGCCTTGTTCTTGGCCGATCCGGAGAACAGCTACATGAATGGCCACATCCTCACCGTGGACGGCGGCTGGACGGCGGGGTATACGCGGGATTTCTGAACGAGACGACTTTTGCTTCCTATCGATCCCTTTTATGTGTTACCAGGCTCCGATATGCTGCGTTGCGGAAGCGAAGTCTTACTACGCCACGCGATCGATCGACGACGATTGCATCGACTGGTTCTCGCACGAATGAGGTAATGACCGCAACAGCGACAAACAAAGTCACAAGCAAACCGCAGGTGATCAGGCACGAGTACCCGGCGTCGTACCACATTAATGAATACGTCATGTCGCCAATGAACAGACAGATCGAAGCGAAAATGAGAAAACCGCGAACTCGTCCGGGTCGTACAGCACATGCTGCACACTGCGGGATTTCAAGGTTGGTGGAGTCGGTCACCGGAATGATGAGGGCGTGTTCCCTACTGGCCGGGCGCAAGCAATTGCAGCAGGTTGGCGGAAATTGATGGCGCTCAAGCTGAAAGTCCTGCCAGCCTCCGGTGGCAGCGACCAACAGTTGGTCTGGCTTGGCAATCTTAAGTTGCTCGCTTGATTTCTCCATGAATAAGGCCGGCGGCGTGGCAAGCGGCACCTTGGGCATGCGTGGGAAGTCTCGGTTGGGTCGAATTCGACTTCGCAGCCAATTCCGCAGCAAGATCAATCCAGCAGCAATAACAAGCGACAACGCGGGCCCGCCCATCAGGAAATACGGCACGAGCCACGCATCTTTGGGAGGGCCAATGGAAATGAACCAGGCACAAATCAGGGAAATGGACGTACCAATTACGCCAACCCAAACGGCGGCCGTTTTGAAACCGCGAAACCTCCCGAGCCGATAACCTTCGACAAGCCGATCGTTGATCCAGTTGCAGGCAGGGCACGAGACAAGCTCGGCTTCCGAAGCCAATCGCTGCTGCAACTCCCGTTCGGATTGTGCCACCGCCGTCCGCTTGGCATGTCCGGTGCCCAACAGATAAGGCGCCACTTCGCTTCCGGATCCGGCGCGAGTCAACTCGTAGAAATACTCGCAACCGCATTTGTCGCAAACGACGCGGATATCCTGTCCGCCAACTTTCGTGGCGTAATATCGCATGCCGAAATAGAAGAGCATGTTGCCTCCGGCGCAGACAAAACTGTGCGGGAACGGAATTGGAGACGCCAGCCGCCACTCACGCTTCCTGAAGCCACTTCCAGGCCGCATCGATTTCGGCGGCGTCGAAGTAGCGGATCTTGGCCATCGTGAACGGGGCGCACACCTTGGACATCCACTTTTCCCAGGTCTTGTCGCCGACCAGGGCGATGCGTTCCATCGCCGTGCAATGGGTTGTCGAAAACTTGATGTCGTCCCACAGGGCGTGCAGGTCCCAGCCTTGAAACTCGTGGAACTGTGCGAGTAGGCGGACCTTGCCCGACTTGGCGACGGCGGCGTCGATCAAGGGGACGAACGTTTTGTAGTCTTCGTCGTGCAGCTTTCCGGACATCTTGAAGCCCAGGATTTTTTTGGACGGAGCGGGGAGTTGTTCGATCATTGCGGATGCCTCCGAAGGGGTTGAATGTGCCTGCTACCAAACAAAGAACGTCCAAATAATCATGGCCGCCACCACCAGCACGACGCCACCGACGAGCAACCATGCCGGGTGAATGGGCAGGCCGTGCTTTTCCTCCTGGTGCTCGTGTTCCTTGCGTTCCTCTTTTTTCTCCTCGCGTTGGTGCCGATGCTTTTCGTGGTGCTGGTCTTGGTGATCCATCGTTTCTCCTTGAAGTTGAGATATTCGGCGTCGCCACGCTTTACTTCGCCATCGCCTCGGCGAGTTTATCGTAGGCGAGTAGATACTGTTCCAGAACACTTTGCATCTCCGGCCCTTCCGGCAGGCCGGCGAGTTGGGTCTCGATCTCTTCGATTTCGCGCACCAACGGCCGCACGTCGAAGAGCTTGTCCAGGCCGACGAGCGAGCGCATCTCCCGGCACGAATCGCATTCGCAGATCCATTTCCGCGTCAACAAGATGTCGCGCCGGATATGGGCGTTGGCCGTCGCCTTGATTTGGTTCATTTCGGTTGTCATGGAACCTCCGTCAATAAGTATAGCCGGCGAACAAGCTCGCCGGCTATAAACATATCGTTGAAGCGCGACCAGGAGGCCGCCAATGTATTTCATCCGAAGGCGCCGCTGATGTAATCTTGCGTCGGCTTTTCGCGCGGATTGTTGAAAATTTGCTCCGTGTCCTCGTATTCCACAAGGTAGCCGGTGCGGCCGCCGCCGGAGGTATCGACGTAGAGAAACGCCGTGCGGTCCGCGACGCGCTTGGCCTGTTGCAAGTTGTGCGTGACGATGGCGATGGTGAACTTCTTCTTCAACTCTTGCATCAAATCCTCGACTTTGCGGGTCGAGATCGGGTCCAGCGCGGAACAGGGTTCGTCCATGAGCAGGACTTCCGGCTGCGTGGCGATGGCCCGGGCGATACATAGCCGCTGCTGCTGGCCGCCGGAAAGGGACAGGCCGCTGGTGTGGAGCTTGTCCTTGACCTCGTCCCACAACGCGGCGCTGCGCAACGCGCCTTCGATCTTCTCCTGGAGGTTGCCGCGATAGCCGTTGAGCCGCAGGCCGAAGCCGACGTTGCGATAGATGCTCATCGCGAAAGGATTCGGTTGCTGGAAGACCATGCCGATGTAGCGGCGGACGGCGACCGGATCGACGGCCTTGTCGTAAATGTCCTTGCCGCGGAAGTGAACGTGCCCGTCGAAGCGGAAGCCTCGCACCAAGTCGTTCATGCGGTTGAGACTGCGCAACACCGTGCTCTTGCCGCAGCCAGACGGGCCGATGAAGGCGGTGATGGTGTTTTTTTTGATGGTCAAGCGGGTATCACGCACCGCCTTGAATTCGCTGTAATAGAGCGACTTCAGGTTGATGTCGATGACGGTATCTTGGCCGTTGACATGGCCGTTGCCGTTCACGGCGGCGACGTTCTGCGGCGCGGAGCTTTGCATAGTAAATCTCCCTATTTCGGATGGAAGGAGCGGCGCAGGATCGCCTGGCTCCCGAGGTTCAAGATCAAGACCAGAACAACCAGGACCAGCGAGGCGGCCCAGGCAATTTCGATCTGGTTTGGATAAGGCGAACTGGAGAAATCGTAAATCAGCACGGCCATCGAAGCGGTCGGTTCCGCGAGCCTTCGGATCCAATAGTCGCTGAACAGGGCCGTAAAGATCAGCGGCGCGGTTTCGCCGGCGGCGCGGGCGATGGCCAACATCACGCCGGTCAAAATGCCGGGAAACGCCGTCGGTAGAATCACGTGGGTCACCATCTGCGTGCGGGTCGCGCCCATGCCGATGGCGGCTTCCTTCATGCGCGTTGGCACCATGCGGATCGCTTCCTCCGCGGTCAACGTGATGGTGGGCAGCATCAGCACCGCCAGGGCGACGCCTCCCGCGGGGGCGGAAAACGTCCCCGTCAACATCACGATGGCGGTGTAAGCGAAAACACCTGCCAGGATCGACGGCAATCCGGTCAGGACCTTGCTGGCGAAGCGGACGACCATCGCGGTGCGCGTCTCGGGCCCGAATTCGGCGAGGTAGATGGCTGCCATGATGCCAACCGGCACGCTGATCGCCGTGGCAATCAGGACGATGACTAAGGTCCCCAAAAGCGCGTTGCCGATGCCGCCGCCGATCATCCCGGCCGCGGGGGGGAGTTCCGTGAACAACGCGAGGCTGATCCGTTGGCCGCCGCGGTAGATCAGCAGGATCAACACCGATGCCAGCGGCACCATCGCCACGAACGTCATGACGCCGGTCATCACGCTCATGAATGAACTAAAAAACGTGCGCGGCGAACGCAAACTCTTCGCCAATTGCGGCAGGTCGATTTCCTGCACCGGTGTGGGTACATTGCCGACACTCATTATCGCACTCCCTTGATCGTCGAGCGCTGGGTGATCCACGTTCCCAAAACGTTAACGATCAAAGTGATCGCCAAGAGGACCAGGGCCGCATACATCAAGGCCCCCATTTCGATTTTGGAAGCCTCCGGGAACTTGTTGGCCAATAAGGCCGCCAGTGTGTTCACCGGGGCGAACACCGACCAGTGGATCTCGCTGGCGTTCCCCGCGAGCATCGCCAGCGCCATCGTTTCGCCGAGCGCCCGGCCAAAGGCCAAGATGATCGAACCCCAAACGCCGCGCGCCGCGGTCGGCAGAATGACCGCGAGAATCGTCTCCCACAAGGTCGCCCCCAACCCGAAGGCGGCTTCACGCAGTTTCGGCGGCACCGACGCGATCGAATCGCGCGAGATCGCGGTGATCGTCGGAATCACCATGATCGCCAGCACGAGCGCCGCCGGCAGCAATCCCAGGCTGCTCAAACGCGTGTTGAAGATTGGGATCCAACCGAGATGATCGTGCAGCCAATCACAAGTCGGTCGAATCGCGGGGATGAGGACGAAGATGCCCCACAAACCGTAGACGACGCTGGGGATGGCCGCGAGTAGTTCCACGATGTTCTTGACGACGACTTCCAGCCTCGGCGGCAGGAAATCCTGGGTCAAGAAGATAGCAACCGCGATGCCGAAGAAGGCGCCAATGCCGACGCCGAGAATCGAGCTGTAGAGCGTGCCGACGATTTCGGGGAGGATGCCGAAATGCTCCTTGCCGTCCCATTTGTCCGAGAAAAGCAATGACGTTCCGTGTTCCTTAACCGCCGGGGCTGCCGTCACGCTGATCTGCCAGATGATCCACACGACCAGGAAAATGATGAGCCACGCGAAGCCGAAGGTCATGCCGCGAAAGAGGCGGTCGGTGACGATTTCACCCGTTGTCGGCGGTCGCGAAATGGGAGATTGCGATTCCATGGTTCGTTCTCTTGAATCAATTTTCCGTTTTCGTTGAGCCGGCGAGTTTGCTCGCCGTGAGTCGTGGTTCACGGCGAGCAAGCTCGCCGGCTAAACGGGGATGCCGGCTCAGTTGCCGACCTCGATCTTCTTGACCATTTCGAGTGACTTCTCGGAAACGCGCGAGGGGAGGCGAAGATAACCCAACTCCGCGCTGATGTCTTGCCCATCGGTCAAGCAATACTCAAGCACCTTTTTTAAGGTGTCGCCGACCTTGCGATCGGCATAGGTGCGATAGCAAAGCATCCACGTGTAAGTAACGATCGGATACGCTTTGTCCCCTTCTGGGTCGGTGATTTCAATGTGCAGGTCTTCGGGGATCTTCTTTTCATTGGGACCGCCGAGGGCGGCCAGGCCATTTTCGGCGGTGGCGGCAACAAATTTACCGGCCTTGTTTTGCAGATGAGCCATCGAGATATGGGCCAACTCGGCGAAGCCGAACTCCAGATAACCGATGGCGCCCGGCGTTTGTTGAATGATCGCGGCGACGCCGGAATTGCCCCGGCCGCCAAGGCCGGTCGGCCAGAGGATCGACTTGCCTTTGCCAGGGCCGCCGTTTTCCCTACGCCAGCTCTTGCCGACGGCGTTGAGGTGATTGGTGAATGCGAAAGTGGTTCCGCTGCCGTCCGAACGGCGCGCGACAGTGATCGGAATGCTTGGTAGCTGAACGTTCGGATTGTCCTTGGCGATCGCTGGGTCGCTCCACTCGGTAATTTTACCGAGGAATATATCGACGTAAACATCGCGCGAAAGGTTCAATTCCGTCGGTCCATCCGGGAGGTTGTAGCAAATTGCAATACCGCCGGCGGTCATGGGAATGAGATAGCCTCCCCCGGCAACCTTGGGCTTTTCGAAAGCATCACTGGCGCCAAAGACGAGTAACCCTTCATTGAACTGGCGAATCCCCGCTCCGCTGCCGATCGCCTGATAATTGACGCGCACTGCCGGATGCTTCCGGTAGTATTCCAGAAACCAGCGCTTGTAGAGCGGCCCCGGGAACGTTGCCCCTGCTCCCTGCATTGAGACGTCGTCTTCCGAGCCGCACGACGTGCAGAGTAAACTGCACGCCACGACCAGCAAGCTGCCCGCCCAGCGCCACGCTTTCATGCCACGTCTCGCTCAAATGAAGGTAAGAATCCAGAGTCTGGATTATCGCGGCACGCGCGAGCCGACTATGAGGGAACGCCGAATTCATGGATTCTTCACTGAACCCATACGGATCCGTCATTTTTCGAGGGCGTGGGGGCCCTACATCTTCGCGACGATGGATTCGTAGAGATTTGCTAGCCGCGAAAGGTCCGTTGACCTATCGTGGTCGTATGGGCTCCGACGTTCACGCGCTCGCCTTCGGCAAGCGGCTAAACGATGACGGGAAACGCGGCTGATGCAACGCCAACTGGAATCTCTCGAACGCGCTCTGGGCGACCTCGGTCATCCCTTCGCCATGGACTGGGACACCGCCGAAATCACCTCCGCCGAAAGCGAAAAATCCAAAGCGTTTGCGCCGACGTATCGCCTGGAAACGCTTGGTTCGCAATATTTTTGCGAGAATCACGGCATTCGGTATCCCTATTATGCTGGGGCCATGGCGAATGGGATCGGCTCGGCGGAGATTGTCGAAGCCATGAGTCGGGCTGGCATGCTGGGCTTCTTCGGCGCCGCGGGACTGTCACTGCAACGTGTCGAGTCGGCCATCGATCGCCTGACGAAGTGCTTGGCCAATACGGCATTCGGCTTCAATCTGATTCACAGCCCCAATGAGCCGCTCCTGGAAGCGGCGGTGGTTGATCTCTATCTCCGGCGGAGTATCAAGCTGGTCGAGGCCTCCGCTTATCTCGGTTTGACGTTGCCGCTGGTCCGCTACCGTGTCAACGGAATTCACCAGGATTCGGGTGGGCGGATTGTGGCGCCGAACCGAGTCATCGCCAAGGTTTCGCGAGTCGAGGTGGCCGCCAAGTTTTTTGCGCCGCCACCGGGCGACCTTTTGCGCGAACTGATTGCGAGGGGAGAAATCACGGCCGAGCAAGCCGAGCTTGCAGCGCGCATTCCGATGGCGCACGACGTGACGGCCGAGGCCGACTCCGGTGGTCACACGGATAATCGACCGGCCATCACGTTGCTGCCCACGCTTCTGGCCCTGCGCGACCGGGTTCAGGAACAATATAAATATTCACAACCGTTGCATGTCGGACTCGGCGGCGGAATTTCCACACCCGCTTCCGCGGCGGCGGCGTTTGCCATGGGGGCGGCTTACATCGTGACAGGCTCGGTTAATCAGGCGTGTGTCGAATCGGGCTCCTCGGACCTCGTGCGTCAAATGCTTGCCGAGGCGGAGCAGGCCGATACGATCATGGCGCCCGCCGCCGATATGTTCGAGATGGGCGTCAAGGTCCAGGTGCTCAAGCGCGGCACGATGTTTGCCATGCGGGCGGCCAAGCTCTTTGAATTGTACCGGAGCTGCGAAAGTCTGGAGAAAATTTCCGCCGTGGACCGCTCCATGCTCGAGAAGACGATCTTTCGCGTCCCTTTGGAGGAAATTTGGAGCCAGACGCGCGCGTACTTCTTGGCGAGGGATTCGAGCCAGATTACCCGTGCCGAGAAGGACGCCAAACATAAGATGGCCTTGGTGTTCCGCTGGTATCTGGGGCAATCGTCTCGCTGGGCCAACGCCGGGGAGCCTTCGCGGAAGATCGATTACCAGGTGTGGTGCGGGCCGGCGATGGGTGCCTTCAACGAGTGGACGCGTGGATCGTTCCTGGAGCGTTCGGAAAATCGCCAGGTCGTGCCGGTGGCCATGAATATTCTGTACGGAGCCGCAGTGATGTTGCGTGCGGCGACATTGCGTTTCCAGGGGGTGCGATTACCGCCCGGTTTCCCGCACGTCGCGCCGCGGACGTTGGACGAAATCAGTCAATTAGTGGCCGACTAGCCCGCAGCGCCAGCAAGGGAGTCTTGCGTCGGCCCTTGCTGGCGCTGCGGGCTAGTGAGTAACCCCTAATCACTCTTCAAGGTTTGAGCTTGTGAACATGGACGACCAAACAAACGCCGTGCCGATAGCGATCATTGGAATCGGCTGTCTGTTTCCCAAAGCGGCCAATGTTGAAAGTTACTGGGCCAACCTCCAGGACGGCGTGGATGCCATCACCGAGGTGCCCCCGACCCACTGGCGTCCCGAAGACTATCTCGACAACGATCCGAAGAAGCCCGATCATACTTATGCCGCGCGGGGCGGATTTTTGTCTCCCGTCGATTTCCCGGCCCTGGAACTGGGCATATCGCCGAATGTGCTTGAAGCAACGGATACCAGTCAGCTTCTCGGCCTATTGGTCGCGAAGCAGGCGCTCGAGGTGGCCGGTTACGGAGCCGGCGGCCGTGAATTCGACCGGAGCCGCGTGAGCGTCATTTTGGGCGTGACGGGGACCCTGGAACTCGTCATTCCGTTGGGTGCGCGTCTGGGCCATCCGCGCTGGAAAAAAGCGCTCAAGGACGCCGGCGTCGCCGATGTTGTCGCAAACGATGTTGTCCAGCGAATCGCCGACTCCTATGTCGGCTGGCAGGAAGACTCGTTTCCGGGGTTGCTCGGCAACGTGGTCGCGGGCCGCATCGCGAATCGGCTCGACCTCGGCGGCACCAATTGCGTCGTGGATGCCGCCTGCGCCAGCTCGCTCAGCGCCTTGCATTTGGCACTCCTGGAACTCTCGGCCGGCCGCTCGGATATGGTGCTGACCGGCGGGATGGACACGTTCAACGACATCTTTATGTACATGTGCTTCAGCAAAACGCCGGCGTTATCGCCGACCGGCGAGGCGAAGCCGTTCGATGCGAGCGCCGACGGCACGATCCTCGGCGAAGGCCTCGGCTGCGTGCTGTTAAAGCGACTTGCCGACGCCGAGCGCGACGGCGACAAGATCATCGCCGTGATCCGCAGCGTCGGCACGTCCAGCGATGGCAAGGGCCAAGCGATCTACGCTCCGAGTCCCAAGGGGCAAACCAGGGCCCTGCGGCAAGCCTACCAATTGGCCGGCGTGACTCCGGAAACCATCGAATTGGTGGAGGCACATGGAACGGGAACCAGAGCAGGCGATGCCGCCGAGGTGACCGCCCTGACCGAAGTCTATCGCAACGGCGTCGATGGGATGCCGGCGCAAGGCGGCGAGTCCGGGCAGCGCTCCAGCGCCCCGTGGTGTGCCCTTGGATCCGTCAAGTCGCAGATTGGCCACACCAAGGCCGCGGCAGGCGTTGCGGGTTTGATCAAGGCGGCCCTGGCCTTGTATCACAAGGTGCTGCCTCCGACGATCAAAGTAAGCGAACCGATCGAGCAGGTGGCGGTCGGCCGATCGCCATTCTATGTCAACACCCAGAAGCGCCCCTGGATGCCGCGTGCCAAGCATCCGCGCCGCGCCGCCGTCAGCGCGTTCGGGTTCGGCGGCAGCAATTTCCATTGCGTCCTGGAAGAATACGGCGCCCTGAAAGGCGCTTTCGACTGGGATGCCGACGTGCAAATCCTGGCCTTCTCCGCACAGACACCGGAGGAACTGCGCCAGCGCCTGGCAGCGTGGCCCGCCGATCTTGCCTGGGACGACGTGCGCATTGAGGCGGCGCGCTCTCGGGCCCATTTTTTTGGCAAACACCGCTGCCGGCTTACCATGGTCGTTGAGCGCGCCAAGAAATCGCCGACGGAATTGATCGCCAGTGCTCAGACACTCCTCGAAAGGTCGCCGGAAAAGGATTCATGGAACACCCCCGATGGCATCTTTTTCAGCCGCGGCAACGCGCCGGGTAAGCTGGCCATGCTCTTCCCGGGACAGGGCTCGCAATACGTCGGCATGCAGCGCGACCTGGCGTGCCGTTCGCCGCAGATGCAAGCAACCCTGGCGGAAGCGAATCAGTCCTTTGCCTCGCGTCCCGCCGTCGACGATCGGCGCCTTAGCGATTTCATCTATCCGCATCCAGTGTTTCGAACGGAAGATCGCCAGCGCAACGAAGAAGCCTTGCGCGCGACCGAAATCACTCAACCCGCCCTCGGCGCCATGAGCCTGGGGACGTTGCGCGTCCTCGAACATTTTCACGTTCGGCCCGAGGCCACGGCAGGCCACAGCTTTGGCGAGCTGGTCGCCCTGTGCGCGGCCGGCTGGATCGATGCCCCGGCGTTGCATGGGCTCTCCCAACTGCGTGGCCGGCTGATGGCGCACGGGACGGGCGACCGCGGCGGCATGATCGCCGTGCGTGCGTTAGTCGGCACGATCGAAACGGTGCTCCGCGAGGAGGGCCTCGATCTTGTGATCGCCAACCGCAATGCGCCGAATCAAGCGGTACTGTCTGGTTCGTCGCTGGAAATCGCGCGGGCTCAGGAGGTCCTCGGTCGTCGGCAGATCGATAGCCGCCGTTTGCCCGTCGCGGCGGCATTTCACAGCCCCTTCGTCGCGGACGCGCGCCGGCCCTTTCAGGAAGCGCTCGAGAAGATCGCCATACATCCGACGGCGGTCAGCGTATTCGCCAACACGACCGCCCGCCAGTATCCGCGCGACGCCTATCA
>ODAK010004900.1_pt1 | contig 13655 bp, 12 predicted proteins | sample 1539591 | NCBI WGS metagenome assembly ODAK01 (sample SAMEA3539303, study PRJEB22396) | soil metagenome | biome: tundra; feature: field; material: soil | place: USA | collected 2010-05 | depth 0.15 m | reverse complement strand
GCCCGAACTCCGCGCAGTTGTGTCTGAGCGTCTCGATCTGCAGTTTCGAATCGGGGTCGGTGATCGGCTTGCTCCGATCTGTCGTCGGCACGTTGTGATCCTGCGTGGCGTAGGTCCGATGCGGCGCGCGGACTTTGCGCCCCGAACGGCGCAGTCCCTCGAACGCTTGCGGCGAAGTGACCTCGTGAACCAGGTGCAGGTCGATGTAGAGCAGGGAAGGCTCATGGCGCTTTTCGCGGACCACGTGCGCTTCCCAGATTTTCTCGAACAGGGTTTTTGCGGCCATTGCGTTTTCAACTCCCGCCGCATCGGCGGCGTAACAACTTTATTGCGATACTTCGATTCATCAGACCGCCGCCGCCCGCCGCGCATTTTTCCCGCTCGAATAGCGTTCGATCCGATCGGACAGCTTGATCGCGAACGTGCTGAATGCGGCCAGCTCGTCGCGCGAAAATCCCGTCCAGATCGCCTCGATCGCCGCCTGGCGCGACGCGCGCAACTCGCCCAGGGCTCTCGTTCCCTTCGCCGTCAGCTTGTAATGCCGGTTCCTGCGGTCTGCCCGTCCAATCGCGGCCGAGACCAGGCCGCTGTCGAGAAGCTGGCGCAATATTTTCGACACCGCCGCCGCCGAACTGTCGCGGCTGCGCGCGAACATCGACGGAATAAAATGCTCGGTCGAGATTTCCTCGAGCACGCGCCACTGCTCGATCGTGATGCCCGCGTCGCGGGCCAGCACCTCGCGCCGGCGCTCGAAGATCTCAGTCAGCGCGGTCATCGCTTCGATCGCGCGGAAGATGGGGTCGCGTCGTCCAACTGCTTGCATCAGGCAAGATATTAACTATAGTTAATCAATCTTTGCAAGCAGGATTAAGGTTCATGTCCAAATTCTTCGACCGACTCACTCCCGAATTGATGGAATTCATCGGCGCACAACCGGTCTTCTTCGTCGCCACCGCGGCGCCGCAAGGCCGCATCAATCTGTCGCCGAAGGGCATGGATACCTTCCGCGTGTTGGATGAAAAGCGGGTCGCCTACCTGGACCTGACTGGCAGCGGCAATGAAACCGCCGCCCATCTTCTTCGCGACGGCCGCATCACGATAATGTTCTGCTCGTTCGACAACAACGCGGAGATCGCGCGCATCTACGGGCGCGGCGCCGTGATTGGTCCGGACCACGCCCGCTGGCCGGAACTGGCAGCCAATTTTCCCAAGCTCCCCGGAGTGCGGCAGATAATGGAGATCCGCGTCGAATCGGCGATGACGTCATGCGGTTACGGCGTACCCCGGATGCGCGAGATGAGCGGGCGCGACACGCTCGAAAAGTACTGGCTTAAACGCACAGAGGAAGAAAAGCAGAAGTACTGGCAGACTCATAACCTGCGCAGTATCGACGGCCTGCCAACGGGAATCGCCGAAACTACGACTTCGGGCTCCGAGACCTCATCGCGAAACCGCCGCTGACACCCGCGTCATTTGATCCGGCGCGTCGGCGCGGCGCGCTCTGCGCGTGCCAGGCCGCGCGTCACGGCTTCATCGCCGAATTTCTTCGCGACAGAATCCAGCGCCTGATTGAGCCGGTCGCGCTTGCGATCACGATTGTCCGCGGACACTGACTCGAACAGTCCGAGCTGCGCACTATCCGCGCGCTCCAGCTGATGCACCTGCACGCCGGCGAGACGAATTTTGTCCTTGCCGCCGACCTTCGACAGCAAATCCGTCGCGACGCGCGAAATTTCCGGCCCGTCATTGGTCGCGGCGTCCAGCGAGAAGCTGCGCGTGATCAGCGGATAGCGCCCGCCGCCGAGTGGACGCGCCAACTTCAGCTTCAGCGTCACCGTGCGCGCGCGCACCCCGTCGGCGCGCAGCCGGCGCGCCAGCGCGTCGCCGTGCGCGATCAGAATCCGCCGGATTTCATCCGAGTCGAGCGCCAGGTCCTGCGCGAAAGTATTTTCCTCGCCGTATGACTTGCGCTGCCAGTCGGCGATTACGGGTCGCGTATCGTTGCCCGACGCTAGTTCATGCAGATGCGGTCCCATCGTGCCGAACAGGATCTTGAGCTCTGCCGGATCGCGCAGCGCAAGGTCGCCGACCGTCTTGATGCCGCATTCGTGCATCCGCGCGAGCGTCACCCGTCCCACGCCCCACAGCCTTTCGACCGGCAGCGGGGTCAGAAATTCGCGGATTTTTTCCGGCGCCACCGCGAGCAATCCGTCGGGCTTCGACATGTCGCTCAAAATCTTCGCCGCCATCTTGGTCGGCGCGACGCCCACCGATGCGACCAGCCCGGTTTCTTCGAGCACCCGGCGCTTGAGATCGCGCGCTGCGTCCAGCGGCGGCCCGAGCAGACGCTCGGTGCCGGTCAGATCGATAAAAGCCTCGTCGAGCGAGAGCGGTTCGACGATCGGACTGAAGCTCTCGAACACGCGGCGCACCACCCGCGAGATTTCCACGTAGCGATCCATCCGGCCCGGCACGAAGATCGCCTGCGGACACAGTTTGCGCGCCTGCCCGGTCGGCATCGCGGAACGCACGCCGAATTTGCGCGCCTCGTATGACGCCGACGTCACCACCCCGCGCGCGCTGCGTCCGCCCACTATAACCGGCAGGCCGCGCAGCGCAGGATTGTCGAGCACTTCGACCGACGCGTAGAAGGCGTCCATGTCCGCGTGCGCGATCACTCGCGGCCAATGCGCCGCGCTCGCGCCTCTGGGAGCCTTCTCGACGGTCACCGCCGCGCCATCATCGGAGTCTTATTTCGGCGTCGAGAGTTTGGAAAAGATCGTATCGGCCGCAGCTTCGCCGCTGCGCACGCAATCGGGACTCCCCACGCCGCGATAAGCCGCGCCCGCGATTGCGAAGGCGGGAATTGGGGCGATGAGGCGCTCGATCTCGGCGACTCGCGCCAGATGCCCGACGTCGTACTGCGGCATCGCATCGGGCCATCGCCTGACTACAGCGATTCCCGGCGCCGCGGTCACGCCGAGCAGTGCGCGAAACTCGTCGCGCACGGCGGCGACCATCTCGTCGTCGCTAAGATTCATCATTTCGCGATGCAGCTCGCCGCCGATGAACGCGCGCGCCAGGATTGCGCCCGCAGGCGCGCGTCCCTCGAACTTGAAGCTCGAAAAGCTGGCCGCGATTATGCGCCGATGCTCGATTGCGGGCACCACGAAGCCGAATGCGCGCGGAGGACCCTCGAAGTCGCTCTCGCGAAACGTCAGGTTGACCGTTGCCGCCGACGCGTAACTGATGGCGCCGAGCAACTTCGCAGCCGCCGGCTCAAGCGGCGACACGATGCGCGCGGCCGCGTACGCCGGCGCGGCGCAGATTACTGCGTCGGCGTCGATCGAGCCGCCCGCGACCAAAGCGAGACGCCATCCGTCCGCCGTAGGCGACATCCCTATAACTTCCGCGCCGCTGCGAATCGACCCGCCCAGCCGCGCCGCAATCGTCTCGGGCAGCGTCGCCATCCCGTTTCTGAAGCTCTGGAACAGGCTCCATCGCGCGCCGCTCACCTCCGGACCCTTCGACGCCCGCGCCCGCTCTGCCGCGCGCATTCCCTTGAACAGGCTGCCATGGCGCCGCTCCATCTCGACAAAGCGCGGTATCGTCGCCGTGGTGCTGAGGTGTTTCGGATCCGCGGTGTAGATACCGCCCGCCAGCGCCTGCGCAACGCGCTCGAGCACCTCGCGGCCCAGTCGCCGCGTCACGAATGAATCCAGACTCTCGTCGTCGCCGCTGGTTCGCGCCGCGATGAATGGTTCCAGCGCCATCCGCAGTTTTCCGAGCGGCGAAAAAAGCGAACTTCGAAAAACCGGCCCGAAGTGCGCCGTCGCGAGCATCATGAATCCCGCCGGAACCTCGACCAGCCGCCCCGCGCGCACCACGAACGTCTTGCCGTAGATCTCGCGAGTCGGAATCAGTTCCGCGCCGAGACCAAGCCGCCGCGCAAGCTCGGCGGCCGAGGTTTTTTCCGACAAAAATGAATCGGCGCCGGTCTCGATCACAAATCCGTCGCGGCGAATCGTCTCGAGCGCTCCGCCGCATCTCGCGCCGCGTTCCAGCAATTCCACTTCGAGCGGAAATTCGCGCGCCGCCGCGAGCTCGCGAAGCCGATACGCCGCGGCGAGCCCGGTGATTCCCCCGCCGATTACCGCAACCCGTTTGATATGTGTGCCGGAGTCCGTTTGAGCTTCTCCCTCGATCGATCCGTCAGCCGCGCGCGTACGGCGCGATTATCGACGCCATCATCTCGATAAACAACGGATGGTCCCCGACGGTCGGCGCGCGCTCCATCCTGATTCCCGCCTCGCGTGCGATTTGCGCCGCCTCGATATCGAGATCGTACAGCACTTCGACGTGATCGCACAAAAAACCGATCGGCACGACTACCGCCGCCTTCGTGTCGAGGCTCCCAAGCGCATCCTTGATGTCGGGTTCGAGCCACGCCTCGCGCGGACTGCCGCTGCGGCTTTGATAGGCGAGTTTCCAGCCGCCGATTCCAAGCTTGGCGGCGACCATCCACGCCGACTGCGCAAGCTGCTTGACGTACGGCCCGGCCTGCGCCATCGCGAGCGGAATACTGTGCGCGGTGAAGATCAGCCGCGCGCGCGATCGATCTTGCTCGTCGAGGCGCGCGTACGCCTCGCGGGTGCGCGCCGCCAGCGCCGCGATGAACAGCGGATGGTCGTGCCATGGCTGGGGATACACGACTTCGGGCGCCGCTTCGCCCAAAGCAGCGCGCGCGTCGTTGACGGTTGCCTGGTAACGCTCGAAGCTGGCTTCGCTGCGATGCGCCGCCATGATGAAGCCGAGCACGCGCCGCGCTCCACCGTCAGCGAGCGCGCGGATCGCGTCGGCAACATACGGTTCCCATTCTCTCATCCCGACCGCGACCGGCACGCGCACGCCTTTTTTCGCAAGCTGCTCGCGCAGCGCCGCCGCCTGGCGCATCGTGAGATCGTTGTACGGCGAGCGCCCGCCGAGAAGATCGTAATGATGCACCACCTCCTCGTAGCGCTCGCGCGGGATTGGCCGTCCGCGCAGAACGTTGTCGAGAAACGGCCGCACCTCGTCGGCGCGCGTCGGTCCGCCGAATCCGATCATCAACACGGCGTCGCAGGTTGCCTTCGCGGTCACAGCGTCAGCGCGCGCTCATCTCGTGAACCGCATCGACCAGCGCGATTGCGTGATCGACCGGCGTATCCGGAAGTATTCCGTGGCCGAGATTGAAGATATGTCCGGGGCGTCCGCCCGCCTGATCGAGAATCGCGCGGGCGCGTGTGCGGATTTCGGAAACGTCCGCGAACAGCGCGATCGGATCGAGATTGCCCTGCACCGCCACGCTGTAATTGAGCCGCGCCCATGCGTCGGCGAGATCGACGCGCCAATCGAGCCCTAAAACGTCGCCGCCCGCCTCGCGCATCAGCCCGAGCAGGTTTCCCGTCACGGTCCCGAAATGGATTACGGGCACGTCCGCGGGAATCGCCGCGATCACCGACGCGGTATGCGGCAGCACGAAGCGCCGATAGTCGTCCGGGCCAAGGCTGCCGACCCAGCTGTCGAAAATCTGGACGATGTCGGCGCCCGCCGCGATTTGCATCTTCAGATAATCCGCCGTCGTGCGCGCGAGCCGCTCCATCAGGCGATGCCACGTTTCGGGCTGCATGTACATGAAAGTTTTGGTCGCCTGGTATTGCCGCGACGAGCCGCCTTCGATCAGGTACGACGCGAGCGTGAACGGCGCCCCGGCAAATCCTATCAGCGGAGTCGTCGCGCCGATCGCGCGATGCACCAGCTTGATCGCGTCGCCAACGAAGCCGAGCGCCGCCACGTCGACGGCGGGAATCCGTTCGAGGTCGGCCTCGGTGCGAATCGGGCGATCGATCACCGGCCCGTCGCCTTTTTCGAAATGCAGCCCGACTTCCATCGGGATCAGAGGCAGCAGGATATCGGCGAAAATGATCGCCGCATCCACCTTGAGCCGCTCGACTGCCGTGACGGTGACTTCGGCGGCCAACTCGGGCCGCTTGCACATCTCGAGAAAACCATGACGCTCGCGAACGCGCCGATACTCCGGCATGTAGCGGCCCGCCTGGCGCATCAGCCAGATAGGAGTGTAGGGGGCGGCTTCGCGCCGGCACGCCTTGAGCATCGGATGGTCGGCGAGCGGAGATCGCGGCGCGTTCGAAATCGCCGGCCGCCGCGGATTTGGCGCTGTGCCCGCTTCAATTCGATGCGTGTCCGCGCGGTTCGCGATTAGAATCGAAGCCGCTTGCGCCGCTGCCGCTTTAACCAGATGGCCGAGCTTCGAATGCTCCGGCTCGAAGTCCACGCGCAGCCCGTAGGCGCGAATCTGCTCCGAGCATACCGGCCCGATCGAGCCAACCGCCATGCGCGCGAATCCGCGCTTGACGCCGTCGCCGATTCCCTCGGCCTCCGCGAGCTGAATGACGTTCGTGACCTGGTTCGAGCTGGTGAAAATAGCCACGTCCGCCGCGCCCGCCGCGATCGCGTTCAACGCCGCTCGCAGCGGCGCGCGATCGGCCGGCAGCGTCCATCTATAGACCGGAACAATCGTGACCCGGGCGCCGCGCGCCTCGAGCCCCGCGGTCAGCTCGTGATTGGAAACTCCGTATTCCTGTATCGCGACGCGCTTGCCCTTGAGCTCGATCTGCGACGCAAGCGTGCTCAGCACTTCGCGCCAGGTATTCGGCTCCGGCGCGACTATCGAGGGTTCGACCCCAAGATCGCGCATCGCGCGAATCGCTTTCGGGCCGCGCGCCACGGTTGCGATTGCGGCCAGCGCCGCCGCTATCGACGCCCGCTGATGGCGCGTTTCCATCGCCTGGAACAGCGCGCGGGTCCCGACGCCGGTCATAAAAATGACCACCTCGAATTCGCTTTCGCCGGCCAGCAGGCGATCGGCGAAATCCAGCGCCGCGTGATTGTCCTCGAGCGGCACCTCGCGCATCGCCGGGGCGATAATCGCGACGCCGCCGCGCCGCTCGATCATCGTCGCTACTTCCGCCGCCATGCGGCTCTCGAACGCGACGACGCGAAGTCCGCTGAAGCCGGGCGTGCTGTCCGAGGAATTGGATTGCGTCTCTTGGTTCATCTGAAGCTGGGGGTGTCTCGAGAATTGGATTCCGTTTCCGGGTTCATCGCGAGCGGCCACGCCGCGTCGTTAATCTTGCCGCGCGCACGATGCCTGCGTCCACTCCCCCGCCCGCTGCCTTTTCGGTTTGCGGGGCGCGCAGGACGGGCGTCAGAAACCGCATTGCCCGTTTTGCGATCGGTGTGTTAGCTGTCGGCTGTGGCAGATGAATCAAACGTTACGTGGAGGATCGAGATGACTATGAGAATGCGGATTGGAGCCTGCTGGTTGGTCCTGTCAACGATGGTCGCATTCGCCGGAGGCGCGTGGATCTCACCGCCGGCGCGCGCGCAGATTGCGCCGGTTGCGGCGAGCAGGGCTGAAAGCGCACCAATTCTCGCCGCGCAGATTCCCAAGGATATTACCGACGCGATCAACTCGCCCGATCGGCCGGCCGCGGACAAGGCGCTCGACGCAGGACGCAGGCCCGATCAGATCATGGCGTTTTACGGAATCAAGCCCGGGATGAAGATTGCCGATATATTCGCGGGCGGCGGGTACATGACCGAGCTGTATGCGCGAATCGTCGGATCGACCGGCACGGTTTACTCGCAGAACGGTCCGTTCCCCGAGCAGTTCAAGAAAATCGAAGATACATGGAACGAACGACTGAAAGAGCCGGCGCTCAAGAACGTCGTCAAGGTCAGCAAAGCCTTCGATGCGCCTGACCTGTTGCCGGTGCCGCCGGACTCGCTCGACGCCGTGATCATCCATCTCAACTACCACGACATGGTCGGCTTCAAGCTCAATCGCGAGAACGTGAACGCGGCGGTGTTCAAGGCGCTCAAGCCGGGCGGGATTTACGGGATCGTCGATCACAGCGCGCAGCCGGGCGCCAACGATACGGTGACCACCACGCTCCACCGAATCGACGAGAATTTTCTAATCAAGGATGTGGAGAAGGCGGGCTTCAGGCTGTCCGGAGCTTCGAGCGCGCTGCGCCACCCTGAAGACGATCGCACCTGGATTGTGTTCCAGCATCGCGGTCTGACCGATCGCTTCATGCTCAAGTTCAGGAAAACGCCGGTAATCGCGGCGGGCGCAAATGGTTCCGGGTCGGGCCAATGAAAGTCGGCCTGTTCGCGCTGGGAATCGGCACGGGCGCGCGTCCCGGCGTGATTGTGAAGACGGCCGAGGCGGCAGAGCGTTGTGGAGTTTCAACGCTATGGGCGGCAGAGCACGTCGTGCTCTTCGACCGTCAGGATTCCAAGTATCCCTACGCGGAGAGCGGCGAGTTCCCGTTGCCGGGTGGTGCGGACTGGCTCGATCCATTTATCACGCTGACGTTTGCGGCTGCGGTGACCAGAACGATTCGGCTGGCGACGGGAATCTGCCTGGTGCCGGAGCACAACCCTGTCGTGCTGGCCAAGGAAGTCGCGAGCCTGGACCGGCTCTCTAACGGACGATTTGCGCTGGGGGTGGGGATCGGATGGTCAGCGGAGGAATTTGCGGCGCTGGGAATTCCGTTCGAGCGGCGTGCGCAGCGGACGCGTGAGTACATCGAAGTGATGCGGCGGCTGTGGTCCGAGGATGTGACGAGCTTCCACGGCGAATTCGTGAATTTCGATGCGGCGAGAAGTTTTCCCAAGCCGGTGCACGGCGGAAAGCTGCCGATAATCTTCGGCGGCGAAAGCGCGCCTGCGTTGAAACGCTCGGCAGACATCGGCAACGGATGGTTCGGCTTCAGCGTTGGACCGGACGAGGCGGCGCCGCTGGCGGACAAGCTTCGCGCGATGCTGAAAGCCAACGGACGCCACGCGAGCGAAGTCGAAATCATCGTGTGCCCGTATATCAAGAAGATCACCTCCGACGATTTGAAGAAGTACGGCGTGGCCGGCGTCAACGAACTGGTGATACCCGTCTATCCGCCCGACGACGAGTCGGAAATTGGCCGATGGATCGAGCAGATCGCGCGCGACTGGATCGAACCCGCCGCAAAAATCCGCTAGCCCCTAGGCCGCGGAGAGGATCTCGCGCACCTTGCTCAGGTCCAGAGCGATCTGCGCCTTGAGCGCATCGGCGTTGTCGAACTTGCGCTCGGCGCGGATTCGTTCGACCAGTTCGAGCTTGATTCGCATCCCGTAGATGTCGCGCGTGAAGTCGAAGATATGCGCCTCGATCGATCGCTCGCTCTCCGAAAATGTCGGACGCATCCCGATGTTGGCGATCGCCGGGTAGGCGCCGTCGTCGAGGATGACGCGGGTGGCGTAAACGCCGTCGGGCGGGATGCATTCCGTCTCGCTGGCGAGATTCGCCGTCGGGAATCCGATCGTCCGTCCGCGCTCGCGTCCGCGGACCACCGGCCCGCGTAAAAAGTGGTAACGGCCCAGCAGCCTGGCGGCGCCGCGCAGGTCGCCGGCCGCGATCGCCTCGCGCACCTTGGTTGAACTGACTTCGATGCCGCCGATTTTGATCGGTCCGACCACCTCCGTATCGAAACCGAATTCGCGGCCGAGTTCGACCATCATGGCCGCGTTCCCGGCGCGATTGTGGCCGAAGTTTACGCTGTGCCCGACCACCACTTCGCGCACGCCGATCTTTCCGCGCAGGCAGTCGCGCACGAAATCGCGCGGCGAGAGCAGGCTCAGCTCGAGCGTGAAATCGAGCACGATCACGCCGTCGATGCCCGACAGCCGCAGCGTTTCGAGTTTGTCATCCGGGGTCAGGATCAACCGCGGAGCGCGGGCCGGAGCCAGCAGTTTGGCCGGCAGCGGATCGAAGGTGAGCGCGAACGCGGTGCCGCCGGCCGCGCGCGCGTGATCGATGGCCGCCTTCAAAATCGCGCGATGGCCGAGGTGGACGCCGTCGAAATTGCCGATCGCGGTGACCGGGTAGGGATGGCGCGCGAGCGCTCCGAGGTCGCGAATTATTTCCATTCAATCGTGCGCGAAGGCGCCGCTTTAATCGCTCGCGAGATCTTTCATCATCGTGTTAGCGGAGTCCGCTTCCGGAGTTCCCGCGTGATCGGCGACCAGCTTCTGCAGTGTCAGGCGCGCGTCGATTCGATCGTTGAGCTTCACAAATGCCTGCGCCTCGCGCAGCAAGGCGGCGCTGGCGTATTTGCCCTTGGGAAAGCGCATCACGAGATCGTTGAATTGCAAAATCGCCTGGTCGTAACCGCCGGTTTCAAACAACGCGTTGGCGGCGAAGTATTCGGCGGGCTCGCTCAGCGCGGATTTCGGGTACGCATGCTGCAGCTTGGTGAACCTGGTAACCGCGAGCGGATACTTGGCGGCCTTCATCGCGTCGAGGCCTTCGCGATAGATCTTCACGCCCGGCTCGTTCGAAGTCTTGGCGTCCGCAATTTCCTGATCGAGTTCGCTCGGCCAGGTTGCAGGGATCGCGGCGGGCGTGGCGGGCGGAACCGGACCCCCCGGCGGCGCCTCTGCCGACGCGATTGCCGGAGCGGGCGCCGCGCCGACGGAGTCTGCCGGCGCGCCGGGCGTCGCCGCCATCCCGGCCTGCAATGCTTTCACTTCGGCCTCGAGGCTCGCGACTCGATCATTCACCGACGACGCGTCGCCGCCAGCGCCGGCGGCGCCGTGCTTGAGCTCCTCGATCTGATCGTTCTGACGTTGAATCTGCTGCTTCAGGGAATTGATTTGCTGGCGGTCGCTCGCAATCATCCCGCGCAGGGTGAACTCGTTTTGATTGAGCTGCTGCACGTCGCCTTGCTCGGCGCATCCCGCCAGCGCGACTGCCGCGGCAAAGACGGCGGCGGCGCCGATCGGCCAGTTCGTTTTTCGCACGATTCTAATCCTTATTCGCTTACCGCAAAGTGATCGCGCCGGTTCTGCGACCAGCAGCTTTCGTCGTGCTCGGTGCAAAGTGGAAGCTCCTTGCCGTAGCTGATCGTCGAGATTCGGCTGCCGCCGATTCCCAGTGTCACCAGGTAATCCTTGGCGGCCTGCGCGCGCTTGGCGCCCAGCGCGATATTGTATTCCTCGGAGCCGCGCTCATCGCAATGACCCTCGACCTGGACCCGCGTCTGCGGATGCGCTTGCAGCCAGCTCGCGTTGGATTTCAGCACGGAGCCGTCCTGCTCTTGAATCGTGTACTCGTTGTACGCGAAGTGAATGTCGCTGAGCGGACCTTGCGCGCCGAATTTTCCGTTCTTCCAGTCCTCGAGCGAGTTGCCGCCGCCCTTGCCAACCCCATTTTCACCAAGTTGACTTCCGCCGGGATTGTTTTCGCCGCCGTTTATCGGCGCCGGCTTCTTCGACGAGCATGCGGCCAGCGCCAGCATCACCGCAACACTCACAATCGCCATCGCCTTGGCCAATGTCGAACGACTACTCACCCAACCACCCCGACCACGCTGGACAGGAATCATTACCATTACCCTCCGTCAAAGCGGAAATAATCTTCCGGTTGCCGACCATCATTACATAGATTCGCGAGTTGTGGCCGCGTGTCGAGCTGAACGCGAGATAGCGTCCGTCGGGCGACCAACTCGGATACTCGTTGGAGCCGTTGCCATCTGTCACTTGCACAGGTTCACCGCCGCCGGCCGGAATCGTCCAGATGTCGAAACGTCCGTTGTTGCGGCTCTGATATGCGAGCTTGTCGCCCTTGGGCGAAAACGCGGGCGTGGTGTTGTAATCGCCGCTATAGGTCAATCGTTTCGGCGCACCGCCCGCCAGACTCATCACGTAAATTTGCGGCGAGCCCGAGCGATCCGACGTGAACGCGAGCGTGCCGCCGTCGGGTGAAATCGCGGGACTGACGTTGATTCCGTTGGTGTCGGTGAGCTGGCGAATTTCGGCGCCCTCGCGCGTGATCAGAAACAGATTGGTGGCGCCGTCACGCTCGATCGCGGCGACGATGCGCTCGCCGTCGGGCGAGATCGTTCCGCCGATCACGCGGCCGTGCGGGCTGTCGAGCTTGGCTTCGCGCTGCTCCTTGAGATCGGCCAGATAAAGCGCCGGCGCCATGCTCTTGTACGAGAGATACAGCACGTAGCGCGCGCTGCGATCGAAACTCGGGAACAGGTTGATCGTCGGATTGCCGGTCAGCTTGAACACGTCCTGCCCGTCTATCGACTGCGTATAGACTTCCTTGAAACGACCGCCGCGCGTCGAGACCAAGGCGAGCTTGGAATCGAACGGACCGCGCTGGCCGGTCGCAGCTTCAAGGACCGCGTCGGCGAATCGGCGCGCCATCCGCGCCACGTCACCCGCGTCGCCGTTGTAATTCTTGCCCATCATGCGCCGCTGCTGCGCCACGTCGTAGAGAAAAGCGGTCAGCTTCACGCCCGCGCCGCTGGCGGAGACCGAACCCTTGACGACAAAGTCGGCGTTGATCGATCGCCAATCGGCGAAATTGAACTGGCCGAGCTCGAAGCCCGACGATTGCGGGTCCTCGATGTACGCGTGCGGATCGATAATTCTGAAATAGCCCGAAAGCTCGAGGTCGCGCCGCAGCGTGCCGACAAACGCGCTGCCGACGCGATGGTCGTCGTCGCCGCCGAGATTTTTCAGCCCCGACACCGCGATCGTCGAGAGCTGCGAGCCGGGTCCCGCGATCGTGATTGTGATCGGCCCTCCACCAGCGGGCTGCGCGGCGCCCCGCCCCGGCATCGACGCCAAAACAATCGCGCACAGAATCGCGCAAGCTTGAATTACCCGCTTCATGTTTTGACACTGAAAAAACTGAAAAAGAAAAAGTTCATCCGCACCTCCTGCACTATCACAACCTCAGGACTTGAGTTCGCCGAGCTGAAACAAGGCTTTGATCCCGGAAGAAAACTGGTCGCGAAACTTTTCCGGCGGCGCGGGAAACGGCGCCGCCCGGCGAATCGCGCGAATCACGGAATCATCGAACGCCGAGTCGTTCGAACTCGTGCCTAGCTTCACGGCGGTCAGCGCACCGTCGGGGCCGATCGCGAAATTGACGGTCGCGGTCAGCTCGTTCGATCCGCCGGTAAACGTCCACGACTTTTTAATCTCTTCCTGCACGGTCTTATAGTACAGGATAAATTCCGGGTCCTGTAGAATCCCGACGCTGCCCTTGCCGCCGCCGACTCCGTAGCCTGCTCCTTCAGTCGCCTTGCTTGCGACGACGGGTCCTCCCCCTGCCGGACCGGTGGGAGCGCTGTCGTCCGCGGAATCGTCGTCATCTTCATCTTCAGGCAGCGGGTTTTTCGCCAGCTCCTTGACGTGCTCCGCGAGCAACCGGCGCTTCAGCATCGCGAACCGCTGATCGACGCTCGGCGTCGATGCGACCTTTGCCTTTGCTGCCGTCGATTCAGACTTCGGCCGATTGCGCGACGCCTTGTCGGGCGTGGGCTTTGGCTTTGCGTGCTTCGTCGGCTCCGCAGTGGGCTGCGGCGTTGGCGCAATCGTCGGTGCGATAGTGGGCTCGATAGTGGGCTCTGCCGTCGCTTCAATAGTTGGCTCGGGCGTGGGAGTCGCGGTTGGAGCGTCGGTCGCCTTCGCATTTATCTTGAGCGCGTTCTTATCGTCGTTGAGCGCGAGTTCTGTTTTGGGCGGCTCGGTCT